>BNJU01004244.1_pt1 | contig 103506 bp, 151 predicted proteins | sample 8539281 | NCBI WGS metagenome assembly BNJU01 (sample SAMD00202456, study PRJDB9452) | human saliva metagenome | isolation source: human saliva | place: Japan | reverse complement strand
TTCAGGCCGCTCCTCGTTCGTGCTTGCGTGAAAACATAGCCACATCTTCCAGCGCCGAACAACCGGATTGTACGATACCGATATGCCCCAGATCTCCGGCCGTCGGGTATCCTTCCGGCGCCATATAGATCCGTTTCCGTTCATCGTCCGTTTCATATCTCGCGCGCTCCATGAATCGCCATTCTGCACCGCGTCCACACATGGAATCGCATCACGCATCCGACTGATTTCTCCGGCAGCATAGTTATTCGTAATCAGCCCAGTACCTTGACATTCTGCCTCCTGACCTGCCTGATGTTTCTCCTGCAGGAATCTCTGTTGCTGTTCCCAAACGCCACGCCGTCCCCCGTTGCCCACGCGGCCGTCTCTCTGGGATTGGCACAGGCTCACGCCCCTCGATCGCAAGGGAAAATCACTGTCACCACTGAGCCTCCGCGCCGCCCTGGCTGAATCCTCTTTGAGCGGCCCTGATAGTTTTCCCAGATACTTCGGCGTATTTGTGAAGATTCATTTTCCGCTAATCCACCATCACCACATAGGTCTGATAGCATAAGTGTAAAGCCCAGCAATAGTTGCTTCAACCGCCGCCCGGAACTGTTTTCTATCCTTCCTGTCGCCCCTGAACATTTCTGCTTATACAGCGGCTCCATATTTCTGATTAGGCGTGTCATCTCGTCGACAAATTTGAAAGCCTGATATGCCAGCTCATCCTGTTTTCTCCCACGTCTGGGGTTCCCCAACTGATCTGCCAGCAACCTGGTCTCATTCTCAGTGAACCTTATCCTACTTGATTTCATTCTGAATAAACCCGCTGTCTTATCAATCTGTGCCTGCATATCTGCCCCTCCTAGCCTCCTTCAGCAAGTCCAACTTGATCACTGAAATCTGAACTGATCACTGTATCCAGCATCAACCTGAAACCGACAAGCATTCCAGCCCTCAGAATCCTCCTGGCATCCTTCATCGCCTTGCCTGCGATATTATCCTGCCTCATAATCTCCGTGCCTGCCCCTTAGCGGTCGTCATCCTGGCCATCTATCTTCAATCATTACACGGTGCCTGCCTCATGCAATCAGCTGAGACTGTAGTTTGTGATCATTGATGTGATCAGCGCATTTTCAGAATGCAGGTTTCTACAATCATGATAATATTTCGCCTCCCTTAAGCATCGCTCCTTCTTATGTCGTTTCACAGGCTTCCGGCAAATCATCGCGTTCCGCCCATCGTAAATCGCACTGTTTCGTTCCGGGCCCTACAAACTGCGCCGCGGCGCCCTGTATAGCATGTTGTGTGTCTCATATTGGCACTGAGGTTGTTCTGATATCCTGCCTGCCGCCAGAACTCTTGTTCCTGATACCTGAAAGTGATTTACATTTCCTAGCTTCCCAACCTTCATTCCGCCCCCATTGCCTCCCACCCTTTCTCAGCCAGCTTCTTTTCTGTTTGACTCCAGTTTTCACCCGTATGGGAGAAACCGTCTCTCTACTGCTATGCGTCTGTCTCTCGTAACCACCGCTAGCTTTTTGGCATCGCTTCCAAAGCCTCGTGAAACGCCTCCAGAATTACGCTGCCTTCTGCCGTTTGGAGAAACACATCACAACAACCAGATCTCCTTCTCAACCCCTGCGTTAACCCCAAACTGGCGCCAGATGTCTTGTATGTCTTCTTCCCTCTGTCCGATAGCACTGGAGGGCTGTGCTGTTCTCGCGTCAAATGGATTGATCCTTCCCAGTTCGGAGACGACCGCTTCTTCCTTCACAGCCTGTTGAATACCCGAACTTCATGCGCCAGTATATTCCCACGCAGCACAGTGCCGCGACCAGTAAAATATTTCATTCAATTACCGCCCATGCGGTCCAGAAAAATCAACCGAGTATATAAAATTGTTCAGGTATCGTCGATTAAACCCCACTGTTCTGCCTTCTCATTTGTTCTCGTTCCTGTTTGCAACGCAGTTTCTCGCTTCTTCCTCTATCCTGCACACCCTGATTCAACCTGGCAACTGCCCCGGGCGTCTCACTGTCACATCAATCGTCTTTGCTTTCGTCGCCTCTTCCCGCCGTTCTTGTATACCGCCCCCGGTATAGGTCCCGAAAACCGTCAGATTAGGTTCTCATGTCGTACCGCGTAAACAGATACTCAAATCCCCATCTGTGGCGACGTTTGTCGAATATCACAAGTCCTGTCGGCGGCACTTGTGCACAACCTTATTTGTCACAGATTTTCGCGAACCATTGTCGCTCACCTGCTGCTCTAATTCTTCCAAAATCCGGTTTCTTCGCCAATACTAGAGTTTTTCCATGCCATAGCGCGCTACACCCTGCCAGCTGTTTATCACTTGTTCCAGGGTTCCTAATCGCCACACGGAATTGAACCCCTCAATCTGCCGCAGGAGATGGCGCTGAGTCACTCGTTCCTGCTGCCCATTATTCAAAGTAATGCCTACCAATCAGCGGAATTTCTGATGATAGCCTGGTATATCGATAGTCTGAATTCCAGTGATCCAGATAGATTGTCAAGTCCAGCTCAGCCCAACTCCGGCAGGCTTAGTCTCTATCCGCCAATTTCCCAAACTCTCTGTCTTCCGTGCAAAATCTTTACATCGTCCGGATCTCTCCTTCGCGCTGCAGCAAGATACCGATAACGCCGGAAAGTCCTGTGTCCTGTCCGTCATATAGAATCTTTACCCGCGCCTGGCCTTGCCAGTCCCAAGAATGAATTTGAAAATTAAACGCTCGTCCAGTGTCTCCGTTCACTGATTTTCACCGTCATGCTTATGCTCCGTCTTCCGGAACTTTCAGGATCACAACTGGCTTCAGAAAAATCACATATCTAATGCTGTAATCGCCCCCTCCGGCCCTTCTTGTATCTCCCCATATCTTATGAGCGATACCAAATGCTCAATGTCCTGAGCACTGTTCTCAAAACGCCGTCTGAGCCCTTCTCTTGATATTGCTGGCATCAGCCTCCGAACCGGTTCAACAGCGCCTGCCCTGTTGCCTTGATCTCCCTTCCGGTCCGCATTCCCCGCCGCCATTGATAGCCGTAGTTGATATCTGCGGCCGTCATCCTGTGCCGTCTCGCGCCGCAAGCCTTCCTGTCTCTTTGTAAAGCCTGCTGCACGCGCCGTCCGTTAATCAATGATATCGCGTCACCGGCCTCTGCCACTTCAGTCAAATCGGCTTGTCGCAGATACCGCCCAGCTATCTTTCTTGAAGAGTCCGCTCAGGAATGGCGTCTCAGCTCATGGTGTTTCCAGACTCCTGTTCTCTCCTGATTTCTTCCGCTGCCAAGGTGTTGTCTTAGTCATGTGAGTCTTTCCACCCTCCAAAGCTGACACCCACCACCCTCCGTGATCACTGAACAGAAATGTTCGGCAGCGCTCCCACTGTCACATGGTTCGTAATCCGGATATCCGTAATCACAAATTATGAATTTGTTACGCGATGAAAGGGTGGTTCTCGTTATTTTGCCGTGAATTGCGCTTTCATAAAGGTTAACCCGGCGTTAACTTGAGTTCAATCCCGTATTCCGTTTGTCCCCAGATTATCCGCACTGTTTCTCCGTACTTTGCGCCCCGCATTCCTGCCTGAAATAATTTCTCTTGATTGGTTTCAGCCGCGCCGTTAAGAATCGAAACCCGTTTTCTGATCCATCAAACAGCGTCTTATTTTTCTGTATATCGCATCCTTGTTTTCCAACCACGGTTCTGTTGTTCGCGTTTATGGCCTTTGCTGTTCCGATTCATTTTAGCCCGCGCTTCAATGCCCATCACGCGCCGCCTGTAGTTCCTCAATTTGCGGTCCAATTTCTGCCGCAACCAAGGTTCTTTCACCTCTGCATTACTTAGTTTCTCCCACTGTACAACGCGCCACCTGTACGCTTCCCTGCAACATCAGTGGCTAATCCTCAGTTCCGAACCCTTCTGTCGCTCATCGGTTTTTCCTGTTTCCTCCTGTTTTACACGTGTTTTCCGTGTTCGTCAGAAGCTCTGTATATTTCCAGTTGCCGCTCGTGGCAATGGTTTCCAATGCTCGACGTGACGTCGTCAGACGAAACACGGTTCCGCTCCCCAACGGCTTTATTCCGCGCCGCTCTACCGCGGCGCCGTAATCAGTCGCGCTGATATACCCTGAGTCCCCTTCCGCACCCTTCCACTCGCCGAATCCCAAGGCTCTCTGCTTTTCCAGCTTGCCTTGCGTGTATCTTTCGTATGTCGCTTGTCAGGATTGCCCAGTGTTTCCTTCTGTTGCGCTGTTCAACCGCATACGATCTTTCATAGGCTGTCCGGCGTCAACTGGTTTCGTCCGCCCTCGCCAGCACATCATCAACCAGTCGCTGCCGCTTTGCTCGGTCACATACGCGTGATCCATCCAGATGTTTGGTACCTGAATCTTTGTCTTCAATGATTTCAACCATGACATCAATCGTCTGTCCTTGATACAGTCCTGAATACAGCCTGAGTTCCTTCTCCTCGCTGATTTCTCCCCTGATCTGTCTGTTGTAGCTGGAATTGAATCAGCCCTTCCCTCTTTCGTCATTTCCGAAAAGGGTCACGCGATTGTATCTATAGCTCTTGCCCGCTTTGGTAATCTTGCCGTCCTCAATCATGGACTTGATATGTCTCCAGCGCTTGAATCGTTTGCTGGTAAATTGATTCCGTTCTCACCTTTAAAGAGCAACTCTTACCTTTCCGCCACATCACTGATTGCCTTCCCGCTGTCCTTCAATCGCTGCCGCTCAACAGAACCTACCAGCCTGTTGACCGCTCGTCCCTCTCCGATAATCTCCGGGACACACTTCCCTCAGGCAGCTCTTCTCAGACAACGCAATACTTCCGAAATGTCTGACTAAGGCCGCTCTCTTTGCCGCTTCCGATGCGATTTATATTTCGGTCGCGACTGCAACCAGAACGGTAGCTGCTGTTCCCATGAGCATAATCGGCTTGGTAATCGGATTGTTGAATAGTCGAAACGCAATACTTCCTTGTTTCAGCTTGCGCGCCCACTGCGGCGTGCAATGTTGTAATTCCACCGGCACATGGCTGTGCAGCGACTGTAGAATTCCGTTCGCCACAAGTCATTTTCTCTGAGCGCGCAAACATTATGCAGTAAATTTTTCCAACTTTTTCCGGCTTCTTCCTGCATTCCGTTTTATCGTTGTCGGGTACCAGACGTTAATCTTGTCGGACACATTGTCCGAGGAACTTGTACAATTTTTCGTCGCCAGCTGGTGCCAGGTCTTCAAGGGGCTTGAGGAACCCGTCATGCTCGCCGACCCGGTATCCTGTATTGCGCTTTCAAGGACTTCAAATCGCCCCAGCGGTTGTCCATCTTAACCCTCGACATTTTGCACCAGCGCGCCTCCGGCGTTGTTCACGTCATCGCGGAGTGCATCCCACCCGTTCTTCCGTCCGCCAGCGTAGTGTCGGTAGCATATCACTTAGTAACATATCGATTCCCGCTGAGTGCCGAAAAGCGTCGCATTCCGCCTTCATCGCCTGGCGTTGCGGGTCGCCTTGCTGATGTTTCAACTGTTTTTTCTAATCCAATGAACGCTGCCCTGCTGGTCGAACGCCGAGACCTGCTTGTCCATCATCTTCCGGCCTCGCCTGTTCCTGTCGTCGGATTCAGCACATTTTCTTATCGCCAATTCTGCCTGCCTTGGTTGCGGTTTGCCAGCACATCGAACGCTGCTGCTGATTCTTCAATCGGTATGTAAATCATGCAACTGCGCACTGTTTTAATATATCCTCCAACAGCTGTTCTTGGTTGTCTGGTTAGAATTTGTTACCCGTTTTTGCTGCGACATCCAGAAAGTGCCAGGCCTCCCGCTTCCGTTCCTGTTGCCGATATTAGCATCAGTCAGCGGTCACTTGTTCTGGCCGGGCGTTTGTCGCCCCAGAAAGTTTCAGGACGCTCGGCAGCGCTTAATTGACGTTCACGTCCCATCCGGCAAGCGCGCCATACCTCTATGGGCGTCCGCTTGACCTTGCTGTCTTTGTGGTTTCAGGTTCCCAAAGAAGCGCGGTTTCCTGCTCTTTCTTCTTGCATTGCGCATTGTTGTTTCATAGTTGCGGACCATTCAACCATGTGTTTCCCAAATTGACCCATCGTCACACGCTTGCTGCCACCCTGTTGCTACTCCTGCTGCTCCCACTTTGCGCAGTGACAGCCGACGCACTCCCTTGTCGTTTTCCAGATACTGGCTTCCGTCTTAGAAATTGCTCGAATTTTCGTATCGCTGTTTGGTATATTGCACTGATGTTTTGAGTGATGGATCCATTGCGTCCCAAAATTTTAATCAGAAATCATATTATGTATTTTTCCTCGCCATTCCCCTGAAGTCATTCTCTGCACGGTCTCGCCCACTCCAGTAAAGTGCTGTGTAATCTTCATCCGAAATTCGATTCCTGTCCGGGCCCCAGCGACATCCAGACACATCTTCTTAAGCTCTGCCGTTGGTCTCGGTCTAGCCATAAAGTAGAAAAGCCGTCACCGTCTCTTCCCAGCTGAATCGAATCTGCATTCATCTTACTGTCAGTTGTAGGCCTGTTCAGTCGGCACGCCAGCAGCATTGCGGTGTGGCCTGGCGTGATTTCCGGATGCAGTCCGTTTGTGCTGCTGTCTCCCGCGCTTGGTCTCCATCATTCCTGCACATATCCCTCTGCTCCTGTTGCCAGTCCGGATAACCAATGCTTTGCATGTTTCCTCAAACTCAAACGGTAATTTCAGCGGCCGCATCCTGAATCTTTTCCTGTTTGCGCCCGCTTGCACCTTGCTTTCCAGGTTTCCGCCGCCGCGCTGCTCCGCCATTTCCCCACCGTCTGCTTTTATCTTCATTCCCGCCTGCTCAAAACCTCCTCCTATCTCTTTAGAAAGCTGATGCCGCTTATGCAGCACCGGGCTGGTCTTGATTCTTCTCAGCAGCTTCCCGCGAATCTCTCGTATAATATCTTCGCTGTCCACATTAAATGCAATCTGATTCAACTTATCTGGAGCCTCAATCAAGGTGTCATCACCGACAACCAGCGACACACAGGTTGCTTGACACTCTGGAATGTCGCCCATTTGCCTCCCAGCTGTGCTTCCCGATTCAGGCCCATTACAGAGCCCTCAACTGTGCACCCATCTGCACACACAGTCCCCTCGCGCCCGTATCTCTGTCATAAATCTGCAGTGCGCCTCCCAGCGTAATCCGGTACCCTCTTGATGTTCATCATCTGTGCATTCTATGGTGTCACAATTGTACCGATTTCCTTGCGTAATGTCTCGAAGTCTGCTCTACCGAGACACTCATTGTAGGTTCCTCCCACCCTGGCGTTGCTGATTTCGCCTTCATATATTTCTTAGGCTATGCGTCACCTGTCCGGAAAGTCCAATCAGCTTTTCGCCGTTTTCCAATGCACGTATTGAAATTCATACGACTTGAATCATCGACCGTGATTCTGTTTCTCATTACTTCCTCACCCAGACAGTGCGTCCGCACCCGTTGCGATTGAAGCCGATTCGGTTCACGATATGCTTCGGTGACCGAAAAAAACGCGAGCTGCGTCAAACACAACATCGCCGTTCATGTATCAGTTCTGTCGTTACTTTTCGTCATAGCTAATCTTGCATCCGCCGGAACAACCGCCCGACGCCAGCGACCAGTCACTGATTCTCCGAATCCACAAACCGCCCCAACTGTTCTCCTTCCGAGATGCCGGATCCACCAACTCATACGGCCAGCACGGTGCCGATTACGATACCAGTTCACTGCGCGCCGCCTGAGATATAGTGGTCCTGGCGCTGGTCACTTCCGGAAAGCCTGCTCTCATTGCCCATCGACTTCCATCCTGGTCGTTGATCGCCGTCACCGCCGCACGAATTCACGAATGCTGCCTGCGCGGTCTAGGAGCCTGCCGTCTGCCAGATAGACGACACGCCAATCGGCTTATTCGATGCAACGGTATTGACATCGCCGTAGTTCTCCAGTATCCAGTAGTGCGCGCATGTGCCGCCCATTAATGACGGAATAGTCGTACACGCTGTTCTTGTACTTGACGGCACGGCCAGATAATGACAGCGTTCTTGTCCGATACGCTGTTGTTCCTTGTTTTCTCGATATCTGCATACTTTGCAAGTTCCGTGTCCAGGTTTCACCATCGGTAATCGCATTGAAAGACCGTTCATGTCTTCCGTCTTCGCCGCCATAACTGTTATGGACCTTCTTCATAACCACTTCTGGCAAACCAGCATGCCCCGAAAAACATAATTGTCTTCGGATAACTTGCTGCACGACTTCCAGGTTGCTCAGCCAAGCCTCCGTGGCTGAAACCGCTAACAATGTCATCCCCTCAGACCGCCGCCGATTCAGTATTATCCGCCGGTCATTGACAGTCATGTCTGAAAGGTCAGGAAAATCGACAACAGTCTTCCTCCGTGAAATCCAGTACATAATCCGGTGTCAGCGTCAGCGCGGCTGCTCGCGCTGCTTACCACAACACTCGATTTCAGAATTCCGGTCTTTTCACCACGAAGACTCCATCCTGTGCCGCCGTGCCGCTTTCCGCAGGTATCGTCGTCTGGCGCTTTGCTGATCCAGCACATTAATAAAAAATCAGCGGCGAAACACACGACTTCGAAGTCATGTCCACTGCCCTCGCAAAGTGGCAGTTTTATAGTCCTCCAAGAATCTGAGTTTTCGCTCTGCCTTTACCGCCTCACAGACAATCGGTGTGTCTTTACCGTGGCGGCAGGATCGTCCGGCGTTGATCTGGCGCTGTGTCATAATCACTTGCGGCAGCCCAAGTAAATCAGAATTGCGCGTCACGTGATCAAAGGTCTCACCGGTCTCAATCTGGTGCAACATTTCATTCTCTTCACCTCCCCGTCTCTCAGTGCCTTGTACGCCAGCCGAATTGGTAGTTCTTCCGATGCAGCATCTTCCGCGCATCCGATAACTGCGAATGGAAAATAAATAGCAACCTGCGTGTCGCGCCTGTACCTTCAAAGTTTGTCATCCAGTTTACCGTCAGCGAAATCGTGTTCTGTAATCCCGCCTTTTGAAGCCCCATATAAATCAATGCCTTTGTCCGCTTTGGCGGTCTCTTCCGCCTTGTTATCGTTCTTCGTTTCCTCGTCAACTCTTCAGGCGCTTGGCAGTGCTTCGCTGCCCGCCCTCCCGTCTCGCCTTCGGTCTTCGATTGCCATTTGCCGCACCAGCATCTTCCAGCCCCGCTGCCGTTGCCTTGTCCCTCCTCTTCTCTCATTTACCCCACCCCTTCCAGTTCTCTCTCCGGTGCTTTATTAAAAATCCTGTTGTCGTAACGCCGAAATAATACGGGTGTGTGTTCTCCTCTGCCAATTTCAGAGCGAACTCATTGTCATTCCGAAACGCATGTGCGCTGCAAGGTTCTTCATAAACTCCAGACTTGAATAAATTGTGCAATCCTCGTCTTTGGCATCCGGTCCCGCTGCTGTATACCCCAAAATAATTATGACCTTCACCAGCTGCTCTGCGTTTGGTCCTCAGTCTGACGCTGTCAATTTGATATTGCACCACGGCGCTGCAGCACAAAGCGGCTCCTCTGTCTGCAAATCCTGGTATTCAATCGATCTACTTGCTGCCTCGTCTTCCAAGGCTCCTACGTCAAACGCGGCAATCGGCAAGTTCTGTAGATAAATCGCATCGGCGATGATTTCTTCCGGCTTTCTCTGGTTTGCCGCATCCCCTCAAGACATCCCTTGTCGTCAACTTCTGGATTTCTTTTCGCCAAACGCCTGCCGACAATGAAAACCGTGTTTCCTCCTGTCGCTTCTCCTTCCTTCATCTCGCTGATTCTGCTTTTCCCTATTCTCCTGTTCGCTCATTAGGCTCTCCCCAGTCTTTGCAGCGCCCAGCAGATTTTTAACACCGCTCCGTGTAGAACTTCGCATTTTCCTCTTCCGCGCTGAAAGACTCTTCTTTGTTTTAATATGTCGATGAACCCAAAATCTGCTTTAATCGAATCTGTTTTCCTGCCTTCCTGCGCTGCTAATGTGTCCGTTTTAACCGCACAACAACAAAGATCGGAATAACTTATTTTGTTCCTTCGAATCTGTCCGGCGTGCACATAGTACTGTTTTGTTTTACCTTTCACGCCAATCGTTCTTCCGTCCGGTCTTTTGGCTCTTTAGTCCAGGTGCCTGAACTGTTTGCCAGTGTCTCTGTGAAACTTAGTCGGTAGCCGGCGAGAATTTGAATTTTGTAATGCGGCTGTTCTGATCGAATCTCATCAAATTTGGTTCAATAGCCTGTCTGCAGATTTCAGAATTTGTGATTTTCCTTCATCCCGTCCGATTTCAGCATACATGACACTTGTGCTCTATGCGATATCCGCTGTATTTCTTCCATTTCCAATGATTGCTCGTGCAATACTTCTCACACGCTTCCACTTCATCAAGCGCTTCTGTAACCTTGCACGCGCGGCCGGATCTACAAATATTCTTACTGTGTTTTTCTATTACGACCCGAACCCTTCTGAACAGATTGAGTAACACATTCCGCCTCATCCTCTGCTGTCCGTCACAATGAATCTCCTCTCGTCGAAATCCAGCTGCTCTCCGTGTGCTGGTTGCCGTCCAAAGTCCTTTATGTGTCATTACACAGAATCATGTTGTCCCTGAATATTCCATCAATCTCGTTGTGCTCAAATTGCTTTAAGCTGCGGTGTTTAACCTGTTTGTGTCAACTGTACAGAAAGTATCCTTTTTCCCTGCTCAGCGTGGTGATACTTCCAAACTCATCATCATTCAAGAAAACATTTTTGATATCCTGGTTTTCAGTCTTAAAGTTCGGCTTTCTGTCTTCCGGCCTTATTTTTCTCTTATCCTTTCGACCCCGCTGCGGGCCTCCGGCGTTTCCTGTGCGCTACTCACGTTCTCGATTCCGCAGGAAGGCCCGCCCGCTTTGACATCGCACTTCCTCGCATCTCGCATTTGCCCACCTTCGGCAGCAAATGCCTGCGACCCTTCATCGCCCCCATCAGCGGCAAATCGTCCGAATGATTTCACCCCGGCTATACGGGATTGCCGCTGAATAGCGCCATCAGCGCGACCATCCCACCAACTTCAATTTCTTCACGGTCAGCCCGCCCGCCTGCTCGCTGCCGCCGCATAGCCAGCCTCGACCGTCTGGCCAGAGCGCACCCGGTTGTTCCAAAAACAGCGGCACACCCATGGTAATCACATCCATGCTGTCTTTCTTACCGTAAAAACATCGTTATGTACCGTCTGACTTCGTTCTTATCAATATCCGAACTGGCACGGCAATCCGCTTGTTTCGCCAATACAATTGCTCTAGCCTTGATATCGGCGCGCCTGTTTCGTTCTTAGAACCAGCGCCTCACCGCGCATCTCATACATCGTCATTCTTGTTTTCTCCTTTTCGCCTTTTCGCCATCCAGACACGCGACAGCGGACGCTATGTGTCTTGCATCCCGCTCCCTGGCCTCATCACCAACCACTCGCCATTATTTCGGTAACCTTCCGAAATCTCTCACGTTTACGCCGAAATCGCCGTAAATCTTCCAGCAGAATCCAAGTTTCTGTTGCCACCGTGTCGCGCCCACAATCGGTCGTCCATCCAGATAGTCCACCTGAATGCTCTTGCGCTTGTTCGATCCGCAACCATGAACCACGGCGCTTGCTGCTACCCGCGAGCATGTTCAGAACTGGTGTCTCAACGATCTCAATTGATATCCATGTAGTGGTTCACATCGTTGTACTGCTTCAACTCCAGCTGAATGGAATCACCTGTAAATCGAACTCCCCAGCCAACCGGGGACCACATATACTTCGGTCTGATATGTCGCCTTTATCGAAGTTGTCCTCTGCAGTTGCATCATCGTAATCATCGCCTGATAACCGCTTCCATGTCGGCTTCTCGCCCGCCCTTGCAAGATTTTTGTATGCGGAAAAAGATTTACGCCATCGGAACGTCACAACCATTGTCAGCAACTACGGCACCATCCTCGTCGATCGTGTTCTTTGTACCCCCGCTGCGCACAGCGCCGGAACCTCGTCAAAATCCGATATCGTCACTGATAACGCTCTCGCGTCATGGGCCAGCTTTGTTGCGGTGGTGTCCAGCTTTCTCGTGGGCAACAAAGCTGTCTTCGAACATCTTTCAGCCTCCGTCTTCACCGGAAATTGTTCGGTGCTATGAAAGACCGCCCATCACATATTCACGGTTCATTCTCCTGAAGTCCTGTAAGGTCCCTTCTGTCGTCCACTCTGAAAAGTTGTATTGACTGCGTCGCATCACAACGATTGTCTTATTGATTGTCGTGTCAAGAATTGCCGGAACGCACTGACGATTTGAATATCATCTTGTGGCATGTTGAATATCCCATCGCTCGCTCATTCTCTGGTCCCCTGACACATTTTCTTCAAATCTCGCGCATTCTTCGCCGATTGCGCGGCAGGCTCATTCCGCTCTCTTCAGTGCTGACTCGCTTTGCGCGCCCTCAACGTCCATGCTGCTGCCCTTCATCAGCAAATGCACTGTCACATCCTGAACATATCTGTCCTGACTGGTCTCGCCTGTCTTCAGAATTCCGCGCCGCCGGTGCCGCCTGTTTTCTCAACTCGTTCAATACGTGCCCCTCATTTTTCCAGGGAACTTCCGTCCCTGATCATGCGTTGCCTTGTCAATGCTGCTCGCTCCATGCCGTTGATCTCTTCCAACCTTCCGCTGTCTTTCTCTGGCACCGCCAGTTCTCACTGCTTGTCTTTCTCCTCGCTTGTTTCTTCCTCTGTGCCAGGGCACCTGCGCACCTCACCCACGTCGCCGCGCGCTGTGTTGTCAGTGGTTTCTCCCGCTGCATTGCTTCTCATCTGCCTCTGTCTCTCCAGCCTTTGCCACTTTGTTCTCCCTTTGTCATCGCGGTGCCAGACTTTTTCCTACACCACCGTTGTCTGCCGGAACCGACACAATGGAATCTCTTGTCGGCATCCAGCGCGTTGTAATAGCACCTCTTCAAACTACCACCGGTTGACTTCTTTCCTTGTCTCCACCTTTTTCCCAGTTATCAACCATATCTCAATCGATACGCTTCATGTTCCGGAGGCCACCTTCCTGACCCTTCGGCCTGCATCTTCATCGAATCTGGCGTTTCGCTTTCTTTGCTGCGTCCGTTCTCAACCCACGCTTCAATCACCTTCCCGAGGAACATAGTCCCTGTCATGATTGAAAGCACGCGAACCTGATTTCTTGCAGTCTCGTTAGATTCATTATCCTTTCTGCTATGGTCTTAAATCGTTCCAAACCACCGCTCGTATGGCCTTCCGACGAAAAGAAAGCCCAACCTCCTGACTTCTGTCCCCATTGCTGCCGCCACCGCCGTAATTCAAGTGTTCTGGCCTCCAGTTTTTTCCGTTCCGCTGTTCTCAAGTGTCCACACTTTCCCTTGCATATCGCACTGTTCTTGTTTGCGTTGTTTTATTCTTCGTCTTCTACCCCCGCTTCTTCCTCTTTCTTTCTGTCTCCCAACACCGTCCCACTCAACCACGTCCAGCTCTGCTGCTGCGTAGTTCTTGATTTTGGCCATTTCTCCAGCTGTTCTTTCCAGTCTTTTCCATTTCCGCCATATCTGGCAGTCTTTGTTCTGTCAATAACGTTATCTTTGTTGGCCGCCTTCTTTCGCCGGATCATCAATCCATTTTCGGTGCTTTAACCAAGTGTGCCTCGAATATTCGTACCGTTTTTCTCCCAGAAGCCGCCGTCCGTCGGTGGTCCCTGTCACCAACTTTCCCGACAACACAGCGCCTTGATGAATTCTTCTGTACCTTAATCCATCACGTCCTTTAGCTGCTGCCGCTCTTCCTCAAACGCCGATCATCCTCGATTGCGCCCGCCGTGCCGAAGAATGTCTGTCCAGAGATATCATGCTGACGCGAGCTCATAGTTTAGGCCTTGCCTGCCCTGAGAGCATTCTGATTGAGCGTTTGATATGCGCTGTGGTATCCTGTATTGCATGTTCGGCTGAACCACACTGATATCATCTCCGGGCGACAGAAGTTGACCGTTCCAAGGAAATCGCTTTGCCTATATAGCCATCGTCAATCTCCGCCATACCCCGCCCCTGTTGTCGGTAGCGAATCTCGTCATCGGAAACGCCTAGCAGGCAGCAAGCAATCTCTTCACCGCCAGTGATCTCACATGAACTCATTGACATCTCCCACCCTGTGCATTTGTCGCCGCAAGGTCTGACACCTCTCATGCCGGTCAGTTCTTTCGTGAAACAGAAAATCGTCCCATTCGAGTTGTGAACTTTGGTCTCGTCTCCGTAACCGTCCTTGCGGTTCAGCTTGATGTGGATACTCCCACCGCCTTGTTGTAAATGTTCATATTCAATTCCACCAATCACCTGAAAGTTGTTACTGATATGCGCCACCGTTTTCCATCCAGCGCATCGATTCCAGCGCCTGGTAGTTTGAATCGGCAGTAAATCAACCCGCCGCGTTTTCAGAATCAATCGCCATCGACCTTCTGCTGGATTAAGTATACGCCGCATTAGAAGAATCAAAGTTTCTGTTCCGGTCATATCGTACCTTCTTTCTTAACCAAATTTGCTGTTCTATTTCCTCTCGCAACCCCTCAGACTCAACCATGATCTCAGCCTGAATCCGGTTCCATATTTCTCTTGAATGCCCCCAGCTACCGGTATTCATCACATCCGAGTTCCGTCACGTCCCGTGCTCGCCCGGCAATACATCTCTCGCTCTGCATCTGCCCAGGCCGCTGGCGTATGTTCCTCTGCATACCAATTCGTGCTTGAATGCACATTGTTTTCTGCGCTGTCACAGCTCATCGCGCGCCCAAGTTCATGCATGCCTGGTTATATGCCGCCCGCTTTATACGCCTTTTTCCGGCGAAAAACCCGATCACTTTCCTGAAAATGTCCACGCCTCACCTGTCCTTGAATACTATAACCAACGCATCCGCCAGCAGCCTGATTTGCCTCCGGCCTGCACTGCTGCCCAGAAGCTGCTTTTAATTTTAACAGGTTGCTCAAGTCCGTTTTGCTGTTCTCGCGTTCCGATTTTGTAACTCTGACCGCCCTAAGAATCCGCGTAAATTCGCTTGTTGATTGTGTTTTAGTTGTTCTCCAGTCCCGCGGAGTATTGCTAATTGCTTGTCGCTCATGTATCCCTCCATCCAGCCGTCCACGTTCTGATCCAGCCTTTCTTTTCGGCGGCTGTTTGCTGTCCTGTTCTTTTCCCGTACCGTCGTTAGATGTGTTTCTCACACCGCACATTCCGTGCCGCTGCCATCGCATACACTTCGCAGTCCAGATAGTGGTTATCCGTGCATGTGAATGTTTCAATTCCGCCACAGTTTTCTTCGCCGGAACGTCGACTTTGTGTTCTGCTGTCATCGTCACCTGGCAATTTCACGCATCCCCCGGAAATACCATCCATGCAACCTTCCGTTTTCGCGCCGCATCCGCGCCGAAATCGAATTTTGAACTGACTGCCGTCTACCAGGACAAGTTGTATCTCCAAGTGCGTGAGCCTTTGTTGACCCATTTTGTTGATTTTAATCGTCTCATCTGATTGACTTCGAAACCTTTATCGGCAGCGCCCAGTCTGAATTACTCTACGTAAAATCATATGTGCTGGTCTGTTTGATATCCGAGTCTATACAGAGCTTACAACCATTCTTCATTCTGTCTTGTACTCCTCATTCATAGCACGGCTATTTCGAATCCTGCCTGCCCAGTGCTATGTTCTATGAGCTGCATTCTCCCCAATGCCTGAATCTGTGTATCACAGGCTTTATTTCCTGGTACATCAACTCCGCCTGTCAAGAGCAGCCCAGGATTTGCACGACAATTTTTCCTCTGTTCTCTCGTCCTGTACCGTGTCCGTTGGTCGTTTTCTGCTCTCAGCTTCCATGGTTCACCCAACTATGACCAAAGTTTGGTAGTTGTTCCTGGATCCTCATATGATTTCAGGAACTCTTCTACACATCCTCCCATTTGAGAAACAATTATAAAGAGGAATTGAATCCGAACCCTACTGATCATGTGGTTCTAATTCTCTTTCCTGACTGCCTGCCATTCTCCGCGCCGAAGCACTCTCGAGTTCTGTTCTCATCATTCTTGATTTCGATCCCGCACTTCTCGCAGGTCACATAGGTGGTCGTCTTTGGCGCTGGGCCTGCTATGCCCATCTGCGTCTCACATCATCTTTTCAAAGCTGGATCGGCGTCAAACCAGCAGTTCAATCATCTTCTCCGCTCTCGCGCACGGCACAAAATAGTGTGCTTCACCCTCCAGTCCGTCTGGTCATGTGGATTCCAAACGTATGTTGCCGCAATGTCGGCGCGGTACATCGCGTACACTTCTCTCTCTGCGGCCCATATGCGTCTTGTTCTCCAGACAGCTGTGAAACGGACCTCGCCTCTTCTTTGACGCCCGCCCGCATCTTGGTCAATCCTCGCCTTCGACAAAGAGATACTCTCATCGGCTTCGACGCGATTTTGACGGCTTCCTGCGCCGTTTTAGGAAAAGCGTCATCGTCAAACTCAACCCAGCTCCTTTTGACTCCTGCTCTTTGAAAACCTTCTGGACCTCCTGAATCAGCCTGGAACGCGGCTTAATTCCTGCGGTCGACACTCTTTCTAAGTCAATCTGGTTCGGTAGATTAATCATCGCTGGTGTCGGACTTTCTGGCCGCCAATGTGCCTGAGACAGTAACGAAGTATGGCCTGCGCGCCGCCAATCTGTGACGCCTTGCAAGTAAATTCTTCGACCGCCGTGATCCGGCAGTTAACATAATCCCCGCGCAAATACGTGAGCTCACATCATTGGACCATCATTGTTCCAGGCATCTGATGTGCCGTCCAGCACCCGATATCGTCGCCCATTCAGATACTGTAAGCGATTTCCTTCGCTTTACCGTAAGTCTGAATTCACGCGCCGAAACAGCTTCGCTGTTTCTCCTTTCTCGCCGCTCGCTGTCGCTCATTTCTTCGCCTCCTCACCCTCCTGTTGCTCTTCCGTCCGTCTCATGCTTCGTCTCGATTAGCCTCCGCACAGCCCAGAAAGCGCGTCTTGACCCCGCTCCTATTTTCACAACAAGATTTATGTCTGTCTCTGGTCCTCCAATCTGTCCACCACCTTTATGGCAACAATGCTCGACTCTTTGTTTAGTAGTAGTAGACAATCCAGTCAAAACAACTTCAACATCATCGGCGCGATGCATCTCTCCTTTTAACTCGTGCTGACCAGATTTCAGATATCTGTATTTCTCATGCTCGCGCTGACTCTTCTTTATCTAGATTTCCTTCTTCCAGTCTCTTCATCTCATTCCATCTTAAATCTACATATTCTTGAACCATTTCTTCGTGAGCACTGACTTCCAGGTGCGAATTGAGCCCTCTTCGCGCATAACTGTCTCACTCTTCTGGAGGTAATCCTGAGGCAACGCCGCAAGTTCTCTCTGGTCTCACCTCCATGCCCCAAAATGTCCCCTCCCATCTCCGCTTTTTCTCCTCTCCGTTTTGCTTGCCTTGCTGCTGGTGAAGCTGAGCTTCCCGCCCCTGGATCTGCGGGAAGGAAGTCATCCGTGCAAGCGTTTGAGTAGCCACGCCGCGCTCCTTCCGTCCCTGGGCCACATGCACTCACCCTCCAGGTAGTACCTTGCAACTTTTTCTGTTCAGGTTTAACCGCCCGCGTCACGCGCTCTATATATGCCGCTCGTGCATGACTTTCTGATATAACCTCGCCTGTATGTATGGCTCCAGATATATAAATAAATATAAAAACAAATAATTTTATTCTTCAACGACTTTGTGAAATCAAAAAGCGCCCGCATAAACGGACGCCAAAATTATTTTTCAAAAACTGCTTGACAGAATAAATTTTTGTGCGATATCTTTGCGACACCGCATTGCAAGCGGAATAAATCAGGAAGGAGGAAAAAGCCGTGAAACGGAAAAGAGCAAAAAGATAAGCGTCTTGAAAAGCTCAAACTCTTCGCTGAATACTGCACGGCTATATCTGCCATAATATCTACCGTGCATATGGCAATCACCTATGCACCTGGCATAGTACAAGCGATGACGAAGCTGCTCAAAAACGCTTTATCTGATGCTAGCGAGCTAACGCTCGCGAGCAACGGGCGCCAGCCGCAACCGGCGCTCGGTTCTTTTCTAGTATAGCATAGTCTCTATGAAAGATATACTCTTGATGACGGCCTTTTGGCTTTTGCTTTTGCGCTTTACCTGCTCAGCGGGCGGGCGCTTGTCCCCTAGCATACTGCTGATAGTATCTGCCGCTTGCTACCCAGTGTATATACCGCCGCGGTGGATCCGACACTAGCCATAGCGCGCCGCACTTACTAGCAGTATGCACAATTTTTCCGCTCTTCGTTTTGTGAATTTTTCCGGTGTTGTGTTGTCTCCACAACTGCGGTATGATAAAACCATCACACAAACAAAAGCGCCGCAAGCGCAGCGCACACGAAAGGAGTTTACTATGAAAAAAACCTCTTTACTGATCTCAACTCTTGCGCATGGTCTCTCATGACGGCGGCTGGCGCTCTACCGATCGCGAGCAGCTGCAGGCCGACTACTCTCTGACAGATGCAGAGGCCGACGTGCTCACCGATGCACTGCGAGAGTGCGAGCGGACACTACAGGACTAAAGAAAAGGCAGGGCACATGCCCGCCTTTTCTTTTTATATCCCCTTTCTCTTCTTTCCCTAATCTAATCCGCCGCTCCGCGGTTTTTCCCCTCTCTGCATCTGTGCGGATATCGTCCCTTTTATGTATGCACCGACAGGCTCGCCCGCCACGTCAGCCGCGGCGCGTATGCGCTCATAGTCGGCCTTTTTATCTCTAGCGATATGCGCTTGTACGCGCGTTTTTGTAGGCGTTGATCTCCTGCGTCCTGCTCCTGCTCGCTCTATCGTCCATGTCGTCCCTCCTATCTCTTCTCCTCATAGTAGCACAATCTGCCGCCGTTGTGCTCACATCATATTGCACAGTTTTTTACTCTTCGTTTTGTGAATTTTTCCGGTGTTGTGTTGTCTCCACAACTGCGGTATGATAAGGCCATCACAAACAAGCGCCGCGAGTGCGGCGCACACACGGAGGTATATCATGAAACGCTATTTTGACGCCTGCGCTACTCTCGACGATCTCAAGAAGGCGTACCGGACGCTCTGCAAAGAGCTCCACCCGGACGCCAACCCCGGCCGCGATACTACGGCGCTTTTCCAGGATCTCGCGGCGCAGTACGAAAAGGCCTTTGAGCGGCTGCGATATATCCGGACGCGCGCCGACGGCACCACATACACACGCGACACCACCGAAACCGCGCAGGATTTCCCGCGTGCCGTGTCTGCGATTATCTCGCTCGCCGGCATAGATATCGAGATATGCGGCTCTTTCATCTGGGTTTCAGGCGACACCTACACGCACCGCGCTACGCTGAAAGCTGCAGTATCGCTACTGCGCGAAAAAGCGCATGTGGTACTATGACACGGATCCGGTAAACCGCGCACGGCATAAAAAAACCGGCGGCGCAACTCCCATGGATCCGCGAGCGGTACGGGTCTGTATCCGTCACGCCTGCCGGACCCGCAAGGCTCACTGCCCGCTAACCGCTCCCCGCGCGGAGGACGCACGCCGGTTCATCACCGGCGCGGGGATTTCACACTAAACCGCGGCGCTGCCGCTTTTACACTGAGGTATTCTATGAGCAAGAATTTTCAAGAGATTTCAGATTTTTGCCTGCCGATTTTCTAGAGTCTCCCTATGTCCGGCTGCAGTGCATGATCGCTACGGCGACGACTCTCTCACAGCCCCCGGCGGCCCCTGGCATCCCCTATCTGCCTTGATGCGCACCCAAGCGCCCGCTTCGACCTCGGCCTTACCCTCTACCCTCCCCGCCACTTTTCATCTCCGGACTCTCTCGCCTCCTGGCTTTCAGAGCTCGCCCACGCCAAAAAAAGCCTTTTAGATACCCTATCCGCACTCTCCCCATATGAGGCGGCGCTTGTAGCAGCGGTATCAGGAGCTCATAACCGCCGTGACTTTCCCCGCCGTGCGGCTGCTACGCGAGAGCGGCGCCCCGGTTATGTATCTGCTGGAGGTCGGTACCGTCTACATAGATGACGGCTCGCGGTTTGTATGTAGCCGTCGGCGGCGTTTTACCGGCAAACAGCGCGCCGACGCCCTGCAGGCGGTGCGCGAGTTTATGGACGCTCACCCGAACGCCCGCAGTCATATCGATATAGCCCCGCCCGCGCTCCCGATAAAAAAAGGCAGCGTGTTGTGCTCACAGCGCATTGCACAATTTTTAGATCTTCACTTTGTGAATTTTTCCGATGTTGCGTTGTCTGTACAACGGAGGTATCATACAGCCATCACATCAAACAAAGCGCCGCAAACGCGGCGCACCACCCTGAAGGAGATTTACCATGAAGCGCGTACACTTTGCATCCTATGAGCCTTTCCACTACTGGATCAACGGATATCGTCACACCAACATCCGCTCCCTCGCCGCCGAGTGGCAGCTTACCGCCGAGCAGACCGAGAGCCTTGTATCCTCTCGTCCGAGCTTGAGGCCGACATTTTTCGGTTTCTGGGCCCGTTGCTATGAGAGCTCTGACTATAACTCCCCGGAGTACTATCTTGATGCCATCGTGCGCGAGCTTGTCGACTTCGGACACGCGCCCGCTTCCGGCTACGCTGATATCTATCCCGAGCTTGCGCCGATTGCCGACGATATCGACGCTCGGCTTGATGAGTGGTGCGATGATTATACCAAGCACGACGATAGCGATGGCGAGGCCGTCTATCTTTTTGATGCCGGTTGGGGCGGCGGGCTTGAGGATTCCGAATCTTTGTTCTACAACTACGATTTTTCATATTGTGACCTAGTCGGATATCGTGGCTGCCTTGACGCTTGTTTCCAGTCCTACGTCATAGACAAAGCTCTTGATCAGTACTACGACGATATAGACTATCTGGACGACGACGACCCGGACGACGCCGAGGCGCTTCGCGAGCTTTTTGAGCGCTGTGTGCAGGATATCGCGGATAGCGTCCCCGATCACTACGGATATACTTTCGCCTATGAGCTCGAAGATTTTGAGTGGCCGGATGATATCCGTGATCAGGTTATGGAACGGGCTTTTCGGTGAAGACTGGCGCGATAAATAAACCAAAAAGCGGGCTTGCGCCCGCTTTTATTTTGTCCCTCCCAATCCCGCCTCTTTGATAGGCGCCGGGGGTCCTGCTCTGATATTTTGCCACAATCGAAAAGCGGTTGCACCCTTGCGGGTACAGCCGCTTTTTCTTCACTAAACGCGCACATAAAAGGTCTTTCATAGCGCACCTGTATTATATCCCTTTTTGCGTCCTCACACAACCTTTTTCGTTTTCTCTTCCAGGCTCGCGAGCGCTTCGGCCTTTTTTCTCTGCGCGTGCCGCTTGCACAGAAAAATTTCTTCGCTCAAACGCGAGTCGCTATAACCCTGTATATAGCTGCAAAACAGGATACCGCGGGCGCGCGGGTCTTCGACCAGTTTAATCAGCTCTGCCGCTCTCGCCTGCCTTTTGAGCTCATCAATGTAGCCGTTGATTGCTTCCGCTATTTCGGTGTCCGGCGCTCCGCTTTTCCGGTATTCACTGATTTTCAGCAGCAGCCGTGCCTTTTCCGACTCTGCCCGCTGAAACTCTTGCATCAACTCTGCCGTCTCTGCCCTGCTCCCTTTTTCTACCGCGCATCCCTGCTCCCTCTCCGTCATAATTTTTTTATTCTTGTTGCTTATATATCAATTTTATTTATTATATTCATTCTTTTCAACCCGAAATCACCCCTTAGAAATCAAAAAGCGCACGGCAAACGCCATGCGCCCTTTTTCACTCTTGCTCCGTCCCTCCGGCAGGATATCCGGATTCTCATCGTCTGGATCCAGCCCTTTTTGCGACTGATATGAGCCTGTATAACTCGCCCTTTATCGCCTCAATCTCTGCCTTGCTGCTGAACCCACATTCCTCCGCTTTTACCGGATCCACACGGTCCCAATACTGCCACTCATCATATAGCGTCTGCAGGTGTCACTATTCTGCCGAGGCTCTCTGCCCTTTTCGCCCTTTTTCGCTTTTTCCTCGCGTATTTCCTTCAGCTCGTAAAGCGCCTGCAGATACCATATTGCCCCTCCATCATTCGGCTGTCTCCCTGCCGCTCAAAAAGTTCCTGCGCTGCCCGCTCCGCTGCCACTATCAGCTTTTTCAGCTCGCCCTCTTCCAGTTTCTTCTCTCTGACCTTCTCAAAATCCAGACTCCAGTCTCCCTTTTCCATTCGTTACCCCTTTTTCTCTTTATGAACTTGCTCAAAATACATTATTCCGCTTTTTCAGCTTGTTCATTCTCCGTTTTTCTCTCATCGAATTTCCGCGCACCCTTTTCATGCCTGCTCTTCGGGCTGTCGTCAGTATATCATGACTCTTCGGTTTCACCCCCTTTTCTGCTCATCTCATCTACGATTTTCCGCTCCCGCTCCGATAGCTCCCATCGTATCACTTTCCGTGCCTCTTGCAATCTTGCATCCGCTGCCGCTCGCGCCTTATGCCCTTTTTGCGATAGTAGTACCCCTCTGCCGAAAAGCTCTTTTCCTGCCGCTCTCTGCTCATCCAGCCGCCATATAATCATGCCGTCCTCGCGCGATACCCGAAAATCGATTTGCTCCTTGGAGTACGCCGCTATGTCCATACTCCGCAATATCTCTTCCGGATACTCATATCTCTGCCCGTCCGGTCTTTTTTGCCGGCGTTTTTTTCTGCCCTTTTGCTCCGCTGTGCCCTCTTGATTTCATTGCGCAGTACCGGCGCACTTCTCACAGCGCGGGTTCCATATTGCTCACAAAACTCGTATTTACCGTTGCGCCATTTTCGTATTTGACCTTGATTGCTGAAATGATTCCCGCCGCTCCGGTATTTGCTATCGTGCTCAAAAATAGTCAATGTCGGCGCAAACAGAAATAATCAATCTCCCGCTCATCATAGAATCTGATTATCGTCTTTAGCTTGGAAAAACGGAGGATTATCCAGCACCACGCACCCTTTTTTGATATTCATAGTGCTCATAGTCCCCGCCAGGATAAAACGGCCTCACGATTCCGCTCTCGTCTATGCCATACTCCTGCACCGCCCAGCGTTTCACCGCCTCATAGACCAGCTCCGGCGTGTAACAGTCATCCGTCGTCATCCTATGTTTGAATTTCTCCGTAAACTCTTCGTAGCTCTCCCAGTATGCCATGCTCTCCCTGCTCCGGCGCTCATGCGCCGCCTATAACTCTCCCTGATGTTTCTTCTTCCGCGTAGACCGGTATGCCCTTTTCGCCCTGTTTCAGCCTCTCTCCGGCATATAGCAGATACTCTGTCAGCACCCATGCTGCCACTCTCCAGCCGTAGCATATAGCCGCATAGTAGTCCTCACGCCCCAGGAATCCCAGCCATTCCATCTGATTCTTTGTCGCGCCGTTCTTCCCCGCTTTCAGCTCGATATATAACCCGTGATACCGCCCTCGCGCGACCGGCAGGCAGAGATCCGGAACCCCTGCCTTAACTCCCCTGCCGTTTCATGGCTCTCGCCGTCATCGCGTCCCGTTTCCCGCCGTTCGGTATGTGGTATAAATGTTGCAACTCCGGCATACGATCCGCCTGTAGCTCCGCCCATTGCATCAGCGTTTTCTTGATTTCCGCTTTCATCTGCCCTTTTGAAATTTCTCACCTTGCGCTCATCACCTCCCGTCTTGCTTTTTCCCTTTCTTCCCGCTCCCTTTCCCTTGCCTCCCGCTCCCTTTCCCGCTGTTCCGCCAGGCGCATCAGATATACACCGTCCACCGCGAAAAACGCTTGGCACCGGTTTTCTTTCAGAAACGCCTCTGCCTCTAACAGCTCATATGTCTCTGCCTTGAATTTCCCGCGGCTTTTCCTCGGCAGTTTTCCATGCGCCCGCTGCCGCAATAGCTCCACATAGTCTTCCAGTGCTTTCTGAATCACCGCTATACCCAAATGCTCGTAGCTCGATTCCAGCCCGTTTTTCATTCCCCAGCTCGACACATCCAGGCTTAATGAATACTGGACATCGCCCCTCTTCACACTCTTCTTTCTCTGCTTCATGCCGTGCCCCATTTTCTGCTCTACCCTCGCTCTGTCGGCTCTCCGATATTCCCCGCCTCTACTCCGCAGGCAGCATAGCCCACAATGTCCGCCCAGCTGTCAATGTGCCCCACATTGACGCCAATCCGCGCGATTTTGTTGATTATCTGGATCACGGCCACATCACTTTTTGTCACCGTCACCGGTATCCCCAGGCGCTCCGTTAGATATGCGCTTATCATTTGCGCAATCGCCTCGAACACCGCATCCGGGGACCCGTACTGCTTTTCCCTGTTCCCCAGAATCTTCCCCACGTCCTCCAGAAATTCCGCCCTTTTCATTTCCCGCCGCTCCCTTCCGCTCTCCGCACTCTCAAATCGTGCCAGCCAAACTGCGCTCCCGTTTTCGGGTCCCATATTTCCACATCCATCAATTCGTATCCGTCTATCTCCAGCATGTCGCGTAGCTGCGCCACCAGGTGCGCGCCATCCCGATGCAAATTCTTAGTTGAACGGCAGTCCTTCATCGTCTATTCCCTCCGGAATCTGCATAAATCCTTCGTCGCTTATATTTCTGTCCGGCTTTCTCTCTCCGGCTCCCTTTCCGCTTCCAGCGCTCTCATTTGCTTCACTTCCGGCGCCCTTGCTGTCCGCAAACTCCTGATTGTCCACAACAATGTCCGTCGTGTAGATTTTCTGCCCCTCGCGGTTCGTATAGCTCCCCGTCTGAATCCTTCCGGAAACCAGCACGCGCTGCCCTTTCCGGAAATACTTGTCCGCAAACTCCGCGCCGCGCCCGAAAACGATGCACCGCAGGAAATCAGCCGTCTGCTGTCCCTGCTCTTCTTTCCGGCCCCTGCGATCTACCGCGAGCACATAGTTTGCCACCGCGATAGAATCTTCACCGCGCGAGTAGCGCAATTCCGGATTCTGTGCCAGCCGTCCCATCAAAACAACATAGTTCATCCCCTTTGCTCCTTTCAGATTGCCATGTACTGTGCAAAACTCATCAAATAGCACACAAAAATCACCGCTCCCGCCGCAATGTATGCCATCCGCTGCGCCATTTCTGCGTTCCTTCTCGCCGCTCTTTCGATTCCCAGCTGCTCATGCAAGGTTTTATTCTTGCCCTCAAGCTCTTGGCAATATGCCTCTGTCTCCATCAGCCGCAATCTCACTCTGTTTCCGTTCATCTGCTCTTCTCCCATCAATTCACCCTCTAACTACCATCAGCGCAACCACGGCCACTATGCATCCTGCCAGCACCAGAGTCACCGTCATCACCTGCGCATCTGTCCAGCCACGCGCATATTTTCTGCCCCAACCTTCCGGCCCCGCTTCCGTGATTTTTGCCCTCTGCTCTTCAATCATGCGCATAAGCTCTTCCAGTTGCTCTTTCACTTCCAGATTCTCCCCGTATAGCTCCGCAATCTCTTCACGCTGTTTTTTTGTTCCTCCGAATCAGGGCTTCAACCTTTTCTCGGCACGCTCTGTTTTTCCGGATCATCTCTTTTTTCCCCATTTCGTCGCCTCTTCTCGCTCTCTGCGCCCCGCTCCGGCAGCTTCACCAGCATATATCTCAAATACCCGTACCCGTAATATTCCGGGCTCACAACTCCCGCGCTCACGCTGTCCTTGTCGATGTAGTATCCCTTGCGCTCTGTAGGGTCCACCCGAAACGCATCCCTGCTGGATATGATTCTCACCTGTGGCACCGGCCTCACCAGATTTCTGCTGCAATTCCATCGCTTCTTCATAAGCGCGCCGTCTTCCTCTGTCCGGTGTGCATCCGTGTATTTGATAAAATACGCTGCCAGTCGCCCGTAATTTCGCTATCATCCAGCGGGAAAATCTTTACTCTCGTGTGCTGCTCACAGGCCTTATACCACGCCCGCTGCACAATCTCTGGATCCAGTTTATTGATTACCATGTGGTGATGCCTTGCGCTCTTGCTGCCTATCTCCATCACATGAATATATTTCAGCTCTTTGCCTTGCTTCCGGTATTCTTTACGGCACTCCCTGAGAAATACCGCTATGTCCTTCTCCATCTGCTCTTTGCTTCGCTCTTCCCTCCCCTCTCTCTGATATAGTCAAGCACCAGGTGATAATCTCCGTACCCGAAATTGGCATTCATCAGGATCCGCAACTTTCTCTCCGCCTGATTCCGGTTCACCTTCTTTTGCTCTTCTCTGCTTGCCTTGACTCTATCGCCTCTCTCTAACCCCTTTCTTCTATACCGGCTCGAATAGTATCTCTCTACCTCTATGGTCATTCCCGCTTTGGTTATTCTCTCCAGATACGGCATATCCCTTCCCCCTGTGTCGGTAAGTTAATACTTTTATCAAGCCTGAAAGCGGCTTCCCGCCGCTCCTTTTGCCCTTTTTCAGTCCCCTGAATTTTTCGCCGGAAAAGCGCCGGCATTGCCGACGCCTCCCCGATTATTTAATTTCTCCCGTGCTCGATGCACTTGCTCCGATCGTTCTGCCCTTAGACCGAATTCTCGTCAACCACCTTGACGGTCCGCTTCATTGACACGGTGACACCCTTCATGTAAATCTTTGCTTGTATCCCATTCGGCAGCTCAAGCGTCGCCGATACCACTCTGCCAATTAGAACCTCTTTCCCAAGCTCTGCCGCCAGGTCGTCAATGCTGTTCGTCCGGCTTGCGCCCTCGAACGCCTCTTCGCCAAACATCACCTTGCCAAGCTCTTCCACGCGCTTCTCTGCCTTGACGAACTCTTCCCGGTTCAGCCCATAAATCCCCAACAACTCTTCTCTGCTAATCATCCCTTACCACCATTCTCTGATATAGCCGCAAAAACCTTTCAGTTTCATCACGGAATCCTCTGCGCGCCTAAGTCCGTCAATCGCCTTCTCCACGTCCTCTATGAACTGCTCTCTCGTACTCGGATAGCTATAGTCGCTGATTTTCTCCATCTTCTCCAGGCGCATCCGCATCAGTCCAATCTCTCTGGAAACCTGCTTGCGTTCCCGCTCTTCTCTCTCATCCCTTGTCACAGTCTCCGCCTCCTTTCCCGCTCTGCGCTTCTTTCTCATCCGGAACCGTGCCTTCCAGTGCATTCTGCGCCGCATCGATGCTCTCGTGAAAACTTGTCGGAACTCCGCCCGGAATTGAAATTGCGATCTCTGCCCGCAGTCTTTCCAGCTTCATGACTGCCGCCCTGACCTGTCGCTTCTTTGCGTCCTCTTTTGCCGCCGCCATATTACTTCCCTCCCTTCTCACTTGTAGGCCATCCAGACAACCACCATCGCCAGCAGCAGCGCAATCCACGACACCGTAAACAGCGCTTCCGTCAGCGTTTCGTTCAGATTCCGCTCCCGTGTCGCTGCCTCATACGCTCTTGCCCTTCTCTGGTTCATCATTCGCGCATTTCGTCTCGGCTTCCAGGCGCAATTCTCGCTCCTGCTCTGCAAGCTCTCTCAACGCATTGCATTCTTCTTCCATCTGCTCCAGCATAAGCCACTGCTTTTTCTGTTACCGTGCTCGCTGCACATTTCACTTCCGGCCTCGCGCTCCATACGCGCACAATAGTCCCCTGTTGCCCGCTCTGCGTGTTCATTCCCTTTTCCCTCCCGCTCTCTTCCTTCTTTCCAGCCCAACTGTCATCCGTGCCGCCTTTTCCAGCTCTCCGGCCGTCTGCTCCAAAATGCACAAAATCTTGTCAATCTCCGGATAGTCGAAATCTTCTTTGAGTTGCTCCTGCAGTACGCCTACACATCCTGACATCATTTCCAGCAGCCTTGTGTATCCGTCCATTCCTTCCCCTTATTTCCCTGCTTCTCCGGTCTAACAACCTCTCCGCCATAGGCGAATTCATACTTCTTCACTTCTTCCGGTGACAGCCTCCGCCGGTACAGTGCAAAGCCCCACGCTCGCACCATTTCGCCCATGCACTCGCGCTGATATCCGTAATCCTGTGTCTCGCAAAGCCCGTCCGTCGGCTGACAACCAGGACCCGGCGGGCGCTCCATCAGATAGTATTTGTAGCGTATCATTTATATGCCTCCCGCCAGATTTTCCCGCGCAAGTGCCGCCGCCATCAACGGAACCACGCTGTTGCCAATCTTCGCGACCTGTTCCGTCTTCGGGTATCTCTTTCCCGTAGCATCGTGGTCGATTACATAGCTCTTCGGGAACCCCTGTGCCAGCTTCATCTCTTCCGGTTTCAGCATCCGGAAAAGAATATCTCGTATCTGATATGTCTCCCGCTTTCCGTCCATAATGCAGCTCACAAGCCCATAGTGCCCGCATGTCGTGATTGTCCTGATAGGCTCATCCAGCCCCACGCCTATGCTCTGCCCGTAGAATGTCGTAAGAAAGCCCGCTGCTTTCGGTGCATCCGGAGTCTCTTCCGCTTTGCTCGCCTTGTCCATCACACAACTCACCATGCCGAAGCGGTCTTTTGTCGTGATCGTCGCAATCGGGTCGGAAATCTGCTGCCCGCATCCAGTGCCGTAGTATTTGACCAGGAAGGCCGCAACCTCTTCACTGCGGTCTTCTCCCGCCGCCCGGGCTTCGCCTTTCCGCTCCGGCCTTTCTGCATTTCTTCTAAAAACGTCTTCCTCGGTCTGAACACCCCCGTTTTCGCACTGTTTCTGCTCCGATTTCTTCTCTACGCACACGCTCACAAGCGAATAGCGATTTGACGTGTCAATGGTCTTAATCGGCTCCGTAACTACCTGACCGCGCGCATCTCCCGCTTTCGTCTCACCGTGATACTGAATCAGGAACGGGAACGCCTTCTCTTTATCCAGAAAATACGGGTGCGGGCTCTCGACAATATATTTGCGGATCCCGTTCGCAATTCGTTTCAGCGTCGCGTCCTTCAGCGGATGCTTCCGCGTAAAGATTGACTCTCCCAAATCAGAGAAATCCAGGCACCCCGCGACCGGCACCCACTTTTTCAGTCCGCCGCTTCCGTCCTTGCTGTGTGTCGGCTTCGGAAAAGCTATCGGCTTGCCATCGCTCCGCAGTACCGCGTACCACCGCTTGCGCGTTGTCGCCGCTCCATAGTCAGCCGCTACCAGAATACGGCTGTCAAATGTGAATCCGAGCTCTCGCATTGCCCTTATGAACTTCTGGTAGTCCTCGCCGTTCCGCTCCTTAATTCTGTGCCCGCTTTCATCCAGCGGGCCCCAGTCCTGAATTTCTTCCACATTCTCCATCAGCAGGATTTTGGGTAGATGCCCCGTAGCCTCTCGAATCTGCTTACACAAGCGATACACCGCCCACGGCAGCACTCTCAATCCACGCTCTCTCGGCTGTCCGCCTTTTGCCTTGCTATGGCTTGTGCAATCCGGGCTTGCCCACATTACGTCTACAACGTCATCCGGCTGCAGATAATTCGCAAGATCAACCTTGAAAACATCCTCTGTCAGATGCAGCGCTTTCGGGTGGTTGACTGTGTGCATTCTGATCGCCTCCGGATCATGGTTAATTGCAATGCTCACTTCAACCCCCGCCATCCTAAGGCCTTCGGAAGCACCACCTCCTCCGGCAAACGCATCAATTGCAATATAACTCACAACCTTCTCCTTCCCATCCTTACTTTCCCCATCCGCTTCAGTTCTTTACTGACGCGCATCAGAGTAACCCCTGTGAATATAAGATTGAGGCGCCTCTCCGTGATTGACTCCGCTCCACCAATGTCACTCGGAAGCTCGTCGCGAATAAGCTGCACTACTCCCGCGAGAATCTCCAGCTGCTCCGACAAAGGTCTTTTACTCATGCCTCTCTTCCTCCTCAGCCCACCGGGCTATAGTCGTCATCGTATCGTCACTTTTTGTCCTCAGAAAACAGCTCGTGAATGCGAAACTTGGATATCGCCGCCTCAAGCGAATCTCGTGCTCTCTCAATGTCGGCGACAACTTCTTCGCAGCCTGTATCCGGCAATGCATCTGTATAGCCCTCCAACATGAGCCTCATTTCCGTAATTCTGAAGACGATCAGCAATTTCACAGTGTCTTTAAAATCCATATCCTTTATCCCTCCATCGCGCTCAATTTTCTCAGCAGCCTATCAGCCGATAGGCTAAGGTTTGTGCATGTGTCCCGTGCGTCCTCCATGTAGCCGGATGCGCACTTGTGTGCAACGCCTCTGCCTCCGCCTGTGCATATCATCTTCTCCACTGCCCACAGCCCGTCCCTCTCCCTCAAGAGATTGGCTATAGTGCCGCTAATCTCTTCGTTCATGGCTCTGATACAGCTCAAAATCTCGTCATCCATCTCACCCCTCCGTGTACATCTTTGTCCTCATCCGGCAAATGCATCAATCGCAATATGACTCACGCCTCAACCCCCTCTATTCTCTCGAATGCGTCCGCGTTGATTATGTAGACCCATCCGTTTTCCGTTGTATGGATCCCGTATCCCCACGGGAACACGCCCTGCCGCAGTCCCTTGCTCACTGTCATCTCTCCGACTCCAAGCAATCTTGCGGTTTCCTTTACCGTCAGTTTCCGGATTGCGCCCCTGCGCCGCTCCCGCGCGCGTATGCCGGTGCTTTCTCTCATATCTTCCGCACTCGCCTCCCGCCTTGAAAAATAATCAGCTTCCAGGCCGAGCGCGATTGCAATTTCTCGTTGCACAGATTCCGGCGGCACTCTGTCTCCGGACAAATACAGGCTGATTGATCCCTTCGTTTTTCCGGTCAATCCCGCCACCTGTGTTTGTTTCAGGTTCAGTTCCTGCATCGCCTTTCTTAATCTCTGTCCGAACATACCGCTCCTTTGCAGGCTTCCTTACAGCGTCACCTTAAAATCCATTTCTCCACTCGTTGCTGCTTCTGTCATAGCCAGAGCCAGTGTATGTGCCAGCGCCACCTTGCTCATCTCGCAAATCACCATTTCTCTTGCCTCTTCCAACATCTCTGCAAATAACTCATCGTCTGCCGTGTTCTCTGCCTTTTCAATCAGCTTCTGCGCCTCATCTCTCGCTTTTGTGATACGTCCGATAATGGTATTAATTCCTCTGATAACACCCTTCGTACTCTCTACTTTCCTTCTCCGCTCTTCGTTCTTCACTTTCATTATCTCCCTTCTCTTTGCTCTTCGTTCTCTCCGGCTCGTGTCTCTTGCCGGTCATCACACATCAATTCCTGTGCGCTGCTCAATCCTTGTCTTCCTGACTTTCCTTCTTCAAATCAAATTTGATCACATGCACGATTTTTTTGCCCTTGCTTCTTCCAAATTATCAATCGCTTGTTGTACACGAATCCAACCCGAAAAAAAGTGATATTCAGTCCGACTCCCAAGCTCTCCAACTTCTCCCGAGCACACTGTATCCCCGCAATCCCTTCTTTCAGCAGCTTCTCATCACTTTTCTCGTTCTTTTTCACTGCGGTGTTACTCCTTCCTTTCTGCCTTCGCTTTTCCTGCTGCATGTCAACGTACTCGCGGCAGGCTTGCGAAATCAGCGCATTCTTGGTGATCCCCAGATAATCCGCAACTTCTGCCAATTCCCGATTTAGCGCGGAAGGAATACGAATCCCCGTAGTCACGCGTCCTCTTTTTGTTGTCATAGTGTTGTCACCTCCCGCTTGCATATTATAGTGTTGTCACTATGTTGTCAAGTCGCATTTTACTTTCACTTTTATGCTAAAGTGATAACACAATATCAAAGTAGGAGGTGTGCTATGGCATCCAGTCTCCCAATGTTTGGTTTTCGAACCAGCCGTGAAAATCTTGACAAGCTCGCGTTCATTGCCGATTACAACGGGCGTTCATCAAATCGCGAGCTCGAGCAACTTCTCATTCATCACATTTGCGACTTTGAGGCTTCCCACGGTGAAATTCTTCTATCCTCTCCCGCAAAATCAGACAAACCAGACTATTAAAGCTGATTCCCTTCCTTTGCGCTTCTTCTTGAAGCGCTTCTTTTAATTCCGGCGAAACTCGTAATGTCATCTGTTCACGATTCATCTCTTCAACCTTCTTCTCTTTCTGCTCGCGCCCCGCTCTCTTCCAGCTCTGCCTGCGCATCCTTAAAGCTCCGACCGGCTGCTCTTAAACAGCAGCGCGCCTTTTTGAGCTTCCAGTGATAATCTCCCAGGCTGTCCGGCATAATGTTTTTGGAATCTGCCAGCGCCATCGCAATCACTCTGACACATCCGTCGGTAGCTCTCCGCGTGCTGATAGGTATAATTCCTTCTCCGCGGTCCGTCTTGCCGAGAAGCATATCCTCACTATTTGCAATCGCGATCCCCGTGTAGGTTCCCGTTTTCCACATTGCATCAGCGTCAAGTTTCGATATTCCGACCAGCTCTTCCAGCTCGTGCGTATACGCCAGCGCTTTTCGCGCCGCTGTCTCACCTTTTGCAATCAGCTTTTTGAAGCGTACGCTTTGCGGGCTTGCGTCTTCTCCCATATCTCGCCAGTCACACACCGTGATCACATCCCGCGCAATCCAGCGCAGTAATGCGTCCGCTTCCGGACTGTGGCGGCTCTTCACCAGTTCCCGCACGCCCGCTATGTTAAAAAGCGCCGTCTCGTGTTCTTTTCCGTCCGCTCCGGTCAGCATCTCAAATGCCACCGAATCCGGATCCAGAATTTCCCACGCCATATTCTCATCTATGTTGCCGAGCGCTTCACAGATATCTCTTGCAACCATCCACCTTCCATGCCGGTCAGCAATCACCGTCACGCGCCCGAATTGCTTGTTCTTAAAAGTTCGCTTCTGAAAGACCTTTTTCATGTTCGTGCCGCTCCCTCTGCGCTTACTGTTTCAGCGCTCTCTTCTTTCTCTCTTCTCCGAGTCCGCGCTTGCCGTCATGTAGCCTTCCATAAAGCCCAGCATCACGCGCTGCGTCGTGTCGTCCATCTTTTTCAGCATCTCCAGAATCCGCTCAAGCTGTGGTCTCTGCTTGTAGTCAAGTAGCTGTTCCATGGTTTTCTCCTTTCTTGTGTGGTTGTTTTGCTTGTTTTTCGCCAAGTGTTTGGTTCATGCCCCAACTTTACGCCCCGTTAAATGGTTTGTCAACCACTTAAACCAAATAATTTTGGTTTTCTCTTTTCTTTGTGGTTGATTTACCATTTTGCCTGTTGTATATTAACGGCATGGGAGGAAAACATATGAATCAAAGACTTAGAGCGCTCCGTGAAAGCCTCCATTTATCGCGTGCCGCCTTCGGCGCACGCCTTGGGTTAAGCGGAGACTCAATCAACAATCTGGAACGCGGGCGAGTCGAACTCAAGGACAGTACGATCAAACTCATCTGTTCCGAGTACCGCATCAGCGAACAATGGTTGCGCACCGGCAAAGGAAACGCCGACGACACCGAGTTCAGCATCGACACGTTCGCCAAAAACCACGGCGCTACCGACTTAGAGTTGCGCATCGTCAAGGCTTTCTTTTCCGTAGACCAGGACACGCGAAATGTGTTCCTGGATAAGTTTCAGAGATTTCTTGCGGAAAACGAAAAACCGCAGGCGGTCCCGAAGACCCCTGCGGAAATGACGGAAAGCGAAATTCATGCGCACGCGCTCGAAATCGAACGGCAAATGCTGTTAGAAAAAAGAGCTGCGGAAGGATCCTCAGCATCGACGCCAGACGTCAAAGAAGCATAATTCAGTAAGCGGCACAAACAAAAAGAGACCGCCGCAGTTGGCGCTGCGACAGTCTCTCCCAGACCAAACAAGACTATCTGATCCAGTGATACTACACTTATTTTATCATAGTCCCGTTTGGTCTTTCAAGGAATAAGGACTATGGGAAAACGAAATCCAAATCACTATGGCTGTGTGACAAAGCTAAAAGGAAAGCGCTCCAGACCATGGATTGTCAAGGTCACAGTCTATGACGCCGAGGGGCGGGCGCGCCAGGTGCCCGTTGACTATGTCGAGACAGAAGAACAAGCAAATATCATTCTCGCACAGTACAACAACAACCCTTGGAATATCGACCGGAACAAGGTCACTCTATTTGAGCTACATCAAAGGTGGCTTGAAGTGAAAGCACCGGCTTTAGGTTCCAGTACACAAGCCTCTTGCCGAACCGCTTTCCGTCACTGCGAAAAGTATTACGGCATGAAATATCGCGCCCTTCGCACCTATCACATGCAGGATTGTATCAATAACTGCGGCCGCGGGCATTCTATCCAGAACGCAATCAAAGTTCTGTGGTTTCACCTCGACCGCTTTGCATTTGAGTGCGACATCATAGATAAAATGTACTCACAGCTCACAACCACCGACGCGGCCACGCCATCAAATCGAACTCCATTCACAGAGAAGCAAATTGCTTCCTTGTGGGCAATTCAAGACCAGCCTTGTGTTGACATTGTGCTGGTCTTCCTCTATACCGGCTTCCGGCTCTCCGAATTGCTCGATATGCGCGCCAATCAGGTGGACTTGTCCTCCCTAACATTTCAGGGCGGCGTCAAGTCCGCTGCCGGAAAGAACCGTCTCGTCCCCATCCATCCGCGTATTCTGCCGATCGTCCAAAAATGGCTCGCCCAGGGCTCCCAATATTTGATTCTCATCGAAGGTGCCAAAATCAAACCGGAAAGTTTTTATCCGTACTGGTATCGCGTTATGAAAAGTATCGGTGCAACCGATAAAACTCCGCACTCCGCGCGCCACACATTTGAGACGCTGCTGGATAATGCGCAGGCAAATCGCAAGTGCATTGATTTACTCATGGGACACCAATCAAGGGATATCGGCAATCGCGTTTATAATCACAAGACGCTCGACCAGCTTCGGGAAACCATCCTGCTTCTCAAATAGCGCATTTTGCCCAATTCCACTTTTCCTGCCATTTTCCCTGTATGGTTTTCAGTAAACTAGAAACATTTAAGAAACAAAAGAGCCGTGAAAGCCTGTATAATCAAGGCTTTCACGGCTCTTCTAAATAATAGAAGTTGTGCCATCGTCTTTTCACAGCTTGTCACAGCCTTGTAAACTCTACAAAGTTTACCGTTTCTCACTCTGATTCTTCCCGTGTTTTTCCCTCGTTTAGAAACAAATTAGAAACAGCCTCTTTGTTTACTCCGCAAGCTCTGCTGCCGAGAAGTCCAGTGTCTCTGTGTCTCTGGAAACATCCCAGTGCCCTTCACCGTTAATCCAGTAATAAATATATCCTCTGCCCGGTGCAATCGTCTTTTCCGAGCGCACATAGGCATTTTTCGCCATCGCACCCGTCTTGGTCAGATAATACTGTTCGCCGTTATAATCTAACCACTGCCCCGCAAGCATTCCGCCGTCATCCGCCATATAATACCAGCCCGACCGGTCCTTAAACCAGCCGCGAATCATATAACCGGCATTGTCAAAAAAACATACCATCTGCCGCCGATATATGCCCAGCGTCCGGCAACCCTCTCGCCGTTCTCATCAATGTATGTCCAGCGGTCTCCAGCCTTCTCCCATCCGGTATGAGCCTTTGCTCTGTGTGCCGCGCACGCGGTATATGCGCACCAGCTCACGAATTCCTGACACCACGGCGCCGCGTTCAGCCCGTACCACGCACCGAACTTTGTATAGTTCTTGTCGCCCGGGTTTCCGCTGCGATTTTCCAGCTGCGCCGCGCTTGCCTTTTCGACATATCCAATCTCTGCTCTTGCTGCCGCAATCAGCTCTGCTGCCGTACATGTATCGGCGCCATACACCGGCCGGCCGAAGCCATCAATCAGATGCTTGCCGCCCACCTCGTTCTTGTGGAAAGTGTACCGCTTTTCCGCCACACTGCCGCCGTCTCTCGAAAATCTCTTGCCGGGCTCCGTGTTCCCCTCGACCGTCGTAATCGTAAATGTGCCGAAAAATGCCGCGGATCACATCTACCACGATTCCCACATGCGCCACCCGTCCCATCGACGCATGATAGAAATACACGATATCCCCGATTTCCGGCTCTGTGAACCATCTCTTTGCCCGTACAAAAAGGCCCTTCCCGCTCACCGTGAAAGACGTGTACTCGCCGCATAACAGCTTCTTTCCTGCCTGATACGAATTCATCATTCTTCTCCCTTCTAAGACAAAAGCGGGCGCCGCCAGCACCCGCTCCCCTTTGTCAATTCACTCTTCTGTAGGCTCCGGCGCGCTCGTGTCGCTCTCCTTCGCTTCCGGCAGCGCATAGCCTCTCCCGCCGTCTGCCAGTCCCTCACTGAGGGCATAGCCAATCATCGTGGCACCCGCCATGATAATGGATGAAACCTGTGTCGCCTGACTCTGATTTGCCCCGCAGTAAACCATCACCTCGAAAACAAATGCCACTACCGCCGTCCAGAACTTTCTGCTCGTAAGCTTTCTAATCAGATCCTCTCTGCTCATTTTCTTTCCTCTCTCTTTTCTCTTTCCGAAAAGCTGCGCTTTCATGCATTCCTGATAGCGCTCCATTATGTAATGCGCCGTTGTGTTTGTGATATGGTTCCGGAAATTCGGATGCTCTTTACAATAGTTGTCATACGCATCAATATCCATTACCACTTGATCGAAACTGTCTTTGGAATGGTATCTCCCATCCTGCAGTTCGTCGCCAAACCTTAGTATTCGAACTCTCGCGGCAATCGCCCTAGTTTCCAAGTTCGCCTCAGCCACCGCATCCACTTTGTCCGATAACTCTGATAGCGTCCGTTCCACACCGCTCACGCGCTCTGTCACACCGCGATTCAACTCATGCCCCAAAACCCGCGCAAGCGCCGACCACGGTTTCTTTCCCTCCGGCAGCAATTTCTCTGCCGCCGTTAGGATACCCACAATCAGCCAACCCGCCGTGTTTAATAGGGTATTAATATCTACCAAGCGCGCGATCTCATCCCACTTCATTCCTTGCCCTTCGGCTTCGCATTGCTGTCCGTCGCAAGGTCCTCGCGTCCCATCCCTTTGAGCGCCTCTGCCACTCCCTTGCGCAAGCGCTTACACAAATCCTTGAAAAGGTAAGTGCCTGCCACGATTGCTTCTGCGAACATCTGGTAAATCTTATCCATGCCTTACTCCTCCCCACTCATCAATGTGTTGATTGCGTCCAGCAACCTCTTGTCCTGTGCCGCAATGGCTTCCTGGTTTGCCTTGATTGTCGCCTTGTTCTCATCAATCAACGCCTCCAGTTTGACTGATATGCTTACCGGGGTGTCGCTCGTTACCACCGTGTGGGGCTCTTTGCTCACATCCACCCTGTCAACTCTTGCGCCGTCCGGAACCTCAAAACTTGCCGCCTTGATTACCTCCGGATTATGCTCTCCAACCGTGGCGAGCATATCACCGGTCCCGCTGTCGTAAATGACTGTTACTTTCACACTTTACCTCCCCTCACGCAATCAGCTCTACGCGGCTCACGCCCGCCCTTACAAGGGCATCCTTTTGCGGAATTCTTTGCACCTGTGAAATATCGGCATTTACCATGATTACCACCGGCTCGTTGAACGTCTCAACCGGAATGTCGAATTGATAGACACCGGCATCATGCTGTTGAAATCCACCTGTCGCCGCTCCGGCGCCATGAACAATTCTCGCGCCCTGATTACCGCCTGCAATTCTCATAAAGCTCACGCTCATTGCGGCATATCCGCGCACTCCTCCTCGATACACGAATTGACAATTCCTGATATCTATGAACGCCGTTATCCGGACTCTCCGGAATGCCCCGAGATGCACCGTCGGTGTAAAAGCCCACGTCAAGTTGTAGCTTGACGGGCTCTGACTTGATATGCCCGTATACCCGAAATCCCCGACTTGCAACGGTTTCCAAGTCTGCGTCGTCGGATATCTAAACGATCCGCTCGCCCACCCCGAGATATGAGTACCGTCGAAATGGGCACCGTCAAAAGGGACGCAAGACGCGGCATAGTCTTTCATGGTGCCGAACGTCCCCAAAATCGGAACACCTTCACGAATGTTATGCGGCAGAATCGTATTTGCGGGCGCGAAACACCACATCGTTCCGGGTTCGGTATAAACCCCGCCAAGGATTCGCATAAAGACCCCGCGGCCTTTTACCCCGTAATCTCCGGCGAATGCTGTGCTCTGAAAAGCATCAATCACCTTCTGCCCGCCAATGTCGCCCGAGGCGTGCCATGTGGGGATTGTCCCCTCTACATTGATACCGTATTGGCAAGAAAACCTCGCCCCCTGTAAAACTTGCTCCTTGATAGCATTTCCAAGCGCCGCGGCATCAATGGTTACATGGGGCTTCCCGTCGCTCCGAGTGTAGTATGCCACTCTGTGTAACAGCTCCACCCAAAACGTCTGGTTATTGCCATCAATTCCGAACCAGGGCGAATTGTTTCCCCGTCCGTCGCCGTTTCCCATCGTGTCAATGATTGGAATACTTCCGTCCACACGGCCGCCGTTAGACCACGTCGTTTTCCCTCTCAGAATATCGCCTGCCGTCGCGTTGCCCGGAGTCTGTTCCGCAAGCGGTGCCGCTCTTACCGTCCCGCTGCCGTTGTGATACCCTCTGGAATCGGGATATTTTCACCGGCTCGCAGCACTCTTTGCATCGCGCCGTTGTCCGGCATTGTTCCTGCTCCTGCCTCATCCTCTGTGTCTGCTCCGACATAGGTTCTTCCGGCGAGCACATTTGCGGCTGTGGCCGTCAGCTCATCAGACGCGCCGCCACCGCCGCCGTTCTGTAATACAATTCCTTCCGCCATATCACACACCCTTTCCGATCATCCGGAATGCCGTTGCGGGCGGCTTCATGCATTCAATCTCCACACTGCCGTTCATCGTGCGGACCCTTTTCAGCGATATTTTCCGGATCCGCTTTGCGCTGGTTTCATCCGCCGCATCGTTCAAGACTGAAAAGCACGGCGCGTATTCAGCTTTCATCCCCTGAACCGCCACTGTTTTCTTGTACGGAAATGTGCTGCTCCAGCCGTCCAGCGTTACCTCAATGTCCCAGCGCTTTGCATTCAGGTCTGCTTTATCTTCCGCGCGTTTCGCTTTCGTCTGATTCTCCGTCGCCTTGTCGGTGTTTTTCCTGCACTTTCCCCCGCAATGCCGCCAGGTCTCGTGCCGTCGCATAGGCGCTCAGTTCATACTGAATCTGGATATTCTCTGCATTGCTCAGCGCCAGAATGAAATCCAGCGTATTGGAAAACGGATGTCCGGCAGCGTATTCCGGCACATACTCTTCTTTCCCTTGCTCTGCCACGGCAAGCGCATAAAGGATTTCCGCTCCCGAATTGCCTTTTTGCATACAAGGCAACCTCTCGCATGTAGTACCCGCTCTGAACGTGGCTCCCGTCCGGATTCAGATTGCTGATTACCGCTCGCACAATCATCCCCGATTGCTGTGCGCTTTCAACGCTCGACACGGCAAAACTTTGTTCTCTTGCCTTTAATCCCTGTTTCTCTTTCAGATTCTCTGACAAGCTATAGCTTCCGCTTCCCGTCTCAACCTTCGTGAATGTGATTTTTGTCTCTCCGGAAAAGTGCTCGGCGCGCGAGCGCTGTGCCCGCGTCTGTAATCTCAACTTTTCTGTATTTCGCCACTCTTACCCTCCGTTGACTTCAAGTTCCTGCTCAAGTGCTTCTCCAAGTGCCGCTCCGGTATAGACACTGCCCTGCGCAGTCTCTTGCGTCTTGATTGTCCGGATATGCGACGACGCGTTCTTGATATCCTCAATCAGCCGTCCGAATCCTTCGTGCTGCTCGGCTGTCAGTGTCTCTTCCGCCGTCACCTTCACATCGAAATATCCGGGCTCCTGTTTTGCTTCCCGGAATTCAAACCACTCTTCAATCTCTGCCTTTCCAAAAAGCATAGACGCCAACTGCTGCACCGCGCTTTTTGTCCCTGCGAACATCTTTACCTTCAAGGCATTTTTCAGAATTTCGCGTTTTCTCTGCACGCTGAATTCCGCTCTGTAGTATGTGACCTTCCATTCTTTTGCGAGGTAGTCCAAGACCTTTTCCGGTACTCCGTCCAGATCCGCGTATATTCCCGTCCGTGCCGCCGCCTGCAGCACATCTGCCATGGTTCGCTTCAACGCAAATGACAGTGCAATCACCTCAGCATCTTCCGCAAAGACCGCCGGAAGTAGATTTTTAAGCTCTCCGCTCTGGTATTCAATCATCTTCCAGCCCCTGGTATCGTATGGATTTCCTGCCCAATACAGCCACGGTGTCGCGCCCCACCGTCATAAACTGCGGGCTTTTTGGCAATTTCAACCCGCTTTGCTCCGGCGCGAATCATCAGATACCGCAGCTTGTCCGGAACAATGTCTCTCCCGATTTTTCCCTTCTGCCAGTTGATAAATTCTTCAACTGCTTCGTTGACGCTCTTCTGGATTGTCTCTGCGCGGTCCTCATCGCTTTTTGTTAATCCAGTATTCCACATCCACATCGTAGGGGCATCGTTTGCGGTGCCTTGACGCTCACCTTGTCAGTCAGCATCCGAATATCATCTCTCGAAATGAACTTTTGCAGATTCTCTATGTATTCGCCGGACGGAATAACACCGCCGTCCTGCAGTGCAACAATCGTCACCTCGTTCGGTGCCGGTGAAAATACAGCCACATCTTCCAGCGTCGAATCAAACCGGATTGCATGATACCGATATGCCTCCAGACTTCCGGCCGTCGTGTATCCTTCCGGCGCCATATAGATCCGCTCTCTCAGTTCATCGTCCGTTTCCACATCTTTGCCGCCCGCCGGAATCGTCATATTCTGCACCGCGTCCACATACGGAATCGCATCTACCATCCGACTGATTTCTCCGGCAGCATAGTTATTCGTAATCAGCCCAGCACTCTGACATTTCGCCTTGACCTGTACCGATGTTTCTCCTGCAGGAATCTCTGCATATGCCGTTGTCTCAAACGCCACGCCGTCCCCCGCCGTCACGCGGCTGCCCTTCGGGATTGGTGTCGTGCTCTCACGCCTCGATCGCAAGGAAAACTTCACCGTCACCACCGAGCCCTCCGCGCCGTTCCGCTGAATCCCTTTGAGCGCCCCGAGGTTTTCCAGATACTTTCCTTCGGCGTATTTCAGAAGATTCATTTTTCCGGCGCGATCCACCATCACATAGCCCTGATAAAGATAATAGGCGCAGGCCTCCAGCAATAGCCGCTCTCTGTCCGCCGCCCGGAACTGCTTTATCCTTCCCGTCGTCTCGAAATATTTCTGCTTATACAGCGCTTCCATATTTTCGATTAGGCGCGGCAATGTCATCTCGTCGATAAATGAAAGCTCCGGATATTTTTTTCAGCTCATCTGTTTTCCCCACGCTCAAGACCTCTCAACTTCGATTCTTGCCAGCAACTCGCCGTCTTCATTCTCAGTGAACCTTATCTCACGGATTTCTATTTCCGGAATAAACTCCGCTGCCTTAATAATCAGCGCCGTCGCATATTCGTTCTCCAGCTCTTCCTTCGGCAAGTCCAAATTTGACCACGAAATTCCGAAATCCCGATTGCACGGCATCGACCCTTCCGGAACCGATAAAAGCATTTCCAGTCCCTTTAGAATCTCCCGCATCTCTTCATCGTTTTCGCTCGTGATATATTCCGCTCTCATAATCTCCGTGCCTGCTTCCCTTAGTTATAGTCGCTCATCTCAACATCTATCTTCAACGACATAATGCGCCCGTCTACAATCACGATATCGTAGCTTGTAGACATTGATGTGATCAGCGCATTTTTCAGAATGCAGTGTTTCCCCACAATCAGCGGATAATATTCGCCCTTAAGCATCGCCCTTCTTATGTCGTTTTCTACTCTCACAGGCTTCCGGCAAATCATCGCGTTCAGCTCCATCGTAAAACGCACCGTTTCCGTTCCGGGCCCCACAAACTGCAGCCGCGGCGCCCCGTATAGCATGTTGTGCGTCTCATATTGCACCGAGGTTGTTCTTGACATTCCGTTCTGAAAAGTCAGAACTTTGTTCCCCGATACCTGAAAGCGGATTACATTTCCCCAGCTTCCAACCTTCATTCCGCTCCCATTGCCTCCACTTTCTCAGCCAGCTCTTTCAAGTCAATTTGCTTTCCGCCCGCGGTATATGTAACAGAAACCGCCTCTACCGTCAGTGCTCCGTCTTTCGCACCAATGTTAGCTTTTGGCACGCTTCCGTATTCTGAAACGCCTCCGAGAATTACGCCGCTCTCTTCGCTGTTTGAGAAATACATCACAACAACCAGATCTTCCTTCTCAAATTTCTGCGCAATCCCAAACGGCGCCAGTATCGGGAAATTCTTTGTGGCGTTCTTCCCTCTGTCCGGATAGTACACCGAGGCCGTGCCGCTCTCCGCGTCAAATGTACTGATCCTTCCCAGTCTTATATTTTCCACTGCCTCTTCTCCTTCACAGCCTGTTGAATACCTTGTATCCGCTCACAGTGCAGCTATATCTCCCGCCGCCTATATTGTGCGTCACACTCTGCGTAAAATACTTTCCATTCACCACGCCCATGCGGTCCAGAAAAAAATTGTCCGAGGCATATAAAATTGTCTGCGGTATCACGATTAAACTCACCGTCTCCGCCTTCTCATTTGCCTCGTTCACGCGGGCAATCGCGAGTTTTCTTGCTTCTTCCTCATCCTGCACACTCTGATTCAACCTAAGCAACCGCTCCGGCGTTCCCACTGTCACATCAATCGTCTTTGCTTCGCTCTCTTTCCCGCCGCTCTTTGTATACTTCACCTCTCCCCCGGTATAGGTCCCGAAAAGCGTCCGGTTGTAGATTAGGCTCTCTATGTCGTACCGCGTAAACAGATACTTAAATCCTCGCGATTCGTATAGACGTTTGTCGAATATCACAAGTCCTGTTTTATATACTTTCAGGCACAACCCCTGCTTGTCACACAGATTTTTCAAGAACGCGCTGTCGCTTTCATTCTGCTGCTCTACCGCTTCCAAAATCTGCTCTTCGCCGTACCAGAAAAGTTTTTCCATGCCATAGCGCGCCATAATCTCTTGTGCCAGCTGCTTTAATGTCACCTTGTTCCAGGTCTCCGACCGCCACACGGAATTGAACCCTTCATCCGCCGGCATAGACACGGCGCCGAGCGTCACCGTTCCGGCCGCTCCATGGCTCAGCGTAATGTCATCAATCACAAATTTCCCGACATGATAGCTCTGCATATCGAGGTCTGAATTCCAGTGATCCAGATAGATTGTCAAGTCCAGCTCGTGCCCAATCTCCGGCAGGCTGCTCTTCCCCTCTATCCACTTCAAATCCCTGTCTTCCAGTGTGACCCTTACATCGTCCGACTTCCCTTCGGCGTTGTCGGTATAAGATACCGATAACGCCTTCTCGGAAAAGTCCTGTGTCCCTGTCCGTCATACAGAATCTTTACCCGCGCCCGCCTTGCCAGTCCCAAGAATTACCTCCCTGAAATTAAACGCCTCGTCTGCGTCTCCGTTCGCCTGATTTCTCACCGCGCTTATGTCTCCGTCTTCCGGAACTTTCAGGATCACACCGGCCGGAAAAATCATATATTCCAATGCCGCAAAATTCGCCTGCATCAGCTCTCCGGCTCTTCTTGCATCTCCCCATATCTTATGAGCGACAACATCAAATGTGTCGCCGCTCACCGTCTCATACTGCCTCAAAACGCCGTCCGAGCCTCCCTTCTCTGATATTGCCGCATCAGCTCTCCGAACCGGTCTAACAGCGCCTGCCCTGCCGCCTCGACTTCTTTCCGGTCCGCATTCCCCGCCACATTGATAGTCAGGCTGATATTCGCGGCCGCCGTCTCTGTGCCGTTTCCCTGCGCCGCAAGCCTTCTTCCCGTCTCTTTGTAAAGCTCTGCCGCACGCGCCGTCCGGTTAATCGGAATGATAGCCTCCGCGTCACCGGCCTCTGCTACCTCAGTCAAAATCGGCTTGTCGTAGATACCGCCCAGCGCATTCTTCTTGAAGAGCCCGCTCAGGAAATTGGTGGTCTTCAGCTTCGGCGGTGTTTGTGACTTGTTTCCTTTCCCGATTTCCCTTCCGCCGCCGCGTTGTCTTAGCTGCGTGGAGTCTTTTCCAATTCCTCCAAAGCTGACACCACCACCTCCGTGACTACTGAATTGCGTTGTTGAAATGTTCGGCAGCGCTCCCATTGTCACATGGCTCGTATCAATCCGGATATCCGGAGTAATCACAAACGGCGAACTTGTTGCCGCGAGCTGAAATGCGGTTCTCATGTTATTTGCCGCAGGAATTGCGCTCTTCATAAAGAACCCGCTGTTTAACTTTGAGTTCAATCCCGCATTCAGGTTTGTCCCCAGACTATCCGCAATCGTTTCTCCGTACTCTTTGCGCTCCCGCATTCCGCCTGAAATACTCTCTTTGATTGCCTTTGGAATGCCCTTCGCGCCGTTAAGAATCGAAACCTGTTTTTCTGATCCATCAAACAGCGTTCCTATTTTTTTCTGTATATCGCATCCTTGTCGCCAACCAATGCGTCTAAGTTGTTCGCAAGGCTTATGGCCTTTGCTGTTTCCGGATCTATTTTTAGCCCGCGCTTCAATGCCTCATCACGCGCCGCTCGTAGTTCCTCAATTTGCGGTTCAATTTCCCGCCGCAAATCTTGAAGGTTTTTCACCTCTGCATTACTTAGTGTTTCTCCTACCGTATAACGCGCCACCTGTACGCTTTCCTGCAAATACTGTGCATAATCCCGTTCCGGGAACCTTCGTTTACTGGCTTTTTCCCAAGCTTCCTTCTCGGCCTTTTGCCAATGCTTCCGCAAGCCCTGTCAGAAGCCTCTGCATACTTTCCGTTGTCAGCTCGCATAATGGCTTCAATGCTCGACGTGACGCTTGCCGACGAAACACGGTTCCGCTCCCCAATCGTATTTATTCCGCGCCTGCTCTACCGCGGCGCTGTAATCAGCCGCGCTGATATACCCCGGAGTCCCTTCCGCAATCTTTCCACTCGCCGAATCAGCTCTCTGCTTTTCCAGCTTGCCTTGCGTGTATTCGTATGTCGTTGTCAGATTGCCCAGTGTTTCCTTCGTTGTGCTGTTCAAATCAGAGTACAGATTCTTCAGGCTGTCCGGCGTCAACTGCTGTCCGCCCTTCGCCAGCACATCATCAACCAGTCGCCGCTGCTTTGCTTCGGTCACATAGCGTGTGATTCCATCTGTGATGTTCTGGTACTCCTGAATCTTTGCCTCAATGATTTCTGCCTCATGGCTATCAATCGCTCCGTCCTTGATAGCGTCCGAATACAGCTTTCCGAGTTCTTCTCCCTTCTCGCTGATTTCCTTCCCGATCTGTTCGTTGTAGCTTGCAAAATTCTGAATCAGCCCTTTCCCCTCTTCGTCATTTCCGAAAAGGGCCCGCACGCTGATTGCATCTGTATAGCTCGCCTCGCTTGCAATCTTCAAGCCGTCCTCAATCATGGACTTGATGTTGTCTCCCAGCGCCGCTGAATCGTCGCTGGTAAATTGGATTCCGTTCCTCACCTTAAAGAGCAACTCCTTGCTCTTCTCCGCCACATCACTGATTGCCTTCCCGCTGTCCTTCAACTCGCCAAGCCGCTCAACAGAACCTACCAGCCTGTCAATCGTCCCTTCTCCGATAATCTTCCGGGACACTTCGTGCAGCTCTTTCTCAGACAACGCAATACTTCCGAATGTCTTGTCTAAGGCCGCCTTCTTTGCCGCTTCCGATGCGATTTTATATTTCGTCGCGACCGCAACCAGAACGGTAGCTGCCGTTCCCATGAGCATAATCGGGCTTGCAATCGGATTGTTGAATAGCTTTGTAAACGCAATGATTTCCTTGCTCAGCTTTCGCGCGCCCACTGCGGCGTGCAATGTTGTAATTCCACCGGCAATACCGGCCAGCACAGCGACCGTAGAATCTCCGTTCGCCACAAGCCATTTTCCGAGCGCAAACATTGGCGCAGTAAATTCCTTCAATCCTTTTCCGGCTTCTTCCGCATTCCGCTTTATCGTCGGGTACCACACGCCAATCTTGTCGGACACATTGTCCGAGAACTTGATACCTCTTTCGTCGCCAGCTGCGTTGCGTCTCTCAGCGGGTTTGAGAACCCGTCATATGCTCGAATTCCGGCATCCTGCATTGCGCTTTCAAGGATCTTCAAATCGCCCCAAAGGTTGTCCATCTTAACCTTCGACATTTTGTTCAGCGCGCCTCCGGCGTTGTCCACGTCATCGCGGAGTGCATCCCACTCGTTCTTCCGTCCGCCAGCGTAGTGTTTAAGCTATGTAGCATATCACTTAGTGCAACAACATATCGACTTCCGCCGAGTGCCGAAAGCGTCGCATTCCGCTCTTCATCGCTCATGTTGCGGGTCGCTTCGTTGACAAGCTCAATCGTTTTTTTCAATCCAATGAAATTGCCCTGCTGGTCGAACGCCGAGATTCCAAGCTTGTCCATCATCTTTCCGGCCTCGCCCGTTCCTGTCGTCAGATTCCTCAGCACATTTCTTAATGCTGTTCCTGCCTCTTCCGCCTTCAAGCCGCGGTTTGCCAGCACACCGAACGCCGTTGCCGATTCCTCAATCGGGACATGTAAATCATGCAACTGCGCACCGGTTTTAATATATCCCTCCAACAGCTGTTCTGCTGTCTGGTTAGAACGGTTGTTCGCTTTTGCCGCGACATCCAGAAAGCGTGCCAGGTCTCCCGCTTCCGTTCCCGTTGCCGACATAGCATCAGTCACAAGGTCACTTGTTCTTGCAAGGTCAAGGTTTGTCGCCTCAGAAAGCTTCAGGACGCTCGGCAGCGCCTTAATTGACGTGTTCACGTCCCATCCGGCAAGCGCCATATACTTAAGGGCGTCCGCCGATTCCGTCGCTGTCTTTGTGGTTTTGCGTCCCCAAAGAAGCGCGGCCTCCCTCGCCTTTTCGTATTGCGCATTGTTTGCGTCGGCAGTTGCGGACCATTCGTCCATGTGCTTCTCAAATTCCGACCCAATGTCATACGCTTTCTTAAGCGCTGCTCCCGTTGCCACTCCCGCTGCCGCTCCCACCTTTGCGACAGCCGACGCAATTCCCGTCGCCTTCTTCCAGATACCGGCTTCCGTCTTGTAGAAATCGCTCTCGAATTTCTGCATCTGCCGTTTGGTATATTGCACCGATGTTTTGAGTGACGGATCCACGTGTCCCAAAATTTTAATCAGAAAATCATACTGCGTATTTTTTCCCGCCATTACTTCCCCTCAGTCATCTCCCGCACGGTCTCTGCCCACTCCAGTAAAGCCGTAATCTTCATCCGATAGAAAAATTCGATTCCCGTCCTAAGCCTCAGCGACATCCAGACAATAATCTTCCTAAGCTCTGCCGCCGATTCTCGGCTCAGGCCATAAAGTAGAAAAAAGCCGTCACCGTCTCTCTCAGCCGAATCGAATCTTTTGCATTCATCTTGTCAAGCCAGTTGTAGGGCTTCCGGTTCAGTCGGCACGCCAGCAGCATTGCGTACTTCCGCGTGATTTCCGGATGCAGTCCGTTTGCGCTGCTGTCTCCCTGCCGCTTGGCCTCCTCATCTACCTCGCACATATCCTCTGCTCTTGCCGTTGCCAGTCCGGATAAATCAATGCTTTCGTATGTTTCCCCCTCAAACTCAAACGGCACTTCCAGCGTCATAATCGCCGGAATCTTTTCCTGCTCTGCGCCCGCCGCACCCTGCTTTACATTTGCTTCCGCCGCCGCGCTTGCTCCGCCATTTTCCCCACCGTTCGTTTTATTCTGTCTTCCCATTGCTCGCACCTCTCCTATTCCCTTTTAGAAAAAGCCGATGCCGCTTATGCAGCACCGGCCGTCTTGATTCTCTCAGCAGCTCTCGCGAATCTCTCGCATAATATCTTCGCCGTCCACAATGCAAATCTGATTCAACTTATCAAGCTCAATCAGCGTGTCATCACCGACAACCAGCGACACATAGGTTGCCGACATTTCGAATGTCGTGCCCATCGGGTTTCCCAGCTGGAAGCTTCCCGGATTCAGGCCTAATACAGAGCCCTCAACTGTGTACCGCATCTGCACATAGTCTCTCGCGCCCGTATCTCTGTCATAAATCTGCAGTGCGCCTCTCAGCGTAATCCGGCATCTCTTCTTGATGTTCATCATCTGTGCATTCTGCGGTGTCAGCGTCTGTACCGGGATTTCCTGCGTAATGTCCTCGTAAAGCCCGCCTACCGACACACTGTAGGTTCCTCCCACTCCCGCGCCGCTGATTTCTGCCTTCATATATTTCAGGCTTGCCAGTGTCACCTGTCCGGAAAGTCCAATCAGCTTTTCGCCGTTTTCTCCAATGTACGCATTGAAATTATTAATGACTTCCGGAATCATCGATCTCGTGATTCTGTTTCTCATTACTTCTCACCTCCAGACAGTGCGTCCGTAATCAGCTGCGGATTGAAGCTGATTCGGTTCACGATATGCTTTGCGACCGGGAAAAAACGCGAGCTGCGTGTCAAACACAACATCGCCGTTCATGATTGCCTCCGTCGTGTTTACTTTTTCGTCATAGCCAATCTTGCATCCTGCCGGAATGTAACCGCCCGACGCCAGCGAATTCAAATACTGATTCTCCGAATCCACAAACGCCTCAACCGTTCTCCGAGATGCCGGATCATCCACCCTGTCCTTATACGCCAGCACAAAGCGATTACGATACCAGTTCATCATGCGCCGGTTCGAGATATAGCGGTCCTTGGCGCTGGTCACTTCCGGAAAGCCCGCGTTCTCATTGCCCCACGATTTCCATCCCTGGTCGTTGACTGCCGTCACCACGCCGCACGAATTCACGAACGCCGCCTGCGTGTTGTCCAGATAGATTTCCTTGCCGTCTGCCAGACAGGTAGACGACACGCCAATCGGCTTATTCGACGGGGACTTGTACGGGACATCGCCGTTCTCCGCATCCAGCAGCGCCGCATGTGCCGCCCACACGACGGAATAGTCGTACACGCTGTTCTTGTACTTGACGCACGGCCAGACAATGACAGCGTTCTTGTCCGATACGCCAAGCTGTTCCTTTGCTTTCTTGACATCCGTATACTTCTTGCAAGTCTCCGTGTCCAGGTCAATTACCGCAATCGCATTGAAAAGACCGTTCACATCTTCCGTCTTCGCCGCCATAACTGCTGCGACCTTCTTTTTCTGCGACCACTTCGGGCAAACCAGCATACCGAAAACATATCCGGTCTTCGGATAAATCTGCCGCACGACTTCCAGGCCGCTCTCCGTGCCGCTCTCCGCATGGAAACCGCCAATAATGTCATCCTCTGTGACCGCCGCCGGATTCAGCATATCCGCCGTCACGCTGACAGTCGTCTGTGCCGTCAGGAAGGAAATCGACAAATAGCCTTCCTCCGTGAAATCCAGCACATAATCCGTGTCAAGCGTCAGCGCGCCGCTCGCGCCGCTTACCACAACACTCGATTTCAGAATTCCGGTCTTTTTCACCACGAAGACTCCATCCTGTGCCGTGCCGCTTTCCGCAGGCATCGTCGTCTTATGCTTTTGCCGGATCCAGCACATTAATAAAAAATCAGCGGCGAAACACCGAATTTCCGGAAGCTCGCGTCCATCGCCTCGCAAAGCGTATAGTTCTTATAGTCCTCCAAGAATCCGAGTTTTCGCTCTGCCTCATCAAACGTCTCACAGACAATCGGTGTGTTCACCGTGGCGGCAGGATCGTCCGTCATGTTGACCGGCGCCGTGCCTACAATCACCTGCAGCCCGGCAACCGCGGTCTGCGGCGTCGCGATTGTAAGGTCCCTGCTCCCTGGTCTCAATCTTGTGCAAATACTTCATTCTCTCACTCCTCCCTGTCTCTCAGTGCCTTGTACGCCAGCTGAATTGCAGTTCCTTCCCGATGCAGCATCTTCCGCGCATCCGATAACTGCGAAATCGGCACAAACAGCAAACTCGCACGCGGTGTCATGCTCTGCACCTTCAAAGCTCTGTCATCCAGCTTACCGTCAGCGAAAACCGTGTTCTGTGCAATCCCGCCTTTTGAAGGCCCCATATAAATCAATGCCTCCTGTCCGCTTGCGGTCTCTTCCGCCTTGTTATCGGTTCTCTTTTCGTTTCCTGCCAACTCTTCAGGCGCTTCGGCAGTGCTTGCCGCTCCGCCCTCTCCGTCTGCCTTCTGGTCTTTCGGATTGTCATTTGCTGCATTCACAGCATCTTTTCCAGCCCTTGCCGCCGTTGCCTTGTCCTCCTCTTCTCTCATTTACTCCCACTCTCCTTCCAGTTCTCTCTCCGGTGCTTTGATAAAAAATCCCGTTGTCGTAACGCCGAAATAATACGGGTGTGTGTTCTCCTCTGCTACCTCAGAGCGAAACTCATTGTCATTCCGAAACGCATGTGCAAGCAAAGGTTCCTTCATAAATCGTTCTGTGACTCTCTGGAATAAATTCAGCAATCCCTCATGCCCTTTGCATCCGGTCCCGCTGTCGTATACCCCAAAAATAATTGCGACCTTCACCAGCTGCTCTGCGTTTTGGTCCCTCAGTCTTGACGCTGTCAATTTTGATATTGCACCACGGCGCCGCACACAAAGCGTCTTCCGTCTGCAAACTCTGGTATTCAATCGATTCACTTGCCGCCTCGTCTTCCAAGGCTCCCACGTCAAATGCGGCAATCGGCAAGTTCTGCAGATAAAATCGCATCGGCGACAAGATTTCTCTTCCGGCTTTCCCGCTTGCCGCATCCTCAAAGAGCATCCCTGTCGTCAACTTCTGGATTTCTTTTGCCAACGCCCGTTGACAATGAAAAATCGTGTTTCCCTCTCCCGTCGCTTCTCTCATCTCGCTGATTCCCGCCTTCGCTTTCCCTTATTTCCCTGTTCGCTCATTAGGCTTTCCCCAGTCTTTGCAGCGCCTGTGCCAGACTTTTTGCACACTGCTCCGTGTAGAACTTCGCAATATTTTTCCTCTTCCGCGCCGAAGACTCTTTTTGCTTTTTGGTCATCATCATGTCGGACGAACCCAAAATCTGGTTAATCGGGAATCTTGCTTTTCCTGCTCTCTCAGCCAGCGCAATGTGTCCGCTCTTGAACTGCACAACAAAGACATCATGGAATAACTTGCCTTTGTTCCCTCGAATCTGTCCGGCGTGCACATAGTACCGTTTCTGTTTTCCTACCTTCACGCCAATCGTTCTTCCGTCCGGTCTCTTTTGGCTCTTGAAGTCCAGGCGCCTGAACTGCTTCACAGTGTCTTCCAGAAACTTAGTCGGTGTGTTTCTCGGCGAGAATTTGAACTTTGTAATGGCGTGCTGTTCCGACCGGAATCTCACTGCACCTTCAAGGTTCAAATAGCTCGTCTGTGATTTCAGAATTTGTGATCTTCCTCTAATCCCGTCCGACGCCTCTCCAGCATATGACACTTGTGCTCTATGCGAGATATCTCGCTGTACTTTCCGCAATGTCGCATTGATTGCTCGTGCAAATACTTTCTCTTGGCTAATGCTTCCTACTCTATCAAGCGCTTCTGTAACTCTTGCACGCGCGGCCGGATCTACAAAATATTCTTACTGTGTTTTTCATTACGACCTGAACCTCTGAATTGTGATTGAATACATTCCGCCCTCATCTCTGCTGTCCGTCACAATGAATTTCTCGCCGTCGAAATCCAGCTGCCTTCCGTGTGCCGGTTGCTGTCCAAAGTCCTTGCGTGCCACATACAGAATCATGTTGTCCTCGAATATTCCATCAATTCTGCTGTGCTCAAATTGCTTCTTGCCGCGTGCTTCAACCTCGTTTGCGTCAACCGTGCACAGCATCCTTTTTCCCGTTCAGCGTGTGATACTCTCCAAACTCATCATCATTCAAGAAAACATTTTTGATATCCTGGAACGCCAGTCTCTTAAAGTTCGGCTTTCTGTCTTCCGGGCTCATTTTTTCTCTTGCTTTCTTTCCTTCTTCGGAACTCCCACAAGTAGCTCTCCGGCGTTTCCTTGCGTGCTACTCGCTGCCTCGATTCCGGCAGGAAGCGCCTCCGCCGTCGCTTTGACATTTGCACTTCCCTGCATCTGCATTTCTGCCCACCCTTCTTCGGTGCAAATGCTTCCGCACTCTTTCATCGCCTCTATCAGCGGCAAATCGTCCGGAATGACTTCACCCCGGCTATACATGTGATTGCCGCTGAATAGCGTCATCAGCGCGATCATCCCACCAACTTCACTTTCACGGTCAGCTCGCCCGCCTTGCTCGCCGCTGCCGCATAGCCAGCCTCGACCGCTCCGGCCAGCGCAATTCCGGTTGCGTCCCAAAACAGCGGCACACCCATGGCAATCACATCCGATGCTGTCTTCTTCGGCATTGCAAAAACACCCGTTACATGTACCGCTCCGACCTCGTTCTTATCAATATCCGAACCGGCAACGGCAATCCGCTTGTTTCCAAGCGTCACAATGTCTCCAGCCTTGATATCGGCGCTCGTTTCGTTCTTGTAGTCCAGCGCCTCACCGCGCATCTCATACATCGCTGTCATTCTTGTTTTCTCCTTTTCGTTTTTTCGGGCCATTCAGGTTGTAATGCGATAGCGGGACGCTATGTCTTTTTGCATCCCGCTCCCGCTCATCACTGAATCACTTCGCCATTATTTCTCGCAATTCCTCTGAAATCTCTCACGTTTACGCCGAAATCGCCGTAAATCTTCCAGTAGAATCCAAGTTTCGTTGCCACCGTGTCGCGCTCCACAATCGGCTTCTCCTGTCCATTCAGATAGTCCACCTGAATGCTCTTTGCGCTGTTCGGATCCGCAACCATGAACCACGGCGCCTTGCTGCTACCCGCGAGCATGTTCAGAACCGGTGTCTCAACGATCTCAATCGGATATCCATGTAGCGGGTTCACATCGTTAAAATCGCTTCCCACAACCTGTGCCGAATGGAAAATCACCTGTAAATCGAATCCCCAGCCAACCGGGACCACAATATACTTCGGTCTGACATACATTGCCTTATCGAAGTTGTCCTTCTGCAGTTGCATCATCGTAATCATCGCCTGGATAACCGCCTGCGTCGGCTTCTCGCCCGCTCCGCCTGCAAGATTTTTGTGGTTGGTGTGAAAAAGATTTACGCCATCGAACGTCACACCATTGTCAAAAATCTTACGGTACACCATCTCGTCGATCGTGTTCTTGTACCGCTGCGCATACAGCGCCGGAACCCTCGTCAAAAATCCGATATCGTCATTGATAAATGCCTCTCGCGTCATGCTGAAGCTTTTGCCGTAGGTGTCCAGCTTTCTCGTGGGCAACAAAGCTGTCTTCGGAATATCTTCTTTCAGCTCTCCGTTCACCGGAACTCGTTCAAAAGGCGAAAGACCGCCCATCACATATTCATGATCTCGGCTCTCCTTGAAGTCCTGCAAGGTTCCCTTCGTCGTCCACTTCTGAAAAGTTGTATTGACTGCGTCGTACTGCTGCACGATTGCCTTATTGATTGTCGTGTCAAGAATTGCCGGGAACGCACTGGACGGATTGAAATACTGTCTTGTAAGCATGCTGAACATCTCATCGCCGCTCATTTCTCTGGTCCCCGACACATTTTCAAATCTCTCAAGGCATTCTTCGCCGATTGCGCGCAGGCTCATTCCCGCTCTTCTTCGTGCCGACTCGCTTGCGCCCTCAACGTCCATGCCGCCCTTCATCAGCAACGCATCTGTCATATCCCGAACATATCTGTCCTGACCGGTCTCGCCTGTTCTTGCACCCTGCGCTGCCGGTGCCGCCTGCTTTCTCAACTCGTTCAATACGTGCTCCCTTACTTTTTCCAGGGAACTTCCGTCCCTGATCATGCTGCTCAAGTCAATGCCAAGCTCTCGCTCCATGCCGTTGATCTCTTCAACCCTCTGCCGTTCTCTCTGCACCGCGGTTCTCACCGCTTGTCTTTCTCCTCGCTTGCGCTTCTTTCCTCTGTGCTTGCGGGCACCTGCGCACTCTCCTCACCCACGTCGCCGCGCGTTGCGTTGTCAGTGGTTTCTCCCCCGCCGCATTGCTTCTCATCTGCTCTTCCGTCTCCTGTTTTCTTTGCCACTTTGTCTCCTCCCTTTGTCATCGTGTTTTCTGCACTTCTTCCCTACACCAACGCTTTCGTCTGCCGGAACCGACACATGGAAATCTCTGTCGGCATCCAGCGCGTTGCAATATAGCACTCTCCCTCAAACCCTACCATCGGTTGACTTCTTTCCCTGTTCCACCTTTTTCCCAGTTATCAACCATATATCCCACCGATACGCCTTTCAGCGTTCCGGACATTACCTTCCTGAAAATCTTTTCTGCTTCCGCATCTTCATCGAATCTGATTTTTCGCTTTGCCGCGTCCGTTCTCAACCCACGCTTCAATCACCTTCCCGAGAACATAGTCCCTGTCATGATTGAAAAGCACGCACCCGATTTCTTGCAGTCTCGTTAGATTCACGCATCCTTCGCTATGGTCTAAAATCTCCGTTCCAAACCACCGCTCGTATGGCTCTTCCGACGAAAAAGAAAGCTCAACCTCCCGACTCTCCCCGTCCTCATTGCCGCCGCCTACCGCCGTAATCTGTGCGTTTCCGGCCTCTCCGAAGCTCTCGTTCCGGGGCTGTCTCCGCGTCCACACTTTCCCTTGCATATCGCACCGTTCCCTTGTTCGCGTTGTTTTATTCTTCGTCTTTCTCACCCCCGCTTCTTCCTCTTTTCTTGCCCCCTAACAACTGTCCCACCAAATCCACGTCCAGCTCTGCTGCGTAGTTTTGGATTTTGGCCATTTCCTCCAGCTGTTCTTTCCAGTCTTTTCCGTTTTCCGCCGCCATATCCGCAAAGGTCTTTTGCCCTGTCAATAACGCGTCTTTGTTGGCCGCCGCCTCTTTCGCCGGATCAATCCACTTCTTCGGTGCTTTAATCCAAGTGTGCCTCGAATATTCGTACCGGTTTTTCTCCCAGAAGCTGCCGTCTGCCGGTCTCCCGTCGCTCAACTTTCCGGACAAATACAGTGCCTTGATGAATTCTTCAAAAATTTCATCCATCACGTCCTTTAGCTGCTGCCGCTCTTCCTCAAACGTCAGATCATCCTCGATTGCGCCCTGCCGTGCCGAAGAATAGTTCGTCTCAGACATATCGCGCGACGCGAGCTCATAGCTTAGGCCTTGCCCGCTCCCGAGCATTCTAATCTGCTGCTTGATATGCGCTGTGGCATCCGTAGCTTGCATGTTCGGCTGAACCACACTGATATCATCTCCGGGCGACAAGTAGTTAATCGTTCCGGGCGAAATCGTCTTGCCCATATAGCCATCGTCAACTCCGCCATACCCCCGCCCTGTCGTCGGCGGCGAATCTCGCTTAATGAAAACGCTCAGGCAGGCAAGCAATCTCTCTTTCACTGCCAGTGATCTCATGAACTCATTGATATCTCGCACCCGTGTGATTGTCGCCGCAAGGTCTGACACCTCTCTTAGCTGTGTCGGTCGGTTCTTCGTGAAATAGAAAATCACATCCTTGGCCTGATAGAACTTTGTCTCCGTCTCCGTAAATCCGTCCGGTGCAAATTGCTTGATGTGATACCCCACCGCCTTGTTGTAAATGTCATATTCAATTCCACCAATCACCTTGTTGTTACCATGCGCCACTGCCGTTTCATCCAGCGCATCGACTTCCAGCGCCTGCAGTTTGAACGGCAGGAATCCACCCGCCGTGTGCGTTTTCAGAATCAGAATTCCGCCATCGACCTTTTTCCGCCGGATTGCCATACGCATTAAAGAATCAAAGCTCTGCGTTCCGGTCACATCGCAATTCTCTTTCTTGCACCAAATTTCCCAAGCGCGTTCTATTTCCTCTCGCAACTCCTCAGACTCAACCGTTGATCTCAGCCTGAATCCGGCTCCATACACATTTCTCTTGAATGCCCCCACAATGGCATTCATCACATCCGAGTTCCGCTCAAGGTCCCGTGCTCTCGCCCGCAATACATCTCTCTCGCCTGCATCTGCCCAGGCCGCCGGTATGTTCTCTGCATACCAATTCGTGTTTGAATGCACATTGCTGAAGCTTGCGCCGTCATAGCTCATCGCGCGCTCAAGTTCATGCAAGGCCTGCTTATATGCCGCCCGCTTATACGCTCTTTCCGGCGAAAAAACTCCGATCACTTTTCCTAAAATGTCCACGCCTCACCGTCCTTGGAATACTGCAACGAACGTATCCGCCAGCAAGTTTGACGGCTCTCCGCCCTGTACCGCTGCCTGTAGCTGCTTTTGCATCTTTAACAGTTGCTTCAAGTCCGCTCTTGCCAGTTCTCGCGTTCCGATTTTGTAACTCTGACCGCCCTTAAGAACCGCGTAAATCGCTTCGTTGATTGTGTTTAGCTGTTCTTCCGGTGTCCCATATACGTTAATTGCTTCGTCGCTCATGTGTATCCCTCCATCCAGCCGTCCACGTTCTGAATCCAGCCTTCTTCTTTTCGCGGTTGCTTCGGCTTTTCGTCCTGTTCCTTTTCCCGTACCGTCGTTAGATGTAAGCTTCTCACACCGCACATTTCCGCCGCTGCCATCGCATACACTTCGCAGTCCAGATAGTGGTTATCCGCATGTGAATGTTTCAATCTCCATACAGTTTTCTCTTTTCCGCCGGAACGTTCAACGACTTTGTGTTCTGCCGTTACCTGTTGCCTGTACTCCTCATCGCATCCCCGAAATACCATCCATGAACCTTTTCCGTTTTCGCGCCGCATCCGCGCCGAAATCGAATCTTTGAACTGACTGCCGTCTACCAGGACAAGTTGCATTCCGTATGCGCGCGAGCCTTGCCGGTCTACTTTGCTGATTTTGTACCTGTCTCTCATCGGATTGGACGAACCTTTTACCGGCAGCGCCCAGTCTGAATTACTCACGCAAAAATCATATGTGCTGTCCGCTTGATATCCGGAGTCTACAAGGCAGAGCTTCACAACCATCTTTCTTCCGTCTGCCGTCTTGTACTCCCTATTCATAGCATCGGCTATTTCCTCGAATCCCAAGGCCTGCCCGTGCGTTATGTTCTGCGAGGTCGTGTATTCTCCCCACGCTCGAATCGTGTAATACAGGCTTGTTTCCTGCACATCAACTCCGCCTGTCAAGAAAGCAGCCCAGGACGGCACGACAAATTCTTCTTCCTCTGTTTCCCTGTCCTGTACCGTGTCCGCCGTCGTTTTCAGTTTCGTGTCTTCCCACGGTTCACCCAACCATGAATTCGTAAAGTTCTGCAGTTGTTCCGGATCCTCATACGATTTCAGGAACTCTTCTGCCACATCCTCCCATTTGAGAAACACGCTATAAAGAGAATTAATCCAGAACCCTACCGACCGCGGTGCCCCAATTCCTCTTTTCCTGACCGCCTGCCATTCTCCGCGCCGAAGCATTTCCGGTTTGCTCTCATTCTTGATTTCCATCCCGCACTTCTCGCAATAATATGTGGCCGTCTTGGCGCGCTCTGCTATGCTCATCTGCTTCTCATCATCTTTTTCAAAGCGGATTTGCGCAAACCGCAGTTCAATCATTTCTCCGCAATTCGGGCACGGCACAAAATAGTGCCTCACCTCATCCGCTCCGTCATGTAGATTCCAAATGTAGTTGTCACGCAATGTCGGCGTCGAACACGCGTACACTTTTTCTTGCGGCCTATATGTCTTTGTTCTCTCCAGTGCCAAGTTAAACGGACTCGCCTCTTTCTTTGACGCTCCGCCCATCTTGTCAATCTCGTCAAAAAAGAGATACTTAATCGGCTTCGACGCCAGCTTTGACGGGCTTCCTGCGCCGTTTAGGAAAAGCGTCATCGTCGTAAACCTCAACTCCAGCTCCTTTGACTCCTGCTCTTTGAAAACCTTCTTGACCTCCGGAATCAGTCGGAACGCGGGCTTAATTCTCAGGTTTGACACTTCTTTCCCCAAGTCATCTGTCGGGTAGACAATCATCGTTGGTGCCGGACTTTCCGTCACAATGTACCCGAGCATGTTCAGCATGGCCTCCGTGCCGCCAATCTGTGACGCCTTGCAAAAGTAAATTCTTCTGACCGCCGGATCCACAAAGCTATCCATAATCCCGCGCAAATACGGAGTCACATCATTGGACCATTTGCCCTGTATATTTGATGTGCCGTCCAGCACCCGATATCGCTCTGCCCATTCAGATACCGTAAGCGTTTCCTTCGGGCTTAATGTGCTCCGAATCACGCGCCGAAACAGCTTCGCCGTTTTCCTTCTCTGCCGCTCCCTGTCGCTCATTCTTCGCCTTCCTCACCCTCTGTTGTTTCTTCTGTCCGTTCTATTTCGTCCGGATTGTACTCCGCCAGCTCAGAAAGCGCGTCTTTTACCCCCGCTTCTATTTTTTTCACAACAAGATTTACGTCTGTCTCTCCAATTATTCCAATCGCCAATTTTGGCGGCAACAATGTCAATTTTTGTTTGAAGTGTAGTAGCATGTCCGTCAAAAACAACTCAACATCATCGGCGCGATGCATCTCTCTTTTTAATCGCTTTAATTTGATTTCAGATATCTGTTTTTATTTCCTCATGCTCTGCGCTTACTCTTTCTTTATCTAGATTTCCTTTTCTTCCAGTCTCTTCATCTATCTTAAATTCTATATATTCTTGAACGCATTTTTCCAAGGAATATCTTTTGCTTCCAGGTGCGAATTGGAAAAGCCCCTCTTCGCGCAACTGTCTCACTCTTCTGGAGGTAATCCTGAGGCACGCTGCAAGTTCTTTCTGGTTCACCTCCATGCCTCAAATGTCCCCCTCTCATTTCGCTTTTTCTCCCTCTCCGTTTTGCTTGCCTTACAAGGTAGCTTTTTTTAGCTTCCCGCCCCTGATTTGCGGAAGGAAGTCATCCAAAAAAAAGTGCTTTATAGCCAAAAACGCCGCGCCTCTTCCGCCCCGCTATACCCCACCCTCCAGGTAGTACCTTGCAATTTTTCGTTCTGTGTTAACCGCCCGCGTCACGCGCTCTATATATGCCGCTCGTGCGGACTTTTCTGATATAACCTCGCCTGTATGTATGGCTCAGATATATAAATAAATATAAAAACAAATAATTTTATTCTTCAACGACTTTGTGAAATCAAAAAGCGCCCGCATAAACGGACGCCAAAATTATTTTTTTCAAAAACTGCTTTGACAGAATAAATTTTGTGCGATATCTTTGCGACACCGCATTGCAAGCGGAATAAATCAGGAAGGAGGAAAAAGCTGTGAAACGGAAAAGAGCAAAAAAAGATAAGCGTCTTGAAAAGCTCAAACTCTTCGCTGAATACTGCACGGCTATATCTGCCATAATATCTACCGTGCATATGGCAATCACCCTATGCACCTGGCATAGTACAAGCGATGACGAAGCTGCTCAAAACGCTTTATCTGATGCTAGCGAGCTAACGCTCGCGAGCAACGGGCGCCGGCCGCAACCGGCGCTCGGTTCTTTTCTAGTATAGCATAGTCTCTATGAAAGATATACTCTTGATGACGGCCTTTTGGCTTTGCTTTGCGCTTTACCTGCTCAGCGGGCGGGCGCTTGTCCCTAGCATACTGCTGATAGTATCTGCCGCTTGCTACCTAGTGTATATACTGCCGCGGTGGATCCGACACTAGCCATAGCGCGCCGCACTTACTAGCAGTATGCACAATTTTCCGCTCTTCGTTTTGTGAATTTTTCCGGTGTTGTGTTGTCTCCACAACTGCGGTATGATAAGGCCATCACACAAACAAAGCGCCGCAAGCGCGGCGCACACACGAAAGGAGTTTACTATGAAAAACCTCTTTACTGATCTCAACTCTTGCGCATGGTCTCTCTATGACGGCGGCTGGCGCTCTACCGATCGCGAGCAGCTGCAGGCCGACTACTCTCTGACAGATGCAGAGGCCGACGTGCTCACCGATGCACTGCGAGAGTGCGAGCGGACACTACAGGACTAAAAGAAAAAGGCGGGCACATGCCCGCCTTTTTCTTTTTATATCCCCTTTTCTCTCTTCTTGCCTAATCTAATCCGCCGCTCCCGCGGTTTTTCCCTCTCTCTGCATCTGTGCGGATATCGCCCTTTTTATGTATGCACTGACAGGCTCGCCCGCCACGTCAGCCGCGGCGCGTATGCGCTCATAGTCGGCCTTTTTATCTCTAGCGATATGCGCTTGTACGCGCGTTTTTTGTAGGCGTTGATCTCCTGCGTCCTGCTCCTGCTCGCTCTATCGTCCATGTCGTCCCTCCTATCTCTTCTCCTCATAGTAGCACAATCTGCCGCCGTTGTGCTCACATCATATTGCACAGTTTTTACTCTTCGTTTTGTGAATTTTTTTCCGGTGTTGTGTTGTCTCCACAACTGCGGTATGATAAAAGCCATCACAAACAAGCGCCGCGAGTGCGGCGCACACGGAGGTATATCATGAAACGCTATTTTGACGCCTGCGCTACCTCGACGATCTCAAGAAGGCGTACCGGACGCTCTGCAAAGAGCTCCACCCGGACGCCAACCCCGGCCGCGATACTACGGCGCTTTTCCAGGATCTCGCGGCGCAGTACGAAAAGGCCTTTGAGCGGCTGCGATATATCCGGACGCGCGCCGACGGCACCACATACACACGCGACACCACCGAAACCGCGCAGGATTTCCCGCGTGCCGTGTCTGCGATTATCTCGCTCGCCGGCATAGATATCGAGATATGCGGCTCTTTCATCTGGGTTTCAGGCGACACCTACACGCACCGCGCTACGCTGAAAGCGCTGCAGTATCGCTACTGCGCGAAAAAGCGCATGTGGTACTATGACACGGATCCGGTAAACCGCGCACGGCATAAAAAAACCGGCGGCGCAACTCCCATGGAAAAAATCCGCGAGCGGTACGGGTCTGTATCCGTCACGCCTGCCGGACCCGCAAGGCTCACCGCCCGCTAACCGCTCCCCGCGCGGAGGACGCACGCCGGTTCATCACCGGCGCGGGGATTTCACACAAACCGCGGCGCTGCCGCTTTTACACTGGAGGTATTCTATGAGCAAGAATTTTCAAGAGATTTCAGATTTTTTTGCCTGCCGATTTTCTAGAGTCTCCCTATGTCCGGCTGCAGTATGATCGCTACGGCGACGACTCTCTCACAGCCCCGGCGGCCCCTGGCATCCCCTATCTGCCTTGATGCGCACCCAAGCGCCCTGCTTCGACCTCGGCCTCACCCTCACCCTCCCGCCACTTTTCATCTCCGGACTCTCTCGCCTCCTGGCTTTCAGAGCTCGCCCACGCCAAAAAGCCTTTTAGATACCCTATCCGCACTCTCCCTATATGAGGCGGCGCTTGTACAGCGGTATCAGGAGCTCATAACCGCCGTGACTTTCCCCGCCGTGCGGCTGCTACGCAGAGCGGCGCCCCGGTTATGTATCTGCTGGAGGTCGGTACCGTCTACATAGATGACGGCTCGCGGTTTTAGTGCGTAGCCGTCGGCGGCGTTTTTACCGGCAAACAGCGCGCCGACGCCCCTGCAGGCGGTGCGCGAGTTTATGGACGCTCACCCGAACGCCCGCAGTCATATCGATATAGCCCCGCCCAAGCGCTCCCTGATAAAAAGGCAGCGTGTTGTGCTCACAGCGCATTGCACAATTTTTAGATCTTCACTTTGTGAATTTTTTTCCGATGTTGCGTTGTCTGTACAACGGAGGTATCATAAAGCCATCACAGAACAAAGCGCCGCAAACGCGGCGCACCACCCTGAAAGGAGATTTACCATGAAGCGCGTACACTTTTGCATCCCTATGAGCCTTTCCACTACTGGATCAACGGATATCGTCACACCAACATCCGCTCCCTCGCCGCCGAGTGGCAGCTCACCGCCGAGCAGACCGAGAGCCTTGTATCCTCTCTGTCCGAGCTTGAGGCCGACATTTTCGGTTTCTGGGCCCGTTGCTATGAGAGCTCTGACTATAACTCCCCGGAGTACTATCTTGATGCCATCGTGCGCGAGCTTGTCGACTTCGGACACGCGCCCGCTTCCGGCTACGCTGATATCTATCCCGAGCTTGCGCCGATTGCCGACGATATCGACGCTCGGCTTGATGAGTGGTGCGATGATTATACCAAGCACGACGATAGCGATGGCGAGGCCGTCTATCTTTTTGATGCCGGTTGGGGCGGCGGGCTTGAGGATTCCGAATCTTTGTTCTACAACTACGATTTTTCATATTGTGACCTAGTCGGATATCGTGGCTGCCTTGACGCTTGTTTCCAGTCCTACGTCATAGACAAAGCTCTTGATCAGTACTACGACGATATAGACTATCTGGACGACGACGACCCGGACGACGCCGAGGCGCTTCGCGAAGCTTTTGAGCGCTGTGTGCAGGATATCGCGGATAGCGTCCCCGATCACTACGGATATACTTTCGCCTATGAGCTCGAAGATTTTGAGTGGCCGGATGATATCCGTGATCAGGTTATGGAACGGGTTTTCGGTGAAGACTGGCGCGATAAATAAACCAAAAAGCGGGCTTGCGCCCGCTTTTTATTTTGTCCCTCCCAATTCGCCTCTTTGATAGGCGCCGGGGGTCCTGCTCTGATATTTTGCCACAATCGAAAAGCGGTTGCACCCTTGCGGGTACAGCCGCTTTTCTTCACTCAAACGCGCACATAAAAGGTCTTTCATAGCGCACCTGTATTATATCCCTTTTGCGTCCTCACACAACCTTTTTCGTTTTCTCTTCCAGGCTCGCGAGCGCTTCGGCCTTTTTCTCTGCGCGTGCCGCTTTGCACAGAAAAAAATTTCTTCGCTCAAACGCGAGTCGCTATAACCCCTGTATATAGCTGCAAAACAGGATACCGCGGGCGCGCGGGTCTTCGACCAGTTTAATCAGCTCTGCTGCCTCGCCTGCCTTTTGAGCTCATCAATGTAGCCGTTGATTGCTTCCGCTATTTCGGTGTCCGGCGCTCCGCTTTTCCGGTATTCACTGATTTTCAGCAGCAGCCGTGCCTTTTTCCGACTCTGCCCGCTGAAACTCTTGCATCAGCTCTGCCGTCTCTGCCCTGCTCCCTTTTCTACCGCGCATCCCTGCTCCCTCTCCGTCATAATTTTTTTATTCTTGTTGCTTATATATCAATTTTATTTATTATATTCATTCTTTTCAACCCGAAATCACCCCCTTAGAATCAAAAAGCGCACGGCAAACGCCATGCGCCCTTTTCACTCTTGCTCCGTCCTCCGGCAGGATATCCGGATTCTCATCGTCTGGATCCAGCCCTTTTGCGACTGATATGAGCCTGTATAACTCGCCCTTTATCGCCTCAATCTCTGCCTTTGCTGCTGAACCCACATTCCTCCGCTTTTTACCGGATCCACACGGTCCCAATACTGCCACTCATCATATAGCGTCTGCAGTGTCACTATTCTGCCGAGGCTCTCTGCCCTTTTCGCCCTTTTTCGCTTTTCCTCGCGTATTTCCTTCAGCTCGTAAAGCGCCTGCAGATACCATATTGCCCCCTCCATCATTCGGCTGTCTCCTGCCGCTCAAAAAGTTCCTGCGCTGCCCTGCTCCGCTGCCACTATCAGCTTTTTCAGCTCGCCCTCTTCCAGTTTTCTTCTCTCGACCTTCTCAAAATCCAGACTCCAGTCTCCCTTTTCCATTCGTTACCCTTTTTCTCTTTATGAACTTGCTCAAAATACATTATTCCGCTTTTTCAGCTTGTTCATTCTCCGTTTTTCTCATCGAATTTCCGCGCACCCTTTTCATGCCTGCTCTTCGGGCTGTCGTCAGTATATCATGACTCTTCGGTTTCACCCCCTTTCTGCTCATCTCATCTACGATTTTTCCGCTCCCGCTCCGATAGCTCCCATCGTATCACTTTCCGTGCCTCTTGCAATCTTGCATCCGCTGCCGCTCGCGCCTTATGCCCTTTTGCGATAGTAGTACCCCTCTGCCGAAAAGCTCTTTTCCTGCCGCTCTCTGCTCATCCAGCCGCCATATAATCATGCCGTCCTCGCGCGATACCCTGAAAATCGATTTGCTCCTTGAGTACGCCGCTATGTCCATACTCCGCAATATCTCTTCCGGATACTCATATCTCTGCCCGTCCGGTCTTTTTGCCGGCGTTTTTTTCTGCCCTTTTTGCTCGCTGTGCCCTCTTGATTTCATTGCGCAGTACCGGCGCACTTCTCACAAGCGCGGGTTCCATATTGCTCACAAAACTCGTATTTACCGTTGCGCCATTTTCGTATTTGACCTTGATTGCTGAAATGATTCCCGCCGCTCCGGTATTTGCTATCGTGCTCAAAATAGTCAATGTCGGCGCAAACAGGAAATAATCAATCTCCCGCTCATCATAGAATCTGATTATCGTCTTTAGCTTGGAAAACGGAGGATTATCCAGCACCACGCACCCTTTTTGATATTCATAGTGCTCATAGTCCCCGCCAGGATAAAACGGCCTCACGATTCCGCTCTCGTCTATGCCATACTCCTGCACCGCCCAGCGTTTCACCGCCTCATAGACCAGCTCCGGCGTGTAACAGTCATCCGTCGTCATCCTATGTTTGAATTTCTCCGTAAACTCTTCGTAGCTCTCCCAGTATGCCATGCTCTCCCTGCTCCGGCGCTCATGCGCCGCCTATAACCTCTCCCGATGTTTCTTCTTCCGCGTAGACCGGTATGCCCTTTTCGCCCTGTTTCAGCCTCTCTCCGGCATATGCAGATACTCTGTCAGCACCCATGCTGCCACTCTCCAGCCGTAGCATATAGCCGCATAGTAGTCCTCACGCCCCAGGAATCCCAGCCATTCCATCTGATTCTTTGTCGCGCCGTTCTTCCCCGCTTTCAGCTCGATATATAACCCGTGATACCGTCCCTCGCGCGACCGGCAGGCAGAGATCCGGAACCCTGCCTTAACTCCCTGCCGTTTCATGGCTCTCGCCGTCATCGCGTCCCTGTTTCCCGCCGTTCGGTATGTGGTATAAATGTTGCAACTCCGGCATACGATCCGCCTGTAGCTCCGCCCATTGCATCAGCGTTTCTTGATTTCCGCTTTCATCTGCCCTTTTTGAAATTTCTCACCTTGCGCTCATCACCTCCCGTCTTGCTTTTTCCCTTTCTTCCTGCTCCTTTCCCTTGCCTCCCGCTCCCTTTCCCGCTGTTCCGCCAGGCGCATCAGATATACACCGTCCACCGCGAAAAAACGCTTTGGCACCGGTTTTCTTTCAGAAACGCCTCTGCCTCTAACAGCTCATATGTCTCTGCCTTGAATTTCCCGCGGCTTTTCCTCGGCAGTTTTCCATGCGCCCGCTGCCGCAATAGCTCCACATAGTCTTCCAGTGCTTTCTGAATCACCGCTATACCCAAATGCTCGTAGCTCGATTCCAGCCCGTTTTTCATTCCCCAGCTCGACACATCCAGGCTTAATGAATACTGGACATCGCCCTCTTCACACTCTTCTTTCTCTGCTTCATGCCGTGCCCCATTTTCTGCTCTACCCTCGCTCTGTCGGCTCTCCGATATTCCCCTGCCTCTACTCCGCAGGCAGCATAGCCCACAATGTCCGCCCAGCTGTCAATGTGCCCCACATTGACGCCAATCCGCGCGATTTTGTTGATTATCTGGATCACGGCCACATCACTTTTTGTCACCGTCACCGGTATCCCCAGGCGCTCCGTTAGATATGCGCTTATCATTTGCGCATCGCCTCGAACACCGCATCCGGGGACCCGTACTGCTTTTTCCCTGTTCCCCAGAATCTTCCCCACGTCCTCCAGAAATTCCGCCCTTTTCATTTCCCGCCGCTCCTTCCGCTCTCCGCACTCTCAAATCGTGCCAGCCAAACTGCGCTCCCGTTTTCGGGTCCCATATTTCCACATCCATCAATTCGTATCCGTCTATCTCCAGCATGTCGCGTAGCTGCGCCACCAGGTGCGCGCCATCCTGATGCAAATTCTTAGTTGAACGGCAGTCCTTCATCGTCTATTCCTCCGGAATCTGCATAAACCTTCGTCGCTTATATTTCTGTCCGGCTTTCTCTCTCGGCTCCCTTTCCGCTTCCAGCGCTCTCATTTGCTTCACTTCCGGCGCCCTTGCTGTCCGCAAACTCCTGATTGTCCACAACAATGTCCGTCGTAGATTTTTCTGCCCTCGCGGTTCGTATAGCTCCCCGTCTGAATCCTTCCGAAACCAGCACGCGCTGCCCTTTTCCGGAAATACTTGTCCAGCAAACTCCGCGCCGCGCCCTGAAAACGATGCACCGCAGGAAATCAGCCGTCTGCTGTCCCTGCTCTTCTTTCCGGCCTCTGCGATCTACCGCGAGCACATAGTTTGCCACCGCGATAGAATCTTCACCGCGCGAGTAGCGCAATTCGGATTCTGTGCCAGCCGTCCCATCAAAACAACATAGTTCATCCCCTTTGCTCCTTTCAGATTGCCATGTACTGTGCAAAACTCATCAAATAGCACACAAAAATCACTCGCTCCCGCCGCAATGTATGCCATCCGCTGCGCCATTTCTGCGTTCCTTCTCGCCGCTCTTTTCGATTCCCAGCTGCTCATGCAAGGTTTTTATTCTTGCCCTCAAGCTCTTGGCAATATGCCTCTGTCTCCATCAGCCGCAATCTCACTCTGTTTCCGTTCATCTGCTCTTCTCCCATCAATTCACCCTCTAACCACCATCAGCGCAACCACGGCCACTATGCATCCTGCCAGCACCAGAGTCACTGTCATCACCTGCGCATCTGTCCAGCCACGCGCATATTTTTCTGCCCCAACCTTCCGGCCCCGCTTCCGTGATTTTTTTGCCCTCTGCTCTTCAATCATGCGCATAAGCTCTTCCAGTTGCTCTTTCACTTCCAGATTCTCCCGTATAGCTCCGCAATCTCTTCACGCTGTTTTTTTGTTCCTCGAATCAGGGCTTCAACCTTTTCTCGGCACGCTCTGTTTTTCCGGATCATCTCTTTTTCCCCATTTCGTCGCCTCTTCTCGCTCTCTGCGCCCCGCTCCGGCAGCTTCACCCAGCATATATCTCAAATACCCGTACCCGTAATATTCCGGGCTCACAACCCCGCGCTCACGCTGTCCTTGTCGATGTAGTATCCCTGCGCTCTGTAGGGTCCACCTGAAACGCATCCCTGCTGGATATGATTCTCACCTGTGGCACCGGCCTCACCAGATTTCTGCTGCAATTCCATCGCTTCTTCATAAGCGCGCGTCTTCCTCTGTCCGGTGTGCATCCGTGTATTTGATAAAAATACGCTGCCAGTCGCCCTGTACTCGCCATCATCCAGCGGGAAAAATCTTTACTCTGTGTGCTGCTCACAGGCCTTTATACCACGCCCGCTGCACAATCTCTGGATCCAGTTTATTGATTACCATGTGGTGATGCCTTGCGCTCTTGCTGCCTATCTCCATCACATGAATATATTTCAGCTCTTGCCTTGCTTCCGGTATTCTTTACGGCACCCCTGAGAAATACCGCTATGTCCTTCTCCATCTGCTCTTTGCTTCGCTCTTCCCCTCCCCTCTCTCTGATATAGTCAAGCACCAGGTGATAATCTCCGTACCCTGAAATTGGCATTCATCAGGATCCGCAACTTTCTCTCCGCCTGATTCCGGTTCACCTTCTTTGCTCTTCTCTGCTTGCCTTGACTCTATCGCCTCTCTAACCCCTTTCTTCTATACCGGCTCGAATAGTATCTCTCACCCCCTATGGTCATTCCTGCTTTGGTTATCTCTCCAGATACGGCATATCCCTTCCCCTGTGTCGGTAGTTAATCACTTTTATCAGCCTGAAAGCGGCTTCCCGCCGCTCCTTTTTGCCTTTTCAGTCCCCTGAATTTTCGCCCTGGAAAAGCGCCGGCATTGCCGACGCCTCCCTGATTATTTAATTTCTCCCTGTGCTCGATGCACTTGCTCCGATCGTTCTGCCCTTAGACCGAATTCTCGTCAACCACCTTGACGGTCCGCTTCATTGACACGGTGACACCCTTCATGTAAATCTTTTGCTTGTATCCCATTCGGCAGCTCAAGCGTCGCCGATACCACTCTGCCAATTAGAACCTCTTTCCCAAGCTCTGCCGCCAGGTCGTCAATGCTGTTCGTCCGGCTTTGCGCCCTCGAACGCCTCTTCGCCAAACATCACCTTGCCAAGCTCTTCCACGCGCTTCTCTGCCTTGACGAACTCTTCCCGGTTCAGCCCATAAACCCCAACAACTCTTCTCTGCTAATCATCCTTACCACCATTCTCTGATATAGCCGCAAAACCTTTCAGTTTCATCACGGAATCCTCTGCGCGCCTAAGTCCGTCAATCGCCTTCTCCACGTCCCTCTATGAACTGTTCTCTCGTACTCGGATAGCTATAGTCGCTGATTTTCTCCATCTTCTCCAGGCGCATCCGCATCAGTCCAATCTCTCTGAAACCCTGCTTGCGTTCCCTGCTCTTCTCTCATCCCTTGTCACAGTCTCCGCCTCCTTTTCCCGCTCTGCGCTTCTTTCTCATCCGAACCGTGCCTTCCAGTGCATTCTGCGCCGCATCGATGCTCTCGTGAAAACTTGTCGGAACTCCGCCCGGAATTGAAATTGCGATCTCTGCCCGCAGTCTTTCCAGCTTCATGACTGCCGCCCTGACCTGTCGCTTCTTTGCGTCCTCTTTTGCCGCCGCCATATTACTTCCCTCCTTCTCACTTGTAGGCCATCCAGACAACCACCATCGCCAGCAGCAGCGCAATCCACGACACCGTAAACAGCGCTTCCGTCAGCGTTTCGTTCAGATTCCGCTCCGTGTCGCTGCCTCATACGCTCTTGCCCTCTCTGGTTTCATCATTCCGCATTTCGTTCGGCTTCCAGGCGCAATTCTCGCTCCTGCTCTGCAAGCTCTCTCAACGCATTGCATTCTTCTTCCATCTGCTCCAGCATAAGCCACTGCTTTTTCTGTTACCGTGCTCGCTGCACATTTCACTTCGGCCTCGCGCTCCATACGCGCACAATAGTCCCCTGTTGCCCGCTCTGCGTGTTCATTCCCTTTTTCCCCTCCCGCTCTCTTCCTTCTTTCCAGCCCAACTGTCATCCGTGCCGCCTTTTCCAGCTCTCCGGCCGTCTGCTCCAAAATGCACAAAATCTTGTCAATCTCCGGATGGTCGAAATCTTCTTTGAGTTGCTCCTGCAGTACGCCTACACATCCTGACATCATTTCCAGCAGCCTTGTGTATCCGTCCATTCTTCCCCTTATTTCCTGCTTCTCCGGTCTAACAACCTCTCCGCCATAGGCGAATTCTACTACTTCACTTCTTCCGGTGACAGCCTCCGCCGGTACAGTGCAAAGCCCCACGCTCGCACCATTTCGCCCATGCACTCGCGCTGATATCCGTAATCCTGTGTCTCGCAAAGCCCGTCCGTCGGCTGACAACCCAGGATCTGCGGGCGCTCCATCAGATAGTATTTGTAGCGTATCATTTATATGCCTCCGCCAGATTTTTCCCGCGCAAGTGCCGCCGCCATCAACGGAACCACGCTGTTGCCAATCTTCGCGACCTGTTCCGTCTTCGGGCATCTCTTTCCCGTAGCATCGTGGTCGATTACATAGCTCTTCGGGAACCCTGTGCCAGCTTCATCTCTTCCGGTTTCAGCATCCGGAAAAAGAATATCTCGTATCTGATATGTCTCCGCTTTCCGTCCATAATGCAGCTCACAAGCCCATAGTGCCCGCATGTCGTGATTGTCCTGATAGGCTCATCCAGCCCCACGCCTATGCTCTGCCCGTAGAATGTCTAAGAAAGCCCGCTGCTTTCGGTGCATCCGGAGTCTCTTCCGCTTTGCTCGCCTTGTCCATCACACAACTCACCATGCCGAAGCGGTCTTTTGTCGTGATCGTCGCAATCGGGTCGGAAATCTGCTGCCCGCATCCAGTGCCGTAGTATTTGACCAGGAAGGCCGCAACCTCTTCACTGCGGTCTTCTCCCGCCGCCCGGGCTTCGCCTTTCCGCTCCGGCCTTTCTGCATTTCTTCTAAAAACGTCTTCCTCGGTCTGAACACCCCGTTTTTCGCACCGTTTCTGCTCCGATTTCTTTCTCTACGCACACGCTCACAAGCGAATAGCGATTTGACGTGTCAATGGTCTTAATCGGCTCCGTAACTACCTGACCGCGCGCATCTCCCGCTTTCGTCTCACCGTGATACTGAATCAGGAACGGGAACGCCTTCTCTTTATCCAGAAAATACGGGTGCGGGCTCTCGACAATATATTTGCGGATCCCGTTCGCATTCGTTTCAGCGTCGCGTCCTTCAGCGGATGCTTCCGCGTAAAGATTGACTCTCCCAAATCAGAGAAATCCAGGCACCCCGCGATCAGCACCCACTTTTTCAGTCCGCCGCTTCCGTCCTTGCTGTGTGTCGGCTTCTGGAAAAAGCTATCGACTTGCCATCGCTCCGCAGTACCGCGTACCACCGCTTGCGCGTTGTCGCCGCTCCATAGTCAGCCGCTACCAGAATACGGCTGTCAAATGTGAATCTGAGCCTCGCATTGCCCTTATGAACTTCTGGTAGTCCTCGCCGTTCCGCTCTTAATTCTGTGCCCTGCTTTCATCCAGCGGGCTCAGTCCTGAATTTCTTCACATTCTCCATCAGCAGGATTTTGGTAGATGCCCCGTAGCCTCTCGAATCTGCTTACACAGCGATACACCGCCCACGCAGCACTCTCAATCCACGCTCTCTCGGCTGTCCGCCTTTTGCCTTTGCTATGGCTTGTGCAATCCGGGCTTGCCCACATTACGTCTACAACGTCATCCGGCTGCAGATAATTGCAAGATCAACCTTGAAAAACATCCTCTGTCAGATGCAGCGCTTGGGTGGTTGACTGTGTGCATTCTGATCGCCTCGGATCATGGTTAATTGCAATGCTCACTTCAACCCCGCCATCCTAGAGGCCTTCGAAGCACCACTCCTCCGGCAAACGCATCAATTGCAATATAACTCACAACCTTCTCCTTCCCATCCTTACTTTCCCATCCGCTCAGTTCTTTACTGACGCGCATCAGAGTAACCCCTAGAATATAAGATTGAGGCGCCTCCGTGATTGACCCGCTCCACCAATGTCACTCAGGCTCGTCGCGAATAAGCTGCACTACTCCCGCGAGAATCTCCAGCTGCTCTGACAAAGGTCTTTTACTCATGCCTCTCTTCCTCCTCAGCCCACCGGGCTATAGTCGTCATCGTATCGTCACTTTTTGTCCTCAGAAAACAGCTCGTGAATGCGAAACTTGATATCGCCGCCTCAAGCGAATCTCGTGCTCTCTCAATGTCGGCGACAACTTCTTCGCAGCCTGTATCCGCAATGCATCTGCATAGCCCTCCAACATGAGCCTCATTTCCGTAATTCTGAAGACGATCAGCAATTTTCACAGTGTCTTTAAAATCCATATCCTTTATCCCTCCATCGCGCTCAATTTTTCTCAGCAGCCTATCAGCCGATAGGCTAAGGTTTGTCATGTGTCCCGTGCGTCCTCCATGTAGCCGGATGCGCACTTGTGTGCAACGCCTCTGCCTCCGCCTCGTACATATCATCTTCTCCACTGCCCACAGCCCGTCCTCTCCCTCAAGAGATTGGCTAGTGCCGCTAATCTCTTCGTTCATGGCTCTGATACAGCTCAAAATCTCGTCATCCATCTCACCCCTCCGTGTACATCTTTTGTCCTCATCCGCAAATGCATCAATCGCACATGACTCCGCCTCAACCCCTCTATTCTCTCGAATGCGTCCGCGTTGATTATGTAGACCCATCCGTTTTCCGCTGTATGGATCCCGTATCCCACGGGAACACGCCCTGCCGCAGTCCCTTGCTCACTGTCATCTCTCCGACCTCAACAATCTTGCGGTTTCCTTTACCGTCAGTTTCCGGATTGCGCCCTGCGCCGCTCCCGCGCGCGTATGCCGGTGCTTTCTCATATCTTCCGCACTGCCTCCCGCCTTGAAAAATAATCAGCTTCCAGGCCGAGCGCGATTGCAATTTCTCGTTGCACAGATTCCGGCGGCACTCTGTCTCCGGACAAATACAGGCTGATTGATCCCTTCGTTTTTCCGGTCAATCCCGCCACCTGTGTTTGTTTCAGGTTCAGTTCCTGCATCGCCTTTCTTAATCTCTGTCCGAACATACCGCTCCTTTGCAGGCTTCCCTACAGCGTCACCTTAAAATCCATTTCTCCACTCGTTGCTGCTTCTGTCATAGCCAGAGCCAGTGTATGTGCCAGCGCCACCTTGCTCATCTCGCAAATCACCATTTCTCTTTGCCTCTTCCAACATCTCTGCAAATAACTCATCGTCTGCCGTGTTCTCTGCCTTTTTCAATCAGCTTCTGCGCCTCATCTCTCGCTTTTTGTGATACGTCCGATAATGGTATTAATTCCTCTGATAACACCCTTCGTACTCTACTTTCCTTCTCCGCTCTTCGTTCTTCACTTTCATTATCTCCCTTCTCTTTGTCTTCGTTCTTCCGGCTCGTGTCTCTGCCGGTCATCACACATCAATTCCTGTGCTGTCTCAACCTTGTCTTCCTGACTTTCCTTCTTCAAATCAAATTTGATCACATGCACGATTTTTGCCCTTGCTTCTTCCAAATTATCAATCGCTTGTTGTACACGAATCCAACCCGAAAAAGTGATATTCAGTCCGACTCCCAAGCTCTCCAACTTCTCCCGAGCACACTGTATCCCCGCAATCCCTTCTTTCAGCAGCTTCTCATCACTTTTCTCGTTCTTTTTCACTGCGGTGTTACTCCTTCCTTTCTGCCTTCGCTTTTCCTGCTGCATGTCAACGTACTCAGCGGCAGGCTTGCGAGAAAATCAGCGCATTCTTGGTGATCCCCAGATAATCCGCAACTTCTGCCAATTCCGATTTAGCGCGGAAGGAATACGAATCCCTGTAGTCACGCGTCCTCTTTTTGTTGTCATAGTGTTGTCACCTCCCGCTTGCATATTATAGTGTTGTCACTATGTTGTCAAGTCGCATTTTACTTTCACTTTTATGCTAAAGTGATAACACAATATCAAAGTAGGAGGTGTGCTATGGCATCCAGTCTCCCAATGTTTGGTTTTTCGAACCAGCCGTGAAAAATCTTGACAAGCTCGCGTTCATTGCCGATTACAACGGGCGTTCATCAAATCGCGAGCTCGAGCAACTTCTCATTCATCACATTTGCGACTTTGAGGCTTCCCACGGTGAAATTCTTCTATCCTCTCCCCGCAAAATCAGACAAACCAGACTATTAAAGTTGATTCCTTCCTTTGCGCTTCTTCTTGAAGCGCTTTCTTTTAATTCCGGCGAAACTCGTAATGTCATCTGTTCACGATTCATCTCTCAACCTTCTTCTTTCTGCTCGCGCCCCGCTCTCTTCCAGCTCTGCCTGCGCATCCTAAAGCTCCGACCGGCTGCTCTTAAAACAGCAGCGCGCCTTTTTGAGCTTCCAGTGATAATCTCCCAGGCTGTCCGGCATAATGTTTTTGAATCTGCCAGCGCCATCGCAATCACTCTGACACATCCGTCGGTAGCTCTCCGCGTGCTGATAGGTATAATTCCTTCTCCGCGGTCCGTCTTGCCGAGAAGCATATCCTCACTATTTGCAATCGCGATCCCGTGTAGGTTCCCGTTTTCCACATTGCATCAGCGTCAAGTTTCGATATTCCGACCAGCTCTTCCAGCTCGTGCATACGCCAGCGCTTTTCGCGCCGCTGTCTCACCTTTGCAATCAGCTTTTTGAAGCGTACGCTTTGCGGGCTTGCGTCTTCCCATATCTCGCCAGTCACACACCGTGATCACATCCCGCGCAATCCAGCGCAGTAATGCGTCCGCTTCCGGACTGGCGGCTCTTCACCAGTTCCGCACGCCCGCTATGTTAAAAGCGCTGTCTGTGTTCTTTTTCCGTCCGCTCCGGTCAGCATCTCAAATGCCACCGAATCCGGATCCAGAATTTCCCACGCCATATTCTCATCTATGTTGCCGAGCGCTTCACAGATATCTCTTGCAACCATCCACCTTCCATGCCGGTCAGCAATCACCGTCACGCGCCCGAATTGCTTGTTCTTAAAAGTTCGCTTCGAAAGACCTTTTTTTCATGTTCGTGCCGCTCCTCTGCGCTACTGTTTCAGCGCTCTTCTTTCTCTCTTCTCCGAGTCCGCGCTTGCCGTCATGTAGCCTTCCATAAAGCCCAGCATCACGCGCTGCGTCGTGTCGTCCATCTTTTCAGCATCTCCAGAATCCGCTCAAGCTGTGGTCTCTGCTTGTAGTCAAGTAGCTGTTCCATGGTTTTCTCCTTTCTTGTGTGGTTGTTTTGCTTGTTTTTCGCCAAGTGTTTGGTCTCATGCCCCAACTTTACGCCCCGTTAAATGGTTTGTCAACCACTTAAACCAAATAATTTTGGTTTTTCTTTCTTTGTGGTTGATTTACCATTTTGCCTGTTGTATATTAACGGCATAGGAGGAAAAACATATGAATCAAAGACTTAGAGCGCTCCGTGAAAGTCCTCCATTTATCGCGTGCGCGCCTTCGGCGCACGCCTTGCTAAGCGGAGACTCAATCAACAATCTGAACGCGGGCGAGTCGAACTCAAGGACAGTACGATCAAACTCATCTGTTCCGAGTACCGCATCAGCGAACAATGGTTGCGCACCGGCAGCGAAACGCCGACGACACCGAGTTCAGCATCGACACGTTCGCCAAACCACGGCGCTACTGACTTAGGAGTTGCGCATCGTCAAGGCTTTTTCCGTAGACCAGGACACGCGAAATGTGTTCCTGGATGTTTCCAGAGATTTCGCGAAAACGAAAACCGCAGGCGGTCCTGAGACCCTGCGGAAATGACGGAAAGCGAAATTAGCGCACGCGCTCGAAATCGAACGGCAATGCTGTTAGAAAAAGAGCTGCGGAAGGATCCTCAGCATCGACGCGAGACGTCAAAGCATAGCACTCCAGTAAGCGGCACGAAACAAAGAGACCGCCGCAGTTGGCGCTGCGACAGTCTCCCAGACCAAACAAGACTATCTGATCCAGTGATACTACACTTTATTTTTATCATAGTCCTGTTTGGTCTTTCAGGAATAAGGACTATGGGAAAACGAAACTAAATCACTATGGCTGTGTGACAAAAGCTGAAAAGGAAAGCGCCCAGACCATGGATCGTCAAGGTCACAGTCTATGACGCCGAGGGCGGGCGCGCCAGGTGCCCGTTGACTATGTCGAGACAGAAGAACAAGCAAATATCATTCTCGCACAGTACAACAACAACCTCCTTGAATATCGACCGAACAAGGTCACTCTATTCGGAGCTACATCAAAGGTGGCTTGAGTGAAAGCACCGGCTTTAGGTTTCCAGCACACAGCTCTCTTGCCGAACCGCTCTCCGTCACTGCGAAAAAGTCATTACGGCATGAAATATCGCGCCCTTCTCGTTTCCTATCACATGCAGGATTGTATCAATAACTGCGGCCGCGGGCATTCTATCCAGAACGCAATCAAAGTTCTGTGGTTTCACCTCGACCGCTTTGCATTTGAGTGCGACATCATAGATAAAATGTACTCACAGCTCACAACCACCGACGCGGCCACGCCATCAAATCGAACTCCATTCACAGAGAAGCAAATTGCTTCCTTGTGGGCAATTCAAGACCAGCCTTGTGCGACATTGTGCTGGTCTTCCTCATACCGGCTTCCGGCTCTCCGAATTGCTCGATATGCGCGCTAATCAGGTGGACTTGTCCTCCCTAACATTTCAGGGCGGCGTCGTCCGCTGCCGGAGAACCGTCTCGTCCCCATCCATCCGCGTATTCTGCCGATCGTCCAAAAATGGCTCGCCCAGGGCTCCCAATATTTGATTCTCATCGAAGGTGCCAAAATCAAACCGGAAAAGTTTTTATCCGTACTGGTATCGCGTTATGAAAGTATCGGTGCAACCGATAAACTCCGCACTCCGCGCGCCACACATTTGAGACGCTGCTGATACGTGCGCAGGCAAATCGCAAGTGCATTGATTTACTCATGGGACACCAATCAGGGATATCAGCAATCGCGTTTATAATCACAAGACGCTCGACCAGCTTCTGGGAAACCATCCTGCTTCTCAAATAGCGCATTTTGCCCAATTCCACTTTTTCCTGCCATTTTCCTGATGGTTTTCAGTAAACTAGAAACATTTAGAAATCAAAAGAGCCGTAGAAGCCTGTATAATCAAGGCTTTCACGGCTCTTTTCTAAATAATGAAGTTGTGCCATCGTCTTTTCACAGCTTGTCACAGCCTTTGTAAACTCTAAAAGTTTACCGTTTCTCACTCTGGATTCTTCCCAGTGTTTTTCCTCGTTTAGAAACAAATTAGAAACAGCCTCTTTGTGTTTACTCCGCAAGCTCTGCTGCCGAGAAGTCCGGTGTCTCTGTGTCTCTGGAAACATCCCCAGTGCCCTTCACCGTTAATCCAGTAATAAATATAATCCTCTGCCCGGTGCAATCGTCTTTTCCGAGCGCATTACAGGCATTTCTTCGCCATCGCACCCGTCTTGGTCAGATAATACTGTTCGCCGTTATAACTCAACCACTGCCCCGCAAGCATTCCGCCGTCATCCGCCATATATATACCAGCCCGACCGGTCCTTAAACCAGCCGCGAATCATCATATAACCGGCATTGTCAAAAACATACCATCTGCCGCCGATATATGCCCAGCGTCCGGCAACCCTCTCGCCGTTCTCATCAATGTATGTCCAGCGGTCTCCCAGCCTTCTCCCATCCGGTATGAGCCTTTTGCTCTGTGTGCCGCGCACGCAATATATGCGCCAGCTCACGAATTCCTGACACCGCGCGCCGCGTTCAGCCCGTACCACGCACCGAACTTTTGTATAGTTCTTGTCGCCCGGGTTTCCGCTGCGATTTTTCCAGCTGCGCCGCGCTTGCCTTTTTCGACGATATCAATCTGTCTTGCTGCGTAATCAGCTCTGCTGCTGCATGGATCGGCTCGCCGCATGCCGGCCGAAGCCATCAATCAGATAACGCCGCCACGTTCTTGCTGGAAAGTGTACCGCTTTTTCCGCCACACCGCCGTCTCTCGAAAATCTCTTTGCCGGGCTCCGTGTTTCCCCTCGACCGTCGTAATCGCAATGTGCCGAAAATGCTGCGGGATCACATCTACCACGATTCCCATGCGCCACCCGTCCCATCGACGCATGATAGAAATACGCGGTATCCCTGATTTCCGGCTCTGTGAACCATCTCTTTGCCCGTACAAAAAGGCCTTCCCGCTCACCGTGAAAGACGTGTACTCGCCGCAAACTAGCTTTCCTGCCTGATACGAATTCACTCATTCTTCTCCTTCGAAGCAAAGCCGGTGCTGCACCAACCCGCGCTCCTTGTCAATTCACTCTTCTGCAGGCGTCCGGCGCGCTCGTGTCGCTCCTTCGCTTCCGGCAGCGCATGGCCTCTCCGCCGTCTGCCAGTCCTCACTGAGGGCATAGCCAATCATCGTGGCACCCGCCGCGAGTACTGGATGAAAACCTGTCGCCTGAGCTCTGATTTTGCCCTGCAGTAAAGCCATCACTCGAAAACAAATGCCACTACCGCCGTCAGGAACTTTCTGCTCGTAAAGCTTTCTAATCAGATCCTCTCTGCTCATTTCTTTCCTCTCTTTCTCTCTTTCCAGCCGCGCTTTCTCATCTCCTGATAGCGCTCCAGTTATGTAATGCGCCGTTGTGTTTGTGATATGGATTCCGAAATTCGGATGCTCTTTACAATAGTTATCATACGCATCAATATCCATTACCACTTGGATCGAAACTGTCTTTGGAATGGTATCTCCCATCCTGCAGTTCGTCGCCAAACCTTAGTATTCGAACTCTCGCGGCAATCGCCCTAGTTTTCCAAGTTCGCCTCAGCCACCGCATCCACTTTGTCCGATAACTCTGATAGCGTCCGTTCACACCGCTCACGCGCTCTGTCACACCGCGATTCGCTCATGCCCTTCTAAAGCCCGCAAGCGCTCGACCACCAGTTTCTTTTCCTCCGGCAGTATCTCTGCCGCCGTTAGAGATACCCACAATCAGCCAACCCGCCGTGTTTTAATAGTAATCATCTACCAAGCGCGATTCATCACTTCATCTCCTGCCCTTCGGCTTGCATTTCGCTGTCCGTCCAAGGTCCTCGCGTCCCATCCCTTTGAGCGCCTCTGCCCTCCCTTGCGCAAGCGCTTACACAAATCCTTGAAAGGTAAGTGCCTGCCACGATTGCTTCTAGCGGAAACATCTGCAATCTTATCCATGCCTTACTCCTCCCCACTCATCAGTCTGTTGATTTACGTCCAGCAACACCTCTTGTCCCTGTGCCGCAATGGCTTCCCTGGGTTTGCCTTGATTGTCGCCTTGTTCTCATCAATCAACGCCTCGATTTGACTGATATGCTTGCCGGGGTGTCGCTCGTTACCACCGTGTGGGGCTCCTTTGCTCCACATCCACCCCTGTCAAACTCTTGCGCCGTCCGGAACCTCCAAAACTTGCCGCCAGATATACCTCCAGATTATGCTCTCCAACCGTGGCGGGCATATCACCAGTCCCGCTGTCGTAAATGACTGTTACTTCACACTTTACCTCCCTCACGCAATCAGCTCTACGCGACTCACGCCCCGCCCTCACAGGGCATCCTTTTTGCCGAATTCTTTGCACCTGTGAAATATCGGCATTTACTATGATTACCACCGGCTCGTTGAACGTCTCAACCGGAATGTCGAATTGATAGACACCGGCATCATGCTGTTAAAAATCCACCTATCGCCGCTCCGGCGCCGATGAACATCCCGCGCCCTGATTACCGCTCGCACCTCTCGCCAAAGCTCACGCTCATTGCGGCATATCGCGCACTCCTCCTCGATACAATTGACAATTTCCCTGATATCTATGAACGCTGTTATCCGGACTCTCCGGAATGCCGAGATGCGCAGTCGGTGTAAAGCCCACGTCAAGTTGCAGCGGCGGGCTCTGACTGATATGCCCATGCGAAAATCCCCGACTTTGCAACGGTTTCCAAGTCTGCGTCGTCGGATATCTACGATCCGCCTGCCCCACCCCGAGATATGAGTACCGTCGAAGTGCGCACTGTCAAAAGGACGCAAGACGCGGCATAGTCTTTCATGGTGCCGAACGTCCCCAAAATCGGAAACTTCACGATGTTAGCGCGGCAGAATCGTATTTGCGGGCGCGAAACACCACATCGTTCCGGTTCGGATAAACCCCGCCAAGATTCGCATAAAGACCCCGCGGCCTTTTACCCGTAATCTCCGGCGAATGCGTGCCTGAAAGCATCAATCACCTTCTCGCCCATGTCGCCCGAGGCGTAGCCATGATTGTCCCCTACTTGATACCGTATTGCGAGAAAACCCTCGCCCTGTAAAACTTGCTCCCTTGATGGCATCTCCAAGCGCCGCGGCATCAATGGTTGTTACATGCTTCCCCGTCGTCTCAGTGGCATGCCACCTCGTGCAACAGTTCCACCCACAAACGTCTGGTTATTACCATCAACTCCGAACCAGGGCGAATTGTTTCGAAATCCGTCGCCGTTTCCCCATCGTGTCACTGATTGGGTGCTGATCCACATCGGCCGCCGTTAGACCACGTCGTTTTCCCTCTCAGAATATCGCCTGCCGTCGCGTTGCCCGGAGTCTGTTCCTGCAGCAGCCGCTCGACCGTCCCGCTCGTCGCAGTGATACTCTGGAATCAGGATATTTTCACCGGCTCGCAGCACTTTTGCATCGCGGCGCCGTTTGTCCGGCGTGGTACCCTGCCCTGCCTCATCCTCAGTGCTCCCGCCCGACATGTAGGTTCTTCCCGGCGAGTGCACGCTGCCAGGCCGTCAGCTCATCAGATCGCGCCGCCACCGCCGCCGTTCTGCAGCCTGGTACAATCTTCCGCCGAGTATCACAGCACCCTGCGATCATCCGGAATGCCGTTGCGGGCGGCTTTCATCGATTCAATCTCCACACTGCCGTTCATCGTGCGGACCTTTTGCACTGGCGATATTTTCGGATCCGCTTGCGCTGGTTTCATCCGCCGCATCGTTCAGGCCTGAAAAGCATCGGCGCGTATTCAGCTTTCATCCCTGAACCGCCACTGTTTTGTACGGAAACAAAGCGTTCCAGCCGTCCAGCGTTACCTCACGTCCCAGCTTTGGTGACTGGTTCATGACCTTCCGCGCGTTTCTGCTTTCGTCTGATTTCTCCGGTCGCCTTGTTTGGTGTTTTCCTGCACTCTTTCCCCCGTGTAATGTCGCCAGGTCTCGTGCCGTTTATTAGTTTCAGTTCATACTGAACTGGATATTCTGGTACTGCTCAGCGCCAGAACGAAATCCAGCGTATTGGAAACGGATGTCCGGCAGCGTATCTGCACATACTCTTCTTTCCTCGTTCTGCCACGGCAAGCGCATAGCTGATTTCCGTTCCTGAATCTGCCTTTTACACAAGGCAACCTCTCGCATGTAGTACCTTGCCTGAACGTGGTTCTGTCCGATTCAGATTGATTACTGCTCGCACAATCTCATCTCGGGATTGCCATGGTGGCACACCTCGACACGGCAAAACTTTTGTTCTTCGCGTTTTTAATCCCTGTTTTCAGATTCTCTGACAAGCTATAGCTTCCGCTTCCTGTCTCAACCTTCGTGAATGACGGTTCCTCCGGAGTACCGGCGCGCGAGCGCTGTGCCCGCGTCTTGTAATCCTTAACTTTTCTGTATTTCACACTTCCACCTCCGTTGACTTCAAGTTCCTGCTCATGCTTCCAAGTGCCGCTCCGGTATAGACACTGCCCTGCGCAGTCTCTTGCGGGGTCTTGATTTGTCCGGATATGCGGACGACGCGTTCTTGATATCCCAATCAGCCGTCCGAATCCTTGTGCTGCTCACGCCGCGTCTCTTCCGCCGTCACCTTCACATCGAAATATCCGGCTCCTGTTTTGCTTCCGGAATTCAAACCACCTTCAATTCTGCTTTCCAAAAGTATAGACGCTAACCGTTGCACCGCGCTTTTGTCCTGCGAATATCTTTACCTTCAAGGCATTTTTCAGAATTTCGCGTTTTCCGCATCGCTGAATCTGCTCTGTAGTATGTGACCTTCCATTCTTTTTGCGAGGTAGTCCAAGACCTTTTTCCGGTACTCCGTCCAGATCCGCGTGAGTGAGTTCCCGTCCGTGCTGCCGCTCTGCAGCACATCTGCCATGGTTCGCTTCACGCAAATGACAGTGCAATCAATTTCAGTATCTTTCCGCAAAGACCCTCGGAAGTAGATTTTAAGCTCTCCGCCTGGTATTCAATCTTCAAAGCCCTGAGACGTATGGATTTCCTGCCCATCACAGCCACGGTGTCGCGCCCCACTGTCAAGTAAACTGCGCTTTGCACTTAACCCGTTGCCCGGCGCGAATCATCAGATAACGCAGCTGTCCGGAATGTCTCTCCTGATTTTTCCTTCTGCCAGTTGATAAATTCTTCAACTGTTTGTTGACGCCTGATTGTCTCTGCGCGGTCCTACCGCTTTGTTAATCCAGTATTCCACATCCACATCAGAGGGCATCGTTTGCGGTGCCTTGACGCTCACTTTGTCAGTCAGCATCCGAATATCATCTTCGAAATGACTTTGCAGAGATTCTTCGGTATTCGCCGGACGAATAACACCGTCATCCCAAACAATCGCCTGTTCGGTGCCGGTGAAAATACAGCCAACATCTTTCCAGCTGGGCGTCGAATCAAACCGGATTGTACATGATACCGATATGCCTCCAGACTTCCGGCTGTCGTCCTTCCGGCGCTATAGATCCGCTTCAGTTCATCGTCCGTTTCCCACATCTTGCCGCCCGCCGGAACTGTCATATTCTTCTGCACCGCGTCCACACACGGAATCGACCCACCATCCGACCGATTTCTCCGGCAGCATAGTTTGTTCATGTAATCGTTCAGCACCTGACATTTCGCCTTGACCTGTACCGATGTTTCCAGTAGGAATCTCTGCACATGCTGTTGTCTCAAACGCTGCCGTCCCCCGCTGTCACGCATGCTCGATTGGTGTCAGCCTCACCGCCTCGATCGCAAGGAAAAACTTCACCGTCACCACCGAGCCTCCGCTGTCTCCGCTGAACCTTGAGCGCCCTGAGGTTTTCCAGATACTTTCTCCTTCGGCGTATTTCAGAAGATTCATTTTTCCGGCGCGATCCACCATCACATAGCCTGATAAAGATACAGGCGCAGGCCTCCAGCACAGTTGCTCTCTGTCCGCCGCCCGGAATCAGTTTTTGTCCTTCCTGTCGTCTCGAAATATTTCTGCTTATACAGCGCTTCCATATTTTCGATTAGGTTCATCTCTGCCTCGATAAACGAGTGCCCGGCATTTTTTCAGCTCATCTGTTTTCCCTAATGCTCAAGACCTCTCAACTTCGATTCTGCCAGCAACTCGCCGTCTTCATTCTCATAGTGAACCTTATCTCACGGATTTCTATTTCCAATAAACTCTGCTGCCTTACTAATCAGCGCCAATGCATATTCGTTCTCCACGCCTCCTTCGGCAAGTCCACCTGACCACGAATTCTGAAATCCTGATTGCACGGCATCGACCCTTCCGAACTGATAAAAGCATTTCCAGTCCCTTGAATTCCCGCATCTCTTCATCGTTTTCAAGCTCGTGATATATTCTGCCTCATAATCTCCGTGCCTGCTTCCCCAGTTATAGTCTTCTTCCTTCTTTCGCTCATCTCAACATCTATTCAACGACATACGCGCCCGTCTACAATCACGATATCGCAGTTTGCAGACATTGATGTGACTGCGCATTTTTCAGAATGCAGTGTTTCCCCACAATCAGCGGATAATATTCGTCTTACATCGCCCTTCTTATGTCGTTTTCACTCACAGGCTTCCGCAAATCATCGCGTTCAGCTCCATCAAACGCACTGTTTCCGTTCCGGGCCCCACAAACTGCAGTCATGGCGCCCTGTATAGCATGTTAGTGTCTCTATATTGCACTGAGGTTTAATGACATTCCACCTGAAAAGTCAGAACTTTATTCCTCTGATACCTGGAAAGGATTACATTTCCAGCTTCCAACCTTCGTTCCGTCTCCCATTGCCTCCACTTTCTCAGCCAGCTCTTTCAAGTCAATTTGTTTTCCGCCCGTATATGTACAGAAAACCGCCTCACTGTCAGTGCTCCGTCTTTCGCAATCAATGTTAGCTAGCATCATTTCCCGTATTCTGAAAACGCCTCCGAGAATTACGCTGTTTCTTCGCTGTTTGAGAAATTACATCACAACAAAACGATCTTCCTTCTCAAATTCTGTTAACCCGGGAGCAGCCAGACGGGAAATTTTTGTGGCGTTCTCCTCTGTCCGGATAGTACACTGAGGTCAAAAGCGTTTCCGCGTCAAATGTACTGATCCTTCCTAGTCTTATATTTTCCTACCGCCTTTCTCCCTTCACAGCCTGTTGAATACCTGTATCCGTCACAGTAGCCATATCTCCCGCCGCCTATATTGTGCGTCACACCTGCGTAAAAATACTTCCATTCACCACGCCCATGCGGTCCAGAAAAAATTGTCCGAGGTATAAAATTGTCTGCGGTATCACGATTAAACCTAATTGTCTCCGTCTCTCTCATTTGCTCGTTCACGGGTAATCGCAGCTCGGCTTCTTCCTCATCCTGCACACCTTGATTCAACCCATAACCGCCCGGCGTCTCCACCACATCAATCGTCTTTGTTTGTTCTTTCTGCCGTTTTTAGTACTTCTACCTCTCCCGGTATAGGGTCCCTGAAAGCGTCCTGGTTGTAGATTAGCTCTATGTCGTACCGCGTAAACAGATACGTAAATCCTTTTGATCTGTAGACGTTTGTCGAATACTTCAAGTCCTGTTTTATATACTTTCAGGAACCCCAGCTTGCCGCGACAGATTTTCAAGAACGCGCTGTCGCTTTCTTATCTCTGCCGTTTCACTGCTTCCAAAATCTGCTCTTCGCCACCAGAAAAGTTTTCCTTATTATGCGCGCCATAATCTCTTGTGCCAGCTGCTTTTAATGTCACCTTGTTCCAGGTCTCCGACCGCCACACTTGAATTGAACCCCATCCGCTGGCATAGATATCGGGCGCCGAGCGTCACCGTTCCGGGCTGCCCATGGCTCTGTAGCGTAATGTCATCAATCACAAATTTCCATGATAGCTCATATCGAGGTTCAACTCCAGTGATCCAGATAGATTGTCAAGTCCAGCTCTGTGCCCAATCTCCGCAGGCTGCTCTTCCCCATCCACTTCAAATCCCTATTTCAGGACCCTTCATCGTCCGATCTTCCTTTTCGGCGTTGTCGGCATAAGATACCGATAACGCTTCTCGAAAGTCTGTGTCCTGCTGTCCGTCATACAGAATCTTTACCCGCGCCCGCCTTGCCAGTCCCAAGAATTACCTCCCTGAAATTAAACGCCCGTCTGGCGTCTCTCGTTCGCCTGATTTCACCGCGCTATGTCTCCTGGCTTCCGGAACTTTCAGATCACACCGGCCGGAAAAATCTCAGATATTCCATCAATGCCGTACCCGCCTGCATCACTCTCCGGCTCTTGCATCTCCCCATATCTTATGAGCGACAACATCAATGTGTCGCCGCTCACCGTCCATACTGCCCTCAAAACGCCGTCCGAGCCTCCCTTCTCTGATATTGCCGCATCAGCTCTCCGAACTGGTCTAACAGCGCCTGCCCGCCGCCTGACTTCTTTTCCGGTCCGCATTCCTGCCACATTGATAGCTTCAGGTTGATATCTGCGGCCGCCCCTGTGCTGCTCCTGCGCCGCAAGCCTCTTCCTGTCTCTTTGTAAGTTCTGCTGCACGCGCCGTCCGGTTAATCGTGGAATGATAGCTTCCATGTCACCGGCCTCTGCTACCTCAGTCAAAAATCGGTTTGTCGTAGATACCGGCCCAGCGACCCTTCTTGAAGAGCCCGCCCAGGAAATTGCGGTCTTCAGCTTCGGCGCGGTGTTTGTGACTTGTTCTCCTGATTTCCTTCCGCCGCCGCGTTGTCTTTAGCTGCGTGGAGTCTTTCCACCCTCCAAAGCTGACACCACACCACCTCCGTGACTACTGAATTGCGTTGTTGAAATGTTCGGCGCGCTCCCATTGTCACATGGTCATCAATAATGGGATATCCGAGTAATCACAAACGGCGAACTTGTTGCCGCGAGCTGAAATGCGGTTCCTGGCAAGATTTGCCGTAACGTGCCTTCATAAAGAACCTGCTGTTTAACTTCTTTATTCAATCCTCATTCAGGTTTAACCCCAGACTCATCCGCAATCGTTTCTCCGTACTTTGCGCTCCTTATTCCGCTCTGAAATACTCTCTTTGATTGTTTTGACGTCTTTCGCGCTGTTAAGAATCAGTCCCGTTTTTCGATCCATCAAACATGTTCCTATTTTTCTGTATATCGCATCCTTGTCGCCAACCAATGCGTCGCTCCTTAAGTTGTTCGCAAGGCTTTATGGCCTTTGCTGTTTCCTGGATCTATTTTAGCCCGCGCTTCAATGCCCCCATCACGCGCTCGTAGTTCCCTCAATTTGCGGTTCACCCTCCGCCGCAACTGGCTGCTTCTTCACCCTGCATTACTTAGTGTTTCTCCTACTGCAACGCGCCACCCTACGCTTCCTGCAACATTGTGCATAATCCCGTTCCGGGAACCTTCGTTTACTGGCTTTTTTCCCAAGCTTCCTTCCTCGGCCTTTGCCAATGCTTCTCCGCAAGCCCGTCAGAAGTCTCTGCATATTCTCTCCGCCGTCAGCTCGCATAATGGCTTCAATGTCGACGACGCTTGCTGACGAAACACGGTTCCGCTCCCCTAATGAGTTTATTCCGCGCCTGTTTCACTGCGCGCTGTAATCAGCCGCGCTGATATGCCCTGACCAAGCAATCTTTTCCACCGCCGAATCAGCTTTCCTCTGCTTTTCCAGCTTGCCTTGTGTAGCCTGTATGTTGCCGTCAGATTGCCCAGCGTTTCCTTCTGTTGTGCTGTTCAAACAGAGTACAGATCTTCTATTGTCCGATACCAACTGCCGTCCGCCCTTCCGCCAGCACATCATCAACCAGTCGCCGCTGCTTTGCTCGGTCACATGAAGCGGATTCCATCCAGGATGTTCTGGTACCCTGAATCTTTTGCCTCAATGATTTCTGCCTCATATTATCAATCGCCCATCCGATAGCGTCCGAATACACAGCCTGAGTTCTTCTCTCCCTTCTTCGCTGATTTCCTTCCCGATCTGTTCGTTGTAGCTTGCAAAATTTGAATCGCCCCTTTCCCCTCTTTCGTCATTTCCAAAAGGCCCGCACGCTGATTGCATTCTATAGCTCGCCTCGCTTGTAATCTTCGCCGTCCTCAATCATGACTTGTTCCCAGCGCCGCTGAATCGTCGCTGGTAAATTGATTCTGTTCTCACCCAAGAGCAACCTTGCTCTTCTCCGCCACATCACCGATTGCCTTCCTGCTGTCCTTCAACTCTGCCAAGCCGCTCACTTAGGAACCTACCAGCCTGTCAATCGTCCTCTTCTCCGATATCTTCCGACACTTCGCAGCTCTTCTCAGACAACCCAATACTCTTCCTGAATACCGGTCTAAGGCCGCCTTCTTTGCTTCCGATGCGATTTATATTTCGTCGCGACCGCAACCAGAAACGGTAGCTGCTGTTCCCATGAGCATATCGAATGCAATCGATTGTTGAATAGCGAACGCAATGATTTTGTTCAGCTGTATGCCCATTGCGGCGTGCAATGTTGCATTCCACCGGCATGATTTCGTTGCTATTGAAGCGACCGTAGAATCTCCGTCTTCGCCACAAGCCATTTTCCGAGCGCAAACATTGGCGCAGTAAATCTTTCTTCAACTTTTCCGGCTTTCTTCCGTATTCCGCTTTATCGTCGCTCACACGCTGGCCCGTCGGACACATTGTCCGAGAACTTGTACACTTTTCGTCGCCAGCCGTGTTGGTGTCTCTTTGAAGCGGGTTTGAGAACCGCCGTATGCTCGAATTCGAGATCCTATTGCGCTTCGGCGATCTTCTTCAAATCGGCCCCAAAGGTTGTCCATCTTACTCTTCGACATTTTGTTCAGCGCGCCTCCGCGTTGTCCATTACCGCGGAAAGTGCATCCCACCTGTTCTTCCGTCCGCCAGCGTAGTGTCGGAAGCCAGTAGCATATCACTTAGTGCAACAACATATCGATCTCCGCTGAGCGAAAGCGTCGCATCTGCCTTCATCGCTCGCGCCAGTGGGTCGCTTCGTTGACAAGCTCAATCGTTTTTTCTAACCAATGAAATTGGCCCTGCCGTCAGCCGAGATTCCAAGCTTGTCCATCATCTTCCGGCTCCTCGCCCGTTCCTGTCGTCAGATTCCTCAGCACATTTCTTTTAATGCTGTTCCTGCTCTTCCGCCTTCGTCGCGGTTTGCCAGTTAATAATCGAACGCCGTTGCTGATTTCAATCGGGACATGTATCATGCAACTGCGCACCGGTTTTATTGATATCTCCAAACAGCTGTTCTGTCTGGTTAGAACGGTTGTTCGCTTTCAGCGACATCCAGAAAGCGTGCTGTCTCCCCGCTCTGTTCCTGTTGCCGATGGCAGCATCAGTCACATACTTGTTCTTTAAGGTCAAGGCTCTGTCGCCTCAGAAAGCTTCAGATCGCCTCGGCAGCGCCTTAATTGACGCGGTTCACGTCCCATCCGGCAAGCGCTTAGAGACTTCAAGGCCTGCTGATTCCGTCGTTGTCTTTGGTGGTTTTATGTCCTCAAAGAAGCGTTATCTCCCTGCCTTTTTCGTATTATGCATTGTTTGCGTCGGCAGTTGTGAATCATCTGTCCATGCTTTCATCCAACCCCAATGTTGCTACGCTCCATGCTGCCCCATGCCACTCCCGCTGCTGCTCCCACCTTTTGCGACAGCCGACGCAATTCCTGTCGCTCTTCCAGATACCGCTTCGTCTTGTAGAAATCGTTCTGAATTTCTGCATCCGTTTGCAGTATTGGCACTGATAAGTTTTGAGGATGGATCCACGTGTCCCAAAAATTTTAATCAGAAAATCATATTGCATTTTTTCCCGCCATTATTTCCTCAGTCATCTCAGCACGGTCTCTGCCTCAGTAAAGCTGTAATTTTATCCGATAGAATTCGATTCCGTCTGCTTCAGAGGACATCAGACAATAATCTTCCTAAGCTTCCGCTGCCGACTTCTCAGCTCCAGGCCATAAAAGTAGAGCCGTCACCGTCTCTCTCAGCCGAGATCGAGATCTTTGTACTTCATCTTGTCCAAGCCAGTTGTAGGGCTTCCGGTTCGTCGGCACGCCAGCAGCGTGCGTACTTCCGCGTGATTTCCGGATGCTGGTCCGTTTGCGCATGCTCTCCCCTGCCGCTGCCTCCCCATCTACCTCGCACATATCCTCTGCTCTTGCTGTCGCCAGTCCGGATACGGTCATCGCTCGCATGTTTCCCCTCAAACTCAAAGCGCACTTCCAGCGTCATAATCGCCGGAATTCCTTTTCCCGCTCTGCGCCCGTCGCACCTAGCTTTGACATTTAGCTTCCCGCCGCCGCGCTTGTTCACTATCATTTTCCTGCACCGTTTGCCCTGTTTTATTCTGTCTCCATTGCTCGCACCTCTCCTATTCCTTTTAGAAAAAGCCGATGCCGCTTGGCGCAGCACCGGCCGTCTTGATTCTCTCAGCAGCTCTCGCGAATCCGCATAATATCTTCGCCGTCCACTGTGCAAATCTGATTCAGCTTATCAAGCTTCAGTCAGCGTGTCATCACCGACAAACCAGCGACACATGGGCTGGCTGACATTCGAGATCGTCGCCCATCAGCTTTCCTGCAGGCTGGAAGCCTCCCGGATTCAGGCCCTCATCACAGAGCTCTCAACTGTGTACCGCATCTGCACATGGTCTCTCGCGCCCGTAATCTCTGCGCCGTAAATCTGCAGTGCGTCTCTCAGCGTAATCCGGCATCTCTTCTTGATGTTCATCATCGTGCATTCTGCAGTGGTGTCAGCGTCTGTGCCGGGATTTCCTGCGTAATGGCCCGCCCGCCTACCGGACACACTGTAGGTTCCTCCACTCCCGCGCCGCTGATTTCTGCCTTCGCCTATGGCATTTCCATAGGCTTGCGTGTCACCTGTCCGGGTCAGTCCAATCAGCTTTTCGCCGTTTTCTCCAATGTACGCATTGGAAATTATCACGACTTCCGAATCGTCGATCTCGTGATTCTGTTTCTCATTACTTCTCAAGACGGTGGTCCGTAATCGGCTGCGGATTGAGTTGATTCGGTTCACGATATGCTTTGCGACCGGGAAAAACGCGAGCTGCGTGTCAAACACAACATCGCCGTCTTCATGATTGCCTCCGTCGTGTCGCAGCATTTTCGTCGCCCAGCCAATCTTGGTATCCGCTTGAACAAACCGTCTGACGCCAGCGACCAAATGACTGATTCTCCGAATCCACAAACGCCTCCTCAACCGTTCCTTCCAGATGCTGGATCATCCACCCTGTCCTTATATCGCCAGCACAAAGCGATTACGATACCAGTTCATCATGCGCCGGTTCAAGATAGCGGTCCTTGGCGCTGGTCACTTCCGGAAAGCCTGCGTTCCCTATTGCCCCACGATTTATCCTGGTCAAGACTGCCGTCACCACGCCGCACGAATTCATCGAACGCCGCCTGGTGCTGTTCAGATAGATTTCTTGCCGTCAGACAGGTAGACGACACGCCAATCGGCTTATCTTGACGGGGACTTGTACGACATCGCCGCCCCATCCAGCAGCTGCATGTGCCGCCCACACGACTTTGAATAGTCGTACACGTTGTTCTTGTGCCGACGCACGGCCAGACAATGACAGCGTTCTTGTCCGACTACGCCGGCGCTGTTCGCACAGCACCTGCTTGACATCCGCCTATAACTAACGTACCAGTCTCGTGTCCGGGTCAATTACCGCCGCCAGTCGCACATGAAAAAGTTATCCGTCACATCTTCCGTCTTCGCCGCCGTAACTTCGCTGCGGACCTTTTCTTTTTCTCTGCGACCACTTCGGGCAAACCAGCAGACTGAAAACATATCCGGTCTTCGGATAAATCTGCTGCACGACTTCCAGGTTGCCTCCGCTGCCTCCGCATGGAAAACCGCCAATGTTATCCTTTCAGACCGCTGCCGATTCAGTATATTCACGTCGCTGCTGACAGTCGTCTGTGCTGTCAGGAAGAATCGACAACAGCCTTCCTCCGTGAAATCCAGCACATAATCCGTGTCAAGCGTCATGTCGCTTACCACAACACCCTCCGGGATTTCACAGAATTCCGGTCTTCACCACGAAGACTCCATCCTGCGCCGTGCCGCTTTCCCGCAGGCATCGTCGTCTTATGCTTTGCCGCCGGATCCAGCACATTAATAAAATCAGCGGCGAAAACACCGAATTTCCGGAAGCTGCGTTCATCGCCCTCGCAAAAGCGTATATAGTTCTTATAGTCCCAAGAATCCGGAGCTGTCGCTCATCAAACGTCTCACAGACAATCGCGTGTTCACCGTGGCGGCAGATCGTCCGTCAGCTGGACCGGCGCTGTGCCTACATAATCACCCAGAAACCCTGGCAACTGCGTGGTCTGGTGGCGTGATTGTAAGCAGGTCCTGCTCCTGGTCTCAATCTTGTGCAAATACTTATCTTCACCCTCCCTGTCTCTCAGTGCCTTGTACGCCAGCTGAATTGCAGTTCCTTCCTGAGCAGCATCTTCTGCGCATCCGGAGTGAATCTCTGCGAAATCGGCACAAACAGCAAACTCTGCACGCGGTGTCAAGGTTTGCACCTTCAAAGCTCTCCATTAACCAGCTTACCGTCACAAAACCGCCGTGTTCTGTGCAATCCCGCCTTTCAGTTCCATATAAATCAATGCTCTCCTGTCCGCTTGCGGTCTTTCCGCCTTGTTATCGGTCTCTCTTTCGTTTCCCGTCAACTTTTCCAGGCGCTTCCTGGCAGTGCTTGCTGCTCCGGCCCTCCGTCTGCCTCTGGTCTTTCGGACGTCATTTGCTGCATTCACAGCATCTTTCCAGCCCTGCCGCCGTTTTGCCTTGTCCCTCCCTTCCCCATTTAATCATAATTCTCCTTCCAGTTCTCTCCTATGCTTTGATAAAACCTGTCGTAACGCCAATACGCCGGTGTTACCTCAGAGCGAAACTATTGTCATTCCTGAAAAACGCATGTGCAAGCAAAGGTTCCTTTCATAAATCGTTTCCCAGACTTTTCGAATAAATTAGCAATCCTCATGCCCTTTTGCATCCGGTCCCGCTGTTTATATTCTAAAATAATTGCGACTTACCGCTGCTCTGCGTTTAAGTCCCTCAGTCTTGACGCTGTCAATTTTGATATTGCACCACGGCGCCGCACACAAAGCGTCTTCCGTCTGCAAACCTGCGTCCAATCGATCCACTTGCCGCTCCTCATCTTCCGTTGTTGCTCCCACGTCAAATGCGGCAATCGGCAAGTTCCAGATAAAACTTCTATCAAGTGACAAGATTTCTTCCGGCTTTCCTGCTTACGCATCCTCAAAGAGCATCCCTTGTCGTCAACTTCGATTTCACAACGCCCGTTGACAATGAAAATCGTGCTTCCTCTCCTGTCGCTTCCTCATCTCGCTGATTCCCCGCCTTCAGCTTCCTATTTCCTGTTCGCCCATTAGGCTTTCCCCAGTCTTGCAGCGCCTGTGCTAGACTCTTGCACACTGCCCGTGTAGAACTTCGCAAATATTTTCCTTCCCGCGCCGAAGACTCTTTGCTTTTGGTCATCATCATGTCGGACGAACCCAAATCTGGTTAATCAATCTTGCTTTTCCTGCTCTCTCAGCCAGCGCAATGTGTCCGCTCTTTTTGAACCGTACAAATGTTATTAATTGCGGAACAATTGCTCTGTTCCCCGGAATCTGTCCGGCGTGCACATAGTACCGTTTCTGTTTCTACCTTCACGCCAATCGTCTTCCTGTCCTGGTCCTTTTGGCTCCTTGAAGTCCAGGCGCCTGAACTGCTTCACAGGCTCCAGAACCTAGTCGGGTGCGGTTTTCGGCGAGAATTTGAACTTTGTAATGGCGTGTTGTTCCGACCGAATCATCAACCTTCAAGGTTCAAATAGCTCGTCTGTGATTTCAGAATTTGTGATCTTCTCTAATCCCGTCCGACGCCTCCAGCATTGACACTTTGTGTGGAGATATCTCGTGTACTTTTGCAATGTCGCATTGTTGTCGTGCAATATTTTCTGTTGTAATGCTTCTACTCATCAGCGTTTGTAATTTTGGTGCACGCGGCCGGATCTAAATATATTTTGTGTTTTCATTACGACCTGAACCTGAATTGTGATTGAACACATTCTGCCTCATCTCGCTGTCCGTCACAAGAATTTTCGCCGTCGAACGCTGCCCTTGTGCTGGGTTGCTGTCCAAAGTCTTGGTGCACATATGAATCATGTTGTCCTCGAATTCATCAATTTGGTGTGCTTAAATTGTTTCTGCGTGCTTCAACCTCGTTTGTGTCAACTGTGCACAGCATCCTTTCCTGTTCAGTGTGATACTTCCAAACTCATCATCATTCAAGAAAACATTTTTGATATCCTGAACGCCAGTCCTTAAAGTTCGCTTTCTGTCTTCCGCTCATTTTTTCTCTTGCTTTTCCTTCGGAACTCCCACAGCAGTTTCCGGCGTTTCCCTTTGCGCGTTACTTCAAGGCCTGATTCCGGCAGGGCGCCCGCTGTCGCTTTGATTGTACCTCCCCTGCACCCGCATTTCTGCCCAATTCTTCTTCGGTAAATGTTTCCGCACTCTTTTCATCGCTCTATCAGCGCAAATCGTCCGGAATGACTTCACCCCGGCTATATGTGATTGCCGCTGGGAACAGCGTCACCAGCGGATCATCCGCCTGTCTTCACTTTCACGGTCAGTTTCCGTCTGCCTTGTCGTCGCTGCCGTACAGCCAGCCTCGACCGTTCAGCAATAGCGCAATTCCGGTTGCGTCCAAAAATGCGGCACACCCATGGTAATCACATCCGATGCTGTCTTCTTCGGCATCGCCACCATTACATGTACCGCCTGACCTCGTTCTTATCAATATCCGAACCGGCAACGGCAATCCGGTTTGTTTCCAAGCGTCACAATGTTCCAGCCCTTGATATCGGCGCTCGTTTCGTTTTGCAGTCCAGCCTCACCGCGCATCTCATACATCGTTGTCATTCTGTTTTCCTTTGCTTTTCGGGCCATTCAGGTTGTAATGCGATAGCGGGACGCTATGTTCAGTATCCGTTCTGCCATCATCATTGAATCACTTCACATATTTCGCAATTCCTCTGTACTTCACGTTTACGCCGAAATCGCCGTAAATCTTTCCAGTAGAATCCAGTTTCGTTGCCACCGTGTCGCGCTCCACACCGGCTTTCCTGTCCATTCAGATAATCCACCTGAATGCTCTTTGCGCTTGCTCCGGATCCGCAACCATGAACCACGGCGCCTTGCTGCTACCCGCGAGTGCCGTTCAGAACCGAAATCTCAACGATCTCAATCGATATCCATGCGGGTTCACATCGTTAAAATCGCTTCCCACAACTCCAGCGAATGAAAATCACCTGTAAATCGAATCCAGCCAACCAACCACAATATACTTCGGTCTGACATATTGCCCATCGAAGTTGTCCTTCTGCATCGTATCATCGCCTGATAACTGCCTGCGGTCGGCTTTCGCTCCGCTCCCGCCTGCAAGATTTTTGTGGTTGGTGTGAAAAGATTTACGCCATCGAACGTCACACCATTGTCGCAATCTTACGGCACCATATCTGTCGGATCGTGTTTCGTACTGCTGCGCATATGTTTAGAAACCCCGTCAAAATCCGATATCGCTAGCTGATAAACGTCAGCACGCGTTGAAGCTTTCGCCGTAGGTGTTCAGCTTTCTCGGGCAAATGGTTGCCTCGGAATATCTTCTTTCAGTCGTTCACCGGAACTCGTTCGTACAGCACCTGCCCATCACATATTCATGATCTCGGCCTTGAAGTCCTGTGCATTCCTTCTGTCGTCCACTTCTGAAAAGTTGACGATCCAGGCCGTAATTGCTGCATCGATTGCTCATTGATTGTCGTCAAGAATTGCCGAAACGCACCGGTACTGAAATACTGTCTGTGGGCGGCGCTGAACATCCTCATCGTCGCCCGCCTCTGGTCCGACACATTTTCAACCTCTCAAGGCATTCTTCGCCATTTGCGCGCATGTTCATTCCTGTTTTCTTCGGTGCCGACTCGCTTGCGCCTCAACGTCCATGCCGTCTTCATCAGCAACGACCCAGTTTATATCCCGAAATGATATCTGTCCTGACCGGTCTCGCCTGTTCTTGCACCTCAAAAGCGGCTGGTGCCGCCTGCTTTCTCAACTCGTTCAATACGTGCCCTTACATTTTTCCAGGGGAATCGTCCCGATCATCATGCTGCCTGTCAATGCCAAGCCTGCCCATGCTGCTGATCTCTTTCAACCTCTGCTGTTCTTCTGCACCGCGGTTCTCAACGCTTGTCTTTCTCTCTGCTTGCGCTTTTCTTTCCTCTGGTAGCCGCAAGCACCCAGCACCTCCTCAATTCATCGCCATGTTGCGTTGTCAGTGGTTTCTCCCCCGCCCGCATTGCTTCATCTGCTCTTCCGTCCTCCCGTTTTCTTTGCCACTTTGTCTCCTCCCTTGTCATCGTAAGTTTGCACTTCTTCCTACACCAACGCTTTCTGTCTGCCGGAACCGACACAATGGAAAATTCTGTCGGCATCCAGCGCGTTGCAATATAGCACCCCCTCAAACCCATCATCGGTTGACTTCTTTCCCTGTTCCACCTTTTCCAGTTAATAACTATATCCCGTCATCGATACGCCTTTTCCAGCGTTCCGGACATTACCTTCCTTGAAAATCTTTTTCTGGGTTTCCGCATCTTCATCGAATCTGATTTTCGCTTTGCTGCGTCCGTTCTCAACCCACGCTTCAATCACCTTCCCGAGAACATAGTCCCCGCCGCGATTGAAAGCGCACCTGATTTCTTGCAGTCTCGTTAGATTCACGCATCCCTTCGCATGGTTCAAAACTCGTCCTGAAACCACCGCTCTGTGCGCTCTTCTTCCGATGAAAAGAAAGTCTAACCTCCCGACCTCCCCTGTCCTCATTGCCGCCGTCGTCAGCCGTAATTCAGTGTTTCCGGCCTCTTCCGAAGCTTCGTTCCGGGCTGTCTCCGCGTCCACACTTCCCCTGCATATCGCACTGTTCCTGTCTGCGTTGTTTTATCTTTTCAGTCTTCACCCCTGCCTTCCTCTTTCTTGCCCCCAATGAATCGTCCCAATTAAATCCACGTCCAGTTTCATGGTGTAGTTTGGATTTTGGCTATTTCCTCCAGCCCAGCCCTTCTGTTTTCCGCCGCCATATCCGGCAAAGGTCTTTTGCCCGTCAATAACGCGTCTTTGCTGGGTTGCCGCCTCTTTCGCCGGATCAATCCACTCTTCGGTGCTTTAATCCAAGTGTGCCTCGAATATCTGTGGCCCGGTTTTCTCCCAGAAGCTGTCTGCCGGTCTCCCGTCGCTCAACTTTTCCGGGCGAATACAGTTCTAGATGAATCTTTTCCGTACCTCATCCATCACGTCTTTAGTTGCCGCCTCTCAAACGTTGATCATCCTCGATTGCGCCCTGGCCGTGCCAAAGAATAGTCTGTCTCACATATCATGGACGCGAGCTCATAGCTTAGGCCTGCCTGCCCTGGAGCATCTGAACTGGCTTGATATGCGCTGTAGCATCCTGTAGCTTGCATGTTCATTGAACCACACTGCGATATCATATCTCCAAGGACAAGAAGACTGTCCCATGAACTGTCTGTCTATAAATATCGTCAACTCCATGCCATATACCCCCGCTCCCCAGTCGTCATGGCGTAATCTCACACGAAAACGCTCAGGCAGGCAAGCAACTTCTTCACTGCCAGCATCTCATAACTCATTATCTGCACCCGTGTGATTGTTGCCGCAAGGTTCGACACCTCGGTTGTGTCGGTCGGTTCTTTCGTGAAATAGAAAATCACATCCTTGCCCGATAGAACTTTTGTTCTCGTCTCGTAAATCCGTCCGGTGCAAATTGTTTGATGCATACCCCACCGCCTTGTTGTGTGCCGGGGCCACATTCAATTCCACCAATCACCTTGTTGTTACCATGCGCCACCGTTGCTCATCCAGCGCATCGACTTCCAGCGCCAGTTTGAACGGTGCAGTCCACCGCCGTGCGTTTTCAGAATCAACGCCATCGACCTTTTCCGCCGATTGCCATGGCTGCATTACAACTGTGCCTATGTCCGTCACATCGGTACCCCTCTTTCTTGCAACCACCCTCCCATGTGTCTTATTTCCTCTCGCAACCTCTGACTCAACTGTTGGATCTCAGCCTGAACTGGCTCCATACACATTTCTTTAATGCCCCAATGGTATTCATCACATCCGAGTTCCGTTTCAAGGTCCTGTGCTCTCGCCTGCATGGCATCTCTCGTCATCTGCCCAGTCAGCAAATATGTTCTCTGCATACCAATTCGTGTTTGAAATGCATTGTTGGCGCTTTCATGCTGTCATAGCTCATCGCGCGCTCAAGTTCATGCAAGGCCTGCTATATGCCGCCCGCTTATACGCTCTTCCGCGAAAACCTGACTTTCTTCTAAAATGTCCACGCCTCACCGTCCTTGGAATACTGGTAACCAACCGTATCCGCTAGCAAGTTTGATTACCCGCCCTGTACCGCTGCCTGTAGCTGTTTTTGGCATCTTTAACAGTTGCTTCCAGTCCGCTGCTCTTGCTAGTCCTTCGCGTTCCGATTTTGAAACTCTGACGTTCTTTAAGAACCGCAACCGGCTCGTTGATTGTGTTTATTGTTCTCCGGTGTCCCATATACGTTAATTGCTTCGTCGCTCATGTGTATCCTCTTACATCCAGCCAAACCTAATCCAGCCTTCTTCTTTCGCGTTGCTTCTGGCTGTCCTGTTCCTTCTGTACCCGGTCGTTAGGATGTCAACCTCTACCATCTCCGCCAGCCATCGCATACACTTGCAGTCCAGAGGTACATCCGTACGAATGTTTTCAATCTCCATACAGCTTTCTTCCGCCGGAACGTTCAACGACTTTGTGTTCTGCCGTTACCTCCGTTGCCCGTACTCCCCATCGCATCCCCGCGAAATACCATCCATGAACCTTCTGTTTTCGCCATCCGCGCTGAACGACCTTGAACTGACTGCTGCCCACACCAGGACAAGTTGCATTCCGTATGCGCGCGAGCCTTGTCGGTCCACTTTTGCTGATTTTGTACCTGTCTCCCCATCGGATTGACGAAACTTTAATGGCAGTTTCAGTCCAACTATCACGCAAAATCGATATGTGTCCGTTTGATATCCGAGTCTACAGCGCGAGCTCACAACCATCTTCTCCGTCTGCTGCCCCAGAATTTATCCATAGCACTCTATTATTTTCCTCGAACCTAAGGCCTGCCTGTATGTTATGTTCATGAGGTCGTGTATTCTCCCTGTCGAATCACTGTGTAATACAGGCTTGAGCCTCAGCACATCAACTCCGCCTGTCAAGAAAGCAGCTCCAGGACGGCATGACAAATTCTTCTTCCTGCTCTGTCCTGTACCGTGTCCGGCTGTCGTTTTCTAGTTTCTCAGGTCTTCCTACGGTTCACCCAACCATGACCTTGTAGTTCTGTTAGTTCCGATCCTCATACGATTTTCAGGAACTCTTCGCCACATCCTCCATTTGAGAAACATGCCATAAAGAGAATTAATCCAGAACCCTACCTGACCGGTGGTGCCCCAATTCCTCTTTTTCCTGACCGCTCTCGCGTCTCCCGCTGAAGCATTTCCGGCTTCCGTTCTCATTCTGACTTCATCCCGCACCTCTCGCAATAATATGTGGCCGTCTTGGCGCGCTCTCACATGCTCATCTGCTTCATCATCTTTTTCAAAGCGCATTTGGTAAAATCAGTTCGAATCGCCTCCACTGGGCACGCACAAAAATAGTGCCGCACCTCATCCGTGGCCCGTCATGTAGATTCCAAATGTAGCTGCTCACGCATCACAGCCGAACACGCGTACACTTTTCTTTGCCTATATGCTTTGCCTCCTGAAAGTTGAACGGACTCTGCCTCTTTGACGCCCGCCCATCTTGGTCAATCCTGTCAAAAGAGATACTTAATCGCCTTCTGACGCCAGCTTTGGCGGCTTCCTGCGCTGTGTTTAGGAAAAAGGTCATCGTCGCAAACTCCAACCTTTGACCTGCTCTTTGAAACCTTTCTTGACCTCCGAATCAGCCGGAACGCGGGGCTTAATTCCCCAGGTTTGACACTTTTTTCCCTGGAAGCCATCTGGTCGGGTGACATCACTGTTGAAAGTTTGATCTTCCGTCACAATGTACCTGAGCATGTTCAGTATGGCCTCCTGTGTCAGCCAATCTGTGATGCCTGTAAAAGTAAATTTGACTGCTGGATCCATGTTATCATAATCCTGCAACATGAGTCAGTACTATCAATCACGGTTCTGTATATTTTGATGTGCTGTCCAGCACCCGATACTGCCTGCCCATTCAGATGTACTGTGTTGCTCTCCGGCTTAATGTTCAAATCACGCGCTTAAACAGCTCACGTTTTTCCTCTGTTGCCCTCATGTCGTCACTTTTCGCCTCTTCTCACCCTTTGTTGTTTTTCTATCCAAATTTATTTCGTCCGATTGTACTCACAGCTCAGAAAGCGCGCGTCTTTTACCTCGCGCTTTTCATTTTTTTTTTTCACAAGATTTATTGTCTGGTTCTCCACGTTCAACGCTGTACTCGGCGGCAAATACCAATTTTTATTTGAAGGTACGTCCACAAAACAACTCAACATCATCACAAGTGATGCATCTCTTTCAACTGCTTAATTTATTCTCGATATCTGTTTTTATTTCCTGCTCTGCAAGCATTCTTTCTTTTTTCACCAGATTTTCTTCCGCCTCATCTATCTTAAATTCTATATTCTTGAACGCATTTTTCCAAGTGAAGGCCTCGTGCTCTAGGCAACTTGAAAAGCCCCTGCGCAACTGTCTCACTTTTCTGAGGAATCCCTGAGGCACGCTGTGTTCTTTCTGGTTCACCTCCATGCCTCAAATGGTTCTGTGGCAACCGCCGCGTCACGCGCTCTATATATGCCGCTCGTGCGCGACTTTCTGTTTCGCCTGTATGTATGGCTCAGATGTATGAGTAATATAAACAAATAATTTTTTCAACGACTTTGAATCAAAGCGCCCGCATAACGGACGCCAAAATTTTTTTTAAAAAATGCTTGACAGAATAAATTTTGTGCGATTCTTTGCGACACCGCATTGCGAGCGGAATAAATCGGAAGGAGGAAAAGGTGAAACGGAAGAGCAAAAAGATAAGCGTCTTGAAGCTAAACTCTTCGCTGAATACTGGACGGATTATCTGCCATAATATCTACGTGCATATGGCAATCACCTTTGATCTGGCATGGTACAAGCGATGACGAAGCTGCTCAAACGCTTTTCTGATGCTGGGTTAACGCTCGCGAGCAACGGGCGCTGGCCGCAACCGGCTCGGTTCTTTTCTGGTATGCATAGTCTCTATGAAGATATACTCTTGATGACGGCCTTGGCTTTGTGCTGCTTTTACCTGCTCAGCGGGCGGGCGCTTGTCCCTAACGTACTACTGATAGTATCTGCGTTGCTACCTGGTGTATATACTGCCGCGGTGGATCGACACTAGCCAGCGCGCCGCACTTACTGGCAGTATGCAATTTTCCGCTCTTCGTTTTGTGAATTTTTCCGGGTTGTGTTGTCTCCACAGCTGCGGTGTGATAACATCACAAACAGAAGCGCAAGCGGCGCACACACGAGTTTACTATAGGCTTTCTTTGCTGTCTCAGCTTGCGCATGGTCTCTCTATGACGGCGGCTGGCGCTCACCGATCGCGAGCAGCCTGGGCCGGCTTCTCTGACAGATGCAGGGCCGACGTGCTCACCGATGCACTGCGAGGTGCGAGCAGACACCGGGACTAAAAAAGCGGGCTGCCGCCTTTTTCCCTATATCCTTTTCTCTTCTTGCCTAATCTAATCACTTGCTCCCGCGGACACCTCTCTCTCTGCATCTGTGCGGATATCGCGCACATGTATGCATGACGGGCTCGCGCCCGCCACGTCAGCCGCGGCGCGTATGCGCTCATAGTCCGGCCTTTTTTATCTCTGCTGATATGCGCTTGTACGCGCGTTTTTGTAGCGTTGATGATCTTACCCGCGTCTGCTCCTGCTCGCTCTATCGTCCATATCAATCTCTATCTCTCTTCTCCTCATAGTAGCACAATCTGCCGCCGTTGTGCTCACATCATATTGCTGATTTTTTACTCTTCGTTTTTGAATTTTCGGTGTTGTGTTGTCTCCACAACTGCGGTATGATAAAATAAGCATCACAAACAAGCGCCGCCAGTGCGGCGCACACAGGTATATCATAGAACAACTATTTTGACGCCTGCGCTACTCTCGACGATCTCGAGCGTACGGACGCTCCAAAGAGTCCGCGGACGCCAACCCCGGCCGCGATCTGTTTACGGCGCTTTTCGGATCTCGCGGCGCAAGTGCAGAGACGCCTTTGAGCGGCTGCGGGCCACCTCCGGACGCGCGCCGACGGCACCACATACACGCGACACCACCGAAACCGCGCAAGATTTCCCGCGATGCCGTGTCTGCGATTATCTCGCTTCGCCGGCATAGATGTCGAGATATGCGGCTCTTTCATCTGGGTTTCAGGCGACACCTACGCGCGCTACGCTGAAAGCGCTGCAAAGTATCGCTACTGCGCGAAAAGCGCATGTGGTGCTCTGACACGGATCCGGTAAACCGCGCACGGCATAAAACCGGCGGCGCACCAACTCCCACTCGGATCCGCGAGCGGTACGGGTCTATCCGTCACCGCCTGCCCGGACCCGCAAGGCTCACCGCCCGCTAACCGCTCCCCGCGCGAGGATGCCGCCGGTTCATCACCGGCGGAGTTTCACACAAACCGCAGGCGCTGCCGCGTTTTACACTGGAGTATATCTATGAGCAAGAATTTTCAGAGATTTCAGATTTTTGCTCTGCCGATTTTCTGGGGTCTCCTATGTCCGGCTGCAGTATGATCGCTACGGCGACGACTCTCCACAGCCCCGGCGGCCCTGCATCCTCATCTGCCTTGATGCGCACCCAAAGCGCCCGCTTCGACCTCGAGCCTACCCTCTACCCTCCCCGCCACTTTTCATCTCCGGACTCTCTCGCCTCCTGGCTTTCAGAGCTCGCCCGCCAAAAGCCTTTTCGATACCTATCCGCACTCTCCTATATGAGGCGGCGCGGCACAGCGGTATCAGGAGCTCACAACGCCTGACTTTCCCCGCCGTGCGGCTGCTACGCAGAGCGGCGCCCCGGTGGTGTATCTGCTGGAGGTCGGTACCCGTCTACATGATGACGGCTCGCGGTTTGTAGCCGTCGGCGGCGTTTTACCGGCAAACAGCGCGCCGACGCCCTGCAGGCGGTGCGCGAGTTTATGGACGCTCCGCGAACGCCCCGCAGTCATATCGATATAGCCCCGCCCAAGCGCTCCCGATAGCGGCGTGTTGTGCTCACAGCGCATTGCACAATTTTAGATCTTCACTTTGAATTTTTCCGATGTTGCGTTGTCTGGCACAACGGAGGTAATCGCCAGCCATCACGCAAACAAAAGCGCCGCGACGCGGCGCACCACCTGAAGGAGTTTACCGTGACGCGTACACTGCATCCTGTAAGACGCTTTCCACTACTGGATCAGCAACCCGGATATCGTCACCACCAACATCCGCTCCCTCGCCGCCGGTGGCTAGCTTACCGCCAGCGAGACCGAGGCCTTGTATCCTCTGTCGAGCTTGAGGCCGACATTTTCAGTTCTGGGCCCGTTGCTATGAAGCTCTGACTATAACTCCCAGAGTACTATCTTGATGCCATCGTGCTGCGAGCTTGTCGACTTCGGACACGCGCCCGCTTCCGGCTACGCTGATATCTGTCGAGCTTGCGCCGATTGCCGACGATATCGACGCTCGGCTTGATGGTGGTGCGATGATTATGCAAAGCACGACGATAGCGATGGCGATGCCGTCTATCTTTTGATGCCGGTTGGGGCGGCGGGCTTGAAAGTTCGAAATCTTTGTTCTGCAACTCCCGATCATGTGCGACCTAGTCGGATATCGTGGCTGCCTTGACGCTTGTTTCCCGGTCCTACGTCGCGGGCAAAGCTCTTGATCAGTACTACGCGATATAGACTATCTGGATCGACGACGACCCCGGACGACGCCGAGCGCTTCGCGAAGCTTTTGAGCGCTATGGCCTCTGAGATATCATGGATAGCGTCCCGATCACTACAGATATACTTTCGCCTATAAAACTCGAAAGAGATTTTACGAGTGGCCGGATGATATCCGTGATCGGAGTTAATAAAACGGGTTTTCGGTGAACTGGCGCGATAAATAAACCAAAAACGCGCCCGCTTTGTTTCTGTCCCTCCCAGTCGCCTCTTTGAGCTGGGCGCCGGGATCCCTGCTCTGATATTTGCCACAATCGAAAAAGCAGTTGCACCTTGCGACCTGTGCACTACTAACAACGCATAAAAGGTCTTCACCAGCGCACCTGTATTATATCCTTTTCGTCCTCACACGCAACTTTTCGTTTTTTTCTCTTCCAGGCTCGCGAGCACTTCGGCCTTTTTCTCTGCGCGTGCCGCTTACGAAAAAATTTCTTCGCTCAAACGCAGTCGCTATAACCCTGTATATAGCTGCAAAACAGAATGCCGCGGGCGCGCGGGTCTTCGTGGTTTAATCAGCTCTGCCATCTCGCCTGCCAGCGCAAGGCTCATCAATGTAGCCGTTGATTATTCCCGCTATTTCGGTGTCCGGCGCTCCTTTTCCAGTATTCACTGATTTTCAGCAGCAACCGTGCCTTTTCCGACTCTGCCCGCTGAAACTCTTGCATCAACTCTGCCGTCTCTGCCTGCTCCCCTTTTCTACCGCGCATCACTTCCTCTCCGTCATAATTTTTATTCTTGTTGTATATATCAATTTTGTTATTATATTCATTTTTTCAACGAAATCACCCTTAGAAATCAAAAGCGCGCGGCAAACGCCGCGCGCCGCTTTTTCTCTTGCTCCGTCCTCAGCGGGATATCCAGATTCTCATCGTCTGGATCCGGCCTTTGCGACGATATGAGCCTGTATAACTCGCCCTTTATCGCCTCAATCTCTGCTGCCTTGCTGCTGAACCCATTCCTCCACTTTTACCGGATCCACACGGTCCCAATGCTGCCACTCTAATCATATAGCGTCTGCAGTGTCGCTATTCTGCGAGGCTCTCTGCCCTTGCTACCTACGCCCTTTTCGCTTTTCTCGCGTATTTCCTTCAGCTCGTAAAGCGCCTGCAATACCATATTGCCCC
>BNJU01004501.1_pt1 | contig 103600 bp, 142 predicted proteins | sample 8539281 | NCBI WGS metagenome assembly BNJU01 (sample SAMD00202456, study PRJDB9452) | human saliva metagenome | isolation source: human saliva | place: Japan | reverse complement strand
AGTAATATTAATGATGTAGCTTAGAGGAAAGTTTTAAGTTACATCTTTTTATATTATCATTTTAATTTGATAGCGATTATCAGTGGCTTATGATATAATTATATTAATAATATAAGGTAGTGAGGTAATGAGAAATGGATAATATTATAGATGTAAGTATACCGGTTGCACAAGTTGTTGATAAACACCCAGAAGTATTGGATGTTTTAGTAGATTTAGGGTTTAAGCCTTTGGCTAATCCGATTATGAGAAATACTGTAGGGAGAAAGACTTCACTTAGAATGGGTTCAAAATTGGCAGGAATTAAACTTGAAACAATTATTGCTACATTAGAAGCTAACGGGTATGAAGTAGTAGGATTGGACTAATGGCTACAAAGAGAATTGAAGTTTTACGCGATATATTATTACGACTTCATAAGGTGAGTCTGTCGAATCTAGTTCAAGATGAATTCAATGAACATTTTTCTGGAGTATCTGCTATTGAGATATCTTTAATGGAGCATGAGCTTATGAATTCAGATTCTGGCGTAACTTTTGAAGATGTAATGAAGTTATGTAACGTACATGCTAATTTGTTTAAAGGTGCGATAAAAACTGTAGAAGTTGAAGATAGTGAGCATCCAGGACATCCAGTTCAAGTGTTTAAACAAGAGAATTTAGCTTTAAGAGCTGCAATAATAAGAGTTCGACGAATTTTAGACAATTATTCTAAGCTCGATGATGGTGATACAAAAGTAGCAGTTTTAAAAAGGATTACTTCGTCAGTTGCAATTATTAGGACAATTTGATATTCATTATAAACGCAAAGAAGAACTAATGTTTCCTATAATGGAAAAAAATATGGTCACGATGCACCACCTAAGGTTATGTGGGGTGTTGACGATGAAATAAAGATTTATTTAAACTTGCTAAAGAAGAAGCGGAAAAAAACTACCTAATGCAGAGATAGTTGTTGTTAAAGAAAAAAATTTGAAGTTTTTGTTAAAGAATTTGAGGAAATGATCTTTAGGAAGAGTCGATTCTTCTTATGATATTATTAGAAACATTTACTCAAGACGATTGGTTGAGTATAGCTAAGGACAGTGATGCTTACGGTTATGCAATAATTCGACCTCAAGAAGAGTGGATTCCTCATAGAGAAGATTTTGAAACGCAAATTACTAGCGTTGATAGTGAAGTAATAGAAGCTAGAAGGAGAATTAACAAAAAGTATTCAAACTCCTGAAGGAGAGTTCACTATTACCTACAAACCGAAAGAAGTTAAAAAAGAGACTTTCAATAGGGAAATACCTCAGAAAAATTGGAAATGGTTATCTATCATTAAATCAAATCGATTTAATATTAAATCATTTACCGATGGAAATTACCTTTGTTAATAAAGATGAGGGTTTTTCAATATTATAATGATCGTTGTTCAGAAGAAGAGATGATTTTTAAACGTACGCCAGGACAAGTAGGTAGAAATGTAGAACTATGTCATCCACCTAAGTATCTAGAGAAAGTTAAAACTATAATGAAAAAAACTTGCGAGATAGAAAAAGACAAGTATGAAATGTGGTTTAAATCAGAATCAAGAGGAAGTTTGTTCATGTCACTTATGCAGGTGTTTATGATGAAAATGGTGAATTTCAAGGAGTATTAGAATATGTTCAGGATATAGCTCCTTATAGAGAAATAGACAGTGATTATTATAGGGAAATAGAATAAGATAAAAAGAGAGAGACTCAAAAAAATCGATTTTGTTGAGTCTCTCTCGCTATATTTTTATGAATATATTTTATCGAAATACATTTTTCTTAATTTTTCTTGTTGCAAGAATCAATAGTATAATTAGTATTAGAGAATATATTATTCCTACTATATTTGCTGATGATGGAACCATAGCGATTAAGAAAAAAATGTCACGACATTAAGTAGTACTAATAATAAAAATAGCTCCGAAAGCTAAAATAGTTAATAGTACCTGATTTATCGAACTACGATTAGCTAAATCTGTGATAGTGTTCCAATTTAGATATAATTTTTTTATAGTCGCTTGTATAACTATAGAAAGAAAAAGACAAGACTTGAAATAATGTAGGATATAATAGTTACAATTGCTAATAAGATTGGTGTTTTAGTTATAATTAACATCATAATCAGAGCAAAGTAATCCAAAAACCAAGTTGTAAACAAGTGGCGATTGCTAATTTGATTTTTAGGTATTTTTTTGAAAATCAAAAGGAAGAGATTTTAAAAATAGTAATCTTGTTTTTCTAGTGATATTGCTATACTTGTAAAAATTCATAGGATTAGAATTAATGTACAATGCTAATGTAAATCCTATAGTCATAGCTACTGGATAGAATATAGGTGGTAGTGTAATCCCCGTGCTTTCTAATTTCTATAATCGGAATTATAAATATACCAAGCGTGATAAGAAGATTAGTAAATACAGTTGACGAAATTGTACTGTTTAACAATAGTTTTACATTTCTCTTAATTAGTTTAGAAAATAGTGTAGTTGATGTACTATTAGTATTTTTCTTTAATTTTTACAGTTTTAGAACTAGATGTATATGTACTACCTGATATTCTATATAAGTCTTTCATGTATTTTTACTACGAATACATAAGTAGTAAAGAAAGAAATAACTGCTAGGATAATAGTTACTATTAAAGTAAGTATAAGTCTTAGAAATATCTAATACGAGTATATTTAAAAATAAATCTCCTGAATAATCAGAATCAAAACTTTTTAAAAAGTATGAGCAAAATTAAATATGTATCCTGTGAAGAATATTAACGCAATTAATATTGTAGCTGCATTAACTTTCCCTTTATTCTTCTTAAAATTTGGGATATAAGTAATAAATGAAAGTAGTGTCATAATAGAACATATTAAAGTAATCATAAATGCAAAACTATATACTAATACGAAGAAAAAATTTTTGAATTGAAAACTCTGCATTTAATCCAATAATCAAGTTTATGACTATTAAAGGAGTAAAATTACTAATAACTTGTGAAAGTAGAGTGAACAATTTACTAAAAATATTTCAGATCCTGTAACAGGTAAGTGAATAATTGCTAATGTATCATCACTTTCGTAAAAACATATTGATAAAATTATTTAAAAATCTGAATAAACACTAATAATAAAAATAAAAGAAAAGTATATTTCGATATCCCGATCCAGAAAAGTTAAAACCACGAGAAAAACATTGAAAAATACAAATAAAATATTTAAAAAAATTGAAAAAAATTCATCATTAATATATTTCTAAAAAAAGCTTATGTCTTATATCGCTTTTTCCACTGAATTTTTCTATATTTATTTCTTTGTGGAGGAAAACTATAAAGAAGATTCGTTAAGAATAATTCCTTCATTACATTGAATCTCATGTTTAATCACCACCTAAAAAATTTGAATTTGAATTTTTTTACTATATTAAGATAAATTTCTTCTAAATTATCTCCCTGAAATTGTTCTTTAAGCTCGTTAAGTGTACCGATAAAAAACCAGTTTTCCTTTACTGAGGATACCTATTCTGTCACATAGATGTTCTAGCGACCTCCAAGACATGAGTAGAGAATAGAACACTATTTCCTTTAGTGGCATGTTCTTTCATTAAGTTTTTTTAAGTCAAATGCAGCTTGTGGATCTAATCCAGTCATCGGTTCATCCATAATCCAGAATTTAGGTTCTGATAATAGGCACCAATAACAAATACTTTTTGTCGCATACCGTGAGAGAAGGAACTAATCTCCTGATGTTCAACTCCTACCATATTAAATAATTTGCAGTATCTATTAAGAATATCATCTCTTGTTTTATTATCAATTTCATATATGCTAGCGACTAATGACCAATATTCAAAGGCTGATAATGTAAGAAACATATCAGGTGAGTCAGGTACATAGTCAATTTGCTTTTTACACGCTAATCTATTATTTTTAAAAGTAGCTTATTAAAAATATATATCACCCGAAGTAGGCTCTAATATACTAACTAGAGATTTAATTGTAGTTGACTTACCAGCTCCGTTATGCCCGATAAGTCCGAATATCTCTCCATCATTAATGGTGAAACTCAAATCATCAACAGCACACTTTTGAATCAAATTTCACGGTAAGATTTTTAATTTCTATCATAAATATCCCTCCATATATCTTTTATAGTTATATTATACTTGTAATCGTTTTTAATTAACAAGGGTATAATTTAATTATTTCTATAAAAATAATAAATTTTTAATAAATAACAAATTTTAAAGTTGGAAATGAAAACACCTGGAATAGTTTATTAAAAATACTATTGTGAAACACCTGGAAGTGTTTTTTTATATTAATAAAATGATACACCTGGTTAAGTGTGAAAACAAAAATAGGATAATAGCAAGTGAAAAAAAGATATAAAAAAATTTTTAAAAAAGTGTTGACAAGAAAAAATAAAAGTGGTATTATTTAGTACGTGAGTGTTACGGCACTCTGTGTAAAAGCCACTATGGCTTATAAAAAATTTAAAAATGTGATACACCTGGATAGGTGAATCATAAAAAAGTATCAAGGGAAGGAGGAAATCAGGAAAATGCCAACTATTAACCAATTAGTTCGTAAACCTCGTAAATCAAAAAGTATCAAAATCAGATTCACCAGCACTTAACAAAGGTTACAACTCTCAAAGAAAGAAAGAAACTAACATTTCTTCACCACAAAAAAACGTGGAGTTTGTACTCGTGTTGGGACTATGACACCTAAAAAAACCTAACTCAGCTTTACGTAAATATGCACGTGTTCGTTTATCAAACCAAATCGAAGTAACAGCATATATCCCAGGTATCGGACACAACCTACAAGAACACAGTGTTGTACTTATTCGTGGAGGACGTGTAAAAGACTTACCAGGGGTACGTTACCACATCATCCGTGGAGCTTTAGATACTGCAGGAGTTAACGACCGTAAACAAGGACGTTCACTATACGGTGCTAAAAAAACCAAAAGAGAAAAAAATAATATAAGATAAAAAAATTTGATAAAAAGAATTCGTGAAAGGAGGCAGACACTATGCCACGTAAAGGTCCAGTTGCAAAACGTGACGTTTTTGCCAGATCCAATTTATAACTCAAAAATTAGTTACAAAAATTGATTAACAAATTAATGCTAGATGGGAAACGCGGTACAGCACAAAAGAATTTTATATTCAGCGTTTGATTTAATTAAAGAAAAAAATCAGGACGTGATGCTATGGAAGTTTTTCGAAGAAGCATTAAACAACATTATGCCAGTTCTTGAAGTTCGTGCTCGTCGTGTTGGTGGTTCTAACTACCAAGTACCAGTAGAAGTACGTGCTGAAAGAAGAACTACGATAGGTCTACGTTGGTTAGTTAACTATTCTCGTTTAAGAGGAGAAAAAAACTATGGAACAACGTTTAGCTAATGAAATTTTTAGACGCAACAAATAACACTGGTTCAGCTGTTAAGAAACGTGAAGATACTCACAAAATGGCTGAAGCTAACAAAGCATTTGCTCACTATCGTTGGTAATTATAGGGTGAATATCAAGCTATTTTTATAGCTTGAGTTTTTCACTATAAAAGACAAATTACTCAAAAACATTTAAAAATTTATGAAAGGAGAAAATTGACTCATGACTAGAGCATTTTCTTTAAAAGATACTCGTAATATCGGTATCATGGCTCACATCGACGCAGGTAAAACTACTGCTACAGAGCGTATTTTGTTCTACACTGGGAAAATCCACAAAATCGGAGATACTCACGATGGTAACTCACAAATGGACTGGATGGAACAAGAACAAGAACGTGGTATCACTATTACATCTGCTGCAACAACTGCTCAATGGAAAAACCACCGTATCAACATCATCGATACACCGGGACACGTAGACTTCACAGTTGAGGTTGAACGTTCACTTCGTGTACTTGATGGATCAGTAGCAGTATTAGATGCGCAATCAGGTGTTGAACCACAAACAGAAACAGTTTGGCGTCAAGCTACAACTTATGGAGTTCCTCGTATCGTATTCGTAAACAAAATGGATAAAACAGGAGCTGACTTCCTATACTCTGTAGGAACAATCCACGACAGATTACAAGCTAACGCACACCCAATTCAACTTCCAATCGGAGCTGAAGATCTATTCGAAGGTGTAATCGACCTTGTTGAGATGAAAGCTATCTACAACGAAGGTAGCGTTGGGGAAAATCTTGTTGAAAAAGAAATCCCAGCTGAATACCAAGATCAAGCTGAAGAATACCGTGAAAAACTTATCGAAGCTGTTGCAGAATTCGATGAAGACTTCATGGAAAAATACTTAGGTGGAGAAGAAATTACAATTGACGAGCTTAAAGCTGCAATTCGTAAAGCTACATTATCTGTAGAATTCTTCCCAGTAGTATGTGGATCAGCATTCAAATATAAAGGTGTACAACCAATGCTAGATGCAGTAGTAGAATACTTACCATCTCCATTAGACGTACCTGCTATTAAAGGGGTTAACCCAGATACTGATGAAGAAGTAGAAAGACACTCTTCAGATGAAGAGCCATTCTCAGCATTAGCTTTCAAAGTTATGACTGACCCATTCGTAGGGAAACTTACTTTCTTCCGTGTGTACTCAGGTATTTTATCATCTGGTTCATACGTTAAAAACTCAACTAAAGGTAAACGTGAACGTGTAGGACGTATCCTACAAATGCACGCTAACACTCGTAACGAAATCGCTGAAGTTTACGCTGGTGATATCGCTGCAGCTGTTGGTCTTAAAGATACTACTACTGGGGACACACTTTGTGACGAGAAAAACGAAGTTATTCTTGAATCAATGGAATTCCCAGAACCAGTTATCCAACTTTCAGTTGAACCAAAATCAAAAGCTGACCAAGATAAAATGTCAACAGCTTTACAAAAATTACAAGAAGAAGACCCAACATTCCGTGCTGGAACTGACGAAGAAACTGGACAAGTTATCATCGCAGGTATGGGTGAGCTTCACTTAGACATCATCGTTGACCGTATGCGTCGTGAATTTCAAAGTTGAATGTACAGTAGGTGCTCCAATGGTATCTTACCGTGAAACATTCAAACAAGCTGCACAAGTACAAGGTAAATTCACTCGTCAATCTGGTGGACGTGGACAATACGGGGACGTATGGATTGAGTTCACTCCAAATGAGCCAGGTGCAGGATTTGAATTCGAAAATGCTATCGTTGGTGGGGTAGTTCCACGTGAATACATCCCAGCAGTAGAAGCAGGATTAAAAGACTCTATGGCAAACGGGGTATTAGCTGGATACGAATTAATCGACGTTAAAGCTAAATTATTCGATGGATCATACCACGATGTCGATTCATCTGAAATGGCGTTCAAAGTTGCTGCATCATTAGCTCTTAAAGAAGCTGCTAAAAAATGTAACCCAGTAATCTTAGAACCAATCATGAAAGTTGAAGTTGTAATGCCTGAAGAATACTTAGGAGATATCATGGGAGACATCACTTCACGTCGTGGACGTGTTGAAGGTATGGAAGCTCGTGGTAACGCACAAGTAGTAAGTGCTTCAGTACCATTATCTGAAATGTTCGGATATGCAACTTCTCTACGTTCTTCAACTCAAGGACGTGGTACTTACTCAATGGTATTCGACCACTACGAAGAAGTACCTAAATCAATTTCTGAAGAAATTATCAAAAATAAAGGATAATAAAAAAATTATTCTTTATAGTTGCAATTTTCGTTGTAACATTATAAAAATATAGTTATCATAGAATGCTATGTGACTAATTTTAAAAAATTAAAATTTTATTAACTTGAAGGAGACATTTTTAAAATGGCAAAAGAAAAATTTGACCGTAGTAAAACACATGCTAACATTGGAACAATTGGTCACGTTGACCACGGTAAAACTACTTTAACAGCAGCTATCGCTACTGTATTAGCAAAAACTTATGGTGGAGAAGCTAAAGACTACGCTTCAATCGATAACGCACCAGAAGAAAGAGAACGTGGTATCACAATCAACACTTCTCACATCGAGTACGAAACTCCAAACCGTCACTACGCACACGTAGACTGCCCAGGACACGCTGACTATGTTAAAAACATGATCACTGGTGCTGCTCAAATGGACGGAGCTATCTTAGTAATCGCTGCTACAGATGGACCAATGGCTCAAACTCGTGAGCACATCCTATTATCTCGTAACGTTGGAGTACCAAAAATCGTTGTATTCTTAAACAAATGTGATATGGTTGATGACGAAGAGTTATTAGAATTAGTTGAAATGGAAGTTCGTGAACTATTATCTGAATACGGATTCGACGGAGATGAACTACCAGTAATCAAAGGTTCTGCTCTTAAAGCTCTTGAAGGAGATGCTGATGCAGAAAAAGCTATCATCGAATTAATGGAAACAGTTGACGAGTACATCCCAACTCCAGAACGTGATAACGCTAAACCATTCATGATGCCAGTTGAGGACGTATTCTCAATCACAGGTCGTGGTACAGTTGCTACTGGACGTGTTGAACGTGGACAAGTTAAAGTTGGAGACGTAGTAGAAATCGTTGGATTAACTGAAGAACCAGCTTCAACTACTGTAACAGGTGTTGAAATGTTCCGTAAATTATTAGATTACGCTGAAGCAGGAGATAACATCGGTGCATTATTACGTGGTGTTGCTCGTGAAGATATCGAACGTGGACAAGTTTTAGCAGCTCCTAAAACAATCACTCCACACACTCAATTCGTAGCTGACGTGTACGTATTATCTAAAGAAGAAGGTGGACGTCACACTCCATTCTTCACAAACTACCGTCCTCAATTCTACTTCCGTACTACTGACGTAACTGGTGTAGTTACTTTACCAGAAGGTACTGAAATGGTAATGCCTGGGGATAACGTATCAATCAACGTAGAACTTATTTCTCCAATCGCGATCGAAGAAGGAACTCGTTTCTCAATTCGTGAAGGTGGACGTACTGTAGGTTCAGGTGTTGTAACTTCAATCGTTAAATAATAATTGAATTGAAAACATAAAAGCAAGGTGAATTTCACCTTGCTTTTTATATATTAAATATAGATTTACATAATGTTCATATTTAATTAGAGTTATTTGATAGTTTTCAAAAATATTATATGTATTAATATTGTATTTTTCACTGTAAAAATCATGTATTTTTATTAGAAAAATACGTACTATTTTTAATAAATCCTTGCAGAAAAATCTGTAAGAGGTGTATAATAAGTTTAAAAGGTAGTATAGGGAAATAATATAATAAATTTAAATAATTTATATATTATTAAAATAAAACCCTAATTACTCTAGGGATATTGAGTAATAGTAAAAAGTCGAAGTTAAGAAATTAGCTTCGATTTTTTTATTAATTATGCTAAATAGAGTTTTTAGAATCAGGTATAGGGTATAAGAATAATAGTATTTTGGATATATTATTTATAAAAATTGCTATCATATATCATAGGTTATTAATTTCCTATTGTTCTCATAAAGTAAATAGCTTATAATAATATTACAAGTATATAATTTATCATTATAAGTTATTTAGGAAAAGGAGAAGATTGTGAATACTATAATTTATTTATTAGCGTTGATATTAATAGTCTTATTATTTATTTGTAGTTTAATTATTGTAAAAATTTTTTTAGAAATAAAGCAATTTGTGAATTATCTACCGGGATTAAAAAAAGAGGAATTTATTATCAAAAAGTGGAAAATACTCTATTTGGATAAAAGATAAGAGGTATTCTTTTACTAACATTAGAGATTTAAGGATAACTGTTGTTAATAAAAATACTTGTGATGTCTAGAAGAAGTATTTTATAGATCTAAAGGTCTAGGGGTTATTTGGAGAAGAGTAGAATTTTATTGTTTTCAAGCTGATGAAGGGAGTATATTATTTCATTTGAAAGTGATGAGAGATTTCGAGAGTCTATTTTTAATACTACTATCCAAGTTCGTAAGTATATATCTTTTTATAAGTTTGTGTTAGTTATTTTTCGGAGTTCAGTTTCTCTTATTTATAATTAGTATATTACTAATTATTATTTTAAAAAAATTTTAATTAATAAGTTTTAGTATATAATCGTTTATAGTATTTTTTTAAATAAATTAATTTATTTTAGGAGAAGGAAGAATTAATGAATCAAAAATTAAAATATATTTTTATAGGTGGTTTAGGGCAGTAATTATTATTTCGCAAAGGATTTCTTTCAAGAGCTTGAAGTAGAAACTATTTTTTTAAATCCTTATAAAGAAATAATACAAGATAAAAAGAACTTCAAAAATTGGTTTAATGATGAAGTAAGAGATTGTGAAGATGTTTATCTGATTGGTCATTCACTAGGTGGTGATTTAGCTAGATTTTTAGCATCACGTTGTCCGAAAGTAACTAAACTTATTTTACTTGATGGAGGTTATTTAAATTTAGATGTAATTATGCCTCTTGAAAATGAGATAGAAGCGACAAAAGATTATTTTAGTCAGCATACTTTTTCAAATTTGGAAGAAGTTATAGCTAATGAAAAAATCTAAGTCGTATTATTGGTCAGAAAAATCTAGAAGAAGCATTAAGAAATTCTTATCGTTATAATAATACTTCTGACAAATTTGAATTAGATTTAGATTTTGAAAAAGTTTCTTATTTACTTAAATTACGTCGAGCAATTAGATCATATCAAAGAAATTTAGAATCAAAAAGACGTATTATTTATAGCTCCGGTATATGAGGAAGAACCTGAATGGAGAAAAGATTTCACTAGATAAACTTCCGAAATATTTTGATGTTGAGTTAGTGGAAAAATTGTGGCCATGAGATGTATATTAAGCATCCTATTGAAATTGCTAGTATAGTAAATAACTGGATTAATAAGAATAAATTTTAAAAAATAGTTTAAATAATTGTATGGGAAATATTAATTTTTATCAATAAACAAGTCTTTTAGAATAATCTAAAGGGCTTTTTTTAATTGCTATAAAGAGAGTATAAATTATATTGTGAAAGTATGTATTGAAACGATACTATAATGTTATTGAAGCTTAATAATTTGACTTTATTAAGTGAATTTTTATATGCTAAGGATAAAGAACTTGGTTATACAAATTCAAAATAAAAATTTAAGGAGAAAAAATGTTTTTTTAGCTATTAATGAAATAAAAGGATGCTAAGCTCAGGTATAGTCTTATTGTAGGATTACTTACACTAGTTTCTTATTTGATGTTTTTCTTATCTGGATTAGCTTTTTGGATTGATAGATCAGAATAGATCTTCAATTGATCATTGGAAGGCGGATACAGTATTGCTTTCTTCAGAAGCTAAATAAAACTATTGGTTTTATCTAAATCTGAAATTATCAGATAAAGAATCTTTATCTGCGAATAATGTTGAACCTTTTAGTCAGATGGCTACAGTAGCCATGACTGAAAAAGAATTTAAATAAGGATGTTAAACAAAAAGTGAGTATTTTTGGAGTTAATAATGGGAAGCTTTTTAATACCACCAGTAATTCAAGGAAGAATTTTTGAAGCGAAAAATGAAGTAGTGATTGAAAAAAGCTTTATCTGAAAAAAAGAAGGCTTTTGCTATTGGAGATACAATTAAAAACAGCAAATTCTGATACTAAATTAAAAAAATAGTAGGTTATACAGAAAAATCTAGATTTAATGTAGCTCCAGTGATATATATGAAATATTATTGATTTTCAAAGTGTTGAAAATATGGTGATAATAAATCAATTGATAATCCTATGATTAATGCTTTTTGTAGTAAAAGGAGAATTAAAAGGATTACAACAGTTCTATTTTCCAAAAAGTTAGTATAGCTGATTTTATTAATGAATTACCAGGGTTATAGTGCTCAGATTTTAACGTTTTGGACTAATGATAGGATTCTTAATAGTGATTTCTAGCTATTATTATAGGTATTTTCATGTATGTACTTACTATTCAGAAAACACCTATTTTTGGTATAATGAAAGCGCAAGGAATCTCGAAATGGAATTATTGAAATTTCTGTTTTATCGCAAACATTCTTACTTTCATTAGTTGGAAGTATACTAGGTTTGGTTGGAACATGGGGTAACATCACTTGTATTGCCATCAGCAGTACCATTTTTTAGGAATGGACTTTATTACAGTATTATTTTTCGTTAGTTTGATTATTTTTCTTTAGTTGGGAACGTTATTCTCTGTTTTAGCTATTAGAAAAAATTGATCCATTAAAAAGCAATAGGGTAGGTGTCAAATGAATGTATTAGAATTTAAAAATGTAACTAAATCATATCAGGATGGAAATAAAGAAATAGAAGCATTTGAAAAGAAACCAATTTTAAAATAGAAGAGGGTCAATTTATTGCGATTATCGGTCCATCAGGTTCAGGTAAATCAACTTTCTTAACTTTTAGCTGGAGGTTTACAAACTCCATCTAAAGGTCAAATAATTATTAACGGAAAAGATTATACTAATTTGTCTGAGAAAAGAAAAGAGCAAAGTTACGATTTAATGATATTGGATTTTGTTCTGCAGGCATCTAATCTTGTTCCATTTTTAACAGCAAAACAACAGTTAGAATTAGTAGATAGAATCAAATAAGAAAAGAAAACAAAAACATTACAAGATCAAGAATCTCTATTTAAAGAATTAGGAATAGATCATTTAGAAAATAAATTACCCAAAAGATTTATCAGGTGGAGAAAGACAACGATTAGCTATTGCTAGAGCTCTTTACAATAATCCGGCAATTATCTTAGCTGATGAACCAACAGCAAGTCTTGATTCAGATAGAGCGTTTGAAGTCGTAGATTTACTTTCAAAAGAGTGTAAAGAAAAAAACAAATCAATTATTATGGTAACACATGATAATAGGATGATTGAAAAAAATGCAATCATGTTTATCGAATGAAAGATGGTATTTTGACAAAAGAAAGATAAAATATAAAAGTGTCTAAGTGAAATAACTTAGGCATTTTTATTGCTAATAAGTATTAAGTTAGAATATAATTAAATTATAAATAAAATATATTATGAATATTAGGAGATGAATAATATGCTTTTTACTAGGTGTAGAAAAAGAAAATGGATGGTTATTTAGCAGAATATAGCTTGACTTATAGAGTTGATTGGGAACATATCTGTAAAGGAGTTAAATTAGCTTATGATTATTATGAGAATGTTGAAGTTCTTGTTGATGATAAAATAGTAAATATAAACTCAAAAAGAACAAGTTATGGACTTAGAAGAAGCTGGAAAGATGACTATACGTGGTATTTCTAAAATAATAGGTGTACCATTAATGATAACATTTTTATAATCAACTACAAGTAGCTAGATGTTCAGTAGCTTTGTGTTACAGAAGAATTTCAAGTAGCTGACTATGAAAAAAATTTAATAAGTCATTAGCTCAATATATGGATAGTCTAGAAATAGCTATGTTTAGATAAGAAAGACGAAAGTCTTTTTATTTTTAGAATTATATATATTGTTTAGATAAATAATTGTATAAAGCATATTAAATATGATAATATGTGTTAAGGTAGTTTATAGCATTCTTATTATATTAAATTTGTGAGCAATATATTAATAATATTTTTATAGATAAAGTCAAAAATAGTATAGAAAGGAAGATAAATGAAGAATTTAAAGGTTTGATGGAACGCAGTTAAAATATATAGCTATAATTGCTATGACAATAGATCATTTAGCATGGCTATTATATCCAGGTTTAGTTAAAGAACCGATTCCAGTACTGATGCACATAGTAGGACGTTTAACAGCTCCAATTATGTGGTATTTTATAGCAGAAGGATGTTATTATACAAAAAGATATTAAGAAATATTTCTTTAGAATTATGAGTTTTGCTGTTGTCAGTCACTTTGCTTTTTGCTTTTGGTTTAGGAATAACATTTGATATAACTGACAGGAAGTATATTTAATAAAACGAGTGTCTTATTCCCATTAGCGATGTCTGTTGCATTAATCGCAATCTTTAGAAATGAAAAGATAAATAATACATTAAAGATTTTAGCAATTATTGTTTTCTGTTTATTAACGTTTGTAGCGGATTGGTCTTCTATAGCTCTAATGATGCCATTCTTCTATATAATCATAGAGGGAATAAAAAAACAACAAATGTTTGACTATGTTATTTGGATAAGTGTTTATGCAGCTATTTATATTATATTTATAGATGTATTTTATGGAGTATTACAGTTTGCAACTTTATTCTCACTACCATTATTAATGAGATATGATGGTACTAGAGGTAAAACACATTGGTTCTAAGTGGTTCTTTTACTACTATTATCCAATACATTTAGCTATTATAGGTATTTTTAGAATTATATTATATGGAAATATTTCATTGGTATTTTTAAAAAGTAAATAATATTTTGAAAAAAGAAGTACTATTTAAAAGATATCATTTTCTTTTTATAATTTTCTAGATTATAAAGATATAATTATAGTGACTATAATATTATAATAGTTGATTTTTAGGAGGATAGTATGAAGAAAAAAATATTTTTGATTAGATTTCAGTAGCAACACTGTTATCTATTAGTGTAGTTGGATGTGGTGTTAAACAATCAACAGAAAATAAAGCAGAGTGAGCAAAAAAACAAAAGACTGTTGAAGGACCAGGTAAAGATTTTTGATTGGAATGCTAAAAGTGTCACCTGTTGGGACTAAACGTACTTATATTGAGCAAAAATACTGGAAAAAGTTTTGACCACGAGTTAACTGGATTAGAGAGAGCTCAGAGTAAATTAGAAGAAAAAGCGTAAAATCATAACTGATAAAAAAAGTCCAAGAAGCACTTAAAGTTGTTGATGCTTTTTATGTAAACCAAGAAAATATCGATGTTATTGTGAAAGCAGCAGGATTCTGATAATCAAAGAGAAATGTATAAAAAAAGTTTGGAATGATTATAGAAACAGTCATGATTTCATCGGAAGAAAATGTTAATTTTAAATATCAAAATATTAATTATGATATGAATGAATATGGTCCTATGATTCTAAAAAGTTAATGGTAATGCTTATGGGTAAAGCTGGAGCTTATGATTTTGATAGATTATAAAGTTGAAGGGTAATACTGTTTATTTATCTTTAATCGTACCAACAATTGATACATATCAATACACTGTTAAAAGCTACTTATAAACCAAACTACAGAAACATTTTTTGAGTCAGTTAGCTCAAATGAATGCTAACAAGTATAAAAAATATTGCAGAAAAAGGATTTTCTAAATTTATTTTTACTTTAGCATCAGTTGACTTTTCAAAGGTGATGGATATGTAGATTTACAAGGCATGGATTATTTGGCAAAGAGAAAAACAATATCTTGCTATTCAAGTAGACGACTCTGGGAAAAGTCATCGATTGACAATGATAATTTATCTAAACTTTATTACGTATAAAATATGGACGTATCAAATAAAAAGAACATGCTAAAATTTAGTTACAACAAAAATCTAATAGAAAAGGTTCACTGTATTAAGATATTTACTTAATACAGTGACTTTTTACATATAATGATACCAATATAGTAAAAAGTTTGAAAAATATAATATAATATGGATAGTTAAAAATAAACTGTTTTAAGAAAGGATGAATATGGATAGTAAAAGAAGAAAAGAGTTCTATGTCAAAAAGTAATGGGCAAAAATAAATATCTTTAGTTTTTAAGTCATTCAAGTAAAAATATACTTAGAAATTAGAACATACTTTAAAACAAGAAGAAGTATCTCTAGAAAAAAAGTAAAGTGAGCTTATAAAACAAGCTGTAAGTTTACCTGAAGATAAAGGACAAGTAACGAATGCATTGACATCATGTCTGGGGATACTTTTAAAAATATGCAACAAAGAAGAAAAAGATAATTTTTTTGAAATGATTGAAGAATATCATAATAATAAATATAAAAAGAAGATTTGATAAAAGAAGTAAAATATCTTCTAAAGAAATATCCAAATAAAGTATTTAGAAGAATCTACTTTTTATCAATGGAGGACAAAGATGAGACTTTGGCATGAAGAACTAATATCAAAACTACCAAGGCAACAACTTTTAGGTCAACATAGAGAATGTTGTGCATTAAGAGAAATGGTTGGGGTAAGAAAGCATGCAACTGTAGATTATGTATTTGAACATGAACCATATTTTCTTGTTTAAAGTATCATGAATTAATCATGCAGGAAATGAAGAATAGAGGCTATAATGTTAGTAAAGAATGGCTAGATAAAAATTATAGAGGAAAAAAATTTGTGCTCCTCACAACGATCTAAAAGAGTATAAAATAAATAAGCCAATTTATAAAGAACATGATGCAGAATACTATGATGAGTGTATTAAGAATTTAGCTCAAAAGGATATTTTTATCTAGCTATATATTCATATTAAAAATATTTTACAAATAATAAGTAAGGAGACAACTATGAAAATTTCAATTTTAAATTTAGCTCCATTAAGACAGGGAGAAAATTTTTAAAGATGCAATAGATGCAATGATTAGATTAGCTAAAAAGGCTGATGAATTGGGATATGAAAGATATTGGATTGCAGAACATCATAATACAAAAAAGTGTAGCTAGTAGTGCAACACAATTATTAATACAACATACTTTAGCTAATACAAAAAATATAAGAGTTGGGTCAGGTGGTGTTATGCTTCCAAACCATAGTCCATATATAGTTGCTGAACAATATGGTACTTTAGAAACATTATATCCAGGTCGAGTAGATTTAGGATTAGGTCGTGCACCTGGTACAGATTATAATACTGCTAGAGCTATAAGAAGAAATACAAATAGAGAGCTAGATTTCAAAAAAGAAATACTTGAACTTTCTGGTTACTTTAAAGATACTAGACCTGTTCATGCATATCCAGCAGCAGGCTTAAGATGTACCATTTTATATTCTTGGGATCTAGTACAGATAGTGCATATTTAGCTGCAGAATTAGGATTACCATATTCATTTGCATCACACTTTGCCCCAGCTATGATGGAAAATGCGGTAGCTATTTATAGACATTATTTTAAACCATCTGATGTCTTAAAAGAACCTTATGTAATCTTGGGGGCTAATGCAGTAGTGGCTGATACAGATGAAGAGGCAAAAATGATTTCAACTACACAAATTCAGTCATTTTTAAATATAATAACTAGTAATCCACAAGGAATGGTTCCACCAGTTCAATCAGAAGAAGCTGTTTGGAAAAAAACTATATTGCGACTACGAAGGTTCCACATTTTGGACCAATAGCTTTTGAACACGATGAAATAGTAGATCATGAGAAATCTGTAGTTAAACAAATGACTAAAATTTCGTTTATTGGTAGTAAAGAAACAGTAAAAAAACAAATTGCTGATTTAAAACGTAGAGTAGGATTTGATGAGCTTATGATTAATTCATATATTTATGATGAAGAAGCTCAACATCATTCATATGAATTATTAAAAAGAAGCTGTAGATGAATTAGAAAACGAATAGGGAGTGTACAATGTTTATTTATAAAAACAAAGAAGTTTATTTTAAACAATGGTAGTGAATGTAAACTAGTATTACCTGATAAAAAAATATGCTGAAGATATTTATAAAAGTAATAGTAGAAGAAAGATTAAGACTAGCAAAAGTACTTACCTTGGGTAATGGATATGAAATCAGTTCAGGATGAGGAACAATTCCTTGAGTATAGTATAGAAAAGATTCATAAAGAAGAAATGATGATGTTTATTATCCTAGTAGATGAAAAATGTAGCAGGAATGATTGACCTTCATAATATAAATAGAAGTTCAAAAAGGGCTGAAGTTGGCTATTGGCTAAGTGAAAAATTTTGAAGGTTATGGCATAATGACACAAGCTGTTGATATAATAGAAAAGTATTCTTTTAAACGAATTAAAACTACATAAATTACAAATTAGGGTACATCCTGAAAATTATAAGAGTGCAAGTGTTCCTCAACGTTTAGGTTATTTTTAAAGAAGCTACACTAGTAGAACACGAAGTATTGAATGGTGAATATATAGACTTTAGATATATTTGCTAAAACTAAATAAATAAGTATTAAAAAGTAAAGAATTGAATTTTTAACAATTCTTTTACTTTTTTTATATAACTGATAATAATTATTATTTACAATTATAAATAAGAGTGATAAAATTAATGTAAGGGTTTTAAATTATTGTTAAAGTACTAATTTAAACTGGGAGTTTATACAAAAAAATAAGGAGGAAATTATGTTAACAGTATATAAAAAAATTTTTATCTTATGTTCCTAAAGAACGATATTTGGCATATATAGGGATTTTATTATCTATGTTGTCAGTAGTATTCAAAGTATGGGGATACTATTATTTAAGTAAGTTTTTAATTGAAATAATTGTTTATAATAATATAGAGAATGCTAAGTATTATGGATTTTGTATAGTTGGTTTACTAATTATTGGTATTACATTATATGGAATTGCTGGATTAGTAACACATGTATTAGGATTTAGATTGGAAACAAATCTTAGAAAATACGGAATCGAGGGATTATCAAAAGCGAGCTTTTAGTTTTTTTGATACTCATCCTTCAGGAAAAAAACAAGAAAAAAATAATAGATGATAATGCAACGGATACACATATGATTGTAGCTCATTTAATACCTGATAATGCTGGAGCTATATTAATGCCAATTCTATTATTAGTACTTGGATTTCTTAGTTAGTATAAAAGTAGGGATTATTCTGATAATACTTAGTATTGTTGGAGGAATATCTCTATCTATGATGACTGGTGAAAAAAGAATTTATGAAGATTTATCAAGAATCTTTAGAAACTTTAAGTAGTGAAACAGTAGAGTATGTTAGAGGAATTCAAGTTATTAAAATTTTTGGTATCAGTGTTGAATCATTTAAAGCCTTAAATACAGCTATTAAAAAAATTATTCTAAATATTCTTTAGAATATGCTATGTCTTGTAAACGAGGTTTTGTTGGATTTCAATGGTTCTTTTTAGCTTTTATAGCTATGGTAATTCCAATTCTTTTACTGTTTTACAATATTGAAGATCCAAAAATGTTGGCTGTTGAATTGATTATGGTACTATTTTTAAGCGGAGCACTGTTTGTTTCATTAATGGCAATAATGTACGTATCGATGTATGCATTTATGGGACAATCTGTTGTTGAAAAAAACTAGAGTATTTTTTTGAAGAAATGAATAGTAATAAATTAACATTTGGTACTAATAATGAGTTTGAAAAATTATAATATTACATTTGAAAAATGTTAGCTTTGGGTATACTGATAAAAAAATTATAAATGATTTGAGTTTTAGTTTAGAAGAAAATAAAAAGCTATGCTCTAGTAGGGATCATCTGAAGTGGTAAATCTACTATTGCAAAAACTAATCTCTGGTTTTTATAAGGTAGATGGTGGAGTTATCAAAATTGGAGATAAAAGTATAAGTTCATACACTGAAGAGGCTTTGATTAATAATATTGCGTTTGTTTTTTTCAAAATGTGAAACTATTTAAAACCTCAATCTATGATAATGTTAAAAATTGGTAAAAGCTGATGCCTCGTATGAAGAAGTTATGACTGCTATGAGTTTAGCAGGGATGTGATAGTATTCTTGATAAATTTAGTGAAAGGGAACAAACTCAAATAGGTACTAAAGGGAGTATATCTATCAGGTGGTGAAAAAAACAACGTATTGCAATTGCTCGTGCAATATTAAAAAGATGCAAAAAAATTATTATTATGGATGAAGCTAGTGCAGCAGTTGATCCAGAAAATGAATATGAATTGCAACGTGCATTTTCAAATTTAATAAAAAGATAAAATAGTTATTATGATTGCTCATAGATTACCTAGTATTAGAAATGTAGATGAGATATTAGTAATGGATAATGGGGAAATAATAGAACGTGGAACTGATAGGGAGTTGATGGCTTTTAGATGGTGAGTATAAAAAAACTCCAAAGTTTATATAGTAAAGCAAATGAGTGGAGGGTTAATTATGAAAAAAATAAAATTAAAAAGTTGGTTTGCTTTTAACAAATCAAGGAGCGAGTGATTTAATTAGAGCCAGTATTTTATCATTTCTAGTATATTTTTTTCAAATATGTTTCCTGCTATGTTACTTATGATATTAGTAGATGAACTTTTATTAGGTAATGTTAAAAAGTAAATATCTATATATAGTAATATCAATAGTGGTACTGATTGTTATATATGTACTTTTAGCTAAAGAATATGATGCATTATATAGTGCAACCTATAAAGAAAAGTGCTAATTTAAGAATAGATATAGCTACAACATTAAGTAAACTTCCTCTTGCATATTTTTTTCAAAAACACAACTTATCAGATATAAGTCAAACCGTTATGAAAGATGTTGAAGCAATAGAACATGCAATGAGTCATGCAATGGCAAAAATTATAGGATTTATACTTTTCTTCCCTATTATGTCTATACTTATGTTAGTTGGGAATATATATTTAGGTTTATCAATAATGATACCTGTAGTCCTAAGTTATTCTCTAATACTAGTTTCTAAAAAGAATTCAATTAAAAAAACAATATGAAAAATTTTGAGCAACTTCGTCATAATTCTGAAAGCTTCCAAGAAGCGATTGAACTTCAACAAGATATTAAAAAGTTTTGGTTTAGGTAATAAGATAAGAGAAAAATTGAATAAAGATATGGATAAAAGTGAAAAAATTAAAAACTTAAAGTAGAAATGGTACTATTTATACCTTTTATTTTTTTATCATGGGTTGTTGCTCAAGGAACTTTAGTAGTCGTAATAATAGTTGGAACAGCACTTTATGCGAGTGGAAGTATTAATATATTGTACTTTAATCGGTTATATATTTGTTGCGATGAAAATGAAAAGATATAGTTGATGGATTAGCTGCAGAATACTTCAGAATTATTTTACCTAGATGCTCGTATCAAACGAATCAAAGAATTGAGAGAAACTCAAATTCAAAAAAAGGTAAAGAAATTAAATTGGATAATTTTGGTATTGAATTAAAAAAATGTAAAAATTTGGTTATGATAAAGATAGTCCAGTATTGAAAGATGTCAGTTTTACAGCTAATCAAAATGAAGTTACAGCACTAGTAGGGTGTTTCAGGATGTGGTAAAAACTAGTATTTTAAAAATTAATATCTAGATTATATGATTATGATGATGGACAGATAATTATAGATGGACATGATATAAAAGAAATTTCTACAGACACACTATATAAATATGTTTCAATTGTCTTCCAAGATGTTGTATTATTCAATACATCTATTATGGAAAATATAAGAATAGGACGTAGTAGTGCTACTGATGAAGAAGTTATGGCAGCTGCTGAAGATGGCTTGTTGTGATTTTATAGATGATTTAGAGAATGGGTACAATACAATAGTTGGTGAAAATGGAGCAACCTTTATCTGGAGGAGAAAGACAAAGATTATCAATAGCCAGAGCATTTTTTTGAAAGATTCTCCTATAGTTATTTTTAGATGAGATATTCAGCAGATTAGATGTAGAAAATGAGAAAAAAATTCAAGATAGTTTAAATAATCTTATAAAAAAATAAAACAGTAATTGTTATTTCTCATAGACTTAAATCAATAGAAAATGTCGATAAAATTATTGTCTTAGATAATGGAATAGTTGAGTGCCAAGGAAACACATAGTTACTTGTTAGAACATTCTAAGGTATATGGAAAACTAATTGAGAGATCAAAAAGCAGTAGAGAACTTTAAGTATTAAATAAGATAAAATATAATTTACTGAAAAAAATATTGATATGGTATTTCTTTTAACATGGAGATGAACCAAAAGAAGTACTGATGCTACTGGTAAAGTCATAAACATTGTAGATACGAAGGAAACAAAAAGAAATGGTTGGGAATGAAGAAATTAAAGATGATAAAATATCTCAAGAATCTGTAGAGATTACTAACTCAAAGCGAAAATCTAAGAAGCAACTTCCAAATACAGGAATGAAAAGATTCTATGTTAGGATTATTAGGTTTTTGCTCTGCTAGCAAAAGCTTTAGGGTTGGGCTATACGAGAAAAATATCTAAGAAAATAAAAAAGAGGTTTTATCAAGTAAGAAAAATTTTATTAGAAATCTAGTGTACTTTTTGTTGCTTAGATTTCTACTTTTTCAATAAAAAATGGTATTAAAACATTTTTAAAATTTAGAAGAAAAAGTACAAATTATTTGTGTAAATGTCTTTTTATACTAAGATATGGTTAAAAAGTATGTTAGTATTTATATGAGGTAAATTATGGAAAAATATCTAATTAATGACGAATTTGTCAATGTAAAATCAAAAAGTAGATGAATATTTAGAAAAATAATATTCACCAATTTTTAAATATAAACCAAAGATGAATATGCAAAAATGTTGATTTAGAATTAGAGGATATTCAATATGTAGTTTGGTAATCCAAAAGTAGGAACATTACTAATGCAAGATGACTTATATCTAAGTTTTAACTCTACCACTTAAATTATTACTTATTAAGAGAGAAGATAAGACAGAAGTAGTATATGAAAAACCTACTTCTGGTTAAAAAGAAGATCATTCTGATAGAATAAAAGAAATATTACCTAAGATGGACAATTTGTATTTAGATATAATAAGTATCTAAAAGCATAATTAAGAATTGTTTATTTTAGATAAGAAAATTAAAGAAGGAGAAGTATAGATAAAATTGATTTTCTATAATTCTTCTTTTTATTTGAATATAAATCTAAAACTAGTTTTATCAATGGTTATTAAGAGTATTTTTATGATAAACTGTTACTAGTATACATAGGAGGGATGAAGAATGTTAAAAACTAATTTTTAGATGTAGAATTATCTAATCCGTTAATGAATGCATCAGGTGTTCATTGTATGACGACTGTGGAGCTAGATGAATTAGCGAATAGTGAAGCGGGGCTTTTGTTACAAAAACTGCAACTAGAGAGTATAGAGAAGGAATCCTGAGCCTAGATATTATGATACTGCTTTAGGAGTATTAATTCAATGGGATTACGAAATAATGGTTTAGATTATTATTTAGATTATGTAATTGAACGTCAAAGAGCTGGAGCCAAATTGCAGTTTTTATCTGTAACTGGTATGAGTTATGAAGAGAATATTGGTTTACTAAAGGAAAATTCAAGAGAGTGAATATGAAGGTGTGACTGAATTTAATCTATCATGTCCAAATGTACCAGGAAAAGCCTCAGATTGCTTATGATTTTGAACTAACAGATAAATTATTATCTGAGGTATTCACATTCTTTACGAAACCTATTGGGGTAAAAACTACCTCCGTATTTCGATATTGCTCATTTTGATGAAATGGCTAAAATTTTAATAAATATCCTCTTACATATGTGAATAGTGTAAATAGTGTAGGGAATGGTTTATATATTGATTTAGATAAAGAACAAGTAGTTACTAAGCCAAAAGGTGGATTTGGTGGACTAGGGTGGAGAGTATATTAAACCAACAGCACTAGCTAATGTTCATGCATTTAGGAACGCTTGAACTCAAGTATAAAAATTATTGGAACTGGTGGAGTAATAAATGGTAAAGATGTATTTGAACATATTCTATGTGGTGCAGATTTAGTTCAAGTAGGAACAACTTTACATAAAAGAGGGAGTTTCGGTTTTTGCTAGACTAACTAAAGAACTTCAAGAAGTAATGAAAGAAAAAGGGTACTCTAGTTTAGATGATTTTAGAGGTGAATTGAAAGTAATAGAATAGTTATTGTGGCTTTTAAATATTCTAGTTGAGAATCTAATAATATATTAAATTCTTCTATGATAAATAATAAAAATATAAAAATAAATTATAGATAACACTTGAAAATCAATTTTGAAAATTGTTATTATATATTGTACAGACAAAATATAGCACATATAAAGGCAAGAATATGGCTTTGCAAGTTTCTACCATCAGACCGTAAATTTGATGACTATAGGGCATTCTTATTATTATATTTTACTTTAAACTAGTTTTTAAAGTATTTATTTGTAGTAGAATTATAAATCGCCTATAAGTAATTATAGGCGTGTATTTATATAGTTGTATTTGTCAAAAATAATATATAACTAAGGAGATAAGAATTTTGAAAACTTTTTATTTTAAGTTTACAACATGTACTAGCAATGTATGCAGGAGCAGTTATTGTTCCGATAATTGTGGCTGGTGGATTAGGTCTTTCAGCAGAACAAACAACTTATTTGGTATCAGTTGATATTTTTCATGTGTGGGGTAGCTACATTTCTACAAGTTTATAAAGGTAAATTTACAGGTATTGGCTTACCTGTTGTTCTTGGATGTACTTTTTACTGCAGTAGCACCGATGATAGCTATAGGTACAGCTCAGGATTACCAACTATGTATGGAGCTATTTTTCGTTTCTGGGTTGGTTGTTGTATTAATAGCACCGTTTTTGCAAAAGGTAGCTAAATTATTCCCTCCTGTTGTTACAGGAAGGTAGTAACGATTATTGGTATTACTTTAGTGCCTGTTGCGATGAATTATATTGCAGGTGGACAAGGATCAAAAGATTTTGAGAATCCAAAAATATTTTACTAGCATGTATTACTTTTAGCAATAATTTTAGTAATATATAAATTTACTACAGGATTTATCCAATCAATTGCTATTCTTCTAGGATTAGTATCTGGTACAGTTATTACTAGTTTTATGGGGATGGTAAGTTTATCAGAAGTATCACAAGCAGGTTGGTTCCAACATCCAACACCATTTAAATTTTACTGGTTTTGAATTTAACATGAGTGCTATTTTAACATTTGTTATAGTGGGGATTGTTAGTATGATTGAATCGACTGGTGTATTATGCCCTAGAAATATTTGTAATCAAGAGTTAAAAGAACCTGATTTTACGAAGAGGTTATTTTGGCTGAAGGTTTAGCTGTAATGATAGGTTCATTAGTAAATGCATTCCCGCATACTACTTATTCTCAAAATGTAGGACTTGTACAAATTTCAGGTGTGAAAAGTAAAAAAGTGATGTATGTAATGGTACTTTTACTACTAGTTTTTGGGTCTATTCCAAAAATCGGAGCTTTAGCTACAATCGTACCTCAACCAGTATTAGGAGGAGCGATGATTAGTATGTTTGGTATGGTTCTAGCATATGGAGTTAAGATGTTAGGTAATACAGACTTTTGCTAAACAGGAAAACCTTATGATAATAGCTTGTTCAGTGGGATTAGGACTTGGTGTTACTACAGTTCCAACAGCATTTTCACAATTACCAAGCTTTTATTCGTATGTTCACTGATAGTGGTATTGTACTAGGAACAATAGTTGCAATAGTAATGAATTTAATTTTTAATAGAAAAATCAAAATTAAATAAATAATTAGTTAGATATATCAGATATAGAAACTTCAAAATAATAAAAAAGAGAATGACTTTATAATATTGATTTAGACAATACTGATTTTATAAAAACGTTCTCTTATGTGTTTAGGCTTGAATATCAATGTTTTTTGTTGTACAAAAATATTGTAGATGTAGTATAATTTAATAAAGGTCAATTTTAGTCAATAAAGGAGGTGTCCTTATGAATAATAATATGACAGATATTCTTGAACAATATATTATGAACTTATTTAACGAGGCAACAGAGGATCATATAATTATTAAAAAGAAGTAATGTCGCACAAAAATTTGACTGCGTACCATCCCAATTAAATTATGTAATAAAAACGAGATTTACTCCGGAGCATGGATTTATTATAGAAAGTAAACGTGGAGGGGAGGGTTTATCAGAATTACTAAAAATAACTCTTCATAAAAATAAAGATTACATAGACTATTTAATTGAGACAATAGATAATGAAGTTTTAGAGGTAGATGAAGCTGTGAGAATAGCTAAAATTTTACTTGAAAAAGAATACATAGATAAATTTGATTACAATCATTTTATAGATAGTGTAGAGATTATTACAGAAGTGCATAATCAGTTTTTAGAACATATTGATGAAAAATAGTGCTGAAGAGATGATTTCTAAAAACAAAAAGCAAATTTGAAAAGATTTAACAATAAGATTTTTAACAAATATAAAATATAATAAGAGAGGATAAGGTTATGTACATAGATTTAATGAAACAGCCCTTATGGTGCTAACGACAGCAAAAGAAGAAGCTAATGATTTTGGTGTTAAGGCTGTAGGAACTGAGCATTTACTATTAGCTATGTTGAGTATGAACAATACATTATCATGTAAAACACTTAATAAATATGGTGTATACTATGACGATTTCAGAAAAACGTAGTAGACTTTTATGAAGCGGAATTAGAAGGTACTGATTTTTATCGTAATGTTCTAATGAAAATTGACTATACTAATGGGAGCAGTTAGAACTATAGAAAAAGTCAACAATTTGCAGATGATACATCTAGTTTTGTAGTTACGAGCGAACACTTACTTTTATCTTTTACTGAATGAGAAAAACAGGAACTGCGGTTCGTTTATTAACTGATAAGTTAGGGGTTAATGTTGATGCATTAATTACGGAACTATTTGAATTATTAAAACAAAAGCCAAGGATTATTATCTAAATTATTTGATGGATTTAAAAATTAGAAGCTTCAGAAGATAGTTCAGCAAAAACTAAAACTTTAAATTCTTTTAGCTAAAGATTTAACTAGGATGCATTTAATAACAAATTAGATCCGGTTTTAGCGTGATAAAGAAATTACTCGTATGATAGAGATTTTTAAATAGACGTACTAAGAATAACCCGGTATTAATTGGGAGAACCTGAGGGTAGGGAAAAACAGCTATTGTTGAAGGTTTAGCTGAAAGAATGAGTATCTCAAAATGTTCCTAGTAATTTACTAGGTAAGAGAGTTATGGTTCTAGATATAGAACTTTACTTGCAGGTACTAAATATCGTGGTGAATTCGAAGAAAGATTAAAAAATATCATTACTGAAATTGAAGAAGCGGAGATATTATTTTATTCATCGATGAGATTCATACGATTATTGGTGCTGGAGGAACTGAAGGTAGTGCTGATGCATCAAACATTCTTAAGCCAGCTTTATCACGTGGTTTAATTCAATGTATAGGAGCGACAACTACTGAAAGAATATAGAAAAATATTTTTGAGAAAGATGCAGCTTAGAAACGTAGATTCCAAACCGATTAAAGTTGAAGAACCTAGTACAGAAGATTCAATTAAAATTCTTGAAGGTTTACGTCATAAATATGAAGAACATCATAATGTGGAAATTTTTAGATGAAGCTTTAGATGCAGGGTTAAGTTAAGTACAACATATATTACTGATAGATGCTTACCAGATAAAAGCAATTGACCTTATTGATGAAGCTTGTTCAAGGTTAAATTAAGATTTTATAAATCTCCAGAAAAACTTAAAGAATATGAAGATGAATTAAGTCGTTTAAATAAAGAAAAAGATAGAGCTGTAATTAATCAAGAATTTGAAATAGCTGCTAAAAAACGTGATGAGGTTAATCAAGTAATTAGTAAATTGAACAATTTAAAAATTTCTTGGCAAGATAGTTTATCAAAAGATAAAATTAAAATTAGTGCTGATCGTGTAGCTGAAGTTCTTGCCGCTTGGACTGAGTACCGGTTACTAAGTTAACAGAAACTGAAAGTGAAAGACTTTTTAAAACTAGAAGAAATTTTACACAAACGAGTTGTTGGACAAGATGACAGTAGTAAGTTTAGCTAAAGGCAGTGAGAAGAGCAAGAAGTGGATTCAAAAGCACCCTAATAGACTGATAGGAAGTTTTATTTTCTTAGGACCTACAGGAGTAGGAAAAACAGAACTTGCGAAAAGTTTATCTGAAGCATTATTTAGTTCAGAAGATAATATGATACGTATTGACATGAGTGAGTATATGGAACCACACTCAATTAGTAGACTTGTAGGAGCACCTCAGGTTATGTAGGTTATGAAGAAGCGGGACAATTGTCTGAACAAGTTCGTCAAAAAACCATATTCTGTAGTACTATTTGATGAAATTGAAAAAGCTCACCCATCTATCTTTAATATTTTATTACAAGTATTGATGATGGGCGCCTAACAGATGCATCAGGGCGCGTGGTAGATTTTCAAAAATACTATCATCATCATGACTTCAAATGTTGGAGTAAGTGAATTACGATCAGAAATTCGTAGGATTTGGTGGAAGTGAATCAACTAAAAATGATTACAAAAAATGTTCAGAATACTATGATGGAAGCATTGAAAAAACAATATCGTCCAGAATTCTTAAATAGAATAGATGATATTATTGTCTTCAAAACTCTTGAAAAGAAGAATTAGAAAAAAATTTCTGAGTTATTAATTGATGGATTATCTAAGAGATTAGCAGATAGAGATATTACTATTAAACTTACGAAAAAGCCATGGCTAAAATCAGTTGAAGATGGTAGTATAAAAAGAATACGGAGCTCGTCCGACAAAACGTAGTATCTAAAAAAATATAGAAGATTTATTAAGTGAAGAACTATTAAGAAATCCTGAATTAACTGGAACTATTAATATTGATTATAAAAATGATAACTTTTGTTGTAAAGAAAACTAAGAGGCAATGTAGCAGGTAAATGTTAAATACGAATGTAATGCCTGTGGTTACCAAAGTTTGAAATATATGGGAAGATGTCCTAATTGCAAAAAAATGGGCATCTATGGAAGAAGTAGTTGAAGCAAAGAAGGCTACTAAACATACAGAATTTGAAGTTAAAAACAAATGACTACAGAACGTGTAGAAGCTGGAAAACTAAAATCAGTTTCTACACAGGATGTACCTCGAAACTTACTGATAGTGGTGAATTAAATAGGGTTTTAGGTGGGGAGTTGAGAGATGACTAGTACTTTTTAGGGAGGAGACCAGGTATTGGTAAGTCTACGTTACTTCTTCCAAAATATCAGCTTACTTAGCTAAAGAACACGATGTTCTTTATGTAACTGGAGAGGAGTCTGTTAGACAGGTTAAGATTAGAGCAGATAGATTAAAAATAATACGGATGAATTGTTTGTTTATGCTCAAACTGATTTAAATTTAATTTATCAAGTTGTATAAAACCTCAGTTTTTTAGTTATTGATTCAATTCAAACAATTTATAACCCTAATCTAGAAAAATTCTCCGGAAGTATTACACAAGTAAGAGAATGTACACAACAATTAATGAAGATTGCTAAGAGTTTAAATATAGCTATCTTTATAGTAGGACACGTTACTAAGGAGGGAACTATTGCGGGGCCTCGTATGCTTGAGCATATGGTTGATACAGTGCTATATTTTGAAGGAGAAGGGCAACACAGCTACAGAATACTTAGAGCTGTGAAAAATCGTTTTGGATCTACTAATGAGATTGGTATTTTGAGATGAAACATAGTGGACTAGAAGATTTAGCTAATCCTTCACAGATGTTCCTTGAAGAACGAAGTAAAAAAATCTTGCTGGAGCAACTATTATTAGTACTATGGAAGGTAGTAGACCACTTCTAGTAGAAATTCAATCATTAACAACGCCAACTGCCTTTCTAATAACCCAAGAAGAATTTCAACAGGATTAGAGTATAATAAATTGATTTTATTAATGGCTGTATTGGAAAAAGGCTAGTTATTTATTACAACAACAAGATGTTTATGTGAAGGTATCAGGTGGAGCTAAGATTGACGATCCAGCTGTAGATTTAGGTGTAGTGATGGCCGTTGCATCAAGTTTCAAAGATATCGCTGTAAATATGAATGATTGTTTTTATCGGTGAGGTTGGATTAACTGGTGAAGTAGAGTAAGTAGAATTGGAACAAAAGAATCAATGAGGCTAAAAACATGGATTTAAACGTACTGTCCCAATTGAAATATGAAAATTCTGATTTCAGATGGAATTGAAATAATACCGGTAAAAGATATAGAGAATGTTTAGATATAGCTTTTAACAATGTGTTTTTAAAATAAGTTATTATAGGTGAATAGAGATTTAGTATATTTATTTCTCATTCATCTATCAGTATAAAAACTTAAATTATTTTTGAAATTCACTATGTTAATTTTAAGTAGAATGTAGTAGAATAAATAGAAGAGATCTTTTATATGACTCTTTTATACTATGATATAAAATTATTAAAGTATACTTAATAATTTGTTTTTACACCAAATATTAAAAGGAGTGATTTTTATGTTGAAAAAGTTTTAATTATTACTTTTCTTAGGAATAACAGTAGGAACACTTTCAACTAGCGCATTGATATACTATAATATATTCGCATCAATGAGCTGAGACGATGTTAGAATTATTGTTACCATTGGAACCACAGTAGTTTTTGTATTAATGTCTTTATTATTTTCAGATAGATTTGTAGCAATGTTAAAAAGAATCAGAAGATCGTCTTACTAGAACACCATATACAAAAATTGTTTTCACGACAATAGGATTAATTCTTGGATTACTGTTAGCTAGTTTACTTTCATCAGGAGTAGATGTTATAGCTGGTGATGGGAATAATGGGTAGAATTATTTCGGCTGTGATTTATATTGTTTTTGATGCTTAGGATTAGTACTTGGATATAGACGTGAAGGTGAATTTTTAAACATACTTATAGCGTTTAAATTTGGATCTAAACCAAAAGAAAAAGAAACTAAAGTGAAAACTAAGAAAGTAGTAGCTAAAGTTGTTGAGACAAGTGCCTTAATAGATTCACGAGTTCAAGATGTTGCTAGAACTGGGTTTTTAGAAGGGAAAATTATAGTTCCTGAATTTGTATTAAAAAGAATTACAATTAATTTCTAGATTCGAAAGATCCATTAAAACGTGCAAAAAGGTCGATTAGGGTTAGATTGTGTTGAGCACCTTCAAAAATGAAAGAAATTGATCTTTGAGATTGATAATAAATACAATTATAAACGAGCATAAAGGTGTGGATAATTTATTAATAGATTATGCATTGAAATATAAATGTGCAATTATAACAACTGATTATAATCTTAATAAACTTGCTACTTTACAATCAATTTCAAAGTTCTTAATGCTAATGATTTAAGTAATGCAGTTAAACCTATGTTAACTACTGGTGAAAAATTAAAAAGTTCAAGTGTTAAGAGAAGGTAAAAGAAAATAATCAAGGAGTAGCATATACTGAAGACGGTACAATGATTGTTGTAGAAAATGGTAAACGTGCTGTCGGTAAAACTGTTAGTTGAAGCAAAGTGTATTACGAAAACATCTTCAGGTAGAATTATATTCACTGAATTGTTTAATAAATTTGCTTTTTGAAAAAATGTATTTAATATATTGTATTGTATTAACGATGATTATTTTAGGAGGAGAGTATGACACACTTTTTAATGACAATGGCAATAGTGAGCAGTATTCTATCAATGTAGAATTTATTACAAGAAAAGCTAAATCAGGTGGTCATCTGGATTAACTGGTGGAGCAGAAGAACTGTTTGGAAAAACAAAAAGCAAGAGGTGTTGAATTAGTTTTACAAAGAATTACAGTAGTACTAGGACTAATATTTTTATATCACTAGTGTGTCTTACTGGTTGAAAATTATAGACTCAACAATGATAAACCTAAAATGTAATTTCATTTTAGGTTTATTTTTATAATAATTATGTGTATATAATCTAAAAATTAAGGAGGATATATGTTAGAGAAAATAGAAAAATATTTAAAAGAAGAAAAAGTTTTAAGTATAGAAGATTTAAAAAGAAAGATTAAATATTGAGTCAGCAAAGAATTTGTTGAATTAGTGAAAATGTAGTAAGTTAGAACGAAAAATTAGCACAACTCAATTACTGAATGAAAAATTTCTTTATGTTAAAGAAGCTTCTAGAAGTAGAAGGAATAAATTAGACTACATCAAAAAGGTTTTGCCTTTGTTTATTCTGCGATCTCAGGAATAGAAGTCTATGTACCCAAAGGATTCACCCAAAGGGCTATGACTGGTGATGTAGTACTAGTAAAAGTAGATAGTGTATATAAGGATGATCGTAATCTTGAAGGGATAGTTCAAAAGTATTAGAAAGAAACACTACGATACAGTTGGAACACTAACTAACGCTAAGTTCTTCTCGTTTGTTAAAAGTGATGATAAAAATATTAAAATATATTAAGATAACAAATGCTAAAAACTTTAATTTAGTTGATGGAACTAAAGTATTGGTAGAAATCACTGATTATTCTAAAGGTTACTTTGAAGATTATAAAGGAATAATCATTGTCAATAGGATCATAAAGATGATCCTGGAGTGGATATTCTTTCAGTAATATACAAAACATAATATTCTGAATGAATTTCTAAAGATGGAAGTTGAACAGACTCAAGAAATTAGTAAGAGATTAAACTTGAAGATAAATATAGAGATTGTACAAAATGAGATGAGTTGACTACATTGATGGAGATGATGCAAAAGACTTAGATGATGCCGTTTCTGTTGTTAAAACTAAAAAGGTTATAGATTGAAAGTCTATGGCAGATGTCAGCAGATATGTTACGAAGATAGCCCATTAGATAAAAGAAGCTGCAAATAGAGGATGCAAAAGTTTATTTAGCTGACAGAGTTGTACCTATGTTACCGAGAAAATTATCTAATAATATTTGTTCGTTAAATCCACTGTATTGAGGTATACTATTTGTTGTGACATTGATTTTAATTCAAAAAGGTTATCCTGAAAGTTGTGATATCTATCCAGCGGTAATAAAATCTAAAAGGCTGATTAACTTATAAAAAGTTAATGAAGTATATGCAGAAAAACAAAGAAGTTATAGATGAATACAAAGAATATGAAAAGCCAATGTTAAATATTGCACTAGAATTATCATACGTATGAATAGAGAAACTAGAGGTGCAATTGATTTTGATAAACCGAATCAAAAAGTTGTTGTAGACGAGAATGGCTAAAGTACTAGATATAGTGTTGAGAGAAAGAGGTATATCAGAACGCCTTATTGAAGATTTTATGTTAAGTGCTAATGAAGTAATAGGTGAACATTTCTTCTGGATGCAAGTACCATTTATTTATCGTATACATGAAGAACTAAAAATGGAAAAATCTTAGACAATCGATATTGCGCTAGTTTTAGGATATAGAACAAAAGGAAAAATTGAAGAAATTGAACCTTATATTCTTGCCAATATGCTTTAGAAAATTCAAAGGTGAAGTGGAGCCAATGCTTTTCACAATTTTTACTAAGAACTATGAATCAAGCTAGATATTCTACAAATAATATTGGACACTTTGCATTAGCAACAAAATATTATACTCATTTTACATCGCCAATAAGACGATATCCTGACTTATTGGTACATAGAATGATAAGAACTTATTTTATTCAATGGAGACGTATCAGATAAAACTATTGATAGATTCATAACAAACTACCAGAATTAGCAGAAAGTTCTTCGAGAATATGAAAAACGAGCTGTTGATTGCAGAGCGTGAAGTTGATAGAATGAAAAGTGTGAGTATATGTTAAAATATCAAGAACAAAACATTCAGAGGGAATTATTTCTAGTGTTACTAATTTTTGGGGTATTTATAACGTTAGAAAGAAGTAATATTGAAGGTTTAGTTCATATTAGAGCGATGAATGATGATTATTATACGTATGACCAAAAAGAATATGATATTAATTGGAAGAAGAAAGAAAAAGTATACCGACTTGGTGATGAGGTCATTGTTAAAGTCGCAAATGTTGATTTAGAAAAATCAGGAGATAGATTTTTAAAATATTAAAACATAAATCAATAATAAGTAATAAGTAGAGGTAGATATTATGAATAAAAGAAATTAAAGTAATAGCTCAGAATAAAAAGCAAATCATGATTATTTCATAGAAGAAACATATGAAGCAGGTTTAGTTTTAACTGGTACAGAAATAAAAATCAATTCGTCGTGGAAGAATTAATTTAAAAGGATTCTTATTGCCAAACAAGACTTCAGGAAATGTTTGTATATAATATGCATATTTCACATTTTGAAGAGGGAAATAGATTTAATCATGAACCATTAAGAGTAAGAAAATTATTACAGAAAAAACAGATAGCTTCATTAACTAATATTCAGAATGAAATAGGAATGAGCATTGTTCCATTGAAAACTTTATATAAAAATGGCTATGCTAAGCTATTAATAGGGTTGCTAAAGGTAAAAAGAATTCATGATAAACGTCATGTACTGAAGCAAAAAGAAGCCAATAAAGAAATTAATAGAGTATTAAAGACAAACAAAAATATTAAAAACTACGTATTATTTTATAAAAATATAGAGAAACATATTGTGATAAAGTTTATTACAATATGTTTTTATTATATGAAGTATAAAAATAATATAAGAATGTTACTTTTTAATTTAAAAATATAGTATTTATATTTATTCAGAATTGAACTGTTATAAAAACTATGTGATCAAAAAAATATATATTATTTTCTTTTGGTATTAATGGATTTTTAAGAATGTTGTAAAAATAACTAAAAAAACGCTTTTACATTTAAAATGAAAGCGTGCTACAATATTTAATGTAAACAAGAAAATCGTTGACAAATTACCATCAAATACAAAAGAGTTATTATATCTAAATAGTAAAAATGAAACAGTACTGTCTATATATCTGATTATAAAAATATATAGAGATAGTATTTAGAATAAACAGTTAAGAATTTTTACAATATTTGATTTTAGTTAACATATAATTTGGTAGTTAAATACAATAGATTTTCACAAACCAAACAAAATATATTTATACAAAGGAGAAGTGTATTTATGGAAAAATTCACTCAATTATTACAGCCGGTTGCTGATAATTTATATCTTTCTGCACTTGTTGCATTAATTCCGATTGTGTTTTCACTTAGTAGCACTAGCAGGATTCTAAAAGTTAAAGGGTGGTTAACAGGACTTTTAACTTTATTAGTAGCAATTGCACTGCATGCGTATTCTTTAAAATGTCCATTCAATTCGCAGCGTTCTCAACAATTCACGGTATGGTATACGGTATATATGCCTATCGGTTGGATTATTTTTAACGTCAGTATTTTATATAAAATGACAGTTAAAACTGGTCACTTTGATATTATCAGAGACAGTATTACTTTATTAACTGATGACCGTCGTATCCAAGCATTAATCATTGCATTCTCATTTGGGGCTTTCTAGAAGGAGCTGCAGGATTTGGAGCACCGCAGCAATCACGGCTTCATTATTAGTAGGTTTAGGATTTAAACCACTTATGCTGCAGGTGTTTGTATGATCGCTAATACTGCGCCAGTAGCATTCGGAGCAGTTGAGCACCGGTAACAGCTATGGATGGATTAGCAACTATGCAAATGGATCATGATCGCAGCTGCTGAAATCGCAGCGATGATTGGACGTCAATCACCATTAGTGTTCTATCTTTATTCCATTCTACTTAGTATTAATCATGGCTGGATTTAAGAAAACATTAGAAGTATGGCTCCATTATTAGTATCTGGTGGGTCATTTGCGATAGCTACAATTCATAAGTTCTAACTATATGGGAGAACAATTACCTGACATTCTTTCTTCATTAGTATCATTAGTTTTCAATCGTTGTTTTACTCGATTCTGAAACCAAAAACAACTTGGAGATTTGGTTGATGAAAAAGAAGTTGATGGAAAAGACAATGTTAAAGCAAAACACAGCTTAAAACGAGGTTTTAGTAGCTTGGTCACCATTCGTAGTATTAACAGTGATTATCTTCTTATGGACTATGAAATCTTCTAAAGCATTCTTCAAAACAATTGTTTAAACTGAAGGTTCCATTTATTCACAACAATATTATCAGTTCAGTATCTGGTAAAGAAATAGCTGCGTATTCAAGTTAGATTTAGTAGGATCAATTGGTACAGCACTTAGTAGCAGCATTAATTTCTAAATTTATCATTAAAATTAGTTGGAAAGATGCAGCTGTAACATTTGCACAAACATTTAATGAAGTTAAAATTGCATTATTAACAATCTGTTTTTGTAGTAGGATTTGCTTACATCATGAATGCATCAGGTATGTCAAATACTCTAGGATATGCATTAGCAGCAACTGGTGGAGCATTTAAATTCCTTTCTCCAGCACTTGGATGGATTGGAGTATTCATCACTGGTTCTGATACATCAGCTAACTTATTATTCGCTAAATTACAACAAGTTACAGCTAGCCAAGTAGGAATGGATCACTATTAGCAGTAGCGGCTAACGCATCTGGAGGAGTAGTAGGTAAAATGATTTCTCCACAATCTATCGCAGTAGCAGCTGCAGCGGTTGGATTAGTAGGAAGAGAGTCAGACTTACTTAAATTTACAGTTAAACACAGTTTCATCCTATTAATTATTGTGTAGTGTATCGTCGCACTTCAATCAACTAGAGTACTTGGATGGATGATTCCAGTACACCCATAATAAAAAGAATATTTTAAGTGAGATCGAGTCATACTCGACTCTTGCAAAGTGCTAACGAAAAATATCGTAAATTATAGAGTTTTTAGCTAGTATATTTGTTTACAATAAGATGAAATAATGGTATTATTGTTAGGTTAGATTAAATAAAATGTATTCTGAGAATTTAGTATGTTTTTATAAAGTAAGAACAAGGAGAAAAACACAGTACAATTAAGAGACGATGTAGAAATATTGACAATTATAGCTCACGTTGACCATGGTAAAAACAACATTGGTTGATGAATTATTAAAACAATCAGGAATTTTTCCGTTCAAATGAGCATGTAGAAGAAAGAGCAATGGACTCTAATGATTTAGAAAAGAGAACGGAATTACGATCTTAGAGAAAAATACAGCTATTGATTATAAAGGTAAAAGAATTAATATTCTTGATACACCAGGACACGCAGACTTTGGTGGAGAGTAGAACGTATTATGAAAATGGTAGATGGTGTTCTTCTAGTAGTAGATGCTTATGAAGGGACAATGCCTCAAACACGTTTCGTTCTTAAAAAGCTTTAGAACAAAACTTAAAACCAATCGTTGTTGTAAATAAAATTGATAAACCTTTCAGCTCGCTCAGAAGAAGTAGTAGATGAAGTTATCGATTTATTTATCGAATTAGGAGCAAACGATGAACAGCTTGAATTCCCAGTTGTTTATGCATCTACTATTAATGGAACAGCTTTTTAGAAAGTGATCCAAGTGCTCAAGAAGAAAACATGCAATGTTTATGATGAAACAGTAATTGATTATGTTCCAGCACCAAAAAGATAATAGTGATGAACCCTTCAATTCCAAGTAGCATTATAGACTATAATGACTATGTTGGACGTATTGGTATTGGACGTGTATTCCGTGGAAGTATGAAAGTAGGAGAATCAGTTTCTCATGAAACTTTGACGGAACAGTTAAAAACTTCCGTGTAACTAAGATTTTGGTTACTTTGGATTAAAAACGTGAAGAAATTCAAGAAGCGCATGCAGGGATATCGTTGCAGTAAGTGGTATGGATGATATTAACGTTGAGGGAACAGTTTGTCCAACGATCATCAAGAAGTATTACCAGTACTACATTGATGAACCAACACTACAAATGACTTTCTTAGTTAATAACTCACCATTTGCTGGTAAAGAAGGAAAAATTTGTTACAGCTCTAAATTAGAAGATAGATTAATGCAACAATTAGAAACAGACGTTTCATTACGAGTAGAACCTAGCTACAAGTGATTCTTGCAGTAAGTGGACGTGGGGAACTTCACTTATCAATTCTTATCGAAAACTTACGTCGTGAAGGTTACGAGCTTCAAGTATCTAAACCAGAAGTAATTATCCGTAACATTGATGGTGTAGATTGCGAACCGGTTGAACGTGTTCAAGTTGATGTACCAGATGAAAGTGTTGGTGCTGTTATTGAATCATTAGGGCAACGTAAAGGTGATATGGTAGATATGCAAGCTGATGGAAATGGACAAACTCGTCTTATCTTTAACGTTCCAGCTCGTGGACTTATCGGATACTCTACAGAATTCATGTCTCATGACTAAAGGATATGGTATTATTAACCACACATTTGACTCTTACCAACCAATGCAAAAAGGACGTGTTGGTGGACGTCGTAATGGTGTATTAGTAGCTTTAGAAAATGGTCAAGCTACAGCATACTCTATCTCAAGTTTAGAAGATCGTGTGCACAGTATTTATTGAACCAGTGTACTGATGTATATAGTGGTGTGATTGTTGGAGAAAACAGCCCGTGAAAATGACTTAACAGTTAACATCACAAAAGCTAAAGCTCAAACAAACGTACGTTCTTCTACAAAAAGACCAAAACAGTAACACTTAAAAAGCTCTCATTATGACTTTGAAGAAAGTCTTGAGTACTTAAGGATGATGAATACTTAGAGGTAACTCCAGAGTCAATTCGTCTACGTAAAAAGAATTAGATAAAGCAGCTCGTGAAAAAGCAGCTCGTAAAGCTAAATATTCAGAAGAATAAATTAAAACTTCGAAGTAGGAAACTATTTCGAAAGTTTTTAATATAAAAATTATTGTACTATAAATACTATCTTCACTTTAGATATTGCAAAATAACTTTTTATATTATTGTTATAATTTAAAATATAATTATTTTACCTTATTTAATTTAGTGGTAGATTAAGGTAATATATGATGATATAATATGTATTAGAGATAACTCTATAAAAATATTATAAAAACTAAGGAAAGCATAATTATGTCATATGATGTTGTTATAAAATCTACAGGAATGGGTAGGAGAACAAGAATTAAGTGATAACTTAATGAAAGGGTTTATTCATACTCTTGCTCAAAAAGAAAACTTACCAGAGCATATTATATTTTATGGAGAGGTGTAAAATATACTGCAAAAGGTTCTGACGTTAGAAGATTTAACAGATTAGAGTCTAGAGGAGTAAAAAATACTTTCATGTGGAATTTGAGGTGGATTATTATGATTTAACAGATTACTTGTTGGTGGATTAACAACTATGTCAGAAGTAATTGATATCTTATCGAATAGTGAACTAGTTGTTGAACCATAGTATTATTTTAAAGGAGTGACTCAAAAATCGTGATTTCGTAGAAATCGATTTTGTTGAGTCACCCCAGCAAAAGTTTATTAGATATCTAAAAAGCTTTTATAAAGAGAATTTAGATATCATTAACCACTACGTCTATGAGTTCTCATAGACGCTTTTGTTAAAAATTTTAGGACTTTTGGGTTAGCACCTTTTACTGGAGGTATTAAGTATGAATGGAAATTTATTTAAACCCTTTACTACAACGTTAATAGGTAGTTTACCTAGGTCTAAAGAATTATTATTACTAAAGAGAGTTGTAAAAAGTGAAAAATATACCAAGTATATTTGCAAAAGTACATTGAAGAAACAACAAAGTAATTTCTTTTTCAGAAAGATTGTGGAATTGAGGTAATTGTGCTAGTGGTGAATTAAATCGAGACACTATGAGTTATATAGGGAATCATTGATGGTGTTAAATTATTAACCTTGAAGAGTTAGAAAAGAATAGAAACAATGAAAATTTTCGTAAAAGTTTAGAAGAAATGGATGCCTTTCAGATAATAGTATGAATAGTCCAATTTGTTTTTGAAAAATAAATACAGAAGTTAGGTTAAATAAAAAGAGATAAAAAGTATTAAAGGATAGTTCAGTAGAACATTACAATGTACATTACCAAGCCCATATTTATTAACTAGATCAATGTGGTTAAAAAGAAATTACAGGAAATTGCATGAGGTAGAAAATGAACTAGAGAAGATGTAGTAAACTTTTACGTTATGAAATTAGAGAATAGTAAAAAGAAGGAGTACAGATTATTCAGATAGATGAACCGATATTATCGAAGTCGTCTTTACTAATTTTCTAAACAGATAATTCCTTTTACTGAGGTGCTTTATCGGGAAAAAGTCAAAGGGTTGACAAAGAGTTAAAGTTTGCAAAGAATTTATTAAATGAGGTTTTAAATGAAATAAATTCTCATGAAGGTGTAATGAGTATGTATGCATGTATGTAGAGGAATTGGACAAAAGATGAAAGTGTATTACTTGAAGGAGCATGATAAACTTGGGAAATTTTTGATCTCTTAAAGTAGATATGTTGGCATTAGAATTTTCTACCTCGAGCAGGAGAAGTTGAAAAACTATTTTATAATACCTTTTCTAGATACAAAAATTATTTTAGGTTTTGGATGTATAAATCCAAGAAGTGACAGAGTTGAAACGGTTGATGAGATATAAGAAACGTAGAAAAGTATTAGAATTTCTACACCTGAAAATGTATGGTTAAATCCTGACTGTGGATTTGCAACATTTTCAAAGAGACCTCTAAATCCTTTTCCAATAATTCAGAAAAATTAGAAAAATATGGTAGAAGCTTCAAAAATATTAAGAGAAAAATATTATGATAAAGAAAAGTAGCCTATGAATTATAAAATTTCATGCTAATTTTATAGATTTAGTTGATCAAAACGACCAAAATATCAATGAACATATTGATGTTTTGTCGTTTTTCATAAAGCCTTATGACTAAAGCATCAGTAGTATTAAGAGATGATTATACCCTCTTAGTGCTATTGTTTTCATATTTTGAACGCAACAAGACAACCAAGCGTACGACTGTACTTTGGCTTTACCTCTATATTGTGCATATCTGTATCCATGATTTTGTTTTGAATCTGCAAAGCTGCTCTATTGTTTCTTTCTTCTCTTATACAATGTTTTTCCTTCTTTTTGATATTACGTCTTAACTTAGCTTCATCATAATAATCCGCATTTATATAGCGTCTTACTATTTTCTTCTCGTTTTTATCATCACTTTTATATTGTTTATATCCAGTCTCTATCTATATTTCTGTATCTAAATATTTCTCCTGTTCGTTTATCCACATATATATCTTTTTCTGGTAAATATTTGAAATATTTTTATCTTTTTGATTTTGAGAATCTTCTATATCCTATTACTGAAAATATATATATCTAACTGTTTTTAGTATGTCTAGAGAATAATATCCAGCTATCTAACGCAACTTTTTCCTGAGTGTTAATCCGAAATCTCTATCTGATTTAATCTATCTATATATGGATCCACTCATCATGAACGTTTCCCTGGGTTATATGGCAAATCTATAATTATATTGTTTTTCCCATCGACAGTTCTATGGTTCAAATACATAAAACCTTCTTCTTTATGGTCTCAGATAATATCCACTATCCGGATCGGTAGTGTTAATTTTCTGCTTTTACAACTTGTTCCTCTTTGTACTCAAAAGGCTTTTCCTTTTTTTGTTTCCTCTTCATTTATTTCTTTTTCTAAATCTAATTTTCTATTTTTGTAGTTACTTCAACTTTGAATTTCTTTTTATTTGCGTTGGCTTTAATATGTGTTGAATCAGTACTCATTACCACCTACTAGTTTCTTTTTCTATTGCTTGATTTACTATATTAATAAATATTTGTTCGAACACATCAGTTCCTTGGAAACGTCGAATATAGTTTTGTGAAAATGTAGTAGTGTGGAACTGGTTTAGAAAAAATGGTATCCCTAAAAACCATCTAAATGCAGCATCTGTTTCTATTCTTTTTATTGTTTCTCTCATTGATTTTATTCCATAGAAATCTTTTTAAAAACACTAATTTGAATAATACTACAGGGTCTAAACACAGTTTCTACCTGATGTGTGGCTATAGTATTCTTCTGTCAAATCATAAATAAATTTAAAATCACTAGTACTATCATATTTTCTTACGATCTTAGGTACTATTTCTGATAATGTCATTAGTATTATTTTCATCTTTGATATTTTCTACTTATTAAAACATACTAAAACCTCCTTTGTATACTTATATTATACCATTTTAAGATTTTATTTCAGTTAAAACAGGCTGTTGACCTATTTGTCAGTCAGCCTGGAAAAATTAGCTATGAATTATAAAAATTCATAGAGGCTAATTTATGAGTTCTGATTCTTGATTTCAAGTTTCGTTATCTAAAGAGATATTATCTCCTTCTTTAACTTTTTCGTATTGTTCTTTTGTAACGGTAACATGTTTTGTCTCACCATCTTTTAGTTCTAATTTCAAGCATATAAACTGGAACTTTCGAATCTTTTTACGTTGTCGACTAATTCTTTTTGCTTATCACTTGCTTGAACATGATTGTGTGAAGTTGCAGAATTAAATAGTGTATACCATAAAAGTGCGTTAGTTATAGTACTTCCTGAAAAGAAACCACTATTTCTATAGTTATTGTTTATATAATCTGTGTATTGTCTTTATATCCTTGATTATTGTAACTATTATAATCCTTATTATATGAACCACCTGAGTTTTTCGTGAGTTCTTCGTAGTGCTTTAGAAGTTGGTTTGCTACTAGTTGTTGAACTAGTAGGTTTAGAACTTTGTTTGCTACTAGACGGTTTAGAAGAACTAGGTTTAGAACTAGATCTTGAAACGCTTGGTCTAGCTGATGAGCCTTTTGCTTCAACTATATTTATGCTTGAACCACTTAATGTAGAAAAGAATAAGTGTCGAAGTAAGAAGTAAGCTTGTTAATTTTTTTAAAGTATTCTTTTCATAGTATTATCCTTTCGCATAATTAGTTGTTTTTCGTAGAACGTTTAGCTACTACAGTTCCTTCAATTTTTCTTGAGAAGATGAATCGCTTTTTCACTATATTTTCTATATTAGTTTTATCATCAACTTGATCATCATTTGTCGATGAAAAGATCCATTGAAGTAATAATATAATCCTATAGCAATTGCAGTAATTGATAATAAAGTAAGAAATATTTTTAAAAATCTAGCCATATTAGAATCCTCCTAATACGTATCCTTTCATATCTAATGCTCGTTTCATTCTATCATATTCTGATGCGGGTACTTCAATTTCTTCTCCATTTACTTGAGAAATAGTTGCATATTCATCATTTAGCCCTTTCCAAATATCGACAATATTGTTTAGATTTAGTAATCCTCTATTCCCGTCAATTAGAGTAATTTCAAACCAATTCATAAAAATTACCTCCTTAAATATATTCTGACTAAATTATAACATAATTTAAGAGAAAAATAGTATAGTAGATATTATACTAGTTGGATTTTTAGTTAAGATAAAATGATGCTTATAAGTAAAATTAATGTATATTTTTAGAAAAATTTGATATAATTAAAGTAACAATAATTTATAGTGAGGACAGAACAATGAAAATATCTCTGATAGGTTCAGGAAGTTGGGGACTGCTTTTATCTCAAGCAGTTGTAGATAATGGACATGAATTACGCTTATATTCAAGAAGTGAAAAATCAAGAGATGAAATAAATCAAAATCATACAAATAGTAGGGTATTTAAAAATGCTATTTTACCAAAAAGAAGTCGTTGCTACTAGTAGTTTAAAAAGAAGCAGTTGAGTTTGCAGATGTAATTGTTATTGTAGTTCCTACAAAAGTGATGAGAGAAGTAGCAAAGGATATTAATAAATATCTGGAACGTCCTAAGTTTATCATTCATGTTTCTAAAAGGCTTAGAGATGGAAACTAATAGAGAATGTCAGAAGTTGTATCTGATGAAATCGATAGCGATAAACTAAAAGGGGTGAGGTGTATTAAGTGGTCCTTCTCACGCAGAAGAATTACTAAGAAATCCTACAGTAGTTGCTATTGATGTCTAAAAATGATGAATTAAATAAAGTAGCACAAGAAATTTTTCATAATAAATATTTTTAGAATTTATGTTAATAAAGATCCGATTGGTGTAGAAGTTGGTGGTGCATTAAAGAATATAATTGCTCTTGGATGTGGAATAATTGATGGAATGGCTTATGGGGATAATGCAAAGCAGCATTATTAACACGTGGTTAACTGAGATAACAAGATTAGGGAAAAAGCTTGATGCCGATGAAATGACGTTCTTAGGTCTTGGAGAATAGGTGATTTAGTAGATACATGTACATCTAAACACTCAAGAAATTATAATTGCAGTTATTTAATCGGACAAGGTTACTCATTGGAAGAAGCTATTGAAAAATTAGATATGGTAGCTGAAGGTGTGAGAACTACAAAAAGTATGTTATTTCTTTATCTAAACAATTCCGATGTGTATATGCCTAACAGAGAATATATACAAAAGTACTATATGAAGGACTAAGTATTAAAGACTGTGTTAATAACCTTATGAGATAAAATGGCAGCAGAAGATTAAATAAATTTGAATAAATAAGTTTACGTATTAGTAGAAAGATAAATAATTTGAAAATTACTAATAGAAAATATAGAAAAATGCTAAAACGCTAAAATTATATAATAAAAACCTTGATTATTAGCGATTATATGGTAATATTTAATAAGTGAAACGGTAGAACCGTTACTCAATAATGGAGGTAAAGAATTAATGAATGAAATCAGAATTAATTTCAAAAAGTTGCTGAGAAATCAGACTACAAAAAACAAGCAACTGCTGCTATCGAAGCATTCTGCAGAAACAGTTGAAAGAAACTTTAGCTAAAGGTGAAAAATCCAAATTATCGGATTTGGTAACTTTGAAGTTAGAGAAAGAGCTGCTCGTAAAGGACGTAACCCTCAAACTAACAGAAGTTATCGAAATCACTGAAAAGCAAGTTCCTGCTTTCAAAGCTGGTAAAGCTCTTAAAGACGCAGTTAAATAATCAATTTAATTCAAAAGAGGAGTTACTACTTAGTAACTCTTTATAAAACGGGAGGATAGTTTTGGAAAAATAAAGAACAATCACAAGAACTTATAAAAACATTATTAGAAAATATTGGTGAAGATACATCAAGAGCTGGATTACTGGATACACCTAAAAGATGTGTAAAAATGTATGAAGAGTTATTATCTAAAACAAATGTGATCCAAAAGAAGATAAATACATTTTTTAATCAGATAATGATGAACCTATTTTAGTAAAGGATATTCAGTTTTATTCATTATGTGAACATCATATGTTACCTTTTTATGGTGTGTGTCACATCGCATATGTCCCAAATAATAAAAAGATTACAGGACTTAGTAAACTTGCTCGTCTAGTTGAAAGTGCTAGTCGTAGACCTACAAATTCAAGAAGATATGACGCTTATGTTAGTAAACGCAATTGAAGAACAATTACAACCAAAAGGTGTGTATGTAATTATTGAAGCGGAGCATATGTATGGCTATGCGTGGAATTAAGAAAAATCGGATCAAAAACAGTGACTAGTAAAAACTGGTATAGAGGATACTGAATTAGTAAAAGACATTCAATATAAAATCAAGTTATAGTATTAACAGGAGTAGATTATGAAAGAAAGTAGTTATATTATTATTAGAGCTGAAGTAGATAATGTAAAAGTTATTACTAAGAAGACGAATAATGAAGAAGTTTTAGAAATATTAAATAAGGGAGAAGTTATTATTCTAAATATTTTTGATAATATCGTAAACTTTAAAGTACAGGGAAGAGCGAGAATAGTATCAAATTTGGATCAAGTAATTTTCAGAATAAAAAGTTCACAGAAATTTTCTGTGAACTTTTCAGATTGTTGATAAAACGACCAAAAATATCAATGAACATATTGATGTTTTGGTCGTTTTTCATAAAGCCTTATGACTCAAAGCATCAGTAGTATTAAGAGATGATTATACCTCTCTTAGTGCTATTGTTTTCATATTTTGAACGCAACAAGACAACCAAGCGTACGACTGTACTTTGGCTTTACCTCTATATTGTGCATATCTGTATCCATGATTTTGTTTTTGAATCTGCAAAAGCTACGTTCTATTGTTTCTTTTTTCTTCTCTATACAATAGTTTTCCTTCTTTTTGATATACGTCTTAACCTAGCTTTACTATAATAATCCGCATTTATATGGCGTCTACTATTTTCTTCTCGTTTTTATCATCACTTTTATATTGTTTATATCCAGTTCTATCTATATTTCTGTATCTAAATATTTCTCCTGTTCGTTTATCCACATATATCTTTTTCTGGTAAATATTTGAAATATTTTTATCTTTTTGATTTTGAGAATCTATATCCTATTACTGAAAATATATATATCTAACTGTTTTAGTATGTCTAGAGAATAATATCCGCTATCTAACGCTAACTTTTCCTGGTGTTAATCCGAAATTTTTCTATCTGATTTAATCTATCTATATGGACCACTATCATGAACGTTTCCTGGAGTTATATGGCAATCTATAATTATATTGTTTTTCCCATCGACAGTTCTATGGTCTAAATACATAAAAACCTTCTTCTTTATGGTCTCTGTGATAATATCCACTATCCTGGATCGGTAGTGTTAATTTTCTGCTTTTTACAACTTGTTCCTCTTTGTACTCAAAAAGGCTTTTTTCCTGTTTCTCTCTCTTCATTTATTTTTTCTAAATCTAATTTTTCTTTTTATTTTTGTAGTTACTTCAACTTTGAATTTCTTTTTATTTGCGTTGGCTTTAATATGTTGAATCAGTAAAAACTCATTACCACCTACTAGTTTCTTTTTCTATTGCTTGATTTACTATATTAATAAATATTTGTTCGAACACATCAGTTCCTTGAAACGTCGAATATAGTTTTGTGAAAATGTAGAGTAGTGTGGAACTGGTTTAGAAAATGGTATCCCTAAAACCATCTAAAATGCAGCATCTGTTTTCATTCTTTTTATTGTTTCTCTCATTGATTTTATTCCATAGAAATCTTTTTAAAAACACTAATTTGAATAATACTCATAGGGTCTAAACAATTTCTACCTGATGTGTGGCTATAGTATTCTTCTGTCAAATCATAAATAAATTTAAAAATCAATAGCTTTATCTACTTTTTCTTAAAAACGATCTTTAGGTACTATTTCTGATAATGTCATTAGTATTATTTCATCTTTTGATATTTTCTACTTTATTAAACATACTGAAAACCTCCTTTGTATACTTATATTATACCATTTTTAAGGATTTTTATTTCAGTTAGAAAAACAGGCTGTTGACCTATTTGTCAATCAGTTTCGAAAAAGTTCACAGAAATTTTTCTGTGAACTTTTTTCATTATACTAGAATAGTAATTTATCTGCTCCACCTAGTTTGTAGTCTAGAGCCGCCATAGCAGGTACGTTAATGAAGTGCCATGGACGGTCAAATTCTGGTTGGAAGAATATATCAGCAGTGCTAATTGTTCTAATGTCCAGTCTGATGCGATAGCTATTGATAAAGCTGCGATAGCACTAGAAACGTCGTGTTTAGACATAAATTGAGCTCCTAGAACTCTGTGAGTATCTTCATCATAGTAAACTTTCATGTGAACTAGATTGTTTTCTTTTCTCATGAAGTCAGGGTAGATTCTTTCTTCTACATATTTAGAAGCTACTTTACCGTCGTATAGACCTACACCGTTTTGAGATAATCCAGTACTTACAAATTTGTAATCAAAGAATGATAATGCAGAAGTACCGTTTACTGCAGGCATTTTAGTTTTTGTACCCATAGCATTTAATGCAGCCACTACACCTTGACGGCGAGCTAGAGTAGCAAGAGCTATTGGTAATTCTCCACGTGTTGGAGCGTATGGAAGAAGAGTAGAGTCTCCTCCAGCATATACATCTTCAGCAGAAGTTTCTAAATATTCGTTAGTAACAACAAAACCACGTTCTGTCATTTCTAATTCTCCATTTAACCAAGATGCATCTGGACGAACACCAACAGATACGATAACTGTATCTGCTTCGTATTCACCTTGATCAGTTACTACAGAAGTAACTTTTCCGTTTTCACCTTTGAATGAAAGAACTTTTTCTCCACCACGAACTTTAAGGTTGTGCTTAGCACCTTCTTCAGTAAGGATGTCTGTTAATTCTTGGTCTAAGTATGTATTTAAGATTCTTGGTGCGAAGTCAACGATTGTCACATCGATACCGTGTTTTGCATAAGATTCTGCAACTTCAAGACCGATGTATCCACCACCAACTACAACAGCTTTTTTACTGTTTTGCATACAATCATATACAGCTTGAGTGTCTTCTGGTCCACGGAAAGTATGGATGTTTTCTAATTCAATTCCTTCGAATGGAGGTTTAATTGCAGCTCCACCAGGACTTAATAATAATTTATCGTAACTTTGTTTTTCTTCACCAGCTGGTGTTTTAACAACAACATATTTTTCTTTTGAGTTTAATCCCACAACATCACTGTTACAGTGGATGTTAATACCTTGAGAACGGTAAGATTCCTCTGTTGCAAAGTGTAGTTCAGATAACGCTTTAGATGTCCCATCTAAATAAGATTGGCTACCTCAACCCATAAATGAAGCACCAGCGCCTCTTTCGTATAAAATGAATTTCAGCATTTTGGATCGTTTTTAAAAATAGTTTGAACAGCTTCGTAACCGAAGTGAGATGTTCCAACAACTACATATTTCATATATTTTCCTCCCTAATAATATTTTTGATTTTTGAATTTTTCCCCGTATAATTACTATTTTATCATTATACGTTTATTATTATAACATATATTACTAAAATATAAAAAAATAATATGGATAGAAAAATGATGAGAAAGGCTTTTGTTATCGTTTTACTACTTCAGAAAATATGTTCTCTATTATAAAACAATTTTGTCAAATATTTATTTTTTAAGTACTGAAAATATTTATAATTATATAATTATAAATATTTATAATTTGACTTTTGACTTTTGTTTTATTATATATTTCAGTGTATAATATAAAGTAAGAATAAAAATAAAAAGAGGTTATTAATATGATTAAACCATTATTTGATAATGTATTATTAAAAAGTGCAAGAAGAAAAAGCAACGACTAGTGGGATAGTATTAGCTTCTAAAGAAGATACTTTCAAATATAGCTGTAGTAGTTGCTTTAGGAGAAAGTTGTTTATTATCAAAAGATAATGATGGCGAATTAACTGCTGGAAATAAAGTAGTCTTTTCAGATAATTATAAAAGGTAGTTTCAAAAACGAAGAATACTTTTTAGTTAATGAAGAAGAAGTTCTTGCGGTTATTGAAGAATAGGAGGAAACATGGTAAAAGAATTAAAATTTTCAGAAGATGCTCGTCAATCGATGAAGGTTGGTGTAGATAAACTAGCAAATGCTGTGAAAATAACATTAGGACCTAAAGGAAGAAATGTAGTATTAGACAGAAAAATTTGGCTCTCCATTAATTACTAATGATGGAGTATCTATTGCCAAGGAAATAGAATTAGAAGATCCTTATGAAAATATGGGGGCAAAATTAGTAGCAGAAGTAGCGAATAAAACTAATGAAATTGCTGGTGATGGAACTACGACAGCTACTATTTTAGCTCAAGCAATGATAACGGAAGGCTTAAAAAATGTTACTAGTGGAGCTAATCCAATTGGAATTAGAAAAAGGAATGGAAAGAGCTGTAAAAGTAGCAGTTGAACGTCTTCGCGAAATCAGTGTAACTGTGGATTCTAAGGACAAAATTGCACAAGTAGGAGCTATTTCAGCGGCTGATGAAGAAATAGGAAAATTCATTTCTGAAGCTATGGATAAAGTAGGTAATGATGGTGTTATTACTATTGAAGAATCTCAAGGTCTTGAAACAACTTTAGAAGTGGTAGAAGGAATGCAATTTGATAGAGGATATTTATCACCATATATGGTAAGTGATACAGAGAAAATGATTGCTGATTTAGACAATCCTTATGTTCTTGTTACTGATAAGAAAAATTAGTGCTGTTCAAGAAATCTTACCAGTATTAGAAGAAGTAGTTGCAGCAGCGAAACCATTACTAATTATTGCAGATGATGTTGAACAGGGAAGCTGTTGCAACGCTTGTTGTAAACAAACTTCGTGGTACTTTTAATGTTGTAGCAGTGAAAGCTCCGGGATTTGGGTGAAAGAAGAAAAGCAATTTTAGAGGATATAGCTATTCTTACTGGTGGAACATTAATTACTGATGATTTAGGTCTTGAACTAAAAGATGCTAATATTACAATGTTAGTAAAAGCAGCTAAAGTAAGTGTGACGAAAGACAATACTGTAATCGTTGGTGGTAAAGGTGATAAGGAGAAAATAGACAGCAGAGCACAGCAAATAAAAGCACTTTATGCAGAATCAAGTTCTGAATTTGATCGTGAAAAATTACAAGAAAGACTAGCGAAACTTTCAGGTGGTGTTGCAGTTATTAAAGTTGGGGCAGCTACAGAAACAGAATTAAAGGAAAGAAAACTTCGTATAGAAGATGCTTTAAATTCAACTAGAGCTGCAGTAGAAGAAGGTATAGTTCCTGGTGGTGGAACAGCACTTGTTCAAGTAATATCAGAGGTTGAAAAATTGGAAGCAGCTGGAGATGAAAAACTGGTATAAATATTATTAAAAAAGCGCTTGAAGCACCAGTTCGTCAAATCGCTGAAAATGCAGGATTAGAGAGTAGCGTTATCGTGGCTAAACTGAAAGAAGTAGAAGTAGGCTATGGATTTAATGCTGCTACTGAAGAATGGGTTGATATGATTAAAGCAGGTATAGTCGATCCGACAAAAAGTAACTCGTTCTGCCTTGCAAAAATGCGGCAAGTGTATCAAGTTTATTCTTATCAACAGAGGCAGTAGTAGCAGATATTTCAAAGGATGAGCCAATGCAACCTCAAATGCCACGATGTAGTAAATTATTAGTAAGACAAATAATTTGAATATTTTTCTATGATATTATAAAAATAAAAACATAAGTTACAAAGGAGACAGAAATAATGAGAGAAATTACAGATAAAGAATTTTTGAACTATCAAAAACTGATAGTGTAAAAAGTATTTGACTTTTAGGGCACCATGGTGTGGTCCATGTAAAAATGTTAGCACCAGTATTAGAAGAAGTTTCTAACGAATTAACTAACATTGAATTTTACAAAGTTAATGTTGATGAAAAATCAAGAAGCTGGAGAATATGGAATTATGTCAATTTCCAACTCTACTAATTATGAAAAATGGTGAAGTATTAGAAGAAAAAAACTGGATATCAACCAAAAGAAGCGTTAGTAGAATTATTATCTAAATACTAATAAAAAAGAGGCTGAACTAAAAGTCCTAAATTTTAACAAAGTTTCTATGAGAACTCATAGACTTTAGTGAGTTTATTGATATCTAAATTCGCTTTATAAAAATCTTTTAGATATCTAATAAACTTTGTGAGGGGTGACTCGACAAAATCGATTTCTACAAAAATTGATATGTACCCCAAAATTCTGGACACATATATATTTAATTTATACAAGTGGATGTTATCCTGTATTGTAGCAGGAGGCATCCATTTTGTTTTTGATTGAATTCTTTTTGTTGTTGTAATAATCTATATATTCATCTACAGCTTTACTAAATACTTCAAATGACATATAATCCTTTTCATAACCATAATATTTCTCCGTCTTCATTCTTCCGAAAAATGATTCCATGATACTATTATCATAACAATTTCCCTTTCTAGACATTGATTGAATGATTCCATGTTTTTTTAACTCACTTCTATAATGTGAATGTTGATATTGCCACCCTTGATTCGAGATGCATTATTACCCTTCTGTTTTTGGAAATTTATTAAATGCTTTTTCTAACATCCTTTTATCTGATTTAAATTTGGATGTAAAGATAAATCATATGATATTATTTCATTTGTATGTATATCTAGAATCGCTGAAAAAAATAGCACTTTTCTCCATGAAAAATTGAATTGTGATACATCTGTAGTCCATTTCTGTAACGGAGCAGTTGTACTAAAATCTCGATTTATTATATTATTAGCGACTTTTCCTATTGTTCCTTTATATGAGTGATATCTTTCTTTAGGACGTTTCCCTTTTCAGTCCTTCTTTATGCATAAGACTTTGTACTGTTTATGATTTACTTTAAAACCCTCTATTAATTAGTTCATCAGAACTCTACGGACACCATATAGTCCGTTATTTTTCGATAAAAAAATAATTTTAATTTCTTTTAACACTGGTTCATTACGAATAGCTACAACATCTGCTTCTTCCTTATTTACCAAATAATAATATGTTGATTTTGCCATTCCTATTTCTTTTGTAAAAGACATTTTAATTGATATCCTTTTTTTCTAAGTTCTTTGATGATTGCTGCTTTTTCGCCTTAAGTTGCACAGCCCATTTTTTTCTCGCCTCAAGGCTATTAATTTTTATTATTTCTTTTTCTGCTTTAATATTTTTCAATTTCCGTTTTTATAAATTGATTTTTCTTCACGTAATCTAATTAATTCTTCTCTTTCTGATTCTTTTAATGGTTTAGGACTACTATTTTCTTTCATGATAGGCACCTTTCTTGGTCTTCCTTTCTTCTCATCTACAAGTCCATTATAACCTTTTTCCTTATATTTTGAACCCAATTATATAATATCCTATAGTTAATTCTATTCTCTAGTACAACGGAATTATATGAATAACCAGCTAAAATTTTGGAAACTAATACTAGTTTTTCTTCTGGCTTCCACTTCTTATTTTTTGATCTAGGTCGCAAGGCACTCCCTCCTAATGAATCGACCATTCTTTTCCATTTCCTAATAGTATCTCTAAATTTCCTAGTGGTTATTCCATTAGGTGTATCTGGATATTCTCCTCTTTCATACATCTCAACACATTTTACTTTAAATTCATAACTATAACGCATAAAAAATACCCCTTTCACTGGCTTGTCCAGTAAAAAGGGTACATATCATTTCTCCGAAATCACGATTTTTGAGTCACTCCCTTTTTATTAAAGACAAAAACAAGGAATAGCATTTGATTAAGCTATTCCCTTTGTTTTTACTTAATTAATAATTTTTAAATATCGATCGATTTCCCAGTCTGTAACTTGAGTTCTAAAATGAGATCCCATTCGATTGATTTTGCTTCAATAAAGTTATAGAAGATATGGTCACCAAGAGCTTCTTTCATAATAGAAGATGAAGATAGTTCTTTAAGAGCTGTATAATGTTGATGGTAATTCATCTATACCATTTGCGATTCTTTCTTCACGAGTCATAACATAAATATTACTTCTAACTCAGGTGCTGGAACTAGTTTATTTTTCAATTCCGTCTAAACCTGCCGCTAAGATTGTTGTCATTGCTAAGTATGGATTTGCAGCTGGACTCATCTGATCTAACTCTACACGTAGATTTACCACGTGCAGCAGGAATACGAACTAGAGGTGAACGATTTGAAGTTGACCATGCAACATAGCAAGGTGCTTCATAACCAGGTACTAAAACGCTTATATGAGGTTTACTGTTGGATTACATACAGCTGTGAAACTACGAGCGTGTTTAAGAATTCCTGCGATGAAGTGTGATGCAACTTCACTTAAACCATTTTTACTATTTTCATCATAAAAGCTGTTTTCACCATTGCTGAACATAGAAACGTTACAGTGCATTCCAGATCCGTTAATACCAAAAATTGGTTTTGGCATAAATGTCGCGTGTAAACCATGTTTTCTAGCAATAGTTTTTACGATTAATTTGAAAGTTTGAATGTTATCACAAGCTGATATTACATCATCGTATTTAAAGTCGATTTCATGCTGTCCAGGTGCAACTTCATGGTGACTTGCTTCAATGTCAAATCCAAGACGTTCTAACTCAAGTACGATATCACGACGAACATTTTCTCCTAAATCAACAGGAGCAAGATCGAAATAACCACCATTATCATTTAATTCTAAACTTGGTTCACCATTTTCTTTTTAGTCTGAATAAGAAGAATTCTGGTTCAGGACCAAGATTTAAAGTATCGAATCCTAGTTTTTTCATTCTTTCAAGAGTTCGTTTTAAATTACCACGTGGATCCCCGGCAAATGGTTTACCATCAACTGTGTATACATCACAGATAAAACGAGCAACTTTTCCATATTCACTATCCCATGAAAAATACTAAGAATGTATTTAAGTCAGGGTATAAGTACATATCACTTTCTTCGATACGAACGAAACCTTCAATTGATGAACCGTCAAACATCATTTTGTTATCTAATACTTTTTCAATTTGACTAACTGGTACCTACATTTTTATAGTTCCAGTGATATCAGTAAATTGTAATCGAATGTATTTAACATTTTCTTCTTCAATTTTTTAATAATTTCTTCTCTAGTAATAGTTTTAGCCATGTCGTCTCCTTTGTTATTTGAAAATATATATTGTAAAAAATCTAACATTAAAATTTATTGTTTTTCTTGCTATAAAAATCTTGATAAATCACCACGTCCAATAGAGCGTTCCCTAGGGTAATCCATTTGGTCCAGCAAATATCATTATGGATAATTTGCCTAATTTGTGTTGTTTCAGCAGAGACAGTTTTCTCATTTATAATTTTCATCGATTGCTTTTAGGCTGAAGCCTTTTTGTAAGTAGGTCTTTAATAGTTAATAATTTATCAATGTCATTGAATAGAAAAAGTCTAGTGTTCCCTTCAGTACGTTTTGGAGTGAAGAGTCTCATAGTATCGTATTTGTCTTGCAGTAAGCTGGGTAATTTTTGTTACTACACTCTATAGAAAAACTGGAAGATTTTTGTAATTCTTTTAAACCCCATAATAGTATCTCTCTAATCAGATTTTGTGAAATAAATATTTTATATCTATATATAATAACAAACATGTATAAAAATAAAGTGCATGTTATAAAATCTAACATTCATAAAAATATGTAAAATCAAAAAGTACAGTTTTATTGAGTTTTTAAATATCTATATAAAGTATGTTTAAAATTTTTATAAATCATGATAAAAATAAGGTTATATAAAAAGAAAAGGATGATAGTATGGCGATATTTTTATCTGTTATAGTTTTTATTATTACATTTGTACTACTATTAGGTTCGTATATTATGTTAGTGGCAAATAGAAAAATAAAAAGACGTATGGATAAGGTATTGACATTGGTAGAGCGTATAGTTTAGTTAGTGCTTTTAGTATTTTTGCTATCAATATTTATACTTATAAAAATAATTACAATTAAATATTAAGTTTGATGTGAAAATTTTGAAAAAGATTCCTTGTTTAAAGGGACTGCTATACTTAGCATAAGTTTGATTTTGACAAAAGTGTTAGGGGCGGTATATCTAATTCCGTTCTATCAAATTATTGGTGGAGAAGAGCAGATGGCCCTGTTCAATTATGGATATAGTTATTATGCAAACTATACTTGAGGGTTTCTGCTGCAGGAATTCCTTAGCAATAGCAAAAATTAGTTGCAAAAATATAATGCATTAGGAGCATATAGTATAGTAGGAAAAATTTATAAATTAGGTTCTTGGCTACTTGTAATAATGGGAATAATTGGTTTCTGTATTTTATTTTTGGTTCTGGATTTATTTTCAGAACAAATATTAATAAGTAATCAACAAACATTCACCCCTCAAGAAGGAGCATTAGTGCTAAAAGCTTGAGCTTTGGTATTCCTCTTGTGTTAGTATCAGCGGGAATTCGTGGATTATTCCAGGACATGAGATTATGTTACCTTCTGCATTAAGTCAATTTGTTGAACAAGTAGCTCAGTATTGCTTTTTTATGTTAGGTGCAACATATTTTATTATGAGAGTTCTGGGGTATGGAGTAGTTGAAGGGAATGTTAGGTGCAATCCTTTGCAGCAGCTGTAGGAGCTGTGTTCTCTTTAATTACGTTATCCTTTTTTTATACTAAATATAGAAAAGTTTAGACTTCAATATTCCAAAAGATAGCAATCATATAGAGGTTTCTACTAGTGAATTAGTAAAAGAATTTTTATCTGTTTCAATTCCTTTATATTCATTGTCGGATTATTTCCATTTGAATATAATCGATCAACATAATTTTTATTCATGGTATGACGAAAATAGGTAAGGCTGATATTGTAGATGGAAGGTTCTCTGCATTGCAACTTGTTAATAAGGTAGTAATGATAGCTGTGCTATTGTCCAGCATTTTTCAAGTACATTTTTACCTTCTATTACGCGATTATTTGCACATAGGTGATAAAAGTAAGTGTGAGTTCTCAGATTAACAAAGTAATATTGGCTCTTATGATGATGGTATTACCAGCATTGGTTGGGATGTATAGTACTTGCCGATCCACTTTATTCTACTTTTTATAGTAGGAGTCTTATAAATGCAGATTTACTTAGATTTTATTTACCACTTGCGATTTTGTATTCTCTTTATAGTTTAACTAGTATCATAATGCAAGCAATAAATAAACAATTGATAAATCTTATAACTATAGTAATTGGGTTGGCGGTCAAATACATGACGATTACTCCATTTGTAGTTAATTATGAGACAAACAGTGTAATTTTTATCTTCAATAACAACTTATGTAGTTATGATTATAATTAACTTAGTAATTATAAATGGTGTTGTTAAACTTAAAGTTTTAGAATTTTTATCAAAATTAATTATTCTTTTAAGTAGTTGTTTCATTATGTTTTATTGCAGTCGCTGCGGTTTATGATTCGATTGTCTCTAATTTTGTTATTGAATCAAAAATCTCTAGTATGATATTAATAATAATATGTGCTGTTATAGGGCAGCAGTCTACTTCTTTAGTATTACTAGAATGAAATTTGATAAGTATTTGTTTGGAAGAACAATAACCTTATCAGCATTAAGAAATATGAGGAGAAGAGGATAGTGAGACTAGATAAATTTATGAGTACAACGACGACGCTAAGTAGAGCAGAAGCATTATAAAAAGGAATATTAATTAATAATATTCTAGTAAAAATCCCTGATTATAAGGTTGATGAAATAAGTGATCGAGGTTATAGTGAATGGAGAACAGTTAGTTTATCAAAATATGTATATTTAATGATGAATAAACCTCAAAAATGTTGTATCAGCTACAGAAGATGCGATTGACAAAACAGTAGTTGATATTCTGAAGAAAAAGATCGCATACATAAGGTCTTTCCTGTTGGTAGATTAGATAAGGATACCGAAGGATTGATGTTACTGACAAATGATGGTGAACTTGCTCACAAACTATTTCTCCAAAAAGATGTAGAGAAGAAATACTACGTTGAAGTAAATGGAGAGTTAAAAAAAGAGTATATAGAAATAGTCAAAGCCGGACTAATTATCGATGGAGGATATGAATGTAAAAGTGCAAACTTGGACATACTTGAATCTTCTGTAGAAAAAGTCGAGCATTTATTTCTATAACAGAAGGTAAATTCCATCAAGTTAAAAGAATGATGAAGGCTCTTGGAACTACAGTAACATATTTTAAAAAGGCTATCTATAGGTACTTGATATTAGATGAAAATCTAAAAATTAGGGGAATATAGGTATTTAACAGAGAGGAACTAAAAATTTAAATAAATAATGGAGGGATATATTATGAATATCAATTTTAAAACAAGAAGTTCAAAAATCATAAGGAGGATCTACTAAAAGATTTATTCGAATTACTTAGTGTTCGTTCAATTTTAGGAACTGATATAACTGAAGAAACACCTTTCGGTAGTGGACCCTAGAGAAGCTTTTAGATTTAATTCTATCATTTGGTGAACGTGATGGATATAAAAACTAAGATAGTTGAAAATAAAAGCTGGTCACATTGAAGTAGGTGAAGGTGAAGAATTATTTGGTATTCTTGGACATGTAGATGTTGTTCCAGTTGTAGAGGCTGATTGGATTAGCCACCCATTTAAACCAGAAGTGAGAGATGGAAAAATTTATGCTCGTGGTTCATTAGATGATAAAGGTCCTACAATGGCTGCATATTATGCTGTAAAAACTACTAGATAAACTAGAGTAAAAATGGAATAAACGAGTTCGTTTAATTATCGGAAGTGATGAAGAAACAGGATTTAGATGTGTTAAATCGTACTTTGAGCATGAAGAACAACCTGCAACAGGATTTACACTTGATGCTATGTTTCCTCTAGTATATGCTGAAAAAGCTCGTGTTGACGATCACAAATTAATCTTACTGATGAAGAAGGAACTTATAACTATAAACTTGTTAAGTTAATGGTGGTCAAGTTCTTAATATAGTTATTAAGAGCTCAGAAGCCAGAATTAGTTGGAGAAGTTGCTGATATTAAAGAAAAAATTTGAAAAATTCTTAGCTAAAGAAAAACTTGAGGAGAATAGTCAGGAGATACAATTAGACTAACTCAAAAGGTAAAGCAGCACACGGGTCCAACACCACAATTTGGTATTAATGGAGCTCAAAATTAGCAAAATTTTTAAGTACATTAGGATTAGATGCTAATGGTAAGAACTTTGTTGACTATATAGTAGAAAAACTTTGCTAACGATCCATTTGGTGAAAAATAGAATTAACTATTCTGATGATGAAATGGAGAGCTACATATATTGTGGTATTCTAAAATATGATTTAGCAGAAAAATTGCTGTAGTATCAACTGACTGTCGTCATCCAATGAAGTTTAACTTTAGTAGAAAAATTAGCAGAAGTAAAAAGTAGATAATAATATTGGAGAGTTACTAGTACAAAAAGAAGCGCACTATGTACCAAAAAGATGATGAGTTAGTTATACTCTTTATGGATGTATATAGAAAATATACAGGAGATACTAAAAATGATGCGTTCGTTCTGGTGGTGGAACATATACAGATGCTCTTGAAAAAGGTGTAGTATTTGGACTTCTTTTCCCAGGAAACAAGATACATACAATGCCAATAGAATTTTTAGAAATTGAAGATTTATTATTAGCAACTGCAATTTTATGTAGAAGGAATTTACAAACTTTGCTGTGAGTAAAAATTTTATAAAATGTTTATTTAATATAATATTGTTGAAACTAAAATCAACATAAAAACTAAACCTCAAAGATATTCTTATTGTGTTATTAAAATTAGAATATCTTTGAGATTTTAATTTTAATATAGCATCTTGAAAATAAGTAAAGAATGTATATATATAAAGTGCATTATAATTTTTAAAAAGCAAAAAGAGATTGAAGAAAGGAGCAGTAGAAAAATGTCTAAAGAATATTATCAAATGGTTTGGACTTTAGATGATACATACTCAAGAAGACTATTTTTGTTCGCGAGATAATCAACGTTACTTTATTAAAAATACTACTCCTATGATAGCAACTCTTTTCAGCAGAGGAATTGTCCCAAGATTAAGTATGCGAAACGAATAAGTAATGGAGATGTATTGATTGCTCAAGATTTTGAGAATGGTAGAACATTAAATACAGAAGACATGACTGATAAGCGTATTCCTGAAAATACTAAAAGTTCATAGACCACAAAACTAGAATTATGAAAGCTCAAGGGTATAATGAAGAAACAGCGGCTAGTTCTTTATATAATTTGAAATCTATAATTACAGATGAACTTCGTAAAACAGTAATATTGTTAACGCGCTTAATTATTTGGAAAATTTCTATACCTGGAGATGATGTAGTATACTCCGTGTCACACAGATTTACATAAAGATAACTGGTATTATCTGACCAAGGTAAGTTATTTTTAGTAGATTGGGAACATTCTATACTTTGCGATCACAGCAATCGATATTTCATTTGTTCTGTACAGATATATTCCACAAAGTGATTGGAATGAATGGTTAGAAATATATGACAAGAGCCACATTAAATACATCAGAAATAGATTAAAATGGTATATAACACTAACAAGCAGTTATTATGATAGTTTGGTATCATGAGAAAAACAATTGTCTGAAATGAACTCATGGTTAATCTTTTTAGATAGTATATTAATGATTTTATTTAAAGCATTAAATAGGAAAAACCTAATTAGTGTACTTTATATATAAACGGTAAAATATAAAAGAGTAACATAATATGTTAAGATGAGTCAAAATTATGATATTAATATAGTATATATACTATTGATAGATATTAGAAGGATTAATATATTAAGATAGATCGATTTAATTTGATGATTTTACTGTTATGTTAGTAGAAACTTATGGGCAACAGCATGACTATAAAAGATTATAAATTATACCTAGATAGACTTAGATGCAGTACTTTATATAATGGAGATCAGGTATGCTAGGAATTTGTTGAATATTTAAACGATAAAAATATTGACTATTTATTTTTAACAAATAATCTCAACGAAAGAACCAAAAGATGTAGCTGAGCATCTAAAGAAATTAGATATAAACACATCAGAAGAACATGTATTTACTTCAAGTGATGCTACTAAAATTTATCTTGAGTCTAAAGGCTATAGAAAACTTCTATATGTATAGGGAGAAAGCTGGGGTAAAGAATACACTTAGTTCATTTTGAGTCAAAGGATACTGAAGAAGATGTTGAAGCAGTAGTAGTAGGTCTAGATAGAAAAAACTCTACATATGAAAAATTAGCTATCATAAGCTACAGCTATTCTAGATGGGGCAGAACTTATTGGCACTAATCCAGACACATTATTACCGACTGCACATGGTTTTCGTTCCGAGTAATGGAGGACAAGTCAAATAACGTATACACACAACTTCTACGCCTGCTACATATTATTGGTGTTTAGTACTATTATTATGGAATCATACTGTTAAATTATTTAATTATAGAAAAGATGAAAATAGTAATGGTAGGTGATAATTACGATACAGATATTATGTCTGGTATAAATAGTGGAATAGATACAATTCATGTTCAAACAGGTGTGACAAGCTTCGAAGAATTGGAAGAAAGAAAAAACAACGTATTCAATAGAAAACTTATATCAATTGATTAAATAGCAAGGAGAATAAAAATGATAATAAAAACTGAAGAACAATTACAAAAATGAAAAGAAATAGGTTTTATCTGTGCTACTATTCGTGATGAAATGGTAGCAGTGCATGGTGTTTCAACAAAAGAACTTGATAATATCGCAAAAGGGAATTATTTCGATACGGTGCGAAATCAGCTCAATAACTGAGTACTGACTTCCCAGGGTATACATGTATTTCATTAAAATTATCAGAAAGCAGCACGGGAGTTCCATCTAGTACTAAAATATTGAAAGATGGAGATTTATTAAATATAGATGTATCAGGATGTAAAGATGGATAGTTATGCAGATACTGGAATTTCTTTTTGTAGTAGGAAAGTTGACGATCTATGAAAGAAAAAGTATGTGAAGTTGCTAAAGAAGCATTTTACGAACGTATCAAACATGCTGTTGCGGAAGAAAAATTAATCAAATTGGAAAAAATGTTCATAAAAAATTAAAGAACATAAATTAGAAGTAATTGAAAATTTAACTGGTCATGGAATTGGAACTCATTGTACCAAGAACCACAACATGTTTTCAACTATTTTTCGATCAGTGGGATAACATTATCCTAAAAAGATGGTATGTGTTTAGCAGTAGAACCATTCGTATCTACAAAAGCACTGTAGGTAATTCAGATGAGAGATGAATGGGAATTAGTAGCAAAATGACGGTTCATATATTGCACAATATGAACATACGATAGTTGTTCGAGGATAATCAAGAACCTTTAATATTAACAAAATAGATTAATTTTTATTGAAAAAAAGTTGACAAGTTAATAAAAATGATTTAAGATACTACTTATTAAAAACTATGGAGAGAAGAAAATGTGAAAATTTAGTAATAGTCGAATCTCCTTCAAAGGCAAAAAGCTATTGAAAAAATATCTAGGGAAAAATATAGAGTAATATCTTCAAGGTCATGTTAGAGACCTTCCTAAGAGTAGAATGGGAGTAGAGGGTTATGATAATGGGGTGTGATGTAGATTATATTTTCTATAAGAGGAAAAAGGAGATGTAATAAAGTCTTTAAAGAAAGAGGCTAAAAGGGAAAAAGTTTTCCTTGCATCCGACCCTGATAGAGAAGGAGAGTACAGAGCTGGCATATTGCTCACATATTAGGTTTAGATAATGATTCTGATAATAGAACAGTATTTAATGAAGTAACAAAAGATGCAGTAAAGGGATGCAATTAAACATCCAAGAAAAATTAATACGGTTTAGTTCAATCACAACAGGCACGAAGAATATTGAGATCGTCTTGTAGGTTATAATATTTCTCTCAGTTTTTATGGAAAAAAGTTAAACCGAAATTATCAACTGGACGAGTTCAAAATGCTGCATTAAAATTAATTGTAGATAGAGAGAGAAGAGATTCAAAAATTTGTTCCACAAGAATATGGTCAATGCCTATAGAACTTTATTAAGAATAGAAAAAGTTTTAACAGCTAATTTTTATTCATATAAAGGTGAAAAGATCGAGCTTGAAAAGCAAAAAGATGTGATAAGAAAAAGTAATAAAAAGGCGATACATTTAAAGTAATAGATGTAGGGAAAACTAAGAAAAATAGAAATGCAAAATGTTTATATTACTTCTACTATGCAACAAGATGCTTCAAGAAAGATAAATTTTAAAAACTCAGTAAAACAATGAGCGTTGCTCAAGAGCTATACTGAAGGAATTAATCTTATTAGGTGGTGTTACCGGATTAATTACTTATATGAGAACAGATTCTACAAGGGTTTCTGATGAAGCGGTAAAAATGGCTAATGATTATATTCTTAATAATTTTTGGTAAAGAGTATTTAGCAACATCAATAAAGTCTAGAAAGTCTAGTAAAAATGTTCAAGATGCCCATAAGGGTATTAGACTCAACGAATGTTAGTTTTACACGATTCAATTAAGGAATATCTATCAAACGATCGATACAAGTTGTATAAAATTGATTTGGGAAAGATTTCTAACAAGTCGCATGAGTGCAGCAGTATATGAAACTAGTACAACTACATTTGAAAATAATAAAGTAGTATATCGTAGGGGCACATTCTAAGCTTCTATTTAACGGTTTTTAGCAGTGTTAAAAAGAAAAGAAAAAGTAAAACTTGCTCCAGAGTTCGAAGTGGGGAAGATGCGAAAATTAAGGATATAAAGAAGAACAACACTCACGCAACCACCAGCACGATATTCAGAGCAAAATTAATTGCTGAATTAGAAGAACTGGATGTAGGGCGTCCATCTACTTATGCGACAATAGTAGATACACTTCGAGATATTATGCAAAGTTGCAAAACAAAGTATTTACTCCAACAGAATTAGGGACGTTAGTAAGTAAAATTACTGAACAATATTTTTCCTGATATCATAAATACTAAATTCACAGCCAACTTAGAAAGTCAACTAGACGATATAGCTGAAGGAAAAAGTTGGATGGGACTATTTATAATTTCTATAATGGGGTTTAGAAAAAGATGTTGAAAAAGCAGAATCGGAAATGGAAAAAGTGGAAATAAAAACAGAAGAATTCACTGGTGAAACTTGTCCAGAATGCTCATCTCCACTTGTATTCAAATTAGGTAAATTTGGTAGATTTATAGCATGTTCTAATTTCCCTGACTGTAGATATACAGATACACAATCCAGAAAAAGTAGGAGTAAAATGTCCGAAATGTAAAGAGCATGATATATTAGAAAAGAAATCTAAAAAAAGGAAAGCTTTTCTATGGTTGTGAAGGATTCCGACTTGTGATTTTTGTTTCATGGGATAAACCAATAAATAGAAATTGCCCGAAATGTGATAATATTTTATTTGAGGGTAAAGGTGTTCATTGCATACACTGTGATTATAAAGAAGAAATAAAAATAGAATTTTCTACAAAAAGATTTGATAAGTATTTTCAATTATCAAATCTTTTTATTTCTATTAATATTATAAATGACTAATACTACCTAATTCAACAAGAAAATGTTTACAACGTTGATGAATTTATGGTGAAAAACACAAAACTTAAAACACTATAAATCTAAATTATCAGAAAAATTTAAAACATTTTTAAACAAAAAGAAGATATTTTTAATATATTGACAAAAAGTCTTGAAATATATTATTGTGTATATAACATACTAAAAAATTAATTGAAAATATTCGGAGGAGATGACATGTTGAAATTTTTAAAGAAAAATCCATATGTTTCAATCGGACTTATGTTATTCGCACTGTTCTTTGGTGCTGGTAATTTAATTTTCCCAGCATTTTTAGGACAAAACGCTGGAACAAACTTTATCTACAGCGATGGTTGGATATTATTATGGGAGTAGGATTACCACTTCTTGAGTGATTGTAATGGGGTATTCAGGAGCTGAGGATCTGTTAGATTTATCTAGTAGAGCAGGAAAAGGATTCGGTATAGCATTTACGACTTTATTATACTTAACAATCGGACCTTTCTTTGCAATCCCAAGAACAGGTACAACTACTTATGAATTAGGATTATCAAGCTTTGTTGCACCAGAAAATACTACAATAGCTCAAGCAATTTTCTTAGCGTTCTTTATGGGGTTAACATTGTGGTAGCAATTAGCCCTAATAAATTAGTAGATAGAATTGGTACAGTAATCACACCAGTTTTTACTACTTTCAATGGTTGTTTTAATGATTGCATCTTTAGCTAAACCTATGGGTTCTGCTCAAGAAGCTACTAAAGCATATGCTACTACTTCATTAGCATTTACAAATGGTTTAATGGAAGGATACAACACAATGGATGCACTAGCATCATTAGTATTCAGTATAATCGTAATTAACTCTGTTAAACTTTTATGGAGCTAAAACTAAAAAAAGTATTTAATAATGCTGCAAAATCAGCTATTATAGCAGCAGTATTATTAGCACTAGTATATGTATTCATTTCAAATATTGGAGCTACATCTGTTTTCAGTTTTAGGATTACAAAAACTGGTGCTGGGGTATTAACTGGAGCGACAACTTATTACTTTGGTAATGTTGGTAAGATTATTACTATTTTTTGTTATTGTATTCTTAGCTTGTTTAACAACAAGTGTTGGATTAGTAACGGCATGTTCTTCATTCTTTGTGAGATTATATGATAAAATTAGTTATAAAACTTATGCAATTGCATTAACTCTATTCTCATTTGCAGTAGTAACTACATGGTTTAGCTGCAATAATCCAAGGTGCAGTGCCAGTGATTGAGTTTTATTATATCCAGTAACAATGGTGATTAATCCTACTAGGATTCTTAAATAACTTCTTTGGTGGAAAAGAGTTGTTTATGTGACTACTGTACTATTTACAGGGTATTTTGGTTTATATGCAACAATAACTTCAACTTTCAAACTTGCAGTACCAGCTGTGGATAGTTTATTATCAAAAGTTAAGTTTTTACCAGTACCTACAGATTTTGCATGGTTAAACTTTGCATTAGTAGGTTTTGTATTAGGTGTTGTTTTAACTTTCTTCGTAAAGAAAATAAATAATTTAGAAAAAGGGTGATAGGAAGATTAATCTTCTATCATCTTTTAATTTTCGACTATTGTTTTTGACAATAAGATAGAGCAATGGTATTATAATAAGATGTAGTCTTATTATAATAAGAAAGAAATGCAGAATAAAAACAAGGTGATATCATTTTGTTATTTTATATAGGAGAGTAATGGTTTTAGAATTTAGAGAATATTCAAAGAAAAATAAAAAGACATATATTAGAACTTGATTTTAAGGTCGAAAACAGGTGAAATTTTTAACAATTATTAATAATAAAAACGGAAAATTTAGAACTTTAAAAGATTCTTTTTAGAAAAAGAACAAAAGTTTAAAGGTGAAATACTTTTTTGATAATGAGGATGTAAGTAAACAACAACTTTTATTTACTAAAGATTTTTGGATTTTATAATGATTTAACATTGATAAAAACCTAAAAGGTAGCACTAGAGTTATTTAATATAAAAAGTATCAGTTGATAATATAACTGAAGATTTAGAGTTTTTAAATCTTAAACTGGTTCTAAATATAGAGACTTATTACCAAACGAAATTAACAAGTTTCATATATTGTTTTCAATATTAGTCGATCGAAAATGTATTAATAATTGATAATACTAATAAAAGATTTAACTATAGAAGATATGGAAGTTGTAAGTGATTTTATTTTGGATAAAATCAAATAATGCTAATGTTATTATTTTAGATACAATGCTGAACAGATATAATAGTATTGCAGATAAGGTTCTTGTTATTACAGATGGTATTAAGTCTTATTAGTAAATCTTGAGGACTTACTAGTATTAAAAACAATTAACTGCAATAAATATTTCTAGCAATGAAAAATCTAGAAACTATCTTATCTAGATATCAATATACGATTTTACCATGAAAAATGAAATAGTAGTAAGAGAAAGAAGTGCTTGAAGAAGTGGTATATAGTTTATTGAAAAATAATATTAAGTATATCAAATTCGTAAATCTAGGGTGAAAAGATTAAATTATATGAGGGGCGAGGTGATCCTATAATGATGTTTATGTAGAGATTCGGAAAGTTATTTAGAAGAAAAAATTTAATTACTTATTTGCTATAATTTTAATTTTACTAAATTTAGTATTTGCTTATAAATTAAGTACTTTTGCAACTTTTTGACATGTCTGAAATAAATATAATATTTAATATTGTATTTAAGATAGATTTAATATTAATTCTATTCATTATGGAATTAATATATTTTTATCTTATAGGAAGATTATATATCGAAGGTTAACGTGCTTATAGAAGTTCGTAAAAGAAAAAGTATACGTGATTTTTCTCTATCTTATGCTAGTTTAATTTATTTTTTGTACTATGTCATAATAGTAACAAGTTTATTAGCTACATTATTTGTTCGTAAGAATAGTTTATTCACAGAGTTAAAATCGATAATGATGAATGTAAATACTGCAGGTGCATATGCAACGATGTTACTAGTATTGCTACTATTTTGCAAAGCATTGTATTCTTACTATCATTAACTTTATTTAATAATACTAATTTAGCTATTTCAGTTTTCACTTTTATTTTTCCTGGTGGAGAAGTAATTACTAATATGATTAAAGCACGAGTTAATTTTGTAAGTGAAAAGAATAGATAATAGCATTCTTTGCAATTTTTACTAAATCGTTTAATAATTTTAAATCAATATATTACATTTAATCTTACTACTTTTTACCTGTAGTATTAAACATTATTGGTTTAGTAATAGTTATTTATATAGTTAGATTTATATATATTCGGATAGAAGGAGATTTTTAATGGATACACAGATTTTAATTCAGTATGTGATGGTTTTACTGAGTTTAATACTATTAGAAGGATTATTGTCAGCAGATAATGCTATTGTTTTTAGCTGTTATGGTTAGACACCTCCCTCCTAAAGAACAAAAACATGCATTAATGTTGGACTTGCTGAGCATTAATATTTAGAATTATTGCGATTTTCTTAATTACAATATTAGCGCAATATTGGGAAATACAGGTACTAGGTGGATTATACCTGCTATATATGGCGAGTGTGCATATAAAGGAGTTTTTGAAAAACAAAACATAAAGATTCATCTGAGGAAATAAAAAGTACCTAGCAAAAGTGGTTTTTGGGCCACTGTTATTAAAGTAGAATTGACAGATATAGCATTTGCTATCGATTCAATTTTAGCAGCGGTAGCAATTGCAATTACATTACCACATATCTCTGAGACATCAATTGGAGGTATTAACCTTGGACAATTCTCGGTTATGGTAATCGGTGGATTTGTAGGTGTTATAATAATGCGTTATGCTGCTAATATTTTTATCAAAAGTATTGGAGACTAAACCTGGTTTAGAAATAGCTGCTTTCTTAATCGTAGGGTGGGTAGGTATTAAACTATTTGTTATAGCAGCTGCTCATGAGAAATTAGGATTAATACACACGATTTTCCACATTCAACACTGGACAGTAATTTTCTGGGTTGTTTTTACTTGGATTATTAGTCTGGGAGAATATTAGTATCAAAAAGATTTGAAAATAAATAATAAACAAAGAAGAGGTGATAAAACGACTCATCTCTTCTTTTTGCACTAAGGTTAACCTATTATTTTCATATCACATATATAGATATGTGGTATAATTTTTAATATATATAATTTAGGAGGATAAAAATGGCATTTGATGGTTTTTGTAAGAAAGATAGTAAGAGAACTGAAGAGTATAGTGAATGGCCGAATAAATAAAGTAAATAATCTATCTACAGATGAATTTTATATTTTCGGTAAGAAAAGGAAAAAAACTTGAAGTTATTTGTTTCGGCTAATCCAAGTTCGTCTAGAATACAATTAACAAATAATAGTTATGAAAATCCTTCAACACCTTCAAATTTTTTTGTTCAGTGTCTAAGGAAGTATTTAACTGGTGGGATAATCTAGAGATTAATCAATTGAATAATGATCGTATAATTATTTTTAAAATAAAAATTTTTGATGATTTAGGTTATGAAAAGTATTATTATCTAATTACAGAATTGATGGGAAACATTCTAATATAATACTTGCTAATGAAGAGAATATTATTTTAGAATCATTAAAAATAGTTATAGCTTGGAGTATAAGCGTTCAACTATCTCGAATATGAGCATACTTACCTCCAACTATAGAAAAATTAATCCATTTGAATTTGATAAATATAGTAATTTAAAATTTTGAATATGACGATAAAAATTCTTAATGAAAAAATTTTTATGGTGTATCTGCTTTATTAAATAATTATTTTAAGAAGACATCAAGTACTGAGTTGAAGGATTCTATCAATGAAGTTTTGTGAGAGACTTTGACAGTTATTATAAACCAGTCTTAATAGAAGAAAATGGAAAAAGACTTTTTATTTCTTTTGAAGTAAAAGATTATAGCAGAGAATTTGAATCTTTATCACAATTACTTGATTATTATTATATGGATATTGCCAAAAGAAGCAATCAATAAAAAATACTGATAGAAATTTATTTAATTTTGTTAAAAGCTAAACTGAATCGATTAAATATAGAAATATTAACATCTGAACTGGATCAGGCTTATAGTAGAGATGATTATAAATTAAAGGACAGTATTGATTTCTAATATTTATTTATTTAAAAAGAAATCCTGAGATTGTTACATTGCAGAATTTCTATAGTGAAGATTTATCTGATATTGAGATAGAATTAGATCAAAACTTAACTATTGAGAAAAATTCAGAAAATACTTTAATTTATATAAAAAGAATAAGAGAACAATTGAGAATTTGATTGAACAAATTGATATAGCAGATATCGAATATTTTGAAACAATAAAATTTCAACTTGAAAATGCAGATAAAACTGACATTGCAGAGATTAAAGAGGAAATTAATTGCAAAATGGAATCCTAAAAGGAAAAAGTAAAAATTAATAAGAAAAGAATAAGAGAAATTATTTTTATTGTTAATCATAATGGAACTGCAATATATGTTGGATAATCTTCAAAAATGATGCTATAACAAATAAATTAGCAAGACGTGATTATTTATGGTTCCACCTTCAAAAGATATTCCAGGAGTCATGTTGCTTTAATCTTCGATAATAATCCTGGAGAAGATACTATAGAAGTTGCGTCAATGTTAGCAGGCATACTATTCGAAGTTTAAAAAATGAGTATGTAAATGTTGATAGAACATTGATAAAAAATGTGATACCGGGCACAAAACCTGGATTAGTGACTTATACTGGACAGAAAACCGTTAAAGCAAAAGATAGATAAAAGTTTTTATCGGACAACTTCTGACAAATGATAACAATTAAATGAAAAAGGAAGATGAATATATGAATGATAAATTGGATGAAAACAGTATAAAGGATACATTACCAACTGTATTTGGATATATAGGTATAGGTTTAGCATTTGGTATTATAGCTAGCTCTGTGGGGACTTAATCCTTCATTGTAGGGCGCTATGTCATTATTTATATATGCGGAGGAGCTCAATTTATAACAGTGAGTATGCTATCTAGCGGGTTTCCTATACTCTCAATTTATGCTAGCAACATTCTTATTAATTCAAGAATGATATTAATGAGTATGGCAATAGCCCTGTTTTTTTAAACGTTATAGTGATGTTTAAGAATATAGTAATTGGTACTTTTTAACTGATGAAAGTTTTTGCTTTAGGAATTAATAAGCAAAACTATACAAATGGGAATCTATCTTATGAATGGTTTTAATGCTGCAAACTAATATCTTATTTACGTGGGTATCTTCATCTGTTGCAGGAGCGTTATTAGGAGGAATAGTTAAGATCCAAAATTACTTGGTTTAGATTTTTGCTTTAGTAGCAATGTTTATAGGATTATATACTGCAAGTTCTATCAGATTTTTACTATAAAAGAAAAATCCAGTTTATTGTAATTGTAGTTGTATTATTTTTAGTATATTTTGAATGATTTTTTATTCTAGTAATGCATTGATTATAGTAGTTACTTTAATAGGATGTGCGATAGGAGTGGTATTAAAAATGTTATTAACTAACTATATTCTCTAACAATATTGGGATGTACAATAGTAACCTTTATCAAGTACTCCCCTTGTGTTACTGAAAAGTTTAATCTACCAAAAAGCGGTAATAGAGTACCTTGGTTTTTGTACCAATTGTTATAATGTCAGCATTATGGTTTGATAGTTTATTTATACAAAGAATTGGAGAATTTCCTCAAATTAATTATGAAAATCTACTAGCCTCTTTACCTACAGTAGTTAGTGCAATCGTTTCAAAAGAGTTTACTAGTTATGTTGTAGTTGGAATATTATCCTTAGCGATAATAAGATACGTGTTTTAGTAATTAAAAATAGATTATTTAATTGACAAAAAAATCAAGAATTTTGAAAAATAATGCTGAATTAATTTATAACTTAAATATACATGTTTATAGTTTAAATGATTTATGGTATCATAAAAAGATAATAAAACATAACAGAAGGATACGAAAAATGGAGAAAAGGATTACTAATAGTTCTTTTTCAGGACCTTCAGGAGTAGGGTAAAGGTACTGTTAGAAAAAGAATTTTTGAAAGTAATGATGTTGACTTCGAATATTCAATTTCAATGACATCAAGAGGTGATGAGACCTGGTGAAGTAGATGGGGTTGATTATTTCTTCAAAACAAAGAAGAATTGAAAATTTAATTCAGCAAGGTGAGTTATTAGAATATGCACAATATGTTGACAATTACTATGGAACTCCCGTTAAATACGTTAGAGACGATGGATAAAGGTAAAAGATGTATTTTAGAAATCATGTACAAGGTGCTGGTCAAGTAAAAAGCAAAATTGATGCTCTATTTATATTTTTAGCGCTACCAAGTATTGCTGACCTAAAAGATAGATTGAAAGGTCGTGGAACTGAAAGTGATGAAGTAATAGAATCGCGTATAGCAAAAAGCTAAGAAAAGAAATTAATATGATGCATTTATATGATTATGTAGTCAGAAAATGATGAAGTAGATAAAGCGGTAGAGCGTATAAAAAGCTATTATACTTTAGTGAACATTTAAAAACGTGAACGTATTGAAATGAAGTATGGAAGAGCATTATTAGAATTAGAAGAAATGTAGGGAGAAAAAGATGTTATATCCAAAATTAGATGTATTAAAATCAAAAGTAAATTCAAAATATGTTAGTTTTCATTAGCAGGTAAAAGAGCAAGAGAATTGTTGCTGAACCAGAAACTGCAAAATTAGAAAATATACTCACATAAAGAAGTGGGTAAAGCATTAGAAGAAATTGCTGAAGGTAAAAATTTCTGTTCTAGAAAAATAGTTTAAATTATTGTTTTACAAAAATAGTTTTTAGTGTAAAAGTAATATGGAGTGTTTTCTTTGAGTGATGGCGCAGCAATGCTGAGAAAGTCCATACTCACACAGGCTGAGATGCCTGTAGTGTTCAACGCTAAACGATAGTTTAGGCACCATGTGGTGACGGCAGAAAATATAACCTAAGTAGTTTTTCTATATGGTTATATATCTTGAAAGTGCTACAGTGACGGGTTCTTGTGAAAATACAAGAAGTGGAACGTGCTAAACCCTTGAGTGAGCAATTCAAATTTTGGTAGAAGCACTTATTCCGCAGAAATGAATGTAGGGGATAGGGAAATATGTATATATTTAGACAGATGATCACAGCTATTTTTACGAGGTAGACTAGTCTCGATTGAGTAAGATAGATACAGAATATGGCTTATGATAAGAAAAACAACTGGTTCTAGGGGCTCTTTGGAGCCTCTTTTTAAGGAGGAAGAAATGAATTTTAATTTAGTAGCATCAACCTCAATGGGAATTGAAGCAATAGTAGCTAAGAGAAGTACAAGAGTTAGGGTTATGAAACAAAAAGTAGAAAAATGGGAGTGTATTTTTCTGGAGATAAAAGAGCGATAGTTCGTTCGAATTTATGGTTAAGATGTGCGGACAGGGTAAAAAATCGTTGTTGCACAATTTCCTGCTTATACCTTCGAAGAACTTTTGAAAAACAAAAAAAGCGATCGAGTGGGATAAATACCTTCCAGTAGATGCTAAGTTTCCTGTAGATGGGCGTAGTCATAAATCTACATTATTTAGATGTTTCTGACTGTCAATCTATTGTAAAAAGCGATAGTAGAAAAAATGAAAAAGAGTTATGGAATTACTGGTTTGGTTAACAGAAACTGGGGCAAGATATAGATTAGAGATAATTATGTTGAATGATATTGCAACTATTCTATTAGACACTTCTGGAGATGGTCTTCATAAACGTGGATATCGTGCTAAACAAGGAACTGCACCATTAAAAAGAAACACTAGCAGCAGCGATGGTTAAATTAACTAACTGGAAAGGTGAAACACCATTATATGACTTGTTCTGTGGATCCGGAACATTATTGATAGAAGCGGCTATGGCAGCACAAAAATATGGCTCCTGGTATCAATAGAAACTTTGATTTTGAAAAGTGGCCATGGATGCCAAAAAGTCTTGTTGATGAAGAAAAGAAATAAGGGCTGAAAGATCTTATCGATTATGAAAAAGAACTAGAATTATATGGTTCTGATATCGATCCCTAAGATGATAGCAACTGCAGAAAATAATGCGGAAGAAATAGGTCTTGCGGGAGTAATTAAGTTTAAACAGATGTCGAGTTTTCGACTTTGTAGCGAAGAAGGAAACTGGGTGTGTGATTGCCAACCCACCGTATGGAGAACGTTTAGGTGAGAAAAAGAAGTAGAGGCGATGTATAAATTTTTAGGGACTGAACTTAAAAATAAAAAACATTGGTCACTTTACTTATTAACTTCTCATAAAATGTTTGAAATATTTATATGGGAAAAAGGCGACGAAAAGAAGAAAGCTATTTAACGGTTCCATTGAATGTACCTATTATCAATACTGGGAGAAAAATAAGATAACATTTGACAATTATAAAAATATATCATAAAATAAGGATGTGAAGTAGAGTTATATTAAAAAGAAAAAGAGGTTGAGTTTTATGCATTTAACAAAAAGTACTGAACAAGCAATCTGTATAATGGTAATGTTATACCTTCAAGATAGGCATGTCTTAAATTCTAAGGGAAATAAGTCAGCGTTTAAATATTTCTCCAACGTATCTGAAAAATTATGAGAAAATTGGTTGTCAATGATCTGGTAAAAGCTAACACTGGTATTGGCGGGGATATAAATATAAATCAAATAAAAAGTTACTTTATATATGACGTATATGGACGCTAAACGATGAAGTAGAAATATTTGCTTTAAAAACAGTTATGTATCTAGAATTTTTGAAGGTGCGTTAGCAGTGGATAAACGTTATAGCAAGTATTTGAAAAAGTTAACACTGTAAATAAAGCTATAAAAATCTTCATTAGAAGAAATTACAATCGAAAGCTTAGTTGAAGATATTCTAGAAGAGATTCTAAAAATAAGATTAGATTGGAATAATTGGGAAGAACGAATTTGAAAGAGTAAACGTCTTCTTTTAAAGGATAAAAATAACGGTTATGAAAATTCATAACCGTCTTTTTCATCATGCACTACGAAAAGCCTCGATAAATTTATCGATATTTTTCAAAAATCTTCGTCTGTATCTGCTTCTATCTCTATTTTCAGGGTTTTTCTGTAGGGATTTGTTGCTCCTGTTTTTGCAATTTGTTCATCGAATTGATCGACACAAACACAATACTCATCATAAATAGTGTCACCAGTTCAATAACTCCGTATATTTTTCCTTTCGTAATTTTTATCAGCAAGAACTTCAAAAATTCTTCCATTTCCTCTGAAGTTCACCTTCACCATATGTAACTAGCCACGATAAAAGCATCAGCATCATCAAGGAAATCAAAATCTTCCATATCCTCGATAAATAGTTTTTCTATTTCTAAACCTTTTTCTTCTTCGAATTTCTCTATCATTAAATCAGATAACATTTCAGTATTACCTGTCAAACTTGCGTAAACTAATTTAATATTCAAAAACCCTCCATTCTATTCGTATATAAATAACTAATCATTATTATAACGTATTAAAAATTTAGTAAATAAATAAATTCTAAAAAGATTATTTTTGAGCAAATTTATTGAAAATGATTGAAAATTGTAGTTTAATTTATATATCTTTTACATTATGGAGGTACAATGTGGAAAAAGGTCTTAATCTTTTTCCACTCTATCTTAGATGGAGTAAAATTTAAGATGAAAATTTTACAAAAATACTAAAGAAGATGAGTAAGATACTCATTTTGGAGGATAGACAATGGAAAACAAATTTACATTTTTGAGAAATTCATAATGATTTCTACAAAGGAAAACTTTATTATTTTTAGTAGTGCTTTTTGCGTTATTTTTACTTAATGTACTATTTGGCGAGGTTAGTTCATCAAAAACGAACATTAATATCTACTGTTCTAGGGTTAGCTTTAGAATTCTAATTCCAAGCATATTCAGGTTTTTAGTGATGAACCGATAAAGATTAAGTATGTTGCTGAAACAACAACGTGGTATTCATTATTTGGTAATGGATTTATTGACTTAATTAAAATGTTAATCGTTCCGTTAGTATTAGTTTCAATTATTAATAGTAATTGTAAATATTAATGCTAATACTGATGTTAAAAAATTAACAAGATTAACACTGATTGTGAACGTTAGGAATGGTTGCAATAAGTTCGATTGTTGGATTTGTAGTTTCGCAATATTTAGAATTAGGGAAGTAGTTCAATTGTTTTAGAGCAGTGGAGATAGTAAAAAATAAAAGAAGTAAAAATGTTGTTACAATTATTCGAGAATTAATTCCTTCTAACCTATAAAAAGCAATGGTGAGACTTCAATGTAATCGGAGTTGTAATCTTTGCAATGTTTATAGGATTAGCTGCAAGATATATTCAAAATAAAGATGAAAATAAAGTGAAAAACTTTTATTGATTATATTGCTAGCTTACATGCAATCATTTCTCGAATGACAGTTTTAGTAATCAGACTATTACCATACGCTGTAATTCCATTATTAGCTAATACAATTGCACAAAAGAGTTAAAATCAATTAAAAGATGTATTATTATTTATCGGTTTATTATATGTAGCGGTAGTAATTCAATTTTATAATTCAAGGATTATTCTTATTATTACACGGTGTTTCACCAGTTACATATTTCAAAAAGCAAGTAAACCATTAGTTTTAGCATTTTACTTCACGTTCAAGTGCAGGTACTTTACCTTTAACTATTAATACTTTAACTAAAGATATGGAGGTAAACTAATCAACAGCTAACTTGTTGCTTCGTTCTCATCTACAGCGGAATGCAAGGGTGTGCGGGAATTTATCCAACAATGTTAGTTGTATTTTTAGCTAATACAAATGGAATAACTATTGATGCAACTATTATTCATAATGACTGTCATCGTTGTAACATTAGGTTCTGTAGGGAATTGCAGGTGTTCGTAGGTGCAGCAATCACAGCTGCTTCAGTTTCAGTTAACGGAGTAGGTTTTGGAGCATTATTCAATCAAATTAACCCAATTTTTAGTGGTAGATCCAATTTTAGATATGGGACGTACTTGCTTAAATATTGAGTGGTGGTAGCATGACAAACTCTATTATGGTTGATAAACACCAGGTTTTGTTAACAAAGAAAAATTTTATGAGTTTGATAAAAGTAACTGAGATAAAAAGAAAAATCGTAGCATCGGGAGTGCTACGATTTCTTTTATATTAATATATGTATTAGTGTTCACAATGTGATAATATTATAAAGGTAAAAAGTTTAGTAATATATCAAAAATTTTTGGTCAAAAGCATTATTTTTGCAATTACGTTAAAATATATGGAGGTACTATGACTGAATTTTTAAAAAGAATATGATGTTATTATGATTGGAGGAGGACATGCTGGGATTGAGGCAGCACACGCTGCTAGTGAAAAAGGTGTTAAGACTCTAATGATTACAATTAATTTAGATACTATTGGATTTATGCCATGTAACCCAGTAGTGGGTGGACCGGCAAAAGAATTGTTGTCCGTGAGTAGATGCACTTGGTGGTCTAATGGGACGAGTAGCTGATAAGACTAATATTCAAAAGTAAAATGTTAAATCAGCAAAAAGGACCAGCAGTTCGTGCACTAAGAATGCAATCAGATAAAGTTGAGTATCAATTAGAAATGAAGAATTTTAGAAGATACTCCAAACTTAGATATTGAGCAAGCAATGGTACGTGAACTTATTATTGAAGATAATAAAAGTAGTTGGATTAAGAACTATGCTTGGAACAGCGTACAAAAGCTAAAGTAATTATTATTACTACAGGTACATATTTACGTGGGGAAATAGTAATAGAGATATTAAATATTCTTCTGGTCCAAACCACCAAATGCCTTCTATTGATTTAGCAAAACAATTAGAAGAATTAGGATTTGATTTAGTTAGATTTAAAACAGGAACACCACCTAGGGTTAACGCAGATAGTGTAGATTTTTTTCTAAAACAGCGATTCAACCGGAGACGGAGAGAATCATGCATTTAGTTATGAAACTACAAAATTTGTTGAAAGTCGAGTACCATGTTGTAACTTACAAATTCATCTACATGAAATGTATTGACAAAAACTTAGGACGTTCAGCTATGTATTCTGGTGTAATTAAAGGAACTGGTCCGAGAATACTGTCCAAGTATTGAAGATAAATATGTTCGTTTTTAACGATAAAGAAAAGACATCAACTTTTCTTAGAACCAGAAGGAAGAAATACAAAAGAAATATATGTACAAGGTCTGTCTACTTCTTTACCAGATGATGTTCAACGAGACATGGTACGTAGTATTGCTGGACTTGAAAATGCAGTAATTATGCGTAATGGTTATGCAATTGAGTATGATGCTGTAAATCCAACAACTTTATGGCCAACTTTAGAAACGAAATTAATTGATGGATTATTTACTGCAGGACAAATTAATGGTACTAGTGGTTATGAAGAAGCTGCAGGACAAGGAATCATGGCGGGAATAAATGCCGCTTGTAAAGTGCTTGGTGAGGAACCGATGATTCTAGGTCGTGATGAAGCTTATATTGGAGTGCTGATTGATGACTTAGTAACAAAAGGAACAAATGAGCCATATAGACTTCTAACTTCAAGAGCAGAACATAGATTATTATTACGTCATGATAATGCAGATATGCGTTTAACAGAAAAAGCGTATAACTATGGTTTAGTAACTGAAGAAAGATATAATAAATTCTGTGAAAAACGTGAGTATGGTTGCTGATGAAAGGTGAAAGACTTAAAACTTTTAGAATAACTCAACAGCAGCAACATTAGAAAAACTAGTGGAATTAAATAGTGCAGAAATCAGAGATGGAATTTTAGCAATCGACATGTTAAGACGTCCGGAATTAAGTCATGAGAATGTTCTATATTTAGCTAATGATGAAACCAAACTACCTAAAGATGTAGTGGAACAAGTTGAAATAGAAGTTAAATATGAAGGGATATAAAAATCTCTTCAACAAGTAAGAAACTTAAGAAAATGAATGAAATGAAAATTCCAGCTGATTTGAGTTATGATGAAGTCCCAAGTTTAGCTTTTAGAAGCAGAAAAACTTAAAAAGTATTACCTCTAACTATAGGTCAAGCTTCACGTATTTCAGGAGTTAATCCAGCGGATATTTCTATATTATTAGTGTATTTAGAACAACGAAGAGGTATGAATAATGAATAAAGAGCAATTCTATAGTGCTGTAAAAGAGAAGGTAGGAATAGAATTATCGGAACTTCAAAAAGAACAGTATAGCAAATACTATGATTTAGTAGTAGAATGGAATCAAAAATTAATCTTACAGCTATTACTGAGGAAGAAGGTTCTATACGAAACATTTCTTCGATTCAATTTCTTTAGCATTTTTTAAAGATTATTCAAATATAGAAAGTATATGTGATGTGGGTAGTGGTGCAGGATTTCCTTCAATACCATTGAAGATTTTTGTATCCTAACTTAAAAGTTACAATAGTTGATTCGCTGAATAAGAGAATAAAAGTTCTTAAATCTAGTTAAAGAGGAACTAGGACTTGTTGATTGTAATTTTGTTCATGCAAGAGCAGAAGAATTTGGTCAAAACAAAGAATATCGAGAAAGTTTTGAAATAGTGACAGCAAGAGCTGTAGCTAGACTTAATGTGTTGGCAGAACTTTTGTTTACCTTTAGTTAAAAAGATGGATATTTCCTAAGTTTAAAAAGCTCAAAAGCTGAGGAAGAAACTAAAGAAGCTCTTAATGCAATAAAACTTTTAGGTGGGAAATTGAAAAAGATTTAGAATTTGATATAGAAGGTGAAGAACGCCACATATTAGAAATACGAAAAGCTAAAGAAACACCTAATAAGTACCCAAGAAAAGCAGGTACACCAAACAAAAAACCATTATTATAATGTTATTTTGTGAAAAATAGTATTTAAAAAGTAGATGAATATCATTCTATACACAATGATATATATCTACTTTTTTAATTTATATACGATTTACATAATAAAATAAAGAAAAAAATGGAGAAATTTTCAAAAATTCTTTACTTTTTGATTTTTATATTATATATTATTATATTCATTAAAACAATCAAAGGGAGGATGTATATGACGAGATCAGTAAGGGATTTTCTTAATATAATTTTAAACGGTACAGCTTTAGGAGTTGTTTCAGGATTAATTCCAAATGCAGTTTTAAGCACATTGTTTAAATACTTAGGAACATTATTTGCACCTGGATTATTCACTACACTAACTCAAGCGATGTATTTACTACAATTTGCAATTCCAGTTTTAGTAGGAGTTATCGTAGGACAAAGTTTAAAATTCAAACCATTAGAGTCAGCGGTTTTAGGAGCAACAGTCTTAGCAGCAAGTGGATCTTTAACATTCAATGCACAAACAAAAGCATGGACTGGAGTTCAATGGGAGATTTGTTTAACGTCATTTTAATTACAATTATCGGAGCTTTAGCAATCAACCTTGTTAAAGATAAATTTGGAGCTGTTACAATTTATTTTTCTTATCAATCACTGGTGGATTAGTAGCGGCATTAGGGATTAGTAACATTACCATATACTAAAAAGTTTAACTAAACTTTTAGCATCAATCATTTTTGAATTTACAACATTACAACCAGTGTTAATGTATGTATTGATAACAATGACATTTTCATTCTTAATTGTTACGCCAGTTTTCTACAGTAGCGATGGGATTAATACTATTTTCTAATGAAAAACTATGTAGAGCAGGAGCTGCAACATTAGGATTAGTTTCAGCAGCAGCAGTTTTAGCTATTGGTACATATAGGGCGAAAAAGTAAAAGGTGCAAGTGTGGCTATTATCTTAGGAGCAATCAAAGCTTATGATGCCAAACTGTACGTAAACCACAGTTATTGTTAACAATTTTAACAACAGCAGCAGTTACAGGACTTTCAGGATATTTTCCTAAAAATTCTAGGAACTCACGAGAGTGCAGGATTTGGTATTATCGGTTTAATCAGACCATCTAAATCATATGCAATGAATAACGGTAATTTATTACCAGTATTATTAGCATTCTTTGTAATTCCATTCACAGTTGCATTTTTTAGCAGATAGATTTTATTCTGACGTACTGAAATTATATTCAAAAGATGCATATAAACCCAGAAAAACCTATAATAGATTAAGCGATATTCGATATATTTCGAATATCGTTTTTCTATGTAAATAAGATGTATAGCTAGCGTTGACAAAGCGTTAATATAGTTATAAAAATTAGTGTAGAATGAAAAAATGCTAAGGAGAACAATTATGAAAATATTATTTGCAGGTGCTGAGGCATTGGGTTCCAGATTAGGGTACATGTTATTTAAAAATAATGAGGGATGTAACTTTTTATTGATTCTTGGGAAGAACATGTTGAAAAATATTAAAAATAAAGGATTAAAGTTATCATAGATGATAAAGATTTAGGAAATTATTATATTCCAACATATAGACCTGATCGAGTAAATGGTAAGTTTGATGTGGTTTTTATTTGCGACCAAATCTATGCAATTAAGACCAATGTTAGAGCAAGTGAAACATCTGTTCCATGAAGATACTAAGATTATTTGTATTTTTAAATGGTCTTGGGCATGTTCAGACATTAAAAAGATTATAAAAAGAAGAAAATATCCTTATTGGAGTAACAGTATGGACTAGTGGTCTTGCTGGACACTGGAGTATTGAATGCTCATGGAACAGGAAAAATTGAATTAAAACAAGTGAAAGAAATTAATTTGAGAAAAACCTTAGAATTGGTAGCTAGACTAAATAATGCTGGGTTAAATATTAAATATTCGAATGATACGTTCCAATCAATTTGGCATAAAAGCTGGATTAAACTGTGTACTAAACACATATTGTACATTAATTGATTGTAATATTAATCAATATGGAAGTTTTGATAAAAATTTAGAATTAACTAGAGCCGTTTTAAATGAAGTAGTACAGTGAGGAAAGCAGAAGGTATTGATGTAAACAAAGATGTCATGAGGAAAATATTAAAAACTTGTTCCTCTTGAGACTGCAGGTGCATTATCCATCGTTATATCAAGATATGAAGAATGGACGCTTAACAGAAATAGATTATCTTAATGGTGAAATTTCAAGACTTGGAAAAATTCATACTATTCTACACCAGTGTGTGATGTCATTACATTAATGATTCATTCTAAGGAATTTTATATAATAATAAATAATATTAGCAATATAAAAGGGATGCTAAAAGGCTCTAAGTAAAGAATTATCAATGTTTCACTTGTATTTTTCTGTTAAAAAGGTATAATAGTTCGTATGTTCATTTGACTATTTTTAAAAATAGGAGGAAAAAGATATGTCATTAGAAATTAATAATGAATATGGTCATGTTTCTATTAGTGATGATGTTATCGCATCAGTTGCGGTGTGCAGCTGTAAGTTGTTACGGAATCATAGGAATGGCTAGTAAAAAATCAAGTTAAAGATGGAATTACAGAAATTTTTACGTAAAGAAAAATTACGCAAAAAGGAATAGTAGTAAAAAGATGAAGAAACTTGTAATTGATTTATATATCATAGTTATATGGAACTAAAATTTCAGAAATAGCAAACAATGTTCAGTCTTCAGTTAAATATCAAATAGAAAAACGCTAGGTGTTAAAGTAAATGAAATCAACATTTATATTCAAGGCATCAAGAGTAAAATAAATAGGAGGAAAGATAGTGGAGAAAATTAACGGACACGTTTTAGCTGAGAAAATGATCGACTTAGGGATCTAAAAATTTAGCTAAGAATGCAGAAAAATAAACTCATTGAACGTTTTTCCCTGCTTACCGAGATGGTGATACAGGAACAAATATGAACCTTTCAATGTCATCAGGTGCAAAAAAGAAACAGCTACTAATGTTGTGAAAAACATCAGTGGAATTAGGAAAATCTTTTTCTAAAAGGATTATTAATGGGAGCACGTGGAAACTCAGGGTGTTATCCTTTCTCAACTATTTGAGAGATGTCTCAATATATAGCTGATAAAAAGAAATCGATGCAAAAGAGTTTGTGAAGCTATCCAAAATGAGTGTAAGTATTGCTTATAAAGCAAATTATTAAATGATGAAGGAACTATTTTAACAGTAGCTCGATGAAGCTGCGAAGCTGGACTTAAAGCAGCGGAAAATACTGATTCTGTAGTTGAAGTAATGGAAAGCTATTTCACGCTGAATCTCAAGCTTCACTAAAAAGAACTCCAGATTTATTACCAATTCTAAAAAGAAGTTGGGGTAGTGAGACTCAGGAGGTCAAGGGCTTGTTTGCGTATATCAAGGTTTCGTTGCAGCGCTTAAAGGTGAAAAATTGAAGGTTAGAATCTGTAGAAACAAATGTTGTTGATATGCAATTTGAAGATGATCAGTGATATGGACTTCATGAGCCCAGAAGATATACTTTATATGGATTCTGTACTGAGTTCACAGTTCGTCTTGATAAAGAGAAAAAGAATTTGATGAAGATAAATTCCGATGCGGACATGAGTAGTTTGGAGATTCACTACTAGTTATCTCAGATGGTGAGTAGTGTAAAAATTCACGTTCATGCTGAAACTCCAGGAGAAGTGTTCAGTACGGTCAACAATACGGTGAACTGTAAAGATTAAATCTGACAACATGAGAGAACAACACCGTGAAGTTCTTAGAAAACAAGAAGCTAAACAAGCGACTGCTCCAAAAGAACTTAAAGAACAAGCTATGATTTCTATCTCTATGGGAGCTGGATTAAGCAAAGTATTAACTTCTATGGGGAGTTGATTATATCGTAGAAGGTGGACAAACTATGAATCCATCAACAGAAGATATAATGAAAGCAATTAAAAGTTAATGCTAAAAACATCTTTTATTTTCCCTAATAATAAAAATATCCAACTTGCAGCTAAGCAGGCTGCTGGAGTTAACAGAGGAAAATGCTTTTTGTTATTGAAAGTAAAACAGCACCTCAAGTTTAGCTGCGGTTATGGTATTTAACCCTCAAGCTGCTCCTGAAAGAAAACTTTTGCAAATATGCAGAAGTTTTATCAACAGTGAAAAGTACTCTGAGTAACTCATGCTGTGCGTGATACTAACATCGAAGGTGTTGAAATTAAAAAGATGAATTCATGGGAATTAGAAATGGAAAAATCGTAGTTTCTAATTTATCATTAAATACAGTCTTAGAAGAATTATTAGAAAAAAATCAATCGATGAAGATACAGAAATTGTTACACTTTACTTGAGTGAAGAAAGTACAGAAGAGGTATACTGATTTCTTAGAGCAATTAATCGAAGAGAAAAATATCCTGATGTAGAAGTAGAACTTATTGAATCAGGTCAACCAGTATATCCATATATTATCGAGTTGAATAATAATTAAATGTTAAATTAAAAAAGTAGCATTAGTCTAAAACAGATTAATGCTACTTTAAAGTTAATGAGAAAAAATATTTATATATTAATCATAAGATGTTAGAACAATATAAGATTATGATTGAAAGGAGAAAAAATGGTTGATATAATTATTGCATTATTATTGGTTGCAGGTGCGTATTTAGGATACAAACGTGGACTAATCATACAATTTTTATTTAGGAACTATCATAATAGGATATGTTTTATCAATGCTGTTTTGAGTTCAAAGATTAGCATGTTTGTTTACTAGGTATGATTCCAATCCCGACCGACGTAACAGAAGGCCTAGAAAGGAAATATGCAAAGGATTAAATATTCCAGACAACTATTATCGTATAGTTTCATTGTATTGTATTTGTTATTCGATTAGTAATACAAATATTAGCTCAAACTCTTGGTGTAGTGAGAAAAATGTACCTTTAATAAAAATAACAGATAGATATTTGGGTTGCTATATTGGGTTTTCTAGAAATTTATCTAATATTATTTGTAGTATTATATTTAGTTACAGTACTGCTGACTCCAGATTGGAAAGATTGCAATATTCAAAGACTCAGGTGTACCTGACTACATAATACAAAACACCAATATTATCAAAACAGTTTATTAGTTTATTCTTTAATAAATAATATTAGATTCGGAGGTCTTAAAATCTCCGAATTTTTCTATTATGTGAGTAACAATATTATTTTTAATTGAAAGAAAATTGTTTAATACTGTTGAGTAGTATAATAGTTGATGTTTATTAAAATAGATATTGTATTTTAAGAGAATAAGGAGTGAGATTAGTTTGAATAAAAATTACTCAAAAGAAACTTAATTTAGATTTGGTTTTTGAAGATGTAGAAAAATATTGTTTTCAGAACTATCATATGAAAAATAAAAGAATTTAGAATATATAAAGATTATGAGAAGTTGAGTGGAAGTACATAAGGAGAATGAAGAGGGATAGTGAGTCTTCTGTAGAAAGTATCCGAATGAATTTTCAAACTAAGATATTTGATTATAATGCAAAGTGTTAGCTAAAATTGATAGTGTGCATTTCTGAAAAGGAACTTTCTATATATTAGAAAATATTATAACTATGATGTAGATTTTCAAAAAGATTTGAAAATAAATTACAAGAACACTCTAATTATCCAAGTTTAACAAAATATGTGAGTTAAATTAGATGATTTTAGTGATTTAGAAGATACTTAGATAGAAATTATTGATGAAGATGGGTATATAAGACCTGATGCATCACTAGAACTAAAGAATATGTAAAAGTAAACATTTCTAAGTTGAAAAATAAGAGTGATCAGGATATTAAAAATATTCTACGTTCAAATGTACACGACAGAAGCGATTGTTGCAAAAAGAAATGATCGTGATGTTATTTTTAGTAAAACCAGAATATAAAAAATGACTTTGGTGGAATTATTCATGATGAAAGTGCATCAGGCAATACGTTTTACGTGAACCAAAAAGAAAATGTTGAAATTAATAATGAAATAGGTATACTAAAACGTAAAGAAAAAGAAGAAATTCTTAGAATTTTCAGAAAGCTTCCAGAAGTGATTAAAGGAAAAAGCAGATGAACTTATAAATTCTCTTTGAACTTTTCTCCAAAATAGGTTTATATTTTCAAAAATGAACTTCTGTGCAAGAAATGGTTTAATAAACAAAAATATTGTAAACTCACAGAGAGATAAATTTGAAGCATTCAATCCTTTAATCGATAAAAGATGTTGTAGTAAAATGACATATCACTTGATAATGAGAAATTCACTGATTATTACAAGACCTAATACGGGAGGTAAAACTGTAATCTTAAAAACAGTTGGATTATGTGTATTTCTATCACATTTAGATTTTTATATTCCTGCATTAGAAAGAAGAATCGACTGTAGGATTTTTGAGGATGTATTTGTGGATGTGGGGGATGAACAATCTATAGAAAAATAACTATCTACTTTTTCATCACATATGACTAATATTATTAATGTACTAAATAAAACAAAATAACAAAAGTATTATTCTATTGAGATGAGTTATGTTTCAGGAACTGATACAAGTGAAGGGGCTGTTCTTTCAGTGTACATTATTAAGAAAAATTCAAAAGATTTAAAATGCAACTATGTCCATGTACAACTCACTATCCAGAAATAAAGAACTGTGTTTTTGAATCAGAGTATTATAAAAATTCATCAATGGAATTTGATTTCGAAAAACTAAAACCAACATATAGATTTATTATAGGTTTTATAGGAAAGTCTAATGCGATTAATATATCAGCTAAGTTAGGATTAGAGCAATCAATTATAGACAAGCAAGTTCGTTGATTAGAAGTAAATACAAAAGAAAATAATTTGATTTATCAGATAAACTTTCTGAAAGTATTAGAGAATATGATTATAAATTAGAGTATATAAATAGAACATTAGATGAAATGAGATGAGGTAAAACAAACTCTTGATACTAATCTACAGAAATATGAAGAGTATAAAGAAAGTTTTATATAATGATTTAAGTATAGAACTTAATAGAAATCGGAAGAGAAGAAATGCTTGAAATTTATAAAGAGTTTGAGATAATACCTCTCTTTAAAACAACATGAGTTAATGAATTGCTTCATTCTATGGACAAAGTAAGAATAATATAAAGATTACAAAAGAAAATTAGAAAACCAACCTAAGTTTGCTAGTAGTGAGATTAGAGTTGGAGATGATGTATTAGTATTGATTATAATCAAAGAGCTACGGTTTTAGAAATTTCTGGGAATACCCTACAGATAAAAATGGGAGCTATGAAATTAAATATTAAGAAAAAGAAGTAAGAAAAATAGATAGTGAGCCTGAAGTAGCTACTAGATATATGTTGGTACTAGCAATGTGAAGTGATAAAAAGTGGGTATCGAAATAATAATGTAATAGGTTTAAAATACGAAGAAGCTAAGAAGATTGAAAATTATATGGATAAAGTAATACTCAGGGTACGATCACGTTTACTATTATCCATGGGCTGGGATTCAGGCATACTTCGTAAAAATATAGGAGAATATCTTAAAATAATAGATATGCGCGCTAGCTATAGAAGCGGAGAACGACAAACGAAGGTGGAATGGGAGCTACATGTGTTGAAAATGAAAATAGAAAGGTTAAAGTTGGATTAAATTCCAACCTAACCTTATTTTTATATATCAATATCCCAGTGTAATTCTGGATTCTTCTATTATCTCGTTCTCTAAAAATACTACCATGATTCTATAGGTACGTTTAGAGGGAATATTCTTTTATCACAAGTAATTAAAACTTTTTCAAGACCAAGTGAAAATATCTAGGTATAGATAACATAGCCTTAGCATACCCTTTTGTCGTTCAGATTTTCTAACGCTTTAACCATGTAATATGTCCGCCTAAGTTTAATAAATGAGTCATTTAACTCATGTCTAGCATTAATTACTCCAACAATCTTATCGAGTATCGTCAAGCAGCAAAAAGTATAGTGCGGTAACAAACCCAGGGGTGACTGTTGTCTATTATGTATGTATTTTCAACAAACTTTACCCATTCATCAGTGAGATAAAATCTGTTGAGTTGGCTGCACCGTGAATTGATTTCATTGTTTGAAATAAACTCATTTTTATAATCTTCTATTTGTTGAAAATAAAACATCAATGAGTTCTTTAAAAATAATCATAAAATCCTCCTTCATTCTGTGTATATATATAATATCTCAATATTTGATTGTAAATAGTAAAAAGAAAGAAATATTGAAAAAGATGAAAAAAGTATAATAAATAATGTTGACAATATAGAAATAAATGATAGAATAATAAAGTCTTCTAGATGAAGATGACATCAGTTTTAAAAAGACTTGACAAAGAAATTTAAAAATGTTAAGATATAAAAGTTGCTAATCACAACGATTTGAACATTGAAAAACTAAACGAATTAAGTCAACGTTAATTCCAAAAAGGACGATTTTAGAGAAACTATAAAACTTTTTGATGAGCTAATCAAAACTAACAATGGATTTGGAGGTTGATCTGAAAAGCTCAGGACGAACGCTGGCGGCGTGCCTAGTACATGCCGAAGTCGAGCGAAAAGTTTTTCTGGTGCTGCACCGGAAAACAACGGCGAACGAGTGGTAACACGTAAGGAACCTGCCTCATGACTGGGACAACTATTGAAACGAGTAGCTAATACCGGATAACAACGCATTAACTGCATGGTTAATTGTTTAAAAGTTAGTTTTGCTAACACTATGAGATGGCTTTGCGGTGCATTAGCGTGAAGTTGGGGGGTAAAGGCTGCAAGGCGACGATACATAACCGACCTGAGAAGGGTGATCGAGCACACTGGGACTGAGACACGGCGAGACTCTACAGGGAGGCAGCAGTAGGAATCTTCTGTGGGCGAAAACCTGACGAACAACGCCGCGTGAGTGAAGAAGGATTTCGGTTCGTAAAGCTCTGTTGTTAGGGAAGAAGTGATTGTGTAGTAACTATACATAGTAGAGACGGTGCTGACCAGAAAGCCACGAGCTAACATTATGCCAGCAACCGCGTTAATACGTAGGTGTAGCGTTGTCCGGGAATTATTGGGCGTAAAAGCGCGCGCAGGTGGTTTAATAAGTCTGATGTGAAAAGCCCACGGCTCTCAGCCGTGGAGGGTCATTGAAACTGTTAAACTTGAGTGGGAGAGAAAGAATGGAATTCTAGTCGTAGCGGTGAAATGCGTAGAGATTGGGAGACGCACCAGTGGCGAAGGCGGCTTTTGGCCTGTAACGCACTGAGGCGCGAAAGCGTGGGAGCAAACAGGATTAGATACGGTAGTCCACGCCGTCAAACGATGAGTGCTAAAGTGTTGAGTCTCATAAAGAGATCAGGTGCTGCAGCGCATTAACACTCCGCCTGGGGAGTACGTGACCGCAGGTTGAAACTCAGCAGTGACAGGGGACCGCAAGCGGTGGAGCAGTGGTTTAATTCGAAAAGCAACACGAAGAACCTTTACCAAGTCTTGACATACTAGTGAGGACACAAGAGATTGTGTTGTTCTGACCTTTGGTTGAACACAGATACCAGGTGGTGCATGATTTGTCGTCAGCTCGTGTCGTGAGATGTTGGGTTAGGTCCCGCAACAGGCGCAACACTTATATCTAGTTGCCAGCAGTAAGATGGGGACTCTAGATATGACTACGTGATGATAAACTGGAGGAAGGTGGGGATGACGTCAACATCATGCCGCTTATGACTTGGGCTCACACGTGCTACAGTGGATAGAACAAAGAGAAGCGAGCTCGCGAGGTAAGCAAACCCTCACAAAACTATTCTCAGATTCGGTTGTGGTCTGCAACCTCGACTACATGAAGCTGGAATCGCTATGTGAATCTCAGTCAAGTGTCGCGCTGAATCGTTCGGGTCTTTACCACCGCCCGTCACACTACGAGGTTTGCACCCTGAAGACAGTGGCTAACCTTTCAGCACGGAGGGAGCCGGTCACGGTGGGGACGAGTGATTGGGGTGAAGTCGTAATCAAGGTAGCCGTATCAGGAAGGTGCGGCTGGATACATCTCTTTCTGAGATAAGGAATACGTTGATAATTCGTTTTAGTTTTTGAGTGTTCAAACACTCGAGCACCGATAAAAACTGAATATATATATTAGATCGAAAATAATTTTTCTATAAAGTAAGAAAACAGATTTACAAAACCGAGAAAAAGTAAGTAAGTTGTAAAGCTTATTCACAAAGGAGTTCAGAAAAGAACGAAGCGTAGAAGCTCACACGATTAAGTGAGTAAAGGGCGCACGGAGGATGCTGGCACACAGGAGCCGAAGAAGGACGTGACAAACGACGAAATGCTGCAGGGAGCTGTGAGTAAGCAAAAGAGCCGTGGAGTATCGTCGAATGGGGAACCCACCGCTTTACAAAAGGGCGTACGCGACAAGCGAGATAACGCAGGAACTGAAAACATCTAAGTACCTGTGGGAAGAGAAAGAAAAATCGATTTCCTGAGTAGCGGCGAGCGAAAAGGAAGAGCCCAAACCAATGTGACTTGCATATTAGGGTGTGAGACTCTCAACAAAGCGTATGATAAAGTATAGTAGAGAACTAGCTGGAAGGAGTTGGACCGTGAAGGTAAAGGTCACATACACGAAATGCTAAGTTGGCGCGAGAGAGCACCTGAGTACGGCGGAACACGAGAATTCGTCGGATCACAGGACCATCTGGTGAGGCTAAATACTACCTGGTGAGCCGATAGTGAAACCAGTACCGTGAGGAAAGGTGAAAAGAACCCCGGGAGGGTGAAAGAGAACCTGAAACCGTGTGCTGCTAAGTAGTCAGAGCCCTTGAGGGTGATGGCGTCCTGTAGAGAATGAACCGGCGAGGTTGCTTTATCATTAGGTTAAGTGGAAAGACATGGACGAAGCAAAGCGAGTCTTAATAGGGACGAAATAGTATGATGGAGTAGACCCGAAACCAGTAGATCACCCATGGCCAGGGATTAGGAGTTTAGGTAACACTGAATGGAGACCGAACCAGGACACGTTGAAAAAGTGTTTGGATGAGCTAGTGGTGTAAAGGAGAAATTTAATCGAACTTGGAAATAGCTGGTTCTCTCCGAAATAGCTTTAGGGGCTAGTCTCGTGTGAGTTTACTGGAGGTGAGAGCACTGTTTGGACTAGGGGGCCCATCCCAGGTTACTGAATTCAGACAAACTCCAGATGCCAGATAAATATCAACAGGAATCAGACTGCGGGTGATAAGGTTCGTGAGTCGAAGAAACAATCCCAGACCGCCACTAAGGTCCCAAATTGTATGTTGAGTGGAAAAAGGATGTGATGATGCACAGACAAACCAGGATGTTGGCTTAGAAGCAGCCACCATTTAAAAGTGCGTAATAGCTCACTGGTCAGTGACATCGCGCCAATGTACTCGGGGCTAAACACTACAACCGAAGCTGCGGATATAACTAATGTTATATGTGGAAAGCGTTCTAACATCTGATGAAAGCTGAGCGTAAGGCGAGGTGGAGAGGTTAAAGTGAGGAATGCCGGTGTGAGTGGCGAAAGATGGTGAGAATCTATCCACCAGTGACTAAGGTTTTCCCAGGAGGCTGGCTCGTCCGCCTGCGGGTAAGTCGGGACCCAAGGTGAAGCCGAATGGTGAAAGCCGATGGACAACAGGTGAAATTCCTGTACCACCAGATATCATTTTGAGAGAAGTGGGACAGAGGAGGCTAATTCATCGTCCTGATGGAATGGACGATCTGAAGCACATGAAGGTTGAGTAGTAGGCAAAATCCGCTGCTCGTAAGACTGAGTGTGATGGGGCGAAACATAGTAGCGAAGTCAATGAAGCCAAACTCTCAAGAAAAGCCGCTATCGAGATAAGAGGTGCCCGTACCGCAAACCGACACAGGTAGTTGGGAAGAGAATTCTAAGGTGAGCGAGAGAACCATCGTTGAGAACTCTGCAAAATGACGTAACCGGGGAGAAGGGGTGCCTACGAGTAGGCCGCAGTGATAGCCAACGACTGTGTAACAAAAACACAGGTCTCTACAAACCCGCAAGGTGAGATGGCGCTGACGCCTGCCCGGTGCTGGAAGGTTAAGAGGGTGCTCAGGAGAATCCGAAGGTGAATGAGTTCTTTGATAAACGGCGGCCGTAACTCATCACCGGTCCTAAGGTGCGAAATTCCTTGTCGGGTAAGTTCCGACCCGCACGAAAGGCGTAACGATTTGGGCACTGTCTCAACGATGGACTCGGTGAAATCATAGTACCTGTGAAGATGCAGGTTACCCGCGACAGGACGGAAGACCCCATGGAGCTTTGCAGCGATGATGTGAATTTTGATGCGGTATGTATGCAGGATAGCTAGGAGCCTAGAATCATGCACGCCAGTGTATGAGGAGGCGTTGTTGGGATATACCCTGCTGTGATTGAAATTCTAACTCGGCGTGAAGACCGGAGACAGTGTCAGGTGCACAGTTTGACTGGGGCGGTCGCGCTCCCAAAAGTAACGGAGGCGTTCAAGGTTCCCTCAGAATGGTTGGAAATCTGCAGAGTGTAAAAGGCGCAAGCGAGCTGACTGTGAGACTTACAAGTCGAGCAGGTGCAGACAGGACTGGTGATCAGTGATTTCACGTCGACGGCCACCGCTCAACGGATAAAAGCTTTACCCTGGGGATAACGAGGCTTATCTCCCCCAGAGTCCCACATCGACGAGGTGGCGCCTCGATGATCGGCTCATCGCATCCTGGGGCTGCAGTCGGTCCCAGAGGTTGGGCTATTCGCCCGATAAAGCGGTACGCAGACTGGAGTTCAGAACGTCGTGAGACAGTTCCGGTCCTATCTGTCACTGGTGGGCGTAGGAGGCGAGAGAGGCTAGCTGTCTCGCTACAGGCACGAGAGGACACGGATGGACGTATCCAATGGTGTACCAGTTGTCACGCCAGTGGCAGCTGAGAGTAGCTAAATACGGAAGGGATAAGGCTGAAAACATCTAAGCATGAGCTCAGGATGGATTTCCCACGGATGTTAAGACCCCTAGAGACGCGACAGAGGATGAGTAGAATGATGTAAGCACGGTAACGTGTTCGCTGACTAATACTAATAGGTCGAGGACTTTAATCAGAAGTGAAAGATCTTTAAAAGTAACTGTTGACAAATAGAATGAATGTATAATATGGATCATGAAGTTTTCGTCTGGTAGCGTGTGACGACGTTTCACACTGTGCCATACCGAACACAGAGTTCAGCTCTTTGGCGTCAGTGGCAGTTAGACTTCGCGCCCTGTGAAGACTAGACGTTGCCAGGCAATAGTGAAACCTTCCTTTGGAAGGGTTCTACTTTGTTCATATATTTTGATAACAATAAGTATTATTATACATGTCATTCTATTGGAGGTTTTGAGATGTCTAGAGGATGGAGACATTAGTGCTTACAATTGAAAATCAGAAGAATCTATTAGACACATGACATTAATTAATAATATTTCGAATGATGAAAATATAAAGTTGCTTATATTAAAATTTTGAGTACAAGTTTTGAGAAATTTAATAAAGCTATGAAAACTTGATATCCACTCACAAAAACGGGATACAATGGGGTTATCAAGAAAGATGATAATCTTGATAATAGCGGTGAGGAGTTTGAGACGTGTAAAGAAACTGAACTAAACCGAGTTTTGATGAAAAGTGAGTTATGGTGAAGATGTTGAAAAAGAGTTAATTTAATACTTACAAGAATAGAAAAGTGATCAGCTATTCTTTTGAAGATGAGAAATACAATTTGTACTAACTATTTAATCACATTAATTAATAATAAAAGAAATTGGAAGAAAGGTTTATTTGGTTAAATACTCGCCATAATGTTTATATAAAGAGGTGAGAGCTTAGAATTCTATAGTTCATGAGTTATCAAAAACTTAACGCGATGTAGAGGTTTTCGGATAACATAAAATATATTTGTTGTTACTGATTATAGCAGTAATAAATTACTTTTACAAAATGAGATCTAGATAGTAATAATGAATATTTAGAAGATTTTGAATCAGTTTTTCAACTATAATAACACTGAACTTATCTGATGATTTGGAAACATTTGTTGCAAAAATGATACAGATATACTAAGTTTCTCAACATGAAGTTATACTAATATTAAGCACGTTCAGAAGAAGAATTTCTGCAGATATGTGTTTATAAGTTTTTAACTTTTAAGGCTCAACTTTTATGATAATGACAATGCTAAAGGTGACAATAGATAATATGTGCAATTTTAGTGAAATCGTTCTTCGCTCCTTTGAAATGATGATAAGATTAATTGTATGATCCATAATCAAAGAGTGTTACATGCTTTGAGGGTATGTCTCAGATTATTATGATAGAAGTAATGGATGATAAAATAAGATAATACGTTTCTCAGAAAAAGACTTTTGTTGATATAATGATTGAGATATCTCTAAACGTGCTAAGGAATTAAATTGTATCGTATCTTCCTTTATTGGGGAATGATGCTTTTATAAGTTTATATAGCGGTTTGGGCACTAAAGATGCTAACAGTGAGTAAAAATCTTTCTAAATATTGTTACATTATGATATTTTGAGATGATCTTGGTTTATCAAATCATAAATTCATGGTAGCAAGAGAGAGATTAGAAAGCAATGAGGATTAATTCAGTACTTTACCATATGATGATAATGCGGAGTGTTGGGCAATTTGTCTATAAAATTAAAGAAAGTATTAGATTTCTAGCTAATACGCAGTATTAGGCTCAATTATTAGAGAATAACACAGCGATGGTAGATGAATAAAGAAATAGTTAACTATTATTCATTTGATAAAGGAAGTTAGCTTTAAAGTTTGAAGAAATTACAGCAGATTTGCCTGATGTGTATTTCATTTTAGAAAACCTGAATGATTTTGGTTTTGATTACTTATCAAAATAAAAATTATCAGGACCTAATTTTCGATGAGTATTATTTTCCCAGTTTTGATAAATAGCATTATTATTTAGCAGATGGTTGTCACAACTTGATGTCATATCTAATGACGATATAAAAATAAAATTTTAGAGTCTAGCACATGTTGTACCAGGTGGATGCACAAGACAGCGAAAGCTATTGAAAAATCAGTGAAATTTCCTAATCGTTTGCGAGTGAAATCAATATTCAAGGCAGTAACAGGATTATATTATTCAATTAAATGTTGATGTTAGAAAGCAAGAAGTTTCCAACATTAGAACGTGTGAGTGAATAAAAATCTTAGCAGTATAAAAGATAAACATGAAAGCTGGGAAGATTTGTTTATTAAAGAAATGATAATACAAACTTTATAACTTTCGACTAATAAACAAAAGGGCATAGTCGTATCTCTAACATGGTCTGCAAAAATATAGTGACACCTAAGTAAATATAATTTTCAACTGGAGTATTGAATATTTTATTGAGAATATTTCTATTATTAATCGAAACTGGTGAAAAACTCAATACCGCATATCAATTATATTGATTAAGATAGCCAGTTCTTGGGTACTTACCACTTTTTGAGGTGCAAAGGATGCGAAATTGATTTTTGTTGAAAATAATCAGTATAAACAAAATAATATTACTAATACTAAAAGTTTCTAGAAAACAAACCAGATGTGCACGAGGTGTGAGGTAATGCACCGTTTCCTGAATATTTACGAGAGTCGTCAGAAAGATAATTTCAATGGTGCAGAAAGAAAAGGCCGAATGGAGGTTGTTTGAAGAAGACGACAGAATGCATATAATAAAATGATGCAAAGAGTAAATAATAAGAGGGGATGTGTGGTGAAGAAGTATCTAATATTGTAGTGGTAATACACAGAGACTCATTTTAGAGTTTATGTCAGAAAAGAGTACTAAGCGATACTGAAAGTAAATTAAATTTCATTCGTGATAATAATCCAAAGTGACATAGAAAATAATCTTGAAAAGTTCTGTCAATTTTATATTTCAAAAGATAAATTGATTGAATATAGAACATAAACCAAGTGGTTACATGAATGAAGAAGTCAATATTTTATATATGGAAAGAGACTGAAGAGCTCTAAACATGGCGAATTACAAAACGTCAAATAAGATTAAAACAGAATTTATGCTCAAAAGGTTTTAACATACGCACTTTTGAGGAACATCTGAAAATAGAGGTATTCTAGCAACAGAAATAATAAAATAATGATAAAAATATTATGTCAAAGCAATCTGCAAAGTTTGCCTGTGTGTATGGACTCTGAACTGGAAAAACTTGCTTAATGGGGTCTAGTTTACAATTGTTTAAACAAAATGAGAAAGAGACAGCACTTTTGATATCAAGAAATCGGGTATCAGAAAGAGTTAAATCTAAAATTAGTAATAGAGTTATGGTTTATAATATTGATTTAATTGAGAGATGAAGAGATACTAATAATGAGGTGATATGAGGTGCTGAAAACATTACAGAATTTATGCAGTGATGAAATAACCCAGGACCAATTATTAATCACGAGAAGCTGAAAAGTTACCAACATTTTCCTCTTCTAACCCAAGTATAGATGATCCCAGCAAGAGTTACTATCAAATGGTGAAAACATACAGTAGATAGAACGAAAGCTTTTAAGGATGTGAAAAGAATACATTCGTTGTGTTCTTACTAACCTCCTGAATTAGATGGTGAAAACGAAGAAGATATTATGTAAATAAACCGTATATAAAATTTTCGTTTTATAAATATGAGAATCAGTAAAAATTCATTTCATAGAAAGTAGATGTGGAGGTGGAAATGTGGTAGAGATGTAAAGGTAAGGTGGTGAGAAAGTGGTGTTTAGTGGTCAATACGACATAATAAATGGATGCCAAAGGAAACATTAGTATTCAAATTAAGTTCTGAGGAGTGAGACTGGGTGAAAATTTATTGTCACCAAGAGGTCTCGACTCTTCGTTTATTTAATATTCACTTACAAAAGGGCAGCGAGGTGGAAAGTAAGAGTAAAATCTTGCTACTAGCCACTGAAGAAAAATGCTTCGTACTTTCAAAGTTTCTTCTAGAGCCACTGAAGTTGGAATAGATAAAACAAGGAGAATTAATATTCCTAATGCACTAATAAGAACATGCTTTCTTCTTGGATGAAAGATATGTGAGGCCAAATGGTTTTATCTAATAGGATGAGTGTGGGACATCGCTGGGAGGCTTACTTGTTGAAATTGAGGGGCTGGCGTAGAAGAAATAACAGAAGAAATAGAGAAGATTTTTGATGGGATGGATGAAAATGTTTAAACATTATAGTGTGTTGTTAAAATGAAGCTGTAGAAACTGTAAATAGAAAGAGATAGATGGTGTTATGTAGATTGTCAGCACCTTGGGAGGGAGCAGGACATGGCTTAGAGATTTTGAAAACAGTTTAAAAACTGGTGAAACTATGTGCTTTCGATCGAGGGCAGTAGCAGCATTAGAGAAATGCTTGAGAACATTAGCTGAGTACAGTGATAAAGTTGTCTTTGACAAATCTAACTATGTTAATTTAAAAAGAAAAATTAGCAGAGCATGGTGTTCATGAAGTTGATGGTGTATTATGCGATTTGGAGTTTCATCGCCGCATAGCTAGATACACCCTGAAAGGAGTTTAGTTATAATTATGATACAAAATTGAATATGAGAATGGATGCTGATGCTGAAAAATCAGGTGCCCTATGAAGTAGTTAATGAACATAGTTATCATGATCTGCGTTAAAATATTTTGTCGTTGTGGAAGAAAATTTTTCCAAAAGCAGAGTGCGAGAAATATTGAGACGTGAACAAAACCTAATGAGCGCTACTTTTGAATTAGTAGAAAGTGATTAAGATTCATCCCTGCTGCCAAAGGAGAACTGGAGAGACATCCAGCTAAAGGAAGTATTTCCAAGCTATTCGTATTGCGGTGAACAATAGAATTAACTCAGTGTTTGAAAGATTCGGCTTGACACTGTTGATATTGTTAAAGTGGGAGGAAGAATATCTGTCTACTTTGCCATTGCTTTAGAAAGATAGAATTTGAAAACAAATATTAATAATTCATACGCATAAAGGCAAAAGATATTCTCAAAATACTACAATTATGCCTGAAGAGAGTTTTATCTAAATTAAGTAATTGCAAGAAAACCTATAGATCTAGTGATCTCGAGATGAGAAGATAATAGATGAGTGCCAAACTAAAAGGGTGTGAAGTACGGAGCAAAATAGAGGGAGGAAGGTTGTGACTGCACTAAAAGGTATATAGTAGTAGAGAATATGGAGTACGAGAGTACGAGAGAGAGGTGAAATTTAATGGAGAAAACTACTTATGGAGTTTTGTGCGAGTTGTTGCACTAACGTGGTTATGTTTAGGCTATAAAGGAGGGTTGTTCTTCACTGAGGTGCTCAGCAAAAATGATAGTGTATATCTATGAAAACAAACAAAAGAAAATAATAACGAGACAAAGGAGTTGCCATATGCGACAATCTGTCATCTTACGAAGGAGTTTAAGAAATTGCACAGGACGGTGAGGACATGAAGACTCAAAAAGATGATTATAGGTGGTGAGGATAATTGGTAAAACTTTTAAGAAAATAACTACACTAGTTTTGGAAGATAGAGTTTAGAAAGAAAGAGTATATCTCTCAGAAGAACACAAGGTAGTATTTTCTAGTACTGTCTTTCAACCTGGATATTAATATTAAATAATGGACAAATAGAATGCTAACTATAGGGACTGTTACGCCATAATTTGACAAGTGTAGATCAAAAGTAGCCCTCAGAGGTGACAGTAGTTTACAACCAAATCGACGAATACTGATGAGTGAAAATATATTTAGCGATGATGTAGAATCTTACAAAGACAGTTTGCAGTGGTATCGAGATAAAGACGACTGAAGATGATACAGCATCCGTCATGTGATAGATAGATAAAACTGCAGAATAGATTATCTAAATTTATTAAATTGAGTCAGTAAGATGAAAATACTTAATAAAAAGGTGTTTATCAAGTAGGATCTGGAGACAGACTGGTAAAGGATATTGGTGGTGAAGATGAAAGATAGAAGAAGTTACAACTTGGGTGATGATTGTATAGCAGCAACAAAAGGTATTATCCAAATGAGTATTATGCACAGGAAAGCTAGGTTTTTGCTCGAAAAATTCTCTGACAACGGTGACAGTACTGGTCGATTAGGAGTTGACTTTTGACCACTATCTAAGAGGAAAAGGACATATGACATGCTAGATGCATGGGAAAAGTCGTTTCCTAATAAACCAAAAGTAGAGAAATTAAACACAGTCGATGGTGCGGATATATGTTAACAATTGATAAAAATATCCAGGATTTATTGATAATACATTAAAGGAGTATTCATGATAAGTATGAACGAAAAGTGTGCATTTACCATTGCTGTGAGTCCCAAAACAGGAGAGAATACATGGATTAGGACAAACACCTGCATTTAATCCGAGCACTCAAGAAAATCTTTCGAGCAATTGGTATTCACCTGTACATGCCTATGGCGACACACTATGGTTCCACTTTTAAAACTTTTACTATATCAATAATGGTTGAAAATGTATTTATAAACCAGAAGCCTACTATATGGTCTGGTTCATACAGAAGTGAGGATACTGCACTATTTTGACTGGAATAAGAAAACTGGATGAGGAACGGCAACTCAACGTCCATGGATTCCAACAATCTTCAAATACACTGATGTGCTGACACTTTTAAATGAATTAGGGACTGAAAACAAACAAAAGTGGTTTAGAAGTTTTGGATTTGGAAAAAGTACGAATTCACTTTATGAAAATGAGCAACTTAGGAGATTTGGTATTTAATAATAAGTGTCTGTTTCTACTACTGTATTTGGTCAGAGGTGGTACAGTTACGGCTTAATGCAGATGGTTCAAGCAGAGACAACAATTTGCAAACGATGGTCATGAAATGTTGGCACCGAAATATTTCTTACAGCGAGTTCATGATAAAACATTGGATAAAGATGTGATGTTGGACAGTAGTTGGAAATCCATATGCAAGCACAACAGCGAATACAATGAAAGAAAGAACTATACAGGTAGTTAATGGATCTTGGGCACGAGGTGGTAAACAATGTCGTAGATGACTGCAGCACGTCTGGTAAAACTGGAACCGACTCAGGTGGTAGATCTAAGACAGGGACTATGTGCAGGGGTCCATTTGAATGATGCACTCGATTTGTTGGTTATGCACCAAGTGAAAGATCGCTCAAGTTATTTGTATATGACAGGTGTGGAAAGTACCGACAAGAAAAGAGCTTGGAGCACAATGTGGTGCATGCAGACCCTCCTGAGGATGCAAACCGATAATGGAAGAAAGTACACATTACATTGTTTAGTAAAAATCAAATGATAGTGATACTGTGAGGATTATCAAATGGAAAAATGTTGGCAGGCGAGGAACGTTAATTCAACAGTACTAAAATTGCAACACCATATCATAACGATTAGCTCTGGTAATAACTCCATTACGTGAGGACAACAGCATCCTACGGCTGATAATGTATGTAATAAAAAGAAGATGAAAAGAGAGTATTTCTGTTAGTTTCGGATAATAATATAAGCTATTACTAAATTTCATAGGATGGTCCTGAATTTGATGTCATAAATTATGCTAAATTAGCCGCTGAGATATTGAAACGCTGGAGGAATGGGTTTGCAAAAGCAACAGTCGATTCCTGCGCGAAAGTTTATAGGGACAAGAGTAAAAATAAAATTTAGTTAGGAGGCACGAAATGGGTAGTTCAGATGCAGTATTTGCTATATCGTTATTATTGGTCGCATCTGCAGTACTGCTACTGCTGCAAGATTAATCAAATACATGTTCTAAAAATTTGGACAAGCAATGGTAGAAGGGTCCACAAAGTCCTATGCACTACAGGTACTCCAACAATGGGAGGGATATCTTTTATAGTTTTCAATAGAAATAATTTCACTTATTGTGGCAATGATGTTGGAATCGTGAAGCTTTCAATATGATCTTGATTCGTTTATACAACTATCTCATTTTTCGTGTTGGTTACATAGATGATATGCTTATCGTCAGTTAAGAAGAAAAATGAGTGGACTTGCTCCAAGATTAAATACTAAAATATTATTTTCTGTAATATTTTTATATCTTAGTTACATTTGATTTATAAAGATATAAATTATTACATATCCCAGGATTGAATTATAATCCTAATATTTCATATTTATATCTGATCTTTTGGTATTTTTGGCAAACAGGGATTTTCTAATGCGGTTATATTTAACTGATGGATTAGATGGATCTAGCAACAAGTATTGAGAATTCACACCACTAGTACATTTGCTTTATTAGCATATAAGGAAAATAATTTTCCTGTATTAGTTTTCTGTCTGACTATAGTTGAGACATTTTAGGATATTTAATAAAAATCAGCAAAATCTTTATGGGGGATACTGGATCTTTAGTTTTGGGTGGGATTTTTGGCTGCGATTTCAGTAATTTTACATAAAGAAATAGCATTTGTATTTATAGGTTTTAAGTATCTATACATGAGACTTCTCTGTAATAATTCAGGTGGGCTTACTTCGACCCAGGAAAAAGAATTTTAAAATGTCACCATTACACACCATTTCCGAATTATCTGGGTATGGTGATAAAAACTGTTTATATTTTTGTAATCCTTAGCTATGTACATCATCTACATGAGTTTCTTTTATGAGTTATTTAAAATGATTAATTTTGAAAGATACATAGTTTGAGGATTTTGCCAAGCGGCTATTCAACCAAAATTCTACTAGGATACGATGTTACTTTAAATGCGACATGATGATTTGAGTAATGATAGAAAGCAGAAGATTGAAAAGAACTAGAATAAAAGTGATTGACGGTGGTCATCCATTAGAACTTTTTAGAAAATATTGATTTAATAGTAAAAATCCAGGAATTAAATATCAAATAGAATTTTTACAAAAGCAATTGACAAGAAAATTGATATTATAACTGAGATTGAGTTAGTAAAATACATTGTTTAACATTGATATGGTGCTATTACTGGAACAAACTGTGAAAACAACTACACACAGATGACATCGATGTTCTGAAAAGCCGCAAATAAGATGTATTTTAGCTGATATTGGATATCCTTCAATTGAAATGCATATAATCATCCAAATTCATTGATTAGTTACTGAGTTTCATCATTCAATTACAAGAGAACAAAATATTTCAAACCATCGATAGCTGTAATTACTGAAAATCTTGGTGTTGGGCATTTAGATTATCATGGTAGTGTTGAAAATTATCGTGATGCTAAAAAGAAATATTTATAAAAAGTAAACAAGTGATGATATTCTTCATATAAATATTAAAGAAAAAGAAAATATGAGTTTTGGAAACAATTCATTCTAATATTCTTTTCTATTGATACTAAAGAAAATAATGAAGCTAGTATATTTGCAAAAATAATGATGTTATATATGATGGAGTGGGAGTTATTTTGATATAACTAAGCTCATTACCAGAATACACAATGTAGAAAATGCAATCAATGCCGCTGTGATTTCATATACTAAAGGGTGCAAAAGTAGAAGTTATTCAAGAAGTATTATATGCATTTAGTGGAGTTAAACACGAATTCACAATATGTGAAATGATTACAACGAGGTTAAGTACTACAATGATTCCCGAAAAGCAACAGAATCCAGTGGCATACAACTACTGCACTTTCCAGGACTTTAAAAAGAATGTTATACTCATTTGTGGTGGAAAGATAGAAATTGATTTTAAAGCGTTCCATAGTTTGCACCAAGGTGACAATGGCTGTTGTAGCAGAAATAAAGAAATTTTATATAATTTAGCTGTTGATGATAAAGTTGCGCCATAGGGCGATCAGCAGTGAGCGATGCCACTGCTTTTAGCTAACACACTTGCGCAGAAGGTGGATACAATATTGCTTATCACCAGTATGGCCATCGTGGGATCGATATAAGTGTTTGAAAGCATCCGATGGAGATGAGTGTAGCAAACAGTTTGAGAGAGTTATACAGAGAGGACTCAAAACTATGAACAAGAAAAATAAAAAGTTACCAGTGAAAATGAACAGTGAGAGAGAAGTCTCATTAGAAAAATAGAGAGAGAGACTCGAGACTCTATTTTATAGTAACTTTATTTCTAATTGTAATGAGAGCGTGTATTGTACTTTTTATTCAGTAGTTATTTGAAATTCACTCTTGACATAGAAGGGACAATCAAATTACAAAGGAAGAAATTCTTTGAAGCAGGAAACATTAACAAACGAGTGCTCGAACATGGTCATATAAAAGATGATGAAATTCAAAAATAATATAAAATCAAGATTTGAGATGAAAACAGTCACGATGCAAATCTAACTCACCATCATCAATAAAAAGCACATGGTAGAAGAGTATGAAGCTCGTAGCACAACAGATGATAGCAACACAGAACAATAATGGAAAATGGAAAACCATATTCCGGTAATTAGGAAATAGTATATAATTTACCTATTTTAGACTCAATCAATGAGGGTAATAAACTCGAAGGAGGTATGTAAAAAGGTCAAACAGGTTACAAGAAGTCTGATTTACAAGTGCAGAAGCATAGATGATGAAAGTGATAGAGTAATAATTTATAAGGAGATGGCCAAAAAGTTAAAGACCTCAAGAGCAAACTTCTAGATAAATTGAATTATTACGAAGAAATATCTAAATATATATTGAAGATATAATGCTACTTTAAATTTAATCAATGGTGCGTATCGAAAACATAAAAACGGACAAAACTAGAAATGATAATATAAAAGTGCTATCAAGACAAGGATTGCAAAGTAATGATAATCCATCAACAACGATAAAGAAAATACTAGAAAAAGTATAAGATACAGCATAAAATAATAACCTGAAAAATCTGCACTATAAATAATAATAAGAATAGTAATTCAGCTAATAATGAATATCCAATCTAGCAGGTCGTCAAGTAATAAGAAAAATGAATAGTAGTATCCAAAATTTTATACTGATGCTTTTTAGATCGATAATATAAAATAAAAATTTAATTAATATAATCCTAAATTGAAAATATTTTAATAATTGAATTGTGGTGTCATATAATTTGTATGTTGCTAATTTGGTATAGTAGTAACATAAATATGTGTGTTTACTAGTTTATTATACAACAAAGTTTGCAAAGGAAGGAGTGGTTTTGACTTGGAGTTCTGATTGTATACTTTCCACAGATCTACAGAGGATCGTCTAGTATAAAAAGCGATGATAGCAGATAGTGAAAGAAATTGGAGATATGCTCAGTGTTGGTGTTGTTAAGACAACGTCTGATAAGCTGAGAAACATTATTGATGTAGATCACCTCTAGAGATGTCAGCAATGAATGTTGCTAAAAGTGGAAGCTAATGGGACATAAGATCGTTATATGTAGCAGTTCCAGTATACACACTTATATTAAAGAAGTGAGCGGAGAATTAAATTTGATACAAACACGGTATTGATGGTAGGATATCGAGAAGTAATTGAAGAAGCAAAATACTGCCATTACCGCGAGAAGAGAGTGGTCCAAGTAATTCCGAATTACTATCGTCTTGATGATATTGAAAATGTTAAACCAAAGGTATTCATAATTCATTGGTAACGAAATAGAGTTTAACCTCAAGACTCATCTTGTATAGTATTGACTGGACAGACATGACAGGCATTTGCATCTGAGCAGATAGGAGAATTTGCTGAAGCCATTGAAGAAAAAAGATTATGGGTCAGCGATGATATTGAGACCAGGACTAACGACTGTGAGTTATTTTGAGATGCGTGTTGCTGGTGCTCACAATCAATAGAGTTAGCTGGTGAGATATTACA
>BNJU01003674.1_pt1 | contig 103644 bp, 119 predicted proteins | sample 8539281 | NCBI WGS metagenome assembly BNJU01 (sample SAMD00202456, study PRJDB9452) | human saliva metagenome | isolation source: human saliva | place: Japan | reverse complement strand
GGTGGGGTCTTGGAACACAATGTTCCAAGACCCCACCGCATTTCTACACCCACAACACACACCACCCCAGCTACCACTAGCACGACTTGCTCTCTCAGCAGCATTTCTGCTCCAGCGTTAAAGTCGAGGTATGAGTGAAGTTTCGGAATCCTTAAGTGCTATGTCGCAGTTCCGTGATGAGATGAATGCGCGCGAAGTTCTTGCTGAACTTTTCACTGACGCACACACCGCATACACCTTTACCGATGAACCGGTTACGGATGAGCAGCTTCGCGCCGCTTACGATTTGGCAAAGTGGGCACCGACTGGAGTGAACGGCCAGCCGCTTCGCGTTGCAGTCGTTCGTGCTGGAGCAGCGAAACAACATCTGCTCAATGCTCTTCCCCGCGGGAACAGGGAGCAAGCTCAAGGCGCACCTTTAGTATTGGTGTGCGGTGCCAAGCTGGATTTCCAGCATGACCTTCCTTCGCTTCACCCGCGCGGTGAGCGCTATGAAAAACTGCTCACTGCCAATGAGAAGATGCGCATGCTTATGGCCCATACATCAGCCACGATTCAAGTTGCTTATTTGATTCTGGCTCTTCGGGCGCAGGGCTTGGAAACCGGCCCCATGAACCCAGACGACGCGCGACTTCTTCATGACTACTTCTTTCCCGGAGAGGACATCGAGCCTATTTTGGTGATTAATGTTGGCCACGCGGGTGCGAATGCATACCAGGAACGCGGGCCACGGGTGGGGTACGATGAGGTGTTTCGCGAAGCGCAGGTTAACGCCTGAAGCCACGAGGAGGATGCCATGGCTGATGAAGCACGAGTTCGAAAAGTTCAAGATCGTATCCAGGGAGACGGTCGCTTCTCTTTTGGGACGTCGCATCAAGGATCCGCGCCTAGGCTTTGTCACGATCACTGACGTTCGCGTGACCGGAGATCTCCAACACGCCTCGATTTTCTACACTGTGCTCGGAAATGAAGACGACCGAGCCGGTACCGCGCGCGCCTTCGAATCAGCAAAGGGCCTTATTCGTAGTGAGGTTGGTAAAGCCCTTGGCATTCGACTCACTCCCTAGTCTGGAATTTATTCCCGACGCTCTGCCAGAAACTGTAGCCTCGCTTGAGACTGCACTCGCGTCAGCGCGTGCACATGATGAAGAAGTCTCACGTCTTGCCGTCGGTGCAAGCTACGCTGGCGACGAGGATCCCTATCGCAAGTCCGATGACGAAGAAGACGAGCAGGACGAGCGTTAATGTCTGCTCCTTCGGTGAGCTCGGGGCTTCTGATCGTTGACAAACCCCAGGGAATTACAAGCCACGATGTTGTCTCGCGCGTTCGTCGTCTCGCGCATACGCGCCGTGTTGGCCACGCAGGAACGCTTGACCCAATGGCGACCGGCGTCTTGGTCCTTGGAATCAACAAAGCGACCCGGCTTCTCACGTGGATCACTGACCATTCAAAGCGTTACGAAGCTCGCCTACGCCTCGGCGTGGAGACGACGACTGAGGACGCGGAAGGGGAAGTGACGCTCGCGCGAGGGTGCACCGGCCTCGATAGTGAAGAATTTGCGCGTACACTGGAGCGCTTTCGCGGGCTAATCTCGCAAGTTCCCTCCGCAGTCAGTGCAATTAAAGTTGACGGAAAGAGGGCTTACGCGCGGGTTCGCGCTGGAGAAGAAGTGAAGCTCAAGCCTCGGCAGGTGGAAATTTCCCTACTCGAGATTGGGGGAGAGGCGCACTCTCACAGCGTTACTTACAACGTTGAAGGGGAAGAACGCCTTGTCCCCTGCGTAGATGTCGATGTCGTCGTTGAATGTTCCGCCGGAACATATATCCGTGCTCTCGCCCGCGATATCGGTCATGCACTTGGTTGCGGTGCGCATTTGATTGCACTGCGACGTACTCGGGTTGGAGAGTTCTCTCTTGAAAGTGCACACACTTTAGATTCTCTTTTCGAGGCCCAGCGCCGCGACGGTGGAAACCTGCCGGAAAATGAAGGAGCTCCGCTCCCGTTGACATCGCTCAGCGAGGCAGCGCGTGCAATGTTCCCCGTGCTTGAACTGACGCAAGCCGAGGCCGGTGCTTTCGCCCATGGGCAGGCGCCTCGCCGTTCTGCCCTTGAGCTTCGCGACTTTGCTGAGCGATGTGGGGGAAGGGACACAGCTTCGACCTGCGGTCCCATTGCCGCCATCAATGGAGAAGGGGAAGTCGTCGGACTTCTAGAGATTCGTGATTCTCGTTTGAAGACAATCCTTGTTTTTTAGAAAGTGACCACTGTGAAGATTTGGCGTTCGATTGAAGAAATCCCGAACGAGATAACGTCGGTGGTGACAATCGGCAATTTCGATGGGATGCACGAGGGGCATCGTCAGGTGATTGCGACAGCTGTTGCTCGGGCAAGAAGTAAGGGAGTGAAGGCTGTTGCCTGCACTTTCGATCCCCACCCCCCGCATCGTTCATAATCCTGACACTGCACTCAAACTCATTTCTCCGCTGAGGGATCGTTTGGACGCGATGGCAGCAACCGGTTTGGACGCGACTTTTGTTATTCACTACGACGCTTCGGTCTATTCCCTCACCCCTCGAGAGTTCGTCGAGAAATACCTAGTTCAGGCACTGGGGGCAGTCGAAGTTGTCGTCGGTAAAGACTTCCGTTTCGGCCGTGAAAATTCCGGCGATCTTACGACTTTGACGCAGCTGGGCCAAGAATTTGGTTTTACAGTCGAGTCAGTCGAGGACGTTGAAGCTCCTGAAGGGCGCCGCTGGTCATCATCTTGGGTGCGAGAACTCCTTGAAGCAGGCGATGTTTCTGGTGCGGCGCGCGTGCTTGGTCATCTTCACCGCATCCGCGGCACGGTTGAGCATGGGTATAAACGAGGCCGTGAGTTGGGTTTCCCCACCGCAAACCTGTGCAATGACATTGAAGGTGTCGTTCCAGGTGATGGCGTCTACGCTGGATGGCTTGTCAGGCACGTCGGGGACAGCGGTGCGGCAGAGTTCCTTCCCGCTGCGATTTCTGTCGGGACAAATCCTCAATTTGACGGTGAAGTACGCACTGTTGAAGCGCATGTTCTGGGCAGAAGCGACCTGAATCTCTACGGAGAGAACGTATCGATTATGTTCGTGAGTCGTATTCGAGCGATGGAATCTTTTGATTCCTTGGATGCCCTGCTGTGTCGTATGGATGAGGATCTTCGGGTTACTGCGTATGCTCTTGGCGTTGGTGTACCAACGCGCGTTGATCCGCAGGCAGTGACTGCGCGCTGAACTGTGCCATAGGCTCTGATCTCGGTTGACGCTCGTGCTACAGATCACGACAAAAGCTTTGAGATGAGATGCTAAACTTGCCTATGCCGTCATGTCGGCCACGGATAGTATGCGCAGGGGATGGCCCTGTGGCTCCGTGCAACAAGTATGAAGGAGAAGCCTGTGCCACTGAGCAAGGACGTCAAGGATCAGATCATCGCCGAGTACGCTACCCACGAGGGTGACACCGGCTCCCCCGAGGTCCAGATTGCGCTGCTGACCCAGCGAATCAAGGATCTGACCGAGCACTTCAAGACTCACAAGCACGATCACCACTCACGTCGTGGTCTGCTGCTGCTGGTTGGTCGTCGTCGTCGCCTCCTCGGCTACCTCGCTGAGGTCGACATTGAGCGTTACCGCTCACTGATCGAACGACTGGGCCTGCGTCGCTGATTGTCATCCGGCTCGATTCCCTGTTGGAATCGAGCCGGATCACTACGTGTGGGCAAGGTGCTCGCGCAATAACTCAATAGTTTGATAGAGGCGTGAACGTGCGCGGTTTTCGACAGTGGTTTACGGCTTCTCTGGCGCCCAAAGCGATATGGGAAGAGCCGGATCAAAGCCGTGGACTTCGATCGAAGGCCGATACGAACGCCCAAGTAGTGTGAAACACGTAAATTCAAGGAGAACACACATATGATGGAAGGCGAAGATATCGTCTCTGCAGAGGCGATCATCGACAATGGTCGTTTCGGTAAGCGCGTTGTCCGCTTTGAAACTGGCCGCCTCGCCAAGCAGGCCGCAGGTGCGGCCATGGCCTATCTTGATGATGAAACTGCGATTCTTTCCGCAACCACCGCGGGCAAGCAGCCCAAGGACCAGTTCGACTTTTTCCCGCTGACCGTTGACGTTGAGGAACGTTCCTACGCTGCGGGTCGTATCCCCGGATCCTTCTTCCGCCGTGAAGGCCGTCCCGGAACCGAGGCAATTCTTGCGGCTCGTCTGATCGACCGCCCGCTGCGCCCCGGATTCAAGAAGGGCCTGCGCAACGAGGTTCAGGTTGTCGCAACCGTCCTGGCTGCACACCCGAACGACGCCTATGATGTGCTGGCGATCAACGCGGCCTCCATGTCGACCCAGATTGCTGGTCTGCCCTTCTCCGGCCCCATCGCCGGTACCCGTCTGGCTCTCATCGACGGCCAGTGGGTGGCATTCCCGCGCTGGTCGGAGATGGAACGCTCTGTCTTCAACATCGTTGTCGCAGGCCGCATCGTTACCACTGAAGATGGTGGCGAAGACGTTGCGATCATGATGGTCGAAGCGGGCGGCGGCGAAAACGAATGGGACCTGATTCAGGCAGGCGCCGTTGCTCCTACCGAAGATGTGGTCGCTGACGGCCTCGAAGCTGCTAAGCCCTTCATTCGCGCGCTGTGCGAAGCCCAGATGAAGGTTGCTGCTGTCGCCTCGAAGGAAACCACCGAATTCCCGATCTTCCTCGACTACACGGATGAGCAGTACGCCGCTGTTGAGCAGTGGGTTGGCGACAAGCTCGCCAAGGCACTCCTCACCGAGGGCAAGCTTGCTCGCGAAGAAGCTGTGGACGCCGTCAAGGCAGAGATGCTTGAAGCTTTGGCCGAAGAGTGGCCCGAAGCTGAGAAGGAACTCAAGGCAGCTTTCCGCTCCCTCGAGAAGCAGACCATCCGTAACCGCACTCTGCGCGAAGAAATCCGCATGGACGGTCGTTCACTGCGCACCATCCGCTCCCTGAGTGCAGAGGTCGAGGTTCTGCCTCGCGTTCACGGTTCCGCTCTCTTCCAGCGTGGCGAAACCCAGATTCTGGGCGTGACGACACTGGCCATGCTCCGCATGGAACAGCAGCTCGATAACCTCTCGCCCATTACGGCGAAGCGCTACATGCACCAGTACAACTTCCCGCCGTACTCGACCGGCGAAACCGGCCGCGTTGGTTCGCCCAAGCGCCGCGAAATCGGCCACGGTGACCTTGCAGAGCGCGCTCTCAAGCCCGTGATTCCTTCACGCGAAGAGTTCCCCTACGCAATCCGCCAGGTCTCCGAGACCATGGGATCCAACGGCTCTTCTTCGATGGGCTCTGTGTGTGCATCGACCCTGTCGCTGCTCCAGGCTGGTGTGCCGCTGCGCGCCCCCGTCGCTGGTATCGCAATGGGCCTCATGACCGGTGAAGTTGATGGCAAGCAGAAGGCCGTCACCCTGACCGACATCCTGGGTGCTGAAGACGGCTTCGGCGACATGGACTTCAAGGTCGCCGGCACCCGCGAGTTCATTACCGCTTTGCAGCTGGATACCAAGCTCGATGGCATCGACTCCCAGGTGCTGCGTGGCGCGCTGGCACAGGCCCGCGATGCACGTTTGCAGATCCTTGACCTGATGGAGCAGGCAATTGACGCTCCCGATGAGATGAGCCCCTACGCTCCTCGCATCATCACCGTCCAGGTCCCCGTCGACAAGATTGGCGAGGTCATTGGCCCCAAGGGCAAGATGATCAACCAGATCCAGGAAGACACTGGCGCGGAACTCACCATTGAAGACGATGGAACCGTTTACATCGGTGCCTCGACCGGTGAAGCTGCAGAAGCTGCACGTGCAATGGTCAACCAGATCGCCAACCCGCAGATGCCCGAGGTCGGGGAGCGCTTCGTGGGAACCGTCGTCAAGACGACCTCCTTCGGTGCCTTCGTTTCCCTGACCCCCGGCAAGGATGGGCTCCTGCACATCTCGCAGGTCCGTCGTCTGGTCGGCGGCAAGCGCATTGATTCGGTTGAAGATGTGCTGCAGGTTGGCCAGCAAGTCGAGGTCGAGATTCACGAGATTGGTGACCGCGGTAAGCTCAGCCTGTACGCCGTCGTCGATGGCGAAACCGGTGAACTCGAGGCCAGCGATGAACAGCCTCGCCGCCGCGAGCGTTCAGAGCGTCCCGAGCGCCGTGAGCGTCGCGAGCGTCGTCCCCGCACCCGCACCCGTCGTCGCCGTGAAGATGACGAGGCCGCGGCAGAAGGCTCCGACGAGGAGTGAGACTGCTCTGAGGACGCTGTCCTAGGACGCGTTGACGAACCTTAAACCCTGTGTGGGGCGAAGGATTTCCTTCGCTCCACACGGCATATTTGTGCCTTTGCAACAGCATGTTCTCAGTTTTCAAGGTGTCATCCCAGCTATCTGAAAAAGCAGTAATTATCGACGAATACCGTCGGAAAATATTAAATTCTTTGGGCCTAAAGACCCCTCGTTTTCATGTGAAGCCATTGATAGCGTTGAGACGTGGCAGCGATTATTGCCTGCGACATATCGTGTTTCGACACCGATGTATGTTCGCAGAAATTCACCGCCCCCAGTGGCGGGATGCTGCACGAACAAGCCGCAATTATGGACGAATGTAGTCCAGGATATGTGCGGTATCACCCTAGTCTGATGAACTCTATTCTTCAGTGATAGAAAGGTCTTTCACATGTTGGGTTCTGCAGAGAGAAAAGCGAGTGACCTGAGCGCGGGTCACCGTATCTTCCTTCTGATCTTGGTCTCGATCGGTAGCTCGATCATTTACACCCCCGCCTATCTTCAGTATGTCTTCGAAGAACCGCTGGGTAAGGCCCTCATCGCCTCGGGTGGTGCTACGCCCGAAAACGTTGCCACCACGCTGGGTACGCTTCTGAGCGCATACGCTATGACCGCACTTGTGTGCTATCTGCCCTCCGGTATCGTCGCGGATATTGTTCGCGTTCGTACCCTTTCGTGGGTCGGTTTCGGTCTGACTGCGCTGCTGACCTTCTGGTACGCAATGTTCCCCTCGCTGACCACGATTCGCTTCCTGTTTGTCGCGATGGGCGTCACAACCATCCTCATTTGGTGGGGTATCCGTTACAAGCTGGTGCGCCTGATCTCCGACGAAAATGGCTACTCGCGCAACATTGGTCTTTCCTACGCTTTCTACGGCCTCGCCGGTCTGATCCTGGGCTTCTTCAACTCATGGCTGGTTGCCCACCTCGCATCGCGTGGTGACATCATCCCCATGCGTACCCTGCTCTTCATCCTGGGTGGCCTGATCATGGTCCTCGCTGTCCTCTCCTTCTTCTTCATCCCGAAGTTTGAAGGCGAAATCGGCTCCACTGAAGGCGGCTTCTCGGTTAAGCAGATCGGACAGGTCTTGGCGAACCCCGTCGTGTGGCTGGCAGCTGCCACCTTGTTCTTCGTCTACTTCTTCTACACCGGCGTGAACCAGACCACCGGCTACATGAATAAGGTCATGATGCTTGCTCCCGCAGTGGTTACCATGGTCGCAACCGTCCGTACCTATGGTATTTCTCTGGTCTCAGCTCCCTTCTTCGGATGGGTTGCTGAGAAGGTCGGTTCGCCTTCGCGTGTTATTGCAGCTGCTTCGTTGCTGGTTGCTGTGCTCTTTGCCGGATTCGCTGTCCTGCCCTCGGGTGCAAACGCTATCCTCACCGCTGGATTGGTGATCGTCTTGGCGTTCATTGCCAATGGCGTATTCGGCATTGTTTCCTCGCAGCTCACTGAGGGTAAGGTTGCTCCCGCGGTCTTTGGTACGGCCTCGGGCCTACTCTCGGTCATCGGCTTCCTTCCCGATACCTTCTCCTACACCTGGTTTGGCTCGATTCGCGACGCCGCAGGTGATGCACAAGAATCAGCGTTCCATCAGATCTTCATGATCCTTGGCGGCGCAGCCCTTCTGGCAGCAGTTTGTGCGATCGCTCTGGTTGTAGTGATTCGTGTTCGCGAGAAGAAGAACGTCGAGGCCTGAAAACCACGTACTGAGGAAGGAGGACGTAGTGGCACACAAACTGGATGTTCCCAGCATGTGGAGCGAGCAGATGGGCGCCGTCGTTGCCAAGCAAAACGAGCTGGCAAAAGACGCATACTCGACCGATCAGAGCATTGAAGAGATGCGACAGGCCTATCGCAGTGAACGCCGTTTCTGGAACGAGGGCGGTCCGCATGTGGAAAGCGCGGAAGATCGAATGGTCCCGACGCGTTACGGGAGTATCCCGGTGCGCCGCTACGTCCCCCAGGCCTCGGAAGAAGAAAATAACGAATCTGCTCGCCCCCTGATTGTTTATGTTCACGGTGGTGGCTGGTTGATCGGCGATGTCGATACCCATGATCGCATCACGCGCACGATTGCCTCGCTCACAGGAGCCATCGTCGTTTCAGTGGGCTATACGCTCTCTCCGGAAGCGCAATACCCGCAGCCGATTGAAGAAATTTCAGACGTCACCGACTACATCGTCCAGCACGCTCAGGAGTGGGGAATTGATCCTCAGGATGTCTCCTTCTCGGGGGACAGTGCGGGTGCAAATATGGCATTCGGTGCGCTGCTCTACCTGCGTGATCACGGCAAAGCTGTGAACGCGCGCAGCATGTTGCTCTTCTACGGAGCATACGGCTTGCGTGACTCTCGTTCGATGCGACTGTTGGGCGGTCCTTGGGATGGGCTTACCGAAGCCGATTACGAGTACTATCTCAAGGCCTACCTTGGGGACCTTGAAAAGATTCGCGAACCTTACGTGAATATTTGGATAACGATATGTCTTCGGCAGTCCCTCCCTGTTTCATCGTGGCCGCAGGCTTGGATCCTCTCAAAGACGATTCCGAGGCGCTCCACGAACTGCTTGATATCGCGGGGGTGGATAACGAATTCGTCGTCTATCCGAAGGTCATCCACGCATTCCTTCATCATTCTCGGATGTTGGATGACACGATGGATGCGATGCGGCGGGCCGCTGACTTCTTCCACAGTCACAAATCTAAGAAACTCACACATTTCACATCACTGACGATAGGAAGCAAAATGGACTTTTCACTGAGCGAAGACCAGCAATTGATGGTCGATGGATTCACCGAATTGATGGAGTCGCGTAACTGGGAGAAGTACTTCCAGGAATGCGATGAACGCTCCGAATACCCCCAGGAATGGGTTTCGGCCATTTGCGAGCTCGGTTTTGACCAGATCCTCCTTCCTGAGGAAAACGGCGGTCTGGGGGCCGATTGGGTAACCCTTACCGCCGCTTACGAGGCCCTTGGCCGCGCCGGTGGCCCCACCTACGTTCTCTACCAGCTTCCCTGCTGGGATACCGTTTTGCGTGAAGGCACCGAGGAACAGAAGGAAAAGATCCTTTCCTTCGTCGGCACCGGTAAGCAGATGCTCAACTACGCAATGACCGAGCCGAGTGCAGGATCATCGTGGGATGACATGCGCACGACCTACACCCGTAAGGACGGTAAGGTCTATCTGAACGGTCACAAGACCTTTATTACTTCCTCCAAGTACGTGCCTTACCTGGTTGTCATGGCTCGCGATAGCGACAACATGGACACCTACACCGAATGGTTTGTCGATATGTCCCTGCCGGGCATTACCAAGGAACCCCTGCACAAGCTGGGCCTGCGCATGGACTCTTGCTGCGATATCTACTTCGATAACGTCGAACTTCGCGAAGAAGACCTCTTCGGAACTGAAGGAAATGGATTCCGCCGCGGAGTCGCCGACTTCGATCTTGAGCGTTTCCTTGTTGCTCTGACCAACTACGGCCAGGCCTACTGCGCGTTCGAGGACGCAGCGCGCTACGCCAACCAGCGTGTCCAGGGTGGACAGGCAATTGCCCGCCACCAGCTCATCCAGCTCAAGTTCGCGGACATGAAGGTTGCGCTCACCAATATGCGCAACATGCTCTACGAAATTGCATGGAAGCACGATAACGGTCTGCTTGGCCGTGGTGACTGCTCCATGGCGAAGTACTACTGCGCACACGCAGCATTTGAGGTCGTCGATAATGCTCTTCAGGTTCTGGCAGGCGTCGGTATTACCGGTGAACACCGCGTCCAGCGTATGTTCCGCGACCTGCGCGTTGACCGCGTCAGCGGTGGCACTGACGAAATGATGATCCTCACCGCAGGCCGTGCAGCTCTGAAGGAATACCGCTGATCGGCGGGAGGTGTATCTGATGTCATTACCCGTTGATAAGCCGTCCTACGGCAACCTTGACGGCCTGAAGGTCGTTTACTCTGCGGTGGAGATTGCTGTTCCTACCGCATGCGAAATTATGTCGGAGTGGGGTGCCGATATCACCTGGATTGAGAACACCTACAGTGGTGACTCTGTGCGTGATACCGAGTTCGTCAAGGAGATGGAACGACGTAATCAGCGCTCCATCTCGATGAATCCTTTCACGGATGAAGGAAAAGAGATTATCCGCGCGCTGGTCAAGGATGCGGATATCTTCATCGAATCCTCGAAGGGCCCGGTGTGGGCACGAAAGGGGATCACCGATGACTTCCTGTGGGAGGTCAACCCCCGCCTAGTTATTGTGCACGTTTCCGGTTTCGGCCATGTTGGTGATCCCAAGCGTGTTCACTCTGCGGCATATGATCTGACCGTCCAGGACTATTCGGGTTACGTGTACCAGAACGGCACGCCTGAAGAAGCAATGACGGCAGCGCCCTATACCGGTGACTACTTCAACTCGCTCATGGTGATCTCCTCTGCACTGGCTGCGGTTTTCCGCGCTCAGCGCACCGGAGAAGGCGAATCTATTGATCTCGCAATGTACGAAACGATGCTGCGCGTTGGCGCCTACTACATGATCGACTACATGAATAAGGGAGTGCTCTACCCGCGCGCGGGTGCTCGTCACCAGAACCTGTGTGCGATCGGCCAGTACAAGACCAAGGATGGTGTCCTGGGTCTGTGCTGCTACGGCATTCCTCAGAACAAGTACCTGCTTGAGGTCATTGGTCTGGGTGATCTGTGGGGGACAGAAGAGTACCCCGAGGACACCTCAGCGCTGTGGCTGGACGGCCCCAAGGCCTCGTTGATCGAGCAAAAACTGGAAGAGTACCTGCTCACCCAGAACGTCGACGATGTTGAGGCAGATTTTGTTGCCCACAAGATCGCTGCTCAGAAGTGCTTGGATTTCGACGACCTCATGGCCGAAGAACACACCAAGCTGCGCGGAAACTTCATGGAGTGGGAGAACCGCGAAGGGGAGACGATCAAGGGCCTGAATACGGTTCCTCGTTTTGCACATCGTCCCGGCGGTTTCTGGCGTCCGATGCCCGCATTGGGTGAAGACACTCGAGATGTCCTCCACCGCAGCGGTTTCTCAGATGCGGATATCGAGCGTTTCAAGGCCTCCGGTTCCATCAAGTTCGCCGAAGAGGACTGATTCGTGACGATTCGGGATGAGATTCACTCGCGCACTAATCTGCGCGACATCTGGGAGGATGCGGTCAATGCAGCCCCAGAACGCAGCTTCCTCATTTTTGAGGATGTGTGCGCTGGCGTGCGCGTTGAACGCTCCTACCGTCAGACAGATGAGCAAGTGAATCGATATGCGAATGTCCTTCTTAAACTGGGCTTTCGCAGCGGTGACCGCATTGCACTCTACCTGCCCAATAGCATCGAGTTCATCGAATGCTTCTTGGCGATCGCGAAGATCGGTGCGGTCATCGTTCCCTTGGATACGAAGGGGACCTCTTTTGAACTTGCGGGGCTGATCGATGCCAGTGGCGCTCGCGCGGTGATTTGTACCCGAGGGTGCTCGCTGACCCTCGACGAGGCCGTGCTGGCCTCGGGAGTTCAGGTGCTCTTGGTGGGAAGTGATGCCGGTGAGGAGGAGTCTTCTCTACCCGCTCTCAGTCGGAGCTGCTCGCCTCAGCTGGATTACGATCCGCAGCTTGAAGCGCTGAGTCTTTTGGAAATTATGTTCACCTCTGGGACGACCGCGTCTCCTAAAGGTGTCATGATCACGCATGCCAATGCCGTATTTTCAGGAAAATACGTCAACTGGGAACTGGCGATGACCAGTGATGATCGCTACGCGACTTCTATGGTTGCCAGTCACGTGAATTTCCAGCTCTCAGCCTTCATTCCGGTCATCACCGCTGGAGCGACGCTGATTCTTCTTAGCCGTTACAGCGCGCATCGTTTCTGGAAATCGGTGTGTCAAACCCGAGCGACTTTGGTCCAGGGAATGGCACTGATTGTCATGACGATGCTTGCTCAACCCGTGGATCCAGAAGAACAGAACCACTGTGTGCGTCAGATGCACTATTTCCTGATGCTGTCTGATGAAGATAAAGAACGCTTTGAAAAGCGTTTTGCTGTTCCACTACTCAATAACTATGGCTCGACCGAGACCCTGGTTGGAGTTGTCACCGATCCGCCCGTGGGGGAGCGGCGCTGGCCTTCAGTGGGACAGGTTGGTCCTGGCTATGAGCTCAAGATTTGTGATGAATCCGGAGCAGAAGTAGCGCAGGGACACAATGGTGAGATCCGCATTCGGGGCGAGATGGGGATCTCACTTATGCAGGGGTACTGGCAGCGCCCCGATGCGACTGGGGAGGCGGTCATCGATGGGTGGTATCACACCGGTGACTGGGGATACGTTGACCCCGACGGATGGCTCTTTTTCGTCGATCGGCGACACGACCTCATCAAGCGCAACGGTGAGTCGGTGACCTCGGGTGAAATTGAAAACCTTCTTCGCCAAATCCCGGAAGTGAGCGATGCGGCGGTCGTTGGAGTACGCCACCCCATTCGCGGGCAAGATATTCATGCCTTCCTCACCCTCCACCCGGGTAAGGAGCTGAGCCCTGACAGTGTGTTGGAGTTTTGCCGCCAACGACTGTCTTCCTTCAAAGTTCCCAACGAGGTACGAATCGTCGATGAGCTGCCTCGCGGTGAATACGGCAAAGTCAACAAAGAATTACTCAAAACCCTGTGAAAGGAACAGGCATGGCAATCAATACGGATATGGTCGGACAGACCTTCGGTCCTTTCGTCCGTGACTACACTTTCCGTGATCTTGAGCTGTTTGCTCTTGGCTGCGGTGCAGGTATCGATGGCAAGGACGGCCTCGAATACCTCAACGAGCATGATGAACGTAATCCTCAGCTCAAGGTTCTGCCCATGTTTGGTGCGATGCTCATCGTGGATTCCGAGGTTACTCGTACCATTGACTACGGCTACAACTATGCGGGCTCCCTGCACTGGGGCTTCGATATTCGTTTCCACCAGCCGATCACTAAGATGAGCGATCACTTGGAAACTATGGTTCGCCTTGAAGGCCTCTATGACCGTGGTGAGGGGCGTGGCCTGCTCGCTCAGCATATTGGCGACACCTACGATTCGGACGGAAACCTGCTTTTCACGAACGAATCTTGGGACTGCCTGATTTACGACGGCGGTTGGGGTGGCCCCAAGCCTCCCAAGGACATCGTTGAGATGCCAGAGCGCGAGGCTGACGTCGAGGTTGTTGAGCGTATTCCTGAGAACCAGGCTTTGATCTACCGCCTGTCGGGCGACTATCACCCGCAGCATATCGACTGGGATTATGCAGCTGAGAACGGTGAGCCTCGTCCCATTCTGCACGCGATCTCTTACGCGGGTGTTGTTATGCGTCATGCAATCAACGCTTTCGTTCCCGGAGAACCCGAGCGCATCACCCGTTTCAAGACCCGCATTACTTCGCCGGTTCTGCCCGGTAGCACTCTGAAGACGAAGCTGTGGAAGGTCGGAGAAGGCGAGCTCCGTTTCCAGCTGGTGGACGAAGATGCTGATGTCACCGGTGCGAAGCCGCACCTGAACTGGGGGATTATCGAATACCGCTGAAGTAACCTTGAAAGCATAGCTGCGTGATCACACGATGATCTGCAGTTCTGCTATCGAGGTGTTAGAGGAGATACACGCAGTGAAAAAGGAAGTAACAGATCTCGAAGATCTGGATATGTCGGGTGTGCTGTGGCGCATCATCGCATTTTCCAGTGGTGGTCCATTCCTTGAAGGCTATGTTCTAGGAATTATCGGCGTGGCGCTTTCACGCCTGGGTACCGATATCGAGATCAGTAATTCCATGTCGGGCTTGCTGGGAATTGCCGCTTTGGTCGGTCTTTTCTTAGGTGCCGCAGTCGGAGGATGGCTGACGGACCTCATTGGTCGTCACAAGATGTTCATTCTTGACCTGATTGTCATTGTCGTTTTGTCGGCACTGTGTGCCGTCGTTACGTCTCCTCTGCAATTAGTGGCTCTGCGCTTCCTCATCGGTGTGGCAATCGGCGCCGATTATCCGATTGCCACATCGATGATCGCGGAGTTCTCACCGCGCAAACATCGCGCAATGTCGATGGGCATGATCGCTGCTGCATGGTATCTCGGTGCCAATGTCGCAGCTCTTGTGGGCTACGCGCTTTACGAAACCCCTCACGGCTGGCGCTGGATGCTGGCGTCGTCTGCGATCCCGGCAGTACTAATTCTTATCGGACGTTGGGATATCCCCGAATCTCCCAGGTGGTTGGCATCGAAAGGCCGCCAAGAAGAAGCCGATCGCGTTGTCATGAAGCTTTTCGGTGAAAATGTCCGCCTTCCTGCGCAAGAGGTTGCCGAGAAAACTGAGTTTAAGAAGATCTTCAGTGGTGTTTATCTGCGTCGCGTGATCTTCGTTGGTGTGATTTGGCTCTGTCAGGCAATTCCGATGTTTGCTCTTTACACCTATGGCCCCACAATCGTTGGTTCCATTGGCCTTGGAGAGGGACGCAATTCGCTGATTGGTGAGCTTGTTATCGGCACCTTCTTTATGCTCGGTACATTCCCCGCAATGTACTTGGCTGAACGCGTGGGGCGTCGTCCGCTCATCATCTGGTGTTTCTTCGGCATGACGATTGCGCTTGGTCTGATCGGTTTCTTCCCGCAGGGGGGAATCGTTCTGATTTCCATTTGCTTCATCGCCTACGCACTTCTTGCTGGCGGTCCGGGCAACCTCGAGTGGCTCTACCCCAACGAGCTCTTCCCAACCTCCATTCGCGCCTCGGCAATGGGTGTTGCTATGGCTCTGAGCCGAATCGGCACCGTCTACTCAATGTTCGTCCTTCCGGCATTTATCGCCGATTACGGGATCTCGGCAACCATGCTTGCCGGTGCGCTCATTTCGGCACTTGGATTTGGTGTTTCCTTCGCTTGGGCCCCCGAAACCAAGGGACTGAGCTTGGACGTTACAGGATCAGCGGACTTCAAGGGGCGCTAAACGATGTATCGCATTGATTCAGTGGTTGTGAGCGCGTACCGCACGAATTGCTACGCGCTAACGAATGAAGGCGGGACGATTATTGTCGACCCGGGCGACCAAGCGAGCTTCCTACAGCAATGGACGCAGGACTTGGACGTCGTCGGTATCGTGCTCACCCACTGTCATTGCGACCACATCGGGGCAGTTAATGAACTTGTCGCTCAACACGGGTGCTGGGTCGCCTGTGGAGCTGCAGATGTTGCTGGAACGCGCGACTTGCATCTGTCTGGATTCGATGTCGAAGGTATCGACTATGTCGTGGATCATGTTGATCGGCCTTTGAAGGAAGGCGATGTCATTGAGTGGGGGAGCGATCGCCTTGAGGTGATCGATACCCCGGGACACACTCAGGGACATATCTGTTTGATCGATCGTGCCAACTCGATCCTGTTCAGCGGCGACATGCTATTTGCCGGAACGATTGGACGGACTGATTTTCCCGGGGGAGACCGGGCGCTTATGGCCTCATCCTGCGCGAAACTCGCAGAGGTTAATCAGGATCTTCGCGTACTTCCCGGGCACGGTCCAGCCACCACTTTGGCGGCAGAAAAGGCGCAGCTCACGCACTGGTCGCGCGTTCTCTGTCCGCGGGAAGTGGTTCAGGATACTGCGCGTAGTGACGAATTGAGATTGCCATGAAGCTGATCGTCAATCAAAGCTTCAAGGTAACGCGGAACCTTCAGCATGAAGCAGTCGATGTAGTCATCGGGCAGGCAGAAGGTGCGCATCAGAACCGAGCCTTCAATCGCGTCAAGCAGGCGGGTCACCGACAGGGTGTCCTTAATCTGCCCCGCGCTCTTGAACTCCCACAAGCGTGTGCGAATCGCACCCAGGGGGGGTAACGAAAATCTGGTTGTGAATCAGGGCGATCGTCGGATCGTTCGTTTCACCAGCCTCGACGAACAGGCGACGAACTGCCCGACGATTCGGCCCAAGGTACTCGCGAAGGCGGAATTCGGCCTCGTTCATCAAAACTTCCCGCGCGCTATTCCCGCGTGGGCCAGGGCAACGAACCAATCGCGCGAAGGCGTCCTTCAGGAGGGCATCGCGGGTTTCCCAGCGTGTGTAAATGCTGGATTTGCCCACTCCGGCAGCGCTGGCGACCTTGGTCAGGTTGAAAGCGGCCCAGCCGACCTCTCCGTAGAGCGTCAGGGCGCTTTCGATGATCTTGGTTTCGACCACTTCATCGCGTGGCCGACCAACTTTGGGCGCGTCTTGTCGAGGATTCGGCACGACTTGCACCTTTCTTTCATAGCTGCTGGTAAGCGCCATATTACTCGCACCTTGCGGGTTAATGTGTGCGCTTTTCGTGAGCTGAGGAAACTTGGGAAGTCTTCCCTGTATCTATCCGAAAACAACACTCAAGAGAGAAGGACACGATGAGTATCGTTGTCGCGTATAAGTACGCTGCGAACCCGCAGGATACAACCGTGGGTTCTGATGGTGTCGTTGACTGGTCGCGTGCGAAGGCTGCGGTAAGTGAATACGACCCCGTTGCCATTCAGGTAGCACGCACTGTCGCAGATGCTAAGGGCGAAGAGCTCGTTGGCATTTCCGTAGGAGACGCACAGGTGTCCTCCTCAATGGCAAAAAGGCTGCTCTTTCGCGCGGATTCGACCGTGCGTTGGTCGTTGCCGATGATGCCGCTCGTGATCTGAACGCCACTGCGGTCGCAGCTGCGCTTGCCGCTCTGGTTCGCAAGGTTGAAGGCGCGAATATTCTCTTGACGGGCGACTCTTCCATTGACGAGTCCGCCAAGATGATGTCTGCTCTGGTCGCAGGTTACCTGGGATGGCCCTGTTTCCAGGAGGTTTCCGCGGTTGAGGCCAACGGAAATGGATGGACCATCACGCAGGCTACCGCCTCTGGTACACGTACGATCACGGTCGATGGCCCCGTTGTCGTTGCCGTGACAACAGATGCTGCGACCGTCAAGGTTCCCGGTATGAAGGATGTTCTGCAGGCAGGAAAGAAGCCGATGGACACCGTTGCTCTTGCAGATCTGGGTGTCGAGCCGATTTCTGTTGAGGTCACCGGCCGCCTGCGCCCGGTCGCTCAGGAACGTAAGAAGGAAATTCTCAGTGGTGACGACGCCGCTGTGAAGCTGGTTGAGGCGCTGCGTAGCGCTGGTGTGCTCTGAGAAAGGACTTGGACAATGACTAACGCATGGATCATTACGACATCGAATCAGATTGCATCCCTCGTCGAGGCCGCGCGTGCGATCGGTCCCGTAACCGTCATCGCTCTTGGCGACGAGGCCACCGGCATCGCTGGTGTTGACCGCGTTGTGGCCATCGGTCGTGGAAGCAATGCGCCTCTTGAGGCTTTTGCCCCCGCAGTGAACGCTGTGTTGGAAGGCGCTGGCGCAGATATCGTCTTCGCCGCGAACCGTCCCGTTGAGCGCGTCCTTGCCGGCGCTGTCGCAGCGCGCCTGGGCCTTCCCCTCATCAACGGTGCGCTCCGCGTTTCCGCTGGCGAGGCCGAAGTTTCGCGCTTTGGTGGCCTGACGCAGGAGACCATTTCCTTCCCCGGCGGCGCTGTTGTCGTCCTCGAAGGTGGAGCCCCCGTCGAAGGCGCAGAAGTTGCGCCCGAGGCCGGCTCGGAAGAGCACTACGAGGCCAGCGTGAGCGCTGTGGAGCCCGCTGGTTCAGGTCCCGCCAATCTTGCTGCAGCGCGTCGTATCGTCGCAGCCGGTCGCGGCTTCAAGGCCGAGGAAGATCTGCAGATCGCCCGCGACCTGGCCGCAGCACTGGGCGCAGAGCTCGCCTGCTCCCGTCCCTGGCTGAAGGTACCGCTTGGCTGTCAAAGGATCGCTATGTTGGTGTTTCCGGCATGCACGTTGCTCCGGATCTGTACCTTGCTGCCGGTATTTCCGGTCAGGTTCAGCACACCTCGGGTATGTCCGATTCGAAGGTCGTCGTTGCTGTCAATAGTGATGCCAATGCCCCGATCTTTGAGGTTGCTGACTACGGAATCGTGGGCGACCTCTACGATGTCCTGCCTGCGATTACCGCAGCACTTTCCTGAGGAAGAGTATGTCTGAAGAAGTAGAGGTTGATTTCGAGGTCATCGTGATCGGTGGAGGTGTAGCCGGTTGTGTTGCCGCCTACACTCTTGCCGGACAGGGACACGAGGTCCTTCTCATTGAGCGTGCGATGGAACCCGGTTCCAAGAATCTCTCGGGTGGTGTTTTCTACTGCCGAGTAATGGAACAGGTCTTCCCGGACTTCATTCATGAAGCTCCTGTAGAACGCCGAATCACACGTAATATCGTCAGCCTGCTCAATGAAAAGTCAGCGGTCAACATTGACTACTGGGATCAGCGTCTTGCTGAGCCCGCTAATGCAGTCACAGTGTTGCGCGCAAAGCTCGATTTGTGGCTGAGCGAGAAGTGTGAGGAGGCCGGTGTCACTGTGATGCCGGGTGTGAAGGTTGACTCCCTCATCATCGAAAACGGACAGGTTGTTGGTGTTCGTGCCGGGGAAGATGAGCTGCGCTCCCACGTTGTGGTTGCAGCAGATGGGGTGAACTCTTTCATTGCCCAGCAGGCGGGAATCCGCGCTAAAGAGCCGAAGAAACACCTTGCAGTGGGTGTGAAGTCGGTGATCGCTCTTCCCGAGAAGGTCCTTGAAGATCGCTTCAATGTTCGCGATAACTGCGGTGCAGCCTACGCAATGGTTGGGGATGCGACCCAGGGCGTTGCAGGCGGAGCTTTCATGTACACCAATAAAGATTCCGTCTCTATCGGTGTTGTCATGCGCCTTGATGACTTGGAAGCATCGGGCTTGTCCTCTTCGGATGTTCATGATCACCTGCTGACTCATCCGGCAATTGCTCCTCTGCTTGAGGATGGGGAATTGCTCGAATACGGGTGCCACCTGACCATCGAAGATGGGCCTCAGATGGTGACGCATGATCTCACCCGTCCCGGTTTGGTGATTATTGGTGATGCAGCTGGATTCACTCTTAATACTGGTTTGACCATTCGAGGGATGGATCTTGCTGCGGGATCTGCGCTCGCGGCTTCAACGGCGGTTCATTCTGCCCTCGAATCCGGTGATTTCTCTCAGGCAGCGATGGATCGCTACCTCAGTGAGTTGAAGTCTTCCTTCGTTGGGCAGGACATGCAGACCTATGCGAAGGCTCCCGCTTTCCTTGAGCGTCCTCGCATGTACAAGGACTACGGTCGCCTTGCTGCAGAGGTTTTCTACGGAGTCTTCAACCATGATCTTCGCCCGCGTCGCCACATCATGAAGGTTGCGATGGACGCGTTCAAGGCTTCTGGCCTGCGTTTGCGTGATCTCATTAGTGACGGCTTGGCCGGTATCAAGGCGTTGTGAGGCAGGAGGAACAATGAGCACATTGAAAATTGAGAGTGTTCCCGCCCGTCTTTCGCGTAACACTTACAACCTTGACGAGGAAGAATCTCATATCGAGGTCAACCAGGAGCGCGCTCGTGCCACCGGTGCCGGCAAGCTCTTGGAGCGAATCTGCCCGGCACATGTCTACTCGGTAGAAGAGGACGGGACCGTTGGAGTGGAATATGCCGCATGCCTAGAATGCGGTACCTGCTTGGGCTATTGCCCCTGAAGGTGTTTTGAAATGGCACTATCCCAGAGCGGTTTCGGGATCATGTTCCGAGAAGGCTAAGGGCTTCTCCGTTTGAAATGGTGGGTTGAAAGCGTCTGCTTTCAACCCACCATTCTTGTTGTGTCCCTCGAATCCATAACTGCCTCAATGCATTCGGTGATATTTCCACGGGTGAGGGAATGGCCCTCTGCAGAATTCCCGCCTACATGTAGAGGACGCCATTCAAGTGATGCATTCTTTCTTTCTCCATGGAGTCTTTGTGGGCCATGAGCATTTAGATGAACCTCAAATATGGGAAGAGCCCGAGTCGCTGAGGTGCTTTGACCTATCGGAAACAATCGATGCTTATCCGCATGCGTTCCCGTCGCATGTGCATCGGCGTCGATGTATGTGCACGAGGGAAATTCAGCGCTAAGACATATGAGGAGTGAATGTAAGTGTGATCGCTTCGCGCGCATGACGATATCCGTGCAATCTTCTAGGCACAAATGTTTGGCGGAAGAATGAGCGGGGGAGAGGACCAACGCTTCCATTCCGCTTCGTCCCAGTTCCCGGGCAAAAGGGAGAAGGAAAGTGCAGGCGGCTTGTTCCACTTCTTTGCGTGTGCCAAAAAGCCCGATACCAACGATGTTTTGGTAACCCAAGCGAAGTGCTTGGGCTGACGGATCAACTCTGTATCTCAAAGTTTCTGCCGCCTCGTGAACGCGCTGGGTGAGTGCATCGCTGACGTGAACGCTTCCCCGAAGGACATGAGAGACAGTCCCAACGGATACTCCAGCAAGAAGAGCAACGTCGGACATTGTTGGTGTTCTGGCCATGAGAGCCCCCTTTCTCTGGCCAACACTGTGCCGTAATCGCACGCCTGCCGGGTGCAGAACAAGTAAATTGTGGAAACACGCCGATGGGGTTCTTCCCTGTGCATAGGGAGACTGCGCCTTGCACGCGTGCATATTAAGCTGGTCATCAGGCGACCCTAGGAGGAGAAATGCTGCGACGCCTGACGGACACGATTGTTTGCGGAGTACTGTTGGTCTTCGACGTACTGGCGTGGCTGATCGTCGGTACTTTCTCGGGTTTTGATCGTTCGGAACCGGGAAAGATTGCTTCAGTGTCCTTGAGTGCACTCATCATTGTCGCTGTACCCGCACTTGCAACGTGTATGATCGCGGCACTCGCTCGCATGATCACAAAGACGTCCGCACGTCGTTTCTACGCGTGGGCGCTCTTCCTGAGCGCTGTGGCTGGGGGATTTTGCTATCTCACCGCAATGGTCTCTTCCTTCCAAGGAATGGAAGTCGGTCTGCGCTGGATGGCATGCTATTTCGCAATCCAAGCGATTATCTCCCTGGTCCTGTTGATCGTGGGCCTTACCGGTGGCATCCCGCAGACCGCTGAAGACGCACACGCTTTGAACCAAGCCGCGTTGAAGAGGTCGTCTTCTGCCGCGAAGCCTTCCTCTGCCGAGGCCTCGGCCCCGACCGCGCGCACCTCATCCGCCGTCCCTCCTGTTCCGCCAACTAGTTCCACACAAAAGCCAACCGCTCGCGCAAACGCCGAAGCGGCCTCGTCAGAAGAGAAAAAGGAACGTTCATGACCAACGATGAATTCCGGGTGCTCCCGCTGGAATCAACCGGCGATGGCGCGCAGCAATGGGAGGACTCGGGATCGACGGTGACTCGAAGCGTTCTCGACAATGGACTACGCGTTATCACCCAAAAGATTCCGGCGACCCGTTCTCTTGCACTGAGCTGGTGGGTTGGCGCGGGGTCTCGCGACGAAGACGAAGACAGCGCAGGTTCAACGCACTTTCTTGAACATCTTCTCTTCAAAGGCACAGCTCGACGCAGCGCTTTTGATATCGCACAGGCATTTGACGCCGTAGGGGGCGAATCAAACGCTGAAACCGGGAAAGAACATACAAACTACTGGGCTCGAGTCCTCAGTGATGACACGGCAATGGCCATTGATGTTCTCGGTGACATGATCTCAGGATCGCTCATTGATCCCGAGGAATTTGAAACCGAGCGCGGCGTCATTTTGGACGAGCTCGCGATGTCAGAGGACAACCCTCCCGAGGTTGTTCACGAGGCATACCAACTGGCAGTTTTTGGCGACAACTCACTGGGGAGGCCCGTGGGGGGAAGCCAAGAGACCATTAGAAGTGTCAAACGGGACGACGTCTGGGACTACTATCGACGCGTCTATGCCCCTTCGTCTTTGATCATTGCTGCAGCGGGGGATGTCAATCACGACGAAATCGTTGAGAAGGTTTGTCGCTCTCTTAGTGGTGCTTGGTCGGAAGAGCTTTCACGCGCTCAAAGCCCCAGGCCGCGACGTTCAACGCAGATGATGAACAGCGATGAATATCAGCCCGAACGCGTGACTCGCTACCGTCATATTGAACAAGCACATGTCATCGTCGGCGGGCCATCCATGCGTGCCGGAGATGATCGCCGTCCCGTCATGTCGGTTTTACTATCGATTTTGGGCGGTTCAATGTCTTCCCGTCTCTTCCAAGAAATTCGTGAGAAGCGCGGTCTTGCCTATTCGACCTATGCATTTGATTCCGCCTATTCGAACGCGGGTGCATGGGGAATGTATGCGGGGACTTCACCTGAACGAATTACTGAAGTTGAAAAACTCATGCTTGGAGAGTTGGAGAAACTCGCAATTTATGGTCCAAGCGAGGAAGAACTCATTCGCGTGCGTGGGCAGCTTCGAGGTGGAATGGCTCTGGGCTTGGAAGATACGCTCTCGCGAATGTCACGATTGGGGCGCTCCGAGCTCAATGGTCGTTATTTCACGGTTGATGCTGCTCTTGCTCGTATTGAAAGAGTTCAAGCTGAGGACGTTCGCGCGCTAGCGGAAGAACTCGCTGGGCGAAGTGTCTTCACCGCCGAGGTCTTGCCGGGGGAGCGTCAGTGACGAAGCGAAGTGTTCGTCCTGCGCGCCTGAGCGACTTGAATGCGATTTCTGCTCTTGCGCAAGAGTCTTTCACGGAGATCTTTGACGCGTGTGCTCTCCCTATTGATCATCCGCTTCGAGGCCACGTGTTGGGAAGTACGCGCCAGCTGTGGGAGCGGACCCTTTCCACGCAGGGTGAGAACGCGGATTTAGGGCACACTTTCCTTGCGCTCGAAGGGGAAAGCGCCGTTGGTTTGATCTCGACCATTGCAGCGCCCGCTCAGTTTCTTGAGATTGGGCAGCCTAAGGAAATTCCTGCTGGGGTAGAGGTGACAACGCTCTATGTTCATCGCAGTTTCCGTCGATGCGGACATGGATCGCGTTTGCTCGCAGCAATTGTTGATACTCTCCAACCCTCTTCCCTTCGAATGTGGCTGGCACCCGAAGATACGCTGATGCTCCGTTTCCTTCAGGGAAGTGGTTTTCTTCCAGCGGGACTGAAGCGCTCGTTCATGTTTGATGAGGTGCTTCAGGTCCGGCGTGATGAGCACTTGTGGTGGGCACTTCGTTCCTAGCTTGTGTTCCGAGTGGGCCGTGAAAGTCTAGACGTGGCACACTTATTGCATGATGCCTCTGTACGACAACTTGCCCGAACCTGCGCCCTTGGAAAAGGGAAGCCTCCGGATTGTCCCCCTGGGCGGCTTGGGAGAAGTCGGTCGAAACATGAACGTTTTGGAGTTTGATGGCAAACTCCTCGTTGTTGATTGTGGCGTGCTCTTCCCCGAAGAATCCCAGCCCGGTGTCGATCTGATTTTGCCTGATTTCTCTTGGCTTGAAGATCGTTTGGATGACATCGTTGGTATGGTGCTCACTCACGGTCACGAAGACCACATCGGCGCGGTTCCCTATCTGCTCAAGTTGCGTGAAGATATTCCGATTTACGGTTCAGATTTGACTCTTGCTTTCGTTGAGCCAAAGCTTCGCGAGCATCGTCTTTCCGCTGATAACCTGCGTGTAGTCGCCGAAGGGGATCGCCAGGCGATTGGTCCTTTTGACTGCGAATTCGTCGCCGTCACGCACTCGATTCCCGATGCTCTTGCGCTTTTCGTACGCACTCCCGCTGGAAAAGTCCTCATCACCGGCGATTTCAAGATGGACCAGCTTCCCCTTGATCATCGCCTTACAGATTTGCGTTCTTTCGCCCGCTTCGGCGAAGAAGGCGTCGATCTGTTCATGGTGGACTCGACCAACGCGGAAGTTCCGGGTTTCGTTACCCCTGAGCGCGAGATCGGTCCTGTTCTCGATCAGGTTTTTGCCGAGGCCACGGGGCAGATTGTCGTCGCATCTTTCGCTTCTCACGTTCACCGCGTGCAGCAGGTCTTCAATGCAGCCGCTCGCCACGGACGCCGCGTTGCTCTTGTTGGGCGTTCGATGGAACGTAATATGCGCATTGCTCAGGAAAAAGGGTACCTAGCCATTCCCGATGGCTTGATCGTCGATTCCAATGAGATTTCTCTTCTGCCTGCAAACCAACGCGTGTTTATGGCAACCGGTTCGCAAGGCGAACCGATGGCCGCACTTTCACGGATCTCTCAAGGTTCACACCGCTTTGTCAGTGTGGATCCCGGCGATACGGTCATTTTTGCCTCGTCGCTGATTCCCGGGAATGAAATTCTGTGTACCGGGTGATCAATGACCTGACTCGCTTGGGCGCAAAGGTTGTTCACCAGGCCAATGCGAAGGTTCACGTGTCCGGTCACGCTGCTGCCGGCGAATTGATCTACTGCTACAACATCGTTCAGCCTGCAAACGTCATGCCTATTCACGGGGAAATCCGTCACCTTGTTGCCAACGGCCAATTGGCTGTTCTCACCGGTGTGAAACCCGAGAATGTTGTTCTTGCAGAAGACGGCGTTGTCGTTGATCTGTGTGATGGCCATGCCCAGGTGGTTGGTGCGGTTCCCTGCGAGTACATCTACGTTGATGGTTCTTCCATTGGAGAGATTTCCGAAGACGAATTGGCGACTCGTCGTACCTTGGGATCTGAAGGCTTCGTCAGCGTGTATGCCGTTGTTGAGCGTGAATCTGGGATGGTTTTGGCATCGCCGACGATTCGCGCGATCGGTATGGCCGAAGATTCCTCGGTATTCGACGAGATTCTTCCCGATGTGACGGCGGCCCTAGAAGAAGCGGCTGCTGGTGGAAATGTCGATCCGCATCTTCTGCAACAGGCAATGCGCCGGGTCATTGGACGTTGGGTTGGTCGTCACCTGCGCCGTCGTCCCATGATTGTCCCGGTTGTTGTTGAACAGTAGATTTCGTGCGAGCGAGCTCAGACAATCTGGAAGTAAAGGTAGGGTAGAACTATGAGCGGTCGTTTTATCTCGACGTATTCGGTTGTTCTCTCACTTCCAATGCGTATTTCCAAATTGCCCGAGCGAGGCGGTTCCATCCATGCAGCGGCGGCAACCTCTCTTCCTGCCGGCGGATTTACTACTTTGTGTGCAGCAGCGAAGCTTGGGGTTCCCACCGCAACTGCGTCTCCGCTGGGGACGGGGCCGAATTCCTTCATGGTCCGTCAGCTTCTTGCCGAGGCCGGAGTCAAGATCCTGATTCCCGAGCTTGTCGGTGATATCGGAGTTGCGATTCAGCTGATTGAGGACGATGGTTCGATGACCTCAATCGTGACGACAGGCGTTGAATCAGAGCCTTCTCGCGAGTCTCTCGACCAGTTGGATCTCCATGATGGGGATCTCGTGCACATTTCGGGTTCTGACCTAGTCAGTGAAACGAGCGCTGAAGTTCTTGTTGGCTGGGCAGAAAATCTTCCGAAGGGAATCACAGTTCTGGTCTCCGCCTCACCCTCCGTCGCTCAGGTCCCCGCTTCAGTATGGTTGCGCATCCTGAGGCGCGCGGATATCGTTTCACGCAATATTCGCGAAGCAGGAACTCTATCGGACATTCTTGGTGGCTATGAACCCGGACTGAGTCTGCAAGATGCTACACGGGAGGACGCTGTCATCGTCCGTCGCCTCGGCGTCATGGGATGTGAGGTCTTTTTAAAGGAAACCGGCGAAAAAATCAGCTTGCCGGCTTACGAATCGAATACAGTCGATACCGCGGGGGTCGGAGACACGCACATCGCAACAATGTGTGCAGCATTGCTCCTTGGTCATGATCCCGTTGAAGCAGCACGAATGGCTAACGCAGCTGCGGCAATTACCATCTCGCACGAATCAGCACTTCCTGTTCCCACTTGGGAACAGATTGATGCAGTGATGAAACACGGTGATGTGACGCATTAGGAACGCTGGATTTCGGCGTGCCTTCAGGGTTTCGCGCCTCTCCGGCGGTAGCGTTTTTCTACCATGGCACGAAAATCCCCATCTTCAGCATCTCCGAAATCTTCTTCGCGATCCGGGAAGCCCATTGCGACTCCAGGGCTTCTTGCTCGTATCTTTTCCGGCATTGGTCGAGGCTGTCTTGCAATGATTCGCGCGTGGCGCGCAACCGATGCACAGGTAAAACGCGATGCCTTGGCTTTCGTTGTGATGGCCGCTGCCGTTCTTGTCGCTTTGCGTGAGTGGTTTGGCATCTCGGGGCAAGCCGGTGATTTTATCCATCATGCGGCCGCAGGATTCGTCGGTATTTTCTCCGTCGTGCTGCCGATTATTCTTGTTGCCTTTTCCGTCGAACTCGTTCGAGTGCGCGCGGGTAACTCGGCTCTTCCTCACCGGGTTGCGGGTTGCCTTGGGATCGTTTTTTCCCTCACGGGACTTGTCCATGTCAGTAAGGGAAACCCCGCGTTTGATTCTGCGCAGTCCATTGAAACGGCTGGTGGAATCCTCGGATGGTTCATTGCCCGCCCACTGGTTTTAATGCTCTCGTCATGGGGAGCTGCAGCGATTCTTCTGCTGCTCTTTGCCTACTCAATTTTGCTTGCGACGCGGACTCAAGTTGCCCAGGTCCCTGGGCTGATCCGAGATCTCATCAACCGCCTCTCAAAGAAACAAAGCCGGAAGAAGAAGCTGATCCGATCGCTCGCGCGCGTGAAGATGCGCGCCGTTCTCTGGCTGCCGGAGATGACCCCTTCCTCGATTCCTACGATGGGGACGAGGAGTTTCGCCGTGCGGTTGAGCCCTCTACCGAGGAGGAATCGCCCAAGCGCGTGGATGCCCAGCGTACTAGGCTCATGCCATCGGCCTCGGCACGGGAGGGGACTGCGGAAAAGGCAACGCCTGCACCAATGGATGCGCCGACGGAAGCTATGCAGGTTCCCGCGCTCTCTGTCACCGAGAACATTGAAGAACACTCTGATCCTGAACCTCCTGCGCACACGGAAGAACCCGCCGGAGGATTCCAGGCAGAACTGGATGAAACGCTGTCCTATACCTTGCCCTCGAGTGAACTTTTGGTTCGAGGCGCTCCACACAAGACTCGTTCGGCAGTCAATGATCAGGTCGTTCAGTCTCTGCGTCAGGTCTTTGCAGAATTTAACGTGGATGCGCAGGTTACGGGCTTTTCTCGAGGCCCGACAGTCACTCGCTATGAAGTCACGCTTGGTCCGGGCGTGAAGGTTGATCGCCTGACAAATCTTTCAAAGAATATTGCCTATGCCGTCGCTTCGGCCGATGTGCGTATTCTGGCGCCGATTCCTGGAAAATCAGCGATCGGTATTGAGATTCCGAACTCTGACCGCGAAACTGTTGCTCTTGGCGACGTCCTGCGCTCTGGAGCGGCGCAGCGTAACCAGCACCCTCTGGTTGTTGGTGTTGGTAAAGACGTTGAAGGTGGCTATGTTGTCACCAACCTAGCGAAGACCCCGCACCTCTTGGTCGCCGGCCAGACCGGTTCCGGTAAGTCCTCCTTCGTCAATTCAATGATTACCTCGATCATGATGCGTGCGACCCCTCAGCAAGTTCGAATGATCCTTGTTGATCCCAAGCGCGTGGAATTGACGATTTATGAGGGGATTCCGCACCTGATTTCTCCGATCATTACTGACCCGAAGAAGGCAGCGGAAGCGCTGGAATGGGTCGTTAAGGAGATGGACGCGCGCTACGACGACCTTGCGACCTACGGTTTCAAGCATATTGACGATTTCAATAAGGCTGTCTCTGCCGGTCAAGTTAAGGCGTTGCCGGGATTGAACCGCGAGCTGCGCCCCTATCCCTATCTGCTTGTTGTCGTCGATGAGCTCGCCGATTTGATGATGGTTGCTCCTCGAGACGTGGAAGCTTCGGTTCAACGCATTACCCAGTTGGCGCGTGCTGCTGGTATTCACTTGGTTTTGGCGACCCAGCGTCCCTCAGTTGACGTTGTGACCGGTTTGATTAAGGCGAATGTTCCCCTCCCGCTTGGCCTTTGCGACTTCGTCGCTAGCCGACTCTCGAGTGATTTTGGACCAGCCGGGTGCAGAAAAGCTGATCGGTCAGGGCGATGCTCTTTACCTGCCTTCGGGAGCGAGCAAACCTATGCGTGTTCAGGGTGCGTGGGTGACCGAATCTGAGATTCATGCCGTTGTCTCTCACGTCAAGGAACAAATGCAGGCTCAGTACAGGCCTGACGTTCTCGCTCCTGCAAAGACCGCGAAGGTCGCTGAGGATATTGGCGACGATCTTGATGATCTTCTTGCAGCAGCAGAACTCGTAATTTCTACGCAGCTCGGGTCGACGTCGATGCTTCAACGAAAGCTTCGCGTTGGTTTTGCGCGAGCAGGTCGCCTCATGGATTTGCTGGAATCGCGTGAAATTGTTGGTCCTTCCGAGGGGTCGAAAGCACGTCAGGTCCTTGTTTCTCCAGAGCAACTTCCTGAAGTTCTAGCGATGCTGCGTGGCGAAACCTCTCCCGAAACTCCTACGCAAACCGCTGCTGTTCAAGAAGAAGTCACACAGACTTTTACTGAACAGTCGTCTAACGGGCCTCAGGACGAGTACGATGGGGGTGCGTCTCCTTCGGATCCATACACCGGACACGACTTCGGTGGAAGGACTGACTGGGTTGACGAAGAGCCTGAAGACAACGAAGACGCCTGGCAACTGACAGGACGATAGACAGCAAAGGGGCAAAATCGTGGGTACTCACGTGTCGCGTGTCGAGCGCCATGCGAAGGTCTCTGCGATCAATGTGCCGAATGCACTTACTGTTTTGCGTTTGATCCTGGTACCGATTTTTATCTACCTCAAGTTTCAGGATCTGTGGAGTGCGCAGTGGTGGGCGCTTGTGGTCTTTTGTGTTGCCGCAGGTACTGACCAGCTTGATGGAAAGATTGCCCGCGCCTACGGCCTCGTGACGGATTTGGCCGCGTCGCGGATCCCATTGCGGATAAAGCCTTGACTCTGAGCGCTTTTGTCATCTTGAGTATTCAGGGAGTTTTGCCCTGGTGGTTCACAATTCTGGTCGCAATTCGTGAGCTTGGAATTACGGTCATGCGTGCCTTCTTCTTGAAGCGCGGAATTGTTGTCGCGGCTTCGCAATCAGGGAAGATCAAGACCTTCCTTCAGGTGTTGGCTATTTTCTTGCTCCTGATCCCGTGGGACTATTTCTTGGCGCTTAACCTGGCAAATAAGCCGTGGGCCTCGTTTGGTCTGATGACTGCGCTGTGTGTCGCTGGAGCAGCTCTTGCTGCGACTTTGTGGTCTGGTGTTGCCTACGTCCGCGAGGGGATGCGTCTTGCTCGCGATAGTGCGGAGACACCGGTTCAGGATGCTGAACAGGAGAACTGAGCTTCGGTTCCAAAGTTGAGTGCCAGTGGCGCAACTTTGATTTTTGTCGTGTATGGTGGGAATACAACACGATGGGATGACGTTAGGATGGACATGATGAAGAAGCAGAAGAACACTGTGCCAATGTCTGCGCGTCCATTGAATGAATCGACGATGCATAAGGTTGCCCAGACGGGCTATCGTCAATCTATGACACTTTCTCAGACAGCACCGGTTGCGCCTCTCTTGCGCACAGAAATTGGTGATGTGCTGCGCGAAATCCGTCGCAAGCAGGGACGTACCCTTCGTGAGGTCTCCTCGGATGCGCAGGTGTCTTTGGGCTATCTCTCTGAAGTTGAGCGTGGTCAGAAGGAAGCGTCTTCGGAGCTTCTTGAAGCAATTAGCGTAGCTCTCGGCGTTCCTTTGTGGTACATCCTCCGCGAGGTCTCAGAGCGTATGGCGATCCTTGATGGAACTGTTGTTCCCGATACTGTGCCCGACGATTTGCTTCCGGTGGCTTTGATCTCGTGACACTGTCAGAGTTTTGGGATGCCGTCGACGAGGTCTTTGGGGCAACTCTTGGACGCTCGTTGACGGCAGACCTATATCTGCCCGCGCTACGTGCGACCTGTGTTGAAGCGCTGGAGCAGGGAATTTCCCCGGACGAGGTGTGGGGGGAGCTCGTGCGTGAGAGTGGCAGTGACGAGGCTGTGCGCTGGGTGCATCGAATGAATTCGAAAGATCGCGAAAAGCTGCGTCGAGCGATTCGTCGTTAATGGCGTGTCGGCGTGCGTCGAACATCTGTTCCATTTATTCTGTGGAAGCAGTGAAATGTGGGCAAGTTTTCCACAGAAGAAGAAAACTGTTCGCAAATGCCAGTGGTCGAGCATAACTTCACTGAGTAGTCCTCGGAGAGGGGATCTACTACATAGACCAGGACAGTAATGGCCGGAGAGGCTTCGACGAAAGGTACCACCATGGCAGCGCCGCGTAAGGGCTCCTCATCATCAGCTAATGGGGATCGCAATAAGGCTTTGGAACTTGCCCTGTCGCAAATTGACAAACAGTTTGGTAAAGGGTCCGTCATGCGACTGGGAGACGACTCGCGTCCGCCAGTTCAGGTGATTCCTACCGGTTCTCTAGCGCTGGATGTTGCGCTGGGAATTGGAGGTTTGCCACGTGGTCGAGTCATCGAAATCTACGGTCCAGAATCCTCTGGTAAGACCACTGTCGCCTTGCACGCTGTTGCCAGTGCACAAAAGGCTGGAGGTAACGCAGCTTTTATCGATGCTGAACATGCACTGGACCCGGTCTACGCGCGTGCCCTTGGTGTCGATACAGATAATCTTCTTGTCTCTCAGCCTGACACCGGTGAGCAAGCTCTTGAAATTGCTGACATGCTCATCCGTTCCGGAGGTATTGACATCATCGTCATTGACTCCGTTGCAGCTCTTGTTCCCAAAGCTGAAATTGAAGGCGAAATGGGGGATTCGCACGTTGGCTTGCAGGCTCGTTTGATGAGCCAGGCTCTGCGTAAGATTACCGGTGCCCTTTCGGCCACGGGAACGACTGCCATTTTTATCAACCAGCTGCGTGAAAAGATCGGCGTTTTCTTTGGCAACCCGGAAACAACAACCGGTGGTAAGGCACTGAAGTTCTACGCCTCGGTCCGTATCGACGTTCGTAGGATTGAGACGCTCAAGGAAGCAGGTGCGCCGGTTGGTAACCGGACACGTGCAAAGATCGTTAAGAATAAGATGGCTCCGCCTTTCAAGCAGGCTGAGTTCGATATTGTCTACGGCAAGGGTATTTCACGAGAAGGCTCCATCATTGATATGGGTGTCGAAACTGGAATTATTCGTAAATCCGGTTCATGGTTCACCTACGGGGATGACCAGCTCGGACAGGGCAAGGAAAACGTACGCCAGTTCTTGTCCGATAATCCTGAGCTTGCAGATGAAATTGAACAGAAGATTCTCGTCTCTCTAGGAATCGGACTTCAAGACCAGCCTCAAGATGACGCCGCTGCTGTTGAAATGGATTCCTCGATCGAGGACGCCGGCTTCTAGTCAATGGTCCGCTACTACGACCCGGAAACAACATCTGAGGAAGATGTGCGTCCGCGTGAACGCACTCGTAGCCCCGCCCAGCGACAGGCTCTTATGCGTGAACGCAATGCTGCCCTAGAAGGTAAGGCAGCATTTGACGCCGCAAAAGAAGTCGCGCTGCGTCAACTCGATGTGCGCGCTCGCTCACAACACGAGCTCGAAAGCACGATGACTTCGCGGGGGTTTTCCTCTGAGACCGCACGCGAGGTCATCGAACGCTTGGCAGAGCTTGGTCTTGTCGACGACCTTGCGTTTGCTCGCGCTTTTGCTCGGGGACGTTTTGAAGCCGGAGGGAAAACTGGATCTGCACTCAAGATGGATCTTTCCCGTAAGGGACTTTCCTCGCAGATCATTGCGCAAGTACTCTCAGAAATTGATGCTGACGAAGAGTATTCACGGGCGCATGCGTTGGCAGAAAAGAAGATGCGTTCACTGACAGTGCATGATCGACAGGTGATTCGTCGGCGACTTTTTTCGATGCTCGCTCGAAAAGGGTACGCACCTCAAGTGTGTATTCGCGTCATTGACGAACTGCTTGAAAGTGAGGACTGCGATGAGCTGTGAAGAAGTATCGTGCGCGGAACTGATTAATTTGCTTGAGGCGCACAAAAAAACTATCGCCGTCGCTGAATCCCTTACGGGTGGCTTGCTTGCGGCTGCATTTGTGGAAGTGCCGGGTGCCTCTCACGTATTTCGCGGGGGAGTATGCACCTATGCAACAGATACGAAGCACTCTGTGTTGGGAGTAAGTGAGCGGAGGTTAGCAGCTACCGGGCCGGTTGACCCGGAAGTTGCGAAGCAGATGGCCATGGGGGTTCGCTCACTCATGGATTCAGATTTTGCACTCTCAACGACTGGAGTTGCCGGTCCCGGGCCCTCGGACGGGCACCCGGCCGGTACTGTTTTCGTTGCTTGCGCATGGAACGGAGGAAGTACTTCACGGCAGCTGAATCTGTCGGGGGAGCGCGATCAGGTGCGAGCGGGTGCAGTGTGTGGTGCACTTGCTCTTCTCAGCGATCTCCTCAAGACGGAACTTTTGGCCTCGGCACGTTAGAATTTCCGACGATGAGTGTTGAAATGATGGACTTCCCGCGGACCTATGCGGTGCGCACCCTTGGGTGCCAGATGAATGAGCACGACTCTGAACGTATTTCAGGGCTTTTAGAGAAGGCAGGTCTGGTTCCTGTTGAACGCGTACCCGCCGCAGCTGCGCGAGCAACAGATGCGGGAGACATGGGCGCGGACGTTATCGTCATTAACACCTGCTCCGTTCGTGAAAATGCCGCCACACGGCTTTTCGGCAATCTTGGACAATTAGCAGCAGTCAAGCGCGAACGTCCTGGAATGCAGATTGCTGTCGGAGGATGCCTTGCTCAGCAAATGCGTGATGGCATCATCGAGAAGGCGCCTTGGGTTGATGCGGTTTTCGGCACTCACAATATTGATGTGCTCCCCGCTCTATTGCGCCGAGCCGAGCACAACCGCCAGGCCGCAGTGGAAATTGAAGAGTCGCTGAAGGTCTTCCCCCTCAACGCTTCCTACTCATCGTGAAAGCGCGTACGCGGCGTGGGTATCGATTTCAGTTGGTTGCAATAACACCTGCACCTTCTGCATCGTTCCCCATCTGCGAGGAAAAGAAAGAGACCGCCGTCCCGGTGAGATTCTTGAAGAAGTCCAGGCCGTCGTTGATGAAGGCGCCATTGAAATCACTCTCTTGGGGCAAAACGTCAATTCTTATGGCGTGAGCTTCGGACAACGAGGTGCCTTCTCTGACCTCTTGCGGGCAGTGGGACAGATCGAAGGCCTCGAGCGTGTGCGCTTCACCAGTCCGCATCCCGCAGCTTTTACCGACGACGTCATCGAAGCGATGGCACAGACCCCGACGGTCATGCCCTCCTTACACATGCCCCTTCAATCAGGCTCGGATGCAATCTTGCGACAGATGCGGCGTTCCTACCGTCGTGAACGTTTCATGGGCATTCTGTCACGCGTACGTGCAGCAATCCCAGACGCTGCCATTACAACTGACATCATTGTCGGATTCCCCGGTGAAACAGAGGAAGACTTCCAACAGACTCTGGAAGTCGTTGAAGAAGCTCGCTTCACCTCAGCCTTTACATTCCTCTACTCGCCGCGCCCCGGAACTCCAGCTGCTGACCGTGACGATCAAGTGCCCCAAGACATCGCACTCGAAAGGTACAAGCGCCTCCTTGCGCTCCAAGAGCGTATTTGCGCAGAAGACAATGCGGCTCTGGCTGGACAGGAAGTTGAAGTCCTTGTGGCCGCGGGCGAAGGTCGAAAGGACGGCAGCACACACCGCATTTCTGGTCGCGCACGCGACAATCGTTTGGTCCACGTCGCTCTTCCTCTTGGTATGAGTGAAGCCGATCGGCCTCGTCCCGGGGATATGCTCCGTGCGCGCGTCACTTATGGTGCTCCCCATCACCTCATTGCCGACTCTGCCTTAGAAGAGGGCGGGCTCTTTGAATTGCGTCGTACACGCGCAGGTGATGCTTGGCAGGCGCGTCAAGCCCATGAGGAAGACTCAAAGATTTCTTTGGGAATTCCGCGGATCCGCGTCGGTTCCTCAGGGGCGTAATGATCGACCGCGAAACCCCAACTGCGCGGCTTGGAGCAGAGCGTAACTTAATTGTTGCGGTCGTGGGACCGACGGCCTCGGGAAAGAGCGATCTTGCGCTAGACCTTGCGCAACTACTCCCGCAGGAGATGGGGGCCAAGCAAGGCGAACTCGTATCAGCCGACGCGCTTCAGCTGTATCGCGGAATGGATATCGGCACGGCTAAAACTCCGCTTAACGAACGTCGAGGAATTCCGCATCATCAGATCGATGTCCTTGATATCAGTGACGAGGCTTCTGTTGCCGCATATCAAAAATACGCACGAGCAGACATTGCGCAGATTCACGCGCGTTCAAACCTGACTGTTGTTGCAGGTGGTTCTGGACTATACCAGCGTGCTCTTTTAGACCATTTAGATTTTCCCGGTACCGATATGGAGCTACGCAGCAGGCTCGAGGAAGAATCACGAAGTCCTGGGGGAGTGGAGCAGCTCTTTGCGCGCCTCGAAGAACTGGATCCTCTTTCTGCCTCACGTATCGATGCGCATAACGCTCGGCGGATCATCCGCGCACTTGAAGTGATCGAGCTGACTGGAAAGCCCTTCTCCTCGTCGATGCCTCAGTATGTCTATGCTGCGCCGGCGGTCATGATTGCTCTACGCTGGCCGCTTGAAGAACTTGATCAACGGATTTGGCTGCGTACACAGGTGATGTTTGAGCAGGGGCTTGTCGAGGAAACACGAGAACTGGACAAGCAAGGTTTGAGGGCAGCAAAAACTGCCGCAAAAGCAACTGGCTATGCTCAAGCGCTCGCGGTTATTGATGGAGAACTCACAACTGAGCAGGCGATTGACTCTGTTGCCCTAGCCACCAGACAGCTTGCGCGCAGGCAGATCAAGTGGTTGCGTCGCGACCCGCGCATTGTGTGGATTGATCGTTCCTCGCGTGACACTTCCATGTCTGCCGAGGCCGCGCTCAGCCTTGCGCGAGAAACCGTCCTTCGCTCCTGCGCTCTTTTTGATATCGCATAGGCCGTAGTTCAAGAAGGCGACTTCGCAGCTATTTAGGCCCTGAGCGCGCACCTCGATAATCCGGTAGCCCTTCTTCGACGCAATCTTTTCGGAAGGAAACCCTGATCGCAAAGCCACGCGGTCAAAGAATCCGCCCCAAGGTTCTTTTGAACGACAAGGTAGGCGACACCGTCGTGGCTTAAAAGGGAAAGCCACGTGGTCAGTAACTCGTGGAGAGCTTTCTTACCGATGCGGATTGGCGGGTTTGACCAAATGACATCAAAGGTTACTCCCTGAGCCGCAACGATTTTTAAGGCCTCGTCGGCGTGGAGTGCTTGAACATTATCTGCCTCATTGAGCGAGGCGTTGCGTGCGGTCAGATCGACTGCGCGAGAGTTAACGTCGACCGCCCACACACTGGCCTCGGGAGACTCCAGAGCCATCGTGACAGCAAGGGGACCCCAGCCGCAGCCCAAATCAAGGAAGGTTCCACGCGTGGGAAGATCGGGGGCCTCGGCAATGAGCTGGCGTGTCCCCAAGTCAATGCGCCCGCCAGAAAAAACGCGATCGCTTACCCACATTTCGAGGTCGAAGCCCCGAACATGGTCGCGAAGAAGATGTAGTTCGTCGGCGGAGGCTGGTTGCGAATCGGTGAAGTACTGTTCATCCACGCTGTTAAGACTACTTGACGTGGGGGTGGGAGCAGCGAAACAACGCGACTTGTCCACAAGGAAGCCCGAGAAGACAGCAAACATGGGAAAATAGAAAACACTATTCTCACGACTTTTGGAGACGATTGATGTCAGAAGATTCCACCGAGCGGGCACGAGGCGTTGTCGCGCGAATTCTTGCGCGTACCGGAACCGCATTGGAATCGACAGCAGGGCAAGAACACTATTCGCAAGCCGGTGAACTTGAGCGTGAAGCACGAGCTGGTACCAGGCGTATCCAAGGCTTGTCGACGGAACTTGAAGAAATCTCAGAGGTCGAGTACCGGCAAATTCGCCTTGAAAAAGTTGTTCTTGTTGGCTTGCGGACAAGCGGGAGCGAAGAAGAAGCAGAAAACTCGCTGCGTGAGCTCGCTGCTTTGGCGCAGACAGCAGGATCTCAAGTTCTTGATGGTGTGATTCAGAAACGGAGTCATCCTGATCCTGCAACGTATTTGGGGTCGGGAAAAGCGCGTGAACTTGCCGAACTTGTCGCGGCAGACGGGGCTGATACCGTGATTGTCGATGGAGATTTGGCTCCTTCGCAACGCCGTGGTCTTGAAGATGTCGTCAAAGTCAAGGTTGTTGATCGCACTGCGTTGATCTTGGATATTTTTGCGCAGCACGCTAAATCGCGTGAGGGCAAGGCCCAAGTTGAGCTGGCACAACTTGAGTATCTGCTTCCACGATTGCGTGGTTGGGGCGAATCGATGTCTCGCCAAGCCGGTGGACGAGTCGCTTCAGGTGAAGGCATTGGTTCACGTGGTCCGGGTGAGACAAAAATCGAATTGGATCGTCGTCGCATTCGTACTCGAATGGCGAAGCTGCGCGAGCAAATCCGTCGGATGGAGCCAGCGCGTCGCGCTCAGCGCGCCAATCGTGAGCGCTCGAAAATTCCGGCGGTTGCGATTGCCGGTTACACGAATGCTGGGAAATCGACACTTCTCAATGCTTTAACCGGGGCGGGAGTGCTGGTTGAAGATGCTCTATTTGCGACCTTGGATCCTACTGTTCGACGCACTCAGACTGAAGACGGACGCGCGTACACGCTTTCCGACACCGTCGGTTTTGTCTCGCGTCTTCCCACTCAGCTTGTCGAGGCTTTTCGTTCGACTTTGGAAGAAGTGGGGCAAGCTGACGTTATCGTCCACGTTGTTGATGCCGCACACCCTGATCCCGTTGGGCAGATTCAAGCGGTGCATTCCGTTTTTGAGACAATTGACGGGGCGCGGGATATCCCAGAACTGATTGTCTTTAACAAGGTCGATCTCGCTTCCTCCGAACAACGAGCATTCGTACGTTCCTTGGTTCCCCACGCCGGGCTTGTCAGCGCGGCCACAGGGGAGGGGATCGCTGAGCTCCAGCATGCGATTGCCGACATGCTCCCACGGCCAACCGAAGTCATTGATTGTGTCGTTCCCTATGCTCATGGCGCTTTGATCCATCGAGTGCACGAAGAAGGAGAACTCATCTTCGAAGATTATCTCGAACAGGGACAACGCATTCGGGCACGCGTTGGGGGTGCTTTAGCTGCAGCGCTGCGCGCTGTTGCCTACTTCGAAGGCTTGGCAGGCGAAGACACGAGCGGCGCCGAAAAGGATGAGTTGTGAGTCGCGAGTCTTCGCTCAAAGCACTCAATCGAGCTCTCAGCGATATTGGTGGTTCCCCGCGGCCCGGGCAAGAAACCATGGTAAGTGCAATATGTGATGCACTTGCCGCGCCAGAGAACCTGCTTGTTCAGGCGGGGACCGGAACGGGTAAATCCCTGGGGTATTTGATTCCCCTCATGGACTTTGCGATGAATCGAGACGAGCGTGTCCTTGTCTCGACTGCGACAAAGAACCTCCAGCACCAGATCCTCACGAAAGATGCGCCGGTAGCAGCCGATGCCATTGAAGCAACGAGCGGTCGGCGGCCTCGTGTTGCTCTCCTGAAAGGTTGGAATAACTACCTGTGTAACTATCGTCTTGGCGGGGGATATCCTCTCGAAGGAACCCTTTTCGACATGGGACCTGAGCAAAGCGAAGACGAAGAGGGAACCCATACCACTGAAATGGGCGCACAGATCCTTCGGCTTCGATCGTGGGCTGGAGACACCGAAACAGGGGACCGCGATGAGCTTGACCCCGGCGTGGATGATCGTGCATGGTCGCAGGTGTCAGTGTCAAGCTTGGAATGCCTTGGAAAGCAGTGTCCAATGATTGACAACTGCTTTCTTCAAATGGCGCGCGAGCTGGCCCAAGATGCTGATGTCGTCGTGACGAACCATTCTCTTCTTGGAATCAATGCCCTAGGAGAGGGGGACCTCTTCGGTCCGATCGGCGCACTCGCGGTCGACGAGGCCCATGAACTCGCTGACAGGGTGCGCGAACAAGCCTCAGTGTCGCTGTCCGTGAAGATGCTTTCAAGGATCTCGAGGCGCTTGCGTTCGTTGGCTTCGATGGACACCTCGGCTCTGGAAAGTGTGGGTGCCCAGCTCGATTCGGTGATTCGCACTCTTCCAACCGGGCTTCTTGATGACCGTGCACCGCTGTCTGGGATTCTTTCTTCCTTTGACTCGGCTTGCCGTGATTTGGAGACACAATCCAGCGCGCAGCAGTTAGAGGCAACAGCAAAAGTCATGGTGAAGTCCCTCCTTGACCAGCTTGCGCAGGTGGGAGTTGCGTGGGGGAGAGATCCCGAAAAGAGCGTGACCTGGATTGAGCAAGATGATGATCGAGGCCTCAGTGAACTTGTGATCGCCCCTCTGCATGTTGCCCCCGCCCTTGCCGAGCATGCCTTTGGGGAAAAACCGACGATTCTGACTTCGGCGACCTTGCGCTTGGGAGATAGCTTCGAGCCTCTTGCCTACAAGACGGGGGTTATGATGGCGCCTCTGCCGTGGAAGGGGATCGATGTAGGTTCTCCTTTCGATGCGGCCAAACAGGGAATCCTCTATATCGCCGCTTCACTTCCCGCTCCTCGTCCAGAAGGCCCCAGCGTTGAATCTTTGGAACACATGAGTCGCCTGGTGCGTGCCAGTGGCGGTGGCGCTCTTGTGCTTTTTTTCCTCGTGGAAAGGTGCCCGTGCGGGAGCTGAGCAGCTTCGAGCTGATGGGATGAAAGACGTCATGCTCCAAGGTGAGGACTCGCTGAGTACTTTGATCAAACGTTTCCGTCGCGAACGTGATTCAGTTCTTGTAGGAACGATGTCTTTGTGGCAAGGCGTTGATGTGGTTGGAGATGCGTGTCGCCTTGTGGTCATTGACAAAATTCCATTTCCGCATCCTCACAACCCCATGGTCAAGGCCCTGACGCGAGATGCTGATCGACAGCGGCAGAGCGGCTTTTGGCAGGTGAGTGTCAATCATGCGGCCCTCATGATGGCTCAGGGAGCCGGACGTTTACTTCGATCACACGAAGATCGTGGAGTCGTTGCAGTTTTGGATTCACGCCTTGCGACACGGAATTATGGTGCTTATATCCGTGCTTCCATGCCTAAGCTCTGGCCGACACACGACATTGATGTTGCCTGCTCTGCCCTTGAGCGTTTACAGGCGGATTTGCCAGAAATATAAAGCGGTACAACTCACCGCTAAGTGGGAGTTTAGCCCTGTCATCCGCTTGAGTGATCTGCAACAATAGACGTGCTCAGTCGTTTAGGAGGTCATTCATGCCCACCCATGCTCAAAGTCTGTATCCCGGATCTTCAGGCCGCCCTTCGAAGATCGCAATTGTTGGTGCCGGTGCGGTTGGAACCGCTGTCGCTTATGCCTGTTTGATGCGCGGGGATGCTCGTGACATCGTCCTCCATGACATCAATAAGCCCAAGGTGGAAGCTGAAGCCTTGGATATGGCGCACGGTATCCAATTCACGCCCTCCGGTTCCGTAGAGGGATCCGACGACGTGGAGATCGTTCGCGGCGCTGACCTGGTGATCGTCACTGCAGGAGCGAAACAGAAGCCCGGGCAGTCTCGTCTGGAATTGGCCGGATCCACCGTTGACTTGATGCGCAAGATTTTGCCCAACCTTCTCAACGTTGCTCCCGAAGCGCGCTATATGTTCATCACGAACCCGGTTGACGTTGTCACCTACGCTGCGCTCAAGATTACGGGCCTGCCTCGTAACCAGGTTTTTGGTTCGGGTACCGTTTTGGACACTTCACGCCTGCGCTACCTAGTCTCTTTGGAAACCGGAGTCGCAACCCAGAATATTCACGCCTATGTCGCTGGTGAACACGGCGATTCCGAAGTGGCGCTGTGGTCCTCTGCTGAGATTGGCAACGTTCCTTTGCGTCACTGGGGACCGACCCTGTCCGGCAAGCTCTTTGACGCCGAGCTGCGTCAGCAAATCGCGCTGGACGTCGTGAACTCCGCCTACAAGATTATTGAAGGCAAGGGTGCAACAAACTACGCAATTGGCTTGGCTGCCTCGAACATCGCCCGCGCGGTGCTTCGTGACGAAACCGTGTCCTCACGATTTCGACCCTCTTGGAAGATTGGGAAGGAATCTCGGATGTCTGCATGGCTGCGCCGACACTGGTTGGACGAGAAGGCGCTGGGCGCGTGTTGAATCCGCCTTTGACGCTGGCTGAACGTGACGGTTTGACCGAGTCTGCAACGCGTCTGCGTCAAGTCGCTCGCGATCTGGGGTTCTGAGCACTCAACTGTTCGTATAAAAGTTGTGGCCAAGGCATAGGATGCCTTGGCCACAACTATTTTGTTTTAAAGGGATCGGATGACGGTGACGACTCGTCCCATAATTGTTGATTCATCGCCTGGGATAGGTGCGTAGTTTTCATTGTGGGGGAGCAGCCAGACATGGCCCGAAGTACGTGAAAACTCCTTGACGGTTGCTTCCCCGTCGATCATTGCTGCGACGAATTGTCCGTTGAGTGCTGTTGACTGGCTGCGGATCACGACGAAATCACCGTCGAGGATACCGGCATCAACCATAGAGTCTCCGTGCACTTCAAGCATGAAGAGTTCCCCATGGCCTGTCAGGCGGGTGGGGAGTTCGAAAATATCCTCGATTGATTGTTCTGCCGTGATGGGTGCACCCGCAGCAATTCTTCCGACAAGAGGAATTGCCGAGGCTTCTTCATCAACGTGAGCGGTGGGAATTTCAACAGTGACGACTTTGGTGGAGCCTGGAGTCTTCGGTTCTTTCTCTTCCCCTAAAACCGATTTGCCAAGCTCTGAGACCTCAAGTGCACGAGGAAGTCCGGGCACTTTCTGGAGGAAACCCAAACGCTCGAGAGTGTCGAGGTGATGCTTGACGGTTGATGGGGAAGACAATCCAACGACCTGCGCGATTTCTCGCACTGATGGAGGGAAACCGCGAGTACGTACTTCGGTGTTAATCAGGCGCAGAATCTCGATTTGCCGCTCGGTCAATTCTGTGTCGCTGCTCACGATAATTCCTTCGAGGCTCAAAAGTGGATGGAAATGAAAGTGTCCCGTGGTCCACTCTCACCGTTAAGAATACGGGAGAAATCAGCTAAATCAAACATATGTTCGAAAATGGCTCGACATTTCTCGAAAGAATTGCTATCGTACAAGTGTTCGACGAACATGTGTACGACCGAAAGGGGAACATTGTGAGCACACTGACTGTTGCTGCCACTCAAGAGGCAAGCCGTCGTCCGCACCTTGAAATCGTTCGTGATGAACCTCTTGCACATGTCTATGACATCCGAAACGCGCCTTCTGCTCGTCGCCGTCGACAGGTTCTTCGCGCGGACGATCCCTCGATGCGACGCCATCCCGTCTTGGTCCAGCGCACTCAGATCAATCTGCGTCGCGCACTCACCTCAGGTCTTGCATTTGTCACCGCTGTGGGGATTGCGATCGGGGCTGGTCTTGCTCTGCAGACTTCCCCATACGATGGCCCGACGCGGGTTGTGTCCGTTTCCAGGGGGGATAGCGTGTGGAGCTTGGCTCAAGGTGTCGATACTTCTCGTCCCTTGCAGGACGTCGTGACAGACATCGAGCAGCTCAATGACATTCAGGGAGCTCTTCAGGTTGGGCAGGAAGTGCGCATTCCGACTCGTTAAAGCTTCGTGAAGTATCGCCTTGATCCACCGTGTCATAGTTGCGAATCGTGACGATCAACCGTAGCGTTAGAGGGTGCATTGCCCCTTCTGTCACAACCCCGATTCGCGCGTCGTCGATACGCGTATTGCGGATGATGGCGCCTCGATTCGTAGGAGAAGGGAATGTACGTCCTGCAAAAAACGATTCACCACGCTAGAGACTTCATCCTTCCAGGTCGTAAAACGCTCGGGTGTGATTGAGCCTTTCTCGCGTAATAAAGTCGTTGCTGGCGTGCGGAAAGCGTGTCAGGGGCGCCCCGTCAGTGATGACGAATTGGCTCTTCTCGCACAACAGGTTGAAGAACATCTTCGCACCTCAGGGGTCTCCTCAGTGTCCAGTGACGAAGTCGGGAAGGCGATTTTGCCCTTCCTGCAGGACCTCGACGAAATCGCGTACTTGCGTTTCGCTTCGGTCTACCACGCCTTCAACTCGCTTGATGACTTTGCGCGGGCGATTGACACCCTGCGCCAACGCTCGCAAGAAAAAGCTCAAGCCAGCAATGCACACAGCTAAAAACGCGGGATTATTCGTCCCAATCCTCCATACCGCGGGGCAGCTCGTGGCATGTGAGCGCGTGTAAATCATGGGTCGCACGCGTGAGAGCAACGAAGAGATCTCCGCTTCCCTGCTCCAAAATTTCCCGAGGCTCAACGACCACTACGGAGTCAAACTCCAAACCTTTGGCGCCAGCTGCAGTCAAGTAACTCACCCGCTGGTCAAGCGCTGAGGCTCCCGATTCATCCGCATGCCACTGGCGTGCCTGGGAATCTGGCACAATGACGCACACTCGGCCATTTCCCTCGCCTTCCTCCAAATTCAAGCGTTCTTCCATTGCGCTTACCGCAGCTTGAACGCGAATCCGTAAATCGGCCTCGTCGCGAGCGCGGGAAGCACGGTAGCAATGCGGAACGTCGCGGACGGCCTCCATGGGATAGAGCACAGGGGAGCCGTGCAATGCCATTACAGACTGCGCGATCCGAGTCAGCGTTCGAGGAGTTCGGTAGGAGATCGAAAGAACAAACTCCTCGCTGAATGCGCGTGCCGCGGGTCCAAGTGCCTGCTTCCATGAAGTCGGACGACGGTGGCCGCGTTTTTGATCAAGGTCGCCGACAACAGTCATCGAACGAGTCGGACAACGTCGAAGAAGACAACGCCACGCCATGGGGGAGAGGTCCTGGGCCTCGTCGATGACAATGTGCCCATAGGTCCACGCGCGGTCGGCGCGCGCCCGCTCAGCCAAAGGAACAACTGTGCGAACCTCTTGGGTCTGGCGCACAAGCATCTCGGCAGTCACGATGCCGCCACCTAGACCCGTTGCCTGCAAAGCATCGTTTGCGCGTTCGCGTTCTTCCTTTTCACGTTGTTTCTCGGCCCGCGCGCTCTGAGCTGAGGCCACATCAAGAGTGCCCAGAAGTTCTTCGAGCTCGTCAATGAGAGGAATATCAGCAGTGGTGAAGGGCTCGTCGGCACTGCGCTTCAAAGTCGCGAGTTCTTCAACAGACAGGGGAGAGCCAGCGTGGCGATTGGCAGCGGCTAAGAGAGCGGGACGAGACCACAGTTTGCGTAGGAATGCTGGAGCTTGGGTTGGCATCCAGGCAAGGTTGATGGCGCGCCTGGCATCGATTGAATCGCGAATCTCGGCCATCCATGAATTGAGATCATCAGGATCAATATCGGCTGCGCTGTGAGCATCCCCCGCTTCGATAATGAGCCTGTTCGCCAAGAGTTCCATGAGTCCCAATGCGAAAGACTCACGGACAACATTGTGGGGGCGTCCGCTGCGGCGTGCGCGCGAAATTGCAGAGCGCACCTCTTCAGCGCTCAAGGTGACGCGTCGGTTCCAGACCTGAAGGACCTGATCGCTGCCGGGATTGCGGGGGATGAGGCGCACGGCCTCGCGAAGGATGCGGGCAAAGGCGGCGCGTCCTTTAATTTCGGCGCATTCGGGCGATTCCTCGCCACGGCTCGACACTCCCGGGACGAGGTCGCCGATGGTCATCTGGACGACTCCGGACTCTCCAAGGGAGGGGGAGAACCTGCTCGATATAACGCAAGAAGGTCCGTGACGGGCCAATGATCAGTACTCCCGAACGCTCAAGGCGTTCGCGCTGGGTGTAGAGCAAGTAGGCTGCGCGGTGAAGGGCAACGGCAGTTTTTCCTGTTCCCGGTCCGCCCTGGACGACAAGGATCCCGCGGTCACTTGCTCGAATGACTCGGTCCTGCTCGCCTTGAATCGTCGCGACGATATCACCCATTCTTCCGCTTCGTGCCGAGGAAAGAGCAGACATCAATGCTCCTTCGCCCTGCAGAGTTAAGCCATGCGTATGGGCCTGCTCGGCGTCCAAGAGCTCGTCTTCCACGGAGGTGACGGTGCGTGCGCGAGTAGCGATGTGTCGCCTGCGAACAACGCCTTGGGGGTCTTGGGCTGTTGCTTGGTAGAAAGGCGCAGAGATCGGTGCCCTCCAGTCGACAAGGAGGGGAATAGAGTGTTCATCAAGCAAAGAAACACGGCCGATATAGTGCCGAGATTGGTCACTCATGTCGAGGCGCCCAAATACCAGACGTTCTTCGACGTTATCGAGGCGTGTCGACAGCTCCGCAAAGTGTGATGCCAAGGCGTCGCGCTCGGTCCATCCCTGCGCATTTCCCACACCGTGATTCGCATCGATTTTTTGGCGCTGCTCGCGGTATTGCGTTCGCAGTTCATCAAGGCGCGAATAAGCGCGATCAACGAAGCTTTGTTCTTCGCTCAAGTGATCTGCGGTGCGAGCTGAGTCAGACATCGGGACCTCTCGGTAGAAAAAAAGTCTGGCGTTCTATTTTGCCGTATCTGGACCCCAAATTCCTGTGATATGCCCTTGGCGCAATTGTGGGATTAACCGCGCTGGAAGGATGTAAACAATGTAGTTTTACTATGAGTAGTGCCCACTGGGGGCGAGTTTGACACCGAAGGAGGGAACATGACCGAAACCCAGACTCATGGGGATAATCACCAGGCTCCCCCACACTCGCGCGCGAATTCTGGTGACGTATTTCGACGGCGCGATGGATGCGGGCGCTTCCGGCCGAATGGCTGTTGAACAGATGCTTCGCTCCCTTCCCGCAACGCATGTTGCAGACTTTGATGCTGAAGACTTCATTAACTACCGTTCGCATCGCCCGGTCATCACCGTGAAGAGCTGGGTGACGGAAGAGGTAGAAACTCCGAAGATCTCTCTTGATCTTTTGCGTGATGATCGCGGAGAGTCTTTCCTGCTCCTCCACGGACCGGAACCCGATTACCGTTGGGAGACTTTTGCATCCCGCGTTCGAGAAATCATTACCGAGGCCGGGGTTGAGGTGGTTTTCGGGATGACCGGGATCCCTTCCGGTGTTCCTCACACGAGGCCGACTCCCGTCCACGTCCATACGACCGATCCTTCGCTTGTTCCCGCGCAGCCACATATGTCGGCGCGAATCCAATACCCCGGGTCGATGGTGTCTTTCCTTCAGTGGCACCTGAAGAAAGCCGGGATCGATGGAATGACTCTTCTTGCGATCGTTCCCTATTACATGTCGGAATCGGCCTATCCTGCGGCTTCTTCTGCTCTGCTTCGTAAGCTCTCCGAATTTTCTGGTCTCTCGCTTCCCGTGGGGGATCTTGAACAGGGAGCAGCTGAGGACTTTGATGCTTTTGCTGCCCTTGTGGATGCTAATCCCGAGGTTCAGCACACCGTCCGTGCCCTTGAGGAACACTACGATTCCTTCTCTGGCGATGGCTTAGGGATTCCCCTTAATGCGGTGCCCTCAGCATTTACGGTTGGTTTAGGGGCTGAAAAAGAAACTGAGATAACGGGGATCTCCGACGCCATCGAGGCCTATCTTGCCTCAGTGACCGAAGGTGCGATGGGAAACACTGAGCCCTCTGAAGCCGACGAGAAGGTCATTGAAGAAAAGCCCTCTGTTGACGATCTTCTTGCCGAGGCCCTCAAACGCGTTGCCGAGCGCAAAGAAGGGGTTGACTCGGTTGGGGGTGCACACGCGCCTCGCCACCGCGGCAGTGCTTCCGCTGCTGAGGAAAGTCCCGAACGCACCGAAGGACCCGCACAACAGAGCCAAGAGGGCTCTGCCGAATAAACCCAAAACTGGGCGCCTACCAACTCGCGGAGCCTGAGAGAGCCTCTACGCAGCTTAGGCCTCGTCAGATCCCCAGCCGATTTCCGCGTCGCTCATGGCCCGCGTCCCTGCCTGCCACTTTGATAGCTCTTTGCCGCGCAGAGGACGGGCGGGAAGAGGAAGCTTGCGAAGAAGACGGTCGAGCTCGGCCTCGTTAACGGATTGCGGCGAATACTGAGCGAGGAAGACGATATTTCCTCGTCGTGCTCCGCGCCCGACTTTGGGGTCGCACAGGGCTTGGACATCTGCGAAGCTCTCCCGCATACCTGCCAGGTCAATGCGTGCGTTGTCGCTACCTCCGTGCGCGCTGTTGGCCAGCAGAAGACCACCTTCGCGAAGAACGCGATGACACTGCGCAGTGAACTCAAGGGTTCGCAGCTGAGAGGGGACAGATTCCCCGGCAAATGCGTCGCGGACAATGACGTCAAAGGAAGAGCCTCGAAGAGAATCAATCACCGCGCGCGCCTCGCCGATTCGTATTTTGAGGATAGGAGAGCGTGGAAGATCGAAGGTCTCGCGCGCAAAGCTTGCGATCTTTGGAGAAATCTCAACGACCGTATGACGCGATGAGGGAAAGAGTAGCGACCATGCCCAGGGGAGTGCGCAGGCCGCGCCTCCCAAATGAAGAACGCGTAGTGGCGCGGACGAAGGAAATGTTGCTTGGAGCGCACAAGTTGCGTGCTGCATGTACTCAAAATCGAGATAAGTGGGGTCCGACGTGTCGATGCAGGATGATTCGGCGCCATCGACAAGAAGTGTTGCGCGCGGGCCGTCCCACCGTATCTCAAGTGACGGGGAGTCTAGAGTACTCATAGAACAACTCTAAGCGGGAAGGGGGATCCGATGTCGAACGCTCCGCGCGACAAGCGTCGCAAACGCTTTTGGGGAGACGACGATTCTCAAACGAATATCTTGCACATTGACATGGATTCTTTCTTCGCGCAGGTTGAGATTCGTCAGGACCCATCGCTTATCGGTAAGGCCGTCATCGTGGGGGGAAGTGGGAATCGAGGGGTTGTCACTTCTGCGACCTACGAGGCCAGGGGTTTGGGTGTGCGCGCCGGCATGCCTATTGCTCGTGCACGTGCACTGTGTCCGACAGCAGTATTCATCCCTGGGCACTTCGAGCTCTACCGCATGTATTCGCGCAAAGTCATGGAGATCATCGGGCGTTTCAGCCCACTTGTTGAGCAAGTGAGCGTCGACGAGGCTTTTGTTGACGTTAAGGGGTCAAGGCTTCGTTTCGGAACCCCCACTCAGATCGCTCGGGATATTCGTACTCAAATTCGAGGGGGCCTTGGCCTGCCGGCGTCGGTGGGGATCGCCTCGACGAAGTCGGTGGCCAAAATTGCCTCTTCGAATGCCAAGCCTGACGGTCTTTTGTTGATCCCCGCCGAGGCCACCATTGAATTCCTTCACGGACTTCCAGTTGGCGCCTTGTGGGGAGTGGGAGCCAAGAGCGGGCAGATCCTTGAACGTGAGGGGATCCAAACGATTGGGCAGCTTGCTGAGCATCCTGTGCAGCGCTTGGCTCGTCTCCTTGGGGCCGCGGCTGCGCACCAGCTTCATGATCTCGCGTGGGGAATTGATCCGAGGCCCGTGTGCGTCTCGCGTGAAGAAAAGTCAGTTGGTATGGAGAGAACCTTCGAGCTTGATATTCGCGATCGAGGTGTTCTTGAGCAATTTATTACCAAGGCTGCACATGAATGTGCCCGCCGATTGCGCGAAGGCGGGTGGGTATGTCGTCAAGTTGCGATCAAAATGCGCGGTGCGGACTTTTCAACGATCACTCGTCAGCAGCGCCTGGCTGCTCCTACTGACTTGGGAAGAGAAATTTCGAGGATTGCGCGCGAATTATTTGCGCGTGAGACTCTTCCGAGCGGGGGAGTGCGACTTTTTGGAGTGCGAGCAGAGGGACTCATTGCTCGAGAAGAAGGTTTTGAAGTCACGCTTGATCAGGACGAACGCCCTGAAGCTGCTGAGCGCGCCATGGATCAAATTCGTGGGAAGTATGGGGCAGGGGCAATCTCGATTGCATCTTTGCTTGACGAAAACAAGTAGAATGGCCCCATGGCACTTTCTGATTACGAGAAGCAAGTTCTTGAGGAGATGGAAGCACAGTTCGACCATCAGCCTTCCTCCTTCCGTGATCACGTGCGCGAAGACGCTCATTCGCCGCGTTCTTCTTCGAAACTTTCCCCCAAGCGGGTTGCTGTTGGCTCCTTGATGATTGTCGCGGGTTTGCTGATTTTGGTTGCCGCTGTCTCTCTGGGGTACTCGGTGCTCTCTTTGATCGTTGGGGTCGCGGGTTTTCTTTTCATGCTTGGTGGTGCTTGGTATGCCTTGCAGGCTCCGCGGGTTTTGCGCCCTGGAGCGAAGAGGTCTTCTTTTATGCAGAGTCAAGAGGAACGTTGGGATCGCCGTTCCGCAGATGAATAACTGATTTTTTTCGGGTGGATGTCTGGTGAGTGTGCTCGCCAGACATCCATTTTTGTTATTGGGTGAAGTGTGCGCTGTCGGACGCAGCGTTTCCCCACTTTCCTCCACCTCTAGTTGCTTGAGCATATTTGTGCTGGTCAGAAGCGATTCCTGAGTTTTTTGACGAGAAACGCTGAAAATTCCCCCCACTTTCCTCCACTCCTATTTTTCCTTGGTATTCCGCCGATTTCTACAGTTGATCGGTCCGTTCGACGTGGAAAATGATCCCAAAATGGCAAAACGTGGAGTAAAGTGGGGGAAGATGTCACGGAGGGGAAGGCGGTGAATGATGTTCCTTGGCACTTACGAGCCCAAGCTCGACGACAAGGGACGCGTGATTCTGCCTGCCCGATTCCGGGAGGACATGGAAGGTGGCATTGTTCTGACTCGAGGTCAAGAACACTGCATCTACGCCTTTCCCGCCCAAGAGTTTGAGCAGATGACGGTGGAACTTCGACGAGCGCCACTGTCATCCAAACAAGCGCGCGACTATGTTCGCGTGCTGCTCTCGGGGGCGTACAAGGAGGTTCCGGATAAGCAAGGAAGAATCACTCTTCCCCCGGATCTTCGTAAATACGCCGGTCTTGACCGCGAACTCACCGTCATTGGTGCCGGGTCGCGCGCAGAGATCTGGAATTCGCAGGCGTGGAACGACTACCTGTCCGTCCAGGAAGACGTGTTCTCACAAACTGAAAACGAAATTATCCCAGGAATGTTCTAGCCCGTCATTCCAGGTCTCCTCCCGATGTTCTGACGTCACTTCCCCGATGGCAGAGCACGGTGGGGGACCTGGAACGACGGGTACCCATCACACAGAAGGAGGGCAGAAGTGTCTGCTGACCGCGATGCCTCGCGCTTGCACGTTCCTGTCCTCCTCAACGAGTGCTTGGACATGCTTGCTCCCGCTATTGAAACTCCCGGATCGATTCTGATTGATGCGACCTTGGGGATGGGCGGTCACACCGAAGCGGCACTCAAGCGTTTCCCCCAACTCACGGTCTTTGGTATCGACCGCGACCCCGCAGCAATTGAGCTTGCATCAGCTAGGCTTGCACCCTTTGGCTCTCGATTCCGTGCCTTCCATACGACTTACGACAACATGGCTGAAATTGCCGACGAGGCGCCAGGAGCAATGGTCGATGGCATTCTCATGGACCTCGGCGTTTCTTCTCTTCAGCTTGATGAAGAAGAACGCGGCTTCTCGTATTCGCACGACGCACCTCTCGACATGCGAATGAACCCCACCGTCGGAGTGAGCGCTGCCCAGCTCTTGGCCTCGGCCTCGAAAGAAGAAATCGCGCGGATCCTGCGGGTTTACGGAGAAGAGAAGTTCGCCTCGAAGATCGCTGCACGCATCGTTCGTGATCGGGAAACTCAGCCGCTCACACGAACCTCACAATTGGCACAAATCGTTCGAGACTCGATCCCGGCCGCCGCGCGACGCACCGGAGGAAACCCCGCCAAGAGGACCTTCCAGGCCTTACGAATTGCGGTCAACGATGAACTCACGATTCTCGAGGCGGCACTTCCCGCAGCCCTTGAACGACTTCGCGTGGGCGGAAGGATCGTCATCGAGTCCTATCAATCTTTGGAAGACCGCCTGGTTAAGGACATCTTCCGACGTGGGGCAACAGACCAAGCCCCCGCGGGGATTCCCCTCATCCCCGAAGAACTTCAAGCTCGCTTGCAACTCCTGACCCGAGGAGCGCAGTTGGCTGACGACACAGAAAAATCCCATAATCCGCGTTCCGCATCTGTGCGGTTGCGCGGCGCACAGATGATACGTCCCTGGAAGGAAAGACCATGAGCGGAGCCACCGCGCGCGCACGCGCGACCTCTCGTCCGGCCTACGTAGGTGAGGAAATTCGACCACTTTTGACGGTGGTCGACTCTTCGCGTCCTCGTCGCTCGGTCATTCCCATGACGATCATCGCGCTGGTCATGATCGCAATCGCTATTGTGGTTCCCATGGTGATTAACACCCACATGGCGCAGACCTCGTACGAGATTCGCGAGTACCAGATTCAGCTCAATGAGCTTGAAGCACAGTCATGGACTCTGCAGACTCAACTTCAAGAAAGGCTTCTCCCGTTGAACTGGAGAAGGCAGCGAAGGCACAGGGAATGGTACACGCCGGTAAGCTCGGCACTATTCGTCTATCCGATGGCACAGTTGAGGGCGGTGTCGCCGCGCGATGAGGTTGTGGCAGCGCACACGCAAAGCGAGTGATACCACTGCGAATCGCGCCCGTGGAATCGGGAGGATGTTCACCGTCCTCTTTGCGTTATGCGTTCTTCAGCTATTGGTCATCCAAATTTTCCAAAGCTCGACACTTTCATCGGAAGGCGAAAGAGTTCGTACAGCTGTCAGTGAAATTGGTGCAAAACGCGGCAACATCCTCGATGTGAATGGCGTTGTCTTAGCAGATTCAGTTCAGGCCTATCACATTGCCGTCAACCAGCGAGCAATCACGACCTACGAACACAAAGACGACGACGGTAAAGTAGTCGGTCGAGGCCCAGCAGAAGCAGCCAAGCAACTCGCCCCGCTCTTAGGGATGAGTCGCGCCGAATTGGGCGGCATGATGCTGGGGGATTCTACGTATGTCTACCTCAAGAAAAATGTCGATGCGGTGACATACCGTGAGATCCGCAAGCTCGATATCACTGGAATTGAATGGGAGTCGGTGTTCGACCGCGTCTACCCGAATGGTAATACTGCGGCTCCGATCGTTGGCGCGGTGAATTCGCAAAGCGATGGTGTTTCCGGACTTGAGGCGTACTTCAACAATTTCCTCCAAGGAACAGCAGGGGAAGAAGCTTACGAGATCTCGCCCAACGGTGCGATTATGCCCGGTGGAAAGCGCACGACCAAGAGCCTCAAGATGGTGGTTCAGTACGGACAACCCTCCACGCTGACCTTCAACACCTCGTTCAAGACCGTCTTGACGAACGCGTGCGTAAGCACAATGCAGACTGGGGAGTCGTCGTCATTTCTGATGTGTCGACGGGACGTATTCTTGTTCTTGCCGATTCGGGGTCCACGACGCCGGATGCCGCAAGCCTCAATCTGTCATGGGGGTGCAGGCTCCCTACGAACCGGGGTCGGTGGGCAAGCTGTTAACTGTGGCCTCGGCCCTGGAAAAGGGAACGACTACGCCAACGAGTCAATACAGCGTCCCGTATAGCATTAACCCTCCCGATGCCGGCGGTCCGATCAAGGATTACCACGAGCACGGAACTGAGACTTTGACGTCGACCGGTATCCTTGCGGAATCCTCGAACGTTGGAACGATTGAGATTGGCGAGCAGGTGGGCGATCGTGATCGCTACGACTTCATGACGAAGATGGGTCTTAACCAGCCCACTGGAATCGAGTTGGCGGGCGAGTCTCAGGGCATCATGCGAGATTTCGACAATATTCAAGGCCGAGATCGCTACACGATGATGTTCGGGCAGTCCTACGCTGTTACCGCCGTCCAACAGAATCAACTCATTCAGGCAATCGGAAACCGTGGTGTGATGATCGCGCCTCGAATTATCGACTCAACGGTCGATTCGCAGGGGCGCGCCGAGAAAGCTACGGCTCCTCAGCCGAAGCAAGTCATGTCGGCGGATCGCTCAAAAGAACTCATCACCATGATGGAGTCTGTTGTCACTGATGAATTGGGTACTGGCCAGACAGCAAAGGTCGAGGGCTACCGCATTGCTGTGAAGACGGGTACGGCAGACATCAAAGTCAATGGAGCTGACGCGGTCGTATCAAACACTGCCGGTTTGATTCCGGCGGAATCTCCTCGTTTGGCAATTTCGGTTGTTTTGTACAACCCGCGTGTGGGCGGTTTGTCTTCGGATTCTGCGGCTCCGCTGTGGGGAGAAGTCGCGACCGAGGCAGTGCGAAACCTGGGGATTCCTGCATCTACAGAAACTGCCCAGCTGTATCCCACGAGGCCCTAGTACGCTAGTGTGCAGTAAATGGGTGAAACCCTAAGGAGAAGCATGCATAGGTCCAGCAAGTGGATCGCTCAAGCATTGGGCGCACAGCTCCACGGCACTGATGTTGAAGTGACCGCGACAGTTGAAACGGATTCTCGAGAAATTACTCCGGGTTCTCTTTCGTTGCACGCCGCGGTGAGACTAGCGATGGGCACCAGTATCTTGAAGCGGCGGCTTCGCGTGGTGCAGTGGCAGCAATCGTTGAACATGTCTGTGATTCGCCGCTTCCCCAAATCGTTGTTTCAGACTCAACCTTCGCCTTGGGAGAGCTTGCTCGCGCCTATCTCAGCGAGTTGCGCCAGTCCCAGCCGCTGGATGTGATCGCAGTGACGGGTTCGGCTGGTAAAACCACGACAAAGGATCTTCTCGCTGCAATCATGAGCGAGGATGCACCAACGGTTGCTCCGCAATTGTCTTTCAATAACGAGGTCGGTCTTCCCCTGACAGTTTTGCGTGCCGATGAATCGACGCGTCACCTGGTCCTCGAGATGGGAGCGTCGGGGCCCGGTCACATTGATTACCTCACGCGTATCGCGCCCCCTGACGCAGCCATTGAACTCATGGTGGGGCATGCGCACTTGGGTGGCTTCGGCTCTGTTGAGGGCGTTCGCGATGCAAAGGCAGAATTGATTCGAGGCCTCGTTCCTTCGGGGGTGAGTATTCTCAATCGCGATGACCCGCATGTGATGGAGATGGCTCCACAGGCTCCGGGACGTATCGTCACTTTCTCTGGCGCCGGAAATGCGGAGGCCGAGGTCTGGGCTGAAGACCTTCACCTTGATGAGCAGGGGAGGGCTGTTTTTAATCTTCATTTAGACGGTCTCACTTTCCCAATGCATCTTGGTTTGGTCGGTATCCATCACGTCTCAAATGCTTGCGCGGCAATCGCAGGCGCGTGGGTTTTGGGTATCGCGCCGGAAAAGGCTTGCGCGGCTGTTAATGGCCAAGCAGCGTCGAGTCCTCATCGCATGTGCATTCACGAACTCGAGCTCGACGGTCGCCACATCACTCTCATCGACGATTCCTACAACGCGAACTTGGATTCCTTCCGAGCAGGATGCCGTGCTGCTGCCGATCTGGCAGCAAGGCGCCCCCTGATCATTGTCGCCGGTGGAATTCTTGAACTTGGCGAGGCCTCGGAAGAAACGCATCGCGAAGTTGCGCGGTTCTTTGAAGGTGCGGGTGCGCGCTGCGTGCTTGCTCTCGGCGATGAATCTCAGTTCTACTTCAGTGAGCGAGGCGAGGACGACACACACATCGTCGCTTCCGGAATGTTGACGAGGTAATCGACGCTCTGCGCGGCATACTGGAAGATAATGCCGTCGTGTTCATTAAGGGATCCAACGGCTCCGGTGCATGGAAAGTTGCCGATCGCCTAGTGGAGGAGGGCACTTTATGATTGGGCTCATTATTGCCTTTGCAGTTGCTTAGTCCTTTCGATTTCCCTCACCCCGGTCCTGATCCATTACCTGATCCGGCACCAATACGGGCAGTTTATTCGCCAAGACGGGCCGACCGCGCACATGACAAAGCGCGGGACACCCACAATGGGTGGCCTGGTTATTATCCTGGCGACGGTCATTGCCTGGCTGGCTGGAAACCTGATTAATGGCCATTCGCCTTCTTGGTCAGGCTGGCTTCTTGTTTTCCTCTTTGTTGGTATCGGATTCATCGGCCTTCTTGATGACGCCCTCAAGATCATGCACCAGCGCTCTCTGGGGCTGCATGCATGGGCAAAGATCGTTGGTCAGGTTGCTATTGCCTCACTCTTCACGTGGGGAATCGTGGTCAGGCCGAATGTCCATGGTCGTACTCCTGGAATCTTCGATATCTCAATGACGCGCCCCCTGGGATTGACCTTCACGCAATGGGGAATTCTCGCTGCCGTGGTTCTCATTGTCATCTGGGTGAATTTCATCGTCGCCGCATGGTCGAACGCAGTGAACCTGACAGACGGCTTGGACGGCCTTGCTGCTGGTGCGGGTATCTTTGTTTTCGTCTCCTACACCTTCATCTCTTATTTCCAGCTGCTCCAATCCTGTTGGGGCGATACGGTCAATATCTCCGCTTGCTACACCACACGTGATCCTCTTTCCCTCGCAATTTTCTGCACATCTTTGGTTGGTGCTCTTGCTGGGTTCCTGTGGTGGAATGCATCTCCTGCTCAAATCTTCATGGGAGATACCGGCTCGCAAGCAATTGGTGCGGCGCTCGCCGGAGTGTCGATTCTGACCGACACAGAGTTCCTTGCCGTACTGATCGGCGGTCTCTACGTTCTGACAACGCTCTCCGACGTGATCCAGATCAGCGTCTTCAAGATGACCCACAAACGAGTCTTCCGTATGGCTCCTTTGCATCATCACTTTGAGCTCAAGGGCTGGAAAGAAATCACGATCGTTATTCGTTTCTGGCTCATTGCCGCGCTCTTCGCGGTGATGGGTGCCGGTTTGTTCTATGCAGAATGGGTGTCTCGACTGTGAATTGGCAGGGCCGTTTCGCAATCCTTGGGTGGGGAGTATCAGGAAAGGCATCTGCTCGCGCGCTGCTTGCGCGTGGTGCGCAGCTGCGTGCGTTTGACGGGCGTAGCCCTGATACCTCTTCTCACGGTGAAGCGCTAACTCCCGCTCAGCCAGACGAGCTGACTGATGTTGAGGTCGTCTACAACGCGGATGCTCATGCCCTCTCATGCGAGGCAATTGCATGGAACCCTGATTGCATCGTTGTTTCTCCTGGAATTCCCGCACACCACCCGATTTTTTCTGCTTCTCAAGATGCTGGCATCCCTGTCATCGGCGAAGTTGAACTTGCGTGGCGTCTACAAGAAAATTCTTCTCATGCGGGACGGCCCTGGCTGTGCGTGACTGGGACGAATGGCAAGACCACGACCGTTGGCATGCTGGGTTCTATTTTGCGTGCCTCCGGAGCTCGAGTCGCTGAAGTTGGCAACATTGGTTTGCCGATTTGCGAGGCCGTTGATACCGACGCGGAGGTTTCGCCGTCGAGCTTTCCTCCTTCCAGTTGCACACGGTTTCTACGGTTTCTCCTTTGGCCTCGGTCTGCCTCAATGTCGACGCTGATCACCTTGATTGGCACGGTAGTGCAGAAGCCTACGCAGCGGACAAAGCTAAGGTTTACCACGCAACGCGAGTTGCCTGCTTCTATCCCTCTTCTGATATCGAGATCGAGCACATGGTTGCCGAGGCAGACGTCATTGAAGGTGCTCGAGCTATTGGTCTGACCCTCGGAATTCCGTCGATTTCTCAAGTTGGATGGGTTGAAGACGCGCTGGTTGAACGCGCTTTCGTGGAGAGGCGCCATATGCAGGCGCAATTCCTCGCCGAAGTTGATGACCTGCGCATTGCTTATCACGATGGGGTTACCGATGCTGCGCGCATGGATGCCACTGCCGCCGCGGGCCTCGCTCGAGCTTATGGAGTGGATCCGGAGGCAGTTGCACAGGGTCTGCGTGACTTCCATCCTGCCGATCATCGACGTGCGGTGATCTCTCACGCCGCGGACGTTACGTGGATTGATGATTCCAAGGCAACAAATGCTCATGCTGCTGCGGCCTCGCTGCGTGGAATTGCTCCAGGAACAGCTATCTGGATTGCCGGGGGAGATACGAAGGGCCAAGAATTCGGCGAGCTAGTCGCAAAAATTGCCCCTCAGCTGCGCGGAGTCGTTGTCATTGGGGAAGACCGCAGCGCGATTCTTCGTGCGCTCGCGCAATATGCGCCGACAGTTCCCTTTGTTGAAGTTGACGGACACGAAGACTGGATGTTCTCCGTTGTGAACGAGGCCGTTGCTCTCTCGCGCCCCGGAGATACTGTTGTGCTTGCACCGGCCTGCGCGTCGTGGGATCAATTCCGTTCTTACGCCCAGCGCGGGGAGGTTTTCCGCGAGGCAGTTGCGCGCCTTGAAGCTCATTGGGCTGCGCAATGACCTCTCTTCTTGAACGCCTCCACATTCCTCGCTTCGAATTTGCGCGGCGAAATGAGGAAGATAAGGTCTACTCGCCTGTTGCGACCTACTACCTCATTGCTCTGCCTGCACTGATTTTGACGCTATTCGGCCTGGTGATGGGTTTTTCTGCATCAGCGGTTACGACGATCTCGCAAGGCGGTAGCCCCTACAGCTCCTTCGCTCGTCAGCTCGCAATTACCGGAATCTCCTTCTTAGTCGCAGCGATCATCATTCAACGTATTCCCTCATCGCTGTGGTACCGCGCGGCACCTCTCGTTTTTCTCCTTGCACTCGGTTTTCAAGGCCTTGTCTTGACTCCCTTGGCTGCTTCTCAAGGTGGCAATACCAACTGGGTGTCTCTCCCAGGGCTGGGAACCTTCCAGCCGTCTGAGTTCCTCAAGCTTGCTCTGATCATCGCCCTTGGAAGGGTACTGACTCGAGAAGGCGCGCGGCGCCAAGACTGGAAGCAGATGGCGGTCACGGTGGGTGGCATCGCATTTCTCGCTCTTGTTGACGTCATGCTGGGCAAGGATATGGGAACCGCAATGGTCATGGCAGCAGGAGCTGCCGGAGCAGTGTGGGTTGCGGGCCTGCCGAAGCGCTGGTTCCTCACCATCGCAGCAGCTGTGATTCCTTTGGGAATATTCCTTGTCTTCCAAAACCCAACGCGTTTGAAGCGTATTCTTGCGGTCATGCCGTGGAACCGTCCCGCACGGAACCTGTCTGCTCCCGAACAGATTGACCATGCGCTGTGGGCATTGGGATCGGGCGGCCTGACCGGTCTTGGACCGGGGGCATCGCGCGAGAAATGGAATTACCTCCAGGCCGCGCACACAGACTTTATCTTGGCGATTATCGGCGAAGAGTTTGGCCTTTTGGGGTCCCTCACCGTTATTACGTGCCTGTGCCTGATGATTTGGGGAATGCTGCGGCTGATTCGCACCACGAATTCATTCTTTGCCGCCATCATCACCGGTGGCGTTGCAACGTGGATTGGGATCCAGGCCTTCATTAATATCGCTTCTGTAACAGGGATGGGTCCCGTTATTGGTGTTCCTCTTCCCCTTGTTTCATATGGCGGATCCTCATATCTCTTTACGGTCTCTGCGATTGCCGTCGTTGCTGCCTGCGCACGCGAGAATGCAGGAATGACAATGGGCCTGAAATTCTCGAGTTTGCGTGACCCCCGCGTCTCGTCGCGGCGTCGTCATCCCTGGAAAGAAACGTCAAAGCTCCACGGAAGGAACACGATGAGTGAGAAGATCGTTCTTGCTGGCGGAGGAACAGCGGGGCATGTGAACCCCCTGCTCGCAACGGCCCTTGAACTGCGTTCACGCGGGTACGAGGTCGTCGCGCTTGGAACGAAACAGGGCTTGGAAACGACCCTTGTTCCGGCAGCGGGGATCGAACTTGTGACAATTGAACGCGTTCCGCTTCCCCGGAAGCCTTCCCTGCAGTTCTTCTCATTGCCGCGTCGCATGAAGCAAGCCATTGCTCAGTGTCGTTCGGTCCTCCAGGGAGCACAGGCACTTGTTGGTTTTGGCGGATATGTGTCCACGCCTGCTTATCTTGCCGCCCGTAAAATGGGCATTCCGATCATCATCCACGAGCAAAATGCGCGGCCGGGTCTGGCTAATCGCTTAGGAGCTCGCTGGGCCTCGGCTTTGGGGTTGACTTTCCCCTCGACACCGCTGATTGCCAAGCAGGGAATTACGGAAGTGACGGGCTTGCCGCTTCGCCCTGCCATCCAAGAGCTGGCCGCCACTCGCTCCAGTGAGGAAGGATGCCTCGTTGCACGCGAGCAGGCGGCCTCGAGGCTGGGAATTAATCCGAAGATGGAGACTCTCCTCATCACCGGAGGGTCTCTTGGCGCTCTCAACGTTAATCGTGCGATGATTGCCGCTGCCGCGCAGCTTCCTCCAAACGTGCAAGTGCTTCACTTGACTGGGAAGGGCAAAGACCAGGAAGTTTCTCAGGCGGTGTCTGCAGCTGGCGTTGCGCAACGCTGGCACGTGATTGATTACCTCTCGACAATGGAGGATGCGCTAGCTGTCGCTGACCTCGTTGTCTGCCGTTCAGGAGCAGGTACTGTTGCCGAAATGACTGCACTTGGATTGCCGTGCGTGTATGTTCCGCTTCCTATCGGTAATGGAGAGCAGAAGCTTAATGCCACTGACCACGTTGCTCACGGTGGTGCTCTTCTCGTGGCGGACTCGGATCTGAATGCCCACTACGTTTGTGAGAAGATCTTCCCCCTGCTCGGAAGCGAAGATTTGCAGCAGATGGCGCAGGCATCGCGAGCTCTGGCTCAGCCCGATGGTGCGCTTAAACTTGCCGACCTGATCGAATCGACTCTTCATGGGAAGAAGGCTGAAAAGTGAGTACCTCACATCGCTTCCACCTGATCGGTATCGGCGGCGCTGGAATGTCAGTGGTCGCAGAGCTTTTGAAAGATCGAGGCCTTGAGGTCTCGGGATCCGATCAAAAGGATTCACCTGTCTTGGACCACCTACGCAGCGTGGGTGTGAAGGTTTTCGTCGGCCACGATGCTTCGCATGTTCCCGAAGATAGTGTTGTTGTCGTTTCAACCGCTGTCCGAGAGACAAATCCAGAACTTGCTTATGCCCGCAAAGAAGGGCTGACGGTTATCCATCGATCTCAAGCTCTTGCTCTGGCCGCTAGCGGGATGCGTTTCGTTGCGGTTGCAGGCGCTCATGGAAAAACGACGACCTCGGGAATGCTCTCAATGGCCCTGCGTCAGGCGGGCGCAGATCCTTCGATTGCGGTCGGGTCTGTCATTCCCTGAACTTGGTTCGGGAGCTCACTTGGGCAGTGGAGATATTTTCGTTGCCGAGGCCGATGAATCCGATGGTTCTTTCCTGAACTACACGCCGTGGATCGAGATCGTTACCAACGTTGAGCCCGATCACTTGGACCGCTATGGAAGTCGCGAGGCCTTCGAACAAGTTTTCGTTGACTTTGTCGGGTGTCTTCGCGAGGGCGGAACACTTGTGTGCTGTGGCGAGGATGCGGGGAGTGCCCGCCTTGCTCGTTACGCGAAAGAACGCGGTATTGATACCGTGACCTATGGGCGTGAAGGGCAGGAAAGCCATGAACTGGGCGCGGCCTGCGACGTTGTCATCAAAGACGCGACAACCGATGGACACGTCGCGTCGGCTCACGTTGTTTGGAACACCGAAACGGTCGAGATTAATCTGCGTGTCCCGGGCCTGCACAACATTGTGAATGCTGTGGCCGCGTGGATTGCTGGTGTGCGCTTGGGTATCGAAGCACGTCTCATGGCTTCCTCGCTCACTGCGTTTAGCGGGACTTCTCGCCGTTTCGAATTCAAGGGGGAAAACGGCGGTCGTCGGCTCTTTGATGACTATGCGCATCACCCCACGGAGGTCGCAGCGGCCATCACCCAGGCCCGCAGTGCAGCTGGGAATGGGGACGTAAGCGTTGTCTTCCAGCCTCACTTGTATTCGCGGACCCAGTCTTTCGCGGAGCGTTTTGCCGATGCGCTTTCTCATGCGGATCATGTCTATGTCTGTGATATCTACGGAGCGCGTGAAGACCCCGTTCCGGGAGTTGACTCGACTCTGATCACCTCGCATCTGCCAAAAGCGCGCTATGTCCCTGACATGCATGAGGCCGCTCGTCTAGCTGCTCGCGAGGTCAGCGAAGGCGGGATTCTCCTGACCATGGGGGCAGGATCAATTACCCAATGCGATCACGACGTGCTCGATGAGTGGGAACACGACGGCGTGGGGAGCGCTCAGTGAAACAACCCCCTCGTCCTCGTCGCAGCCGAGCTCTTCCTCCTCAAGAACCGGCGAGAGCCCCGGAATCCGCCCCCGAAGACGATCGCCGAGGCGCAGATGAGGTGGTCGAGGCCCCGCAGGCCTCGGCGGAGGATGAACCGCGCGTTGCTGCAGCCTCGATACAAGGGGAAGAAAGTGGAAGTGCGCGCGAAGCTCGCTTTTTAGTGGGTGCACGCGCGGCGCGGATTCGTCGGGGGAGCGAAGCGCGTGATGAGCGCACGGCGAGACGTGAACGCAATCGTGAGTTGCGTCGTTCGCGACGCGAAGCAGCAGCTCGTCCAACCAGTGGTGACCTTCTTCGCCGTCCTATCGGTCAGTCGGATGCTGCGACAGTTTTAGGCTCGAGTGATGAGAGCGCGACTGCAGACTTGGGCGAGCGCCGAAAAGAGCGTCAGTTAGCGCAGCGTCGATTAGTGCTCACTCGGATCGCGACGGTATCTGCTGTATGCGTAGTGGTTGCTGCGCTTGTGTGGGGGATCTTTTTCTCTCCGCTTTTCGCGCTGGACACGTCCAAGGTTTCGATTGAGGGCTTGGGCGAAGATGGTGCAACAACCTCTGAGGTGCAAGCCGCGATTCAGCCTTTTGCTTCTACTCCGCTCCCACGTCTATCGACCTCAAAAGTGAGTGCTGCTATTGGCCAGGTGCGTTTGGTTCGTGAGGCTCAGGTTGAGCGCACGTGGCCACGAGGCTAAAGGTTACGGTGCGTCCGCGTCAGGCGGTTCTTGCGGTAAAAGAGGGGAACGCTTGGTCCTTGGTTGACGATCAAGGTGTGAGCTTGTCGACCTCTCCTTCCATGCCCGAAGGAATGGCACCGACCACGCTGCCTGATGGAGACGAGCGCTCACGCGCTGCCGGTGAGGTTGCTGCAATTTGGGCAGCAATGGGAGACGAATTGCGTTCTCAAATCACGATGATCACTCATGACGGTCAGACCGTATCGATGACATTGTCGAACTCGCGGACCTTAAATTGGGGAGTCGCTAGCGAGAATGATCTGAAAGCGAAAGTGGCTCAGGTTTTGATTTCGCAGCGTCAGGCGCGCACCTACGACGTGTCTTCTCCCGTGCATCCTGTCACTTCTTAAGTTCGAGAAGCGACACGCCCACAAATGACCTTGAAGAAGAGGTGTCCTACCCCTACCGTCTTTCCGTCTAAAAGCAGGTCAAACATCAACCTTCCACTTGAGGTTTAAGGTTGGTGCGCAGAAAGAGGGCAGGGTTATGGTCGCACCGCAGAATCATCTGGCGGTTATTAAGGTCGTCGGAGTCGGTGGTGGCGGTGTGAACGCCGTCAATCGAATGATTGAAGTGGGCTTGAAGGGCGTTGAATTTATCGCCGTGAACACGGACGCGCAGGCTCTGCTCATGTCCGACGCAGAAACCAAGCTTGATATCGGTCGCGATCTCACGCACGGCCTCGGCGCCGGCGCAGATCCCTGCGGTCGGTCGCCAGGCCGCCGAAGACCACATTGACGAAATCACCGAAGCCCTCGAGGGTGCAGACATGGTCTTCGTGACCGCGGGTGAAGGCGGCGGTACTGGTACCGGCGCTGCCCCCGTCGTTGCAAAGATTGCACGCACCGCGGGTGCACTGACCGTCGGTGTTGTCACTCGTCCCTTCTCCTTCGAGGGAAACCGCCGCGCATCTCAGGCCGATGCTGGCGTGGAAAAGCTGCGCGAAGAAGTTGACACCCTCATCGTCATCCCCAACGATCGCCTCCTGCAGATTTCTGATGCGAATATTTCGGTTCTCGAAGCTTTCCGCGCTGCTGACCAGGTCCTCCTTTCAGGTGTCCAGGGCATCACCGAACTGATCACGACTCCGGGCCTGATCAACGTTGACTTTAACGACGTTAAGTCCGTGATGAAGGACGCCGGTTCTGCCCTTATGGGTATCGGTTCTGCAACCGGCGAAGATCGCGCTCTGCGTGCGGTTGAGTCGGCAATTTCTTCGCCTCTTCTCGAGGCCTCCATCGATGGCGCCCACGGCGTCCTCATGTTCTTCCAGGGTGGTTCCGACCTTGGCCTGCAGGAGATCTACCAGTCCTCGCTCCTCGTTCGCGAGGCCGCGCACCCCGAGGCGAATATCATCTTCGGTTCGGTTATCGACGATTCGCTGGGCGACGAGATCCGCGTGACAGTTATCGCTGCGGGTTTTGATGAGGTCGCGACGCAGGCGGGACCGGTCAGCGAGCCCGTCATTGCGCCTCGCCCCGTCCAAGCTCGCCAGGAAAAGAGCGAGCAGCAGTCAGCTCCGCAGCGCCGCCTCGGTGAAGTTGCCTCGGCTCATACCGCTGCACATCGCGCGGATCCGGAACTGCCGACTCGTACCAACCAGATTCCGATCGCGCGTCCTACCGAAGAAGATGGATCGAAGGAGGTTCCTTCTTCTCTGGAAGTTCCTCGCGTCTTTGAAGAGGAGCAGCATTCGGATGTCTTGGATATTCCGGACTTCCTGCGCTGATGAAGCATACTGACCTGCCCGGTGCCCGCGTCTTCTTCACTGAAGTTGGCGCGGGCACCGACCCATACCGGGACAACTATGGTGCACACGTTCCCGATGACCCTCGACTTGTTGAAGAGCGGCGTTCCGGACTATTTACGGAGATCGGAGCGCCAATCGTCTGGATGAACCAGACGCATTCGGCCACTGTTGAGCTTCTTGATCCCGCAAAGATTTCTCAGTATGAGTCTGGGCGTGTGGGGGAGTGGGGCCCCATTGAGTCAGACGGAATCGTCGTCGATTCTCGCCAATGGGAAGCCCCGCCAGCTCTTGCGGTAATGACTGCGGACTGTATGCCGGTGTTGTTGAGTTCGCGCCAGGGAGTCATCGGCGCGGTCCACGCTGGTCGGGTCGGCTTCCTTCACGGAATCTTGTCCCATGCCCTTGACGCTTTTCATTGCCGAGGCGTGCAAAATAAAGAAATCTCTATGCTTGTCGGTCCGTGCATCTGCGGTAAATGTTATGAAGTTTCGCCGCAGATGAGAGAAGAAAGCGCCGCCAGCTGCTCAGCTATTGCCTCGCAAACATCGTGGGGGACCGAGGCCTTAGATTTGCCGGGTGCTGCCTTGCAGTGGGCTCGCGAACGTGGGGTGAGCGCTTCTTGGGTGGGTGAGTGTACTCTCGAGAACCCGACTTACCATTCCTACCGTCGTTCCCCTGAATGTGGGCGTTTTGCGTCGGTAATTGCGACATGCCGACACTCTTAAGCTGAAGCGATGCTCTGGGGCATTACCTTGTGCACAGGTCCCGTTATTTCAAGGAGAGCATGATGTCAGGCTTCGGAGCGAAAGCACGCCAATTCATGGGTTGGTACACCCCGGAAGAGGTCGATGAGAGCACTTTGGACTTCCTTCCCGAAGAGTTTGAGGAGACAGAGGTGGCTCACATTACGCCCACTCCCGCATCGAATGTCACTCCGATCCACCGTGAGGAGCGTCGCAGCTCTCAGCAGGCCGATCTTTCTCGGATTGTGACAGTTCGCCCGCTGAACTACAACGATGCTCCCGCAATTGCTGAACCCTACCGTGACGGCATTCCGGTGATTATGAACCTCTCGGAGGTTTCCGATAAGGATGCACAGCGCTTCATTGATTTCGCTGTCGGTCTGACCTACGGACTCCAGGGGGTTTTTGAGCGCGTGACCGATCGTGTCTTCCTCCTGTCGCCCCACAGTGTCGAGGTTACGGGCGACGTCACCGGCTCCAATCGTTCGGCTACTGCACTCTTTGGGCGCTGACAATGGTATTCCTGTGGTTGGGAGGGGCGATTGCTCTTCTTGCCGGTCTTTACATGCTCGTGCTGATCGCACGCATGATCTTTGACTGGATCCGCCTCCTTTCGCCGTTATGGCGCCCACGGGGAATCGTTCTGCTGATCGCAAATGTGATCTACTTTTTCACAGACCCTCCGCTAAAATTTCTGCGCAAGACGATCCCACCGGTTCGTTTGGGAGGAAACGTCGCTATCGACACGGCCTTCCTGATCGTCTTCTTGGTGACGATCCTGTGTGAAAACCTTGGTGTTTTCATTCGGAACTTCGGTGTTTGATCTGTGCAGCTGACGCGCGCTCTCGATCCCGTCGCGCTTGCGTGTCACCCGAGTAATAAGTGAAATATGGGGAAATTGGTGTTATTGTGACGCTAGTTCCGCTATTATTCCAGTGTGTAGTTCGGGTCATCCTCATCGGTGATCCGGTGGTGTGAGTGCACTTGCACCACGTAACAAGTACCGAGAGGTAAACAAATGGCTCTGCTCACAACCGAAGATGTTTTGAACAAAACCTTCAACATCGTTAAGTTCCGTGAAGGATACGACCAGGTCGAGGTCGACGATTTCCTTGATGAAGTCGTCTCCACGATCTACACCCTCCAGGCTGAGAATCAGAACCTGCGTGAAGAGCTCGAAGCAGCTGAACGTCGCGTAGCCGAGCTGTCGAACGGCCAAGCCACCACCTTCACGGCACCCGAAGAACCCGAACCCGTCGTCGAAGAGGCACCTGCCCCCGCAGCTTCTGTCACCGAGACTGTCGTTGCCGCTCCTGTCGCCCCGCGACCCCGGAGAGCGCAGAGTCTGCAACCTCGATGCTCGCTTTGGCTCAGCGCGTCCACGACGAATACGTGCGCGATGGTCGCGAAGAGTCCGATCGAATCATCGCTGACGCCAACGCTAAGCGCGATGAGATCATCGCGGATGCTCAGAACCAGCACCAGAACATCCTTTCTCAGCTGGATCAGGAGCGTTCGCTGCTCGAAGGAAAGATCAACGAGCTTCGTTCCTTCGAAGCCGAATACCGTGCGAACCTGCGTGACCACCTCGAGGGCCTGCTCAAGGAAGTAAACGCCGGTACGCAGAACTGATTGTCTTTTAGACATCCGTTATCTTCTCTATGACGGTGGCGCCTGAGCGGCGTCACCGTCATAATCTTTATGTGAAGAAAAATAACCGCGCGATACTCATCTGGGCATACGTCATTGCAATCCTTGCGCTCGCACTTGATCAAGCCTCGAAGTTTTGGGCACTGAAGAATCTAGGAGACGGCACTGTTCGTCCGCTTCTGGGATCTTTTCTCCGCCTTGAACTGACCGCCAATCCGGGCGCTGCGTTTTCGCTGGGATCTCACACGACGATCATCTTCACATGCATTGCCTGCGTCGTCGTTACTGCAATCATCATGTATCTTCCCCGGGTTCGCTCGCGTTTCCTCGCCTTCGGTTGCGCTCTTCTTCTGGGTGGGGCAGCGGGTAACCTTGTCGACCGATTTATCCAAAACCCAGGCTGGGGTAACGGACACGTTGTTGATTTCATTGGTTACGGGAACTGGTTCATAGGAAACGTTGCCGATATCTGGATTGTCTGTGCTGTCATCCTTCTCTTTATCGGTAGCTTCATCGGCCCCAAACGTACCGCTCACTGATCATGCCTGAAACTCGCCTCATGCCTGTTCCTGACGCTCTCGTGGGAGAGCGTATTGACGCAGCTCTTTCGCGAATTCTTGGACTCTCGCGCTCGCGCTGCAGTGATCTCATCCTTGAAGGCCACATTCGAGTCAATGGGAATCCAGCTTCAAAGTCACTCAAACTTGGCGATAGTGACCTCCTCGAAATCACCATCCCAGATCCGGAAGTTCCTGTCACTCCCGTTGTTGGTATGGATATTCTCTATGACGACGATGACATCGTCGTTGTGAATAAACCCGTCGGGGTTGCTGCTCACTCTGGTCCCGGCTGGACGGGCCCGACAGTTGTTGGCAATCTTGCAGCAGCGGGATATCGCATCACGACACACGGTCCTGTTGAGCGTCAGGGAATCGTTCACCGCCTCGATGTGGGAACCTCAGGTGCGATGATGGTTGCTAAATCGGAACTCGCCTACTCGGTCATGAAGCGCGCATTCAAGGAGCGCACAGTCCGAAAGATTTATCACGCGGTCGTTGCCGGGCATCCCGATCCGGCCTCGGGAACGATCGATGCACCCATTGGTCGTCACCCTTCGCGCGAGTGGCGGATGGCTGTGATCGACGGGGGAAAACACGCGGTGACGCATTATGACACCCTCGAGTTGATGGCGGGTGCGGCGCTGCTCGAAGTCCACTTGGAGACCGGGCGTACGCATCAGATTCGCGTTCACATGGCGGCTGTCGGGCATCCTTGCGTCGGAGATGTTTTTTACGGGGCGGATCCGACGAAGGCGGAGGAACTTGGCTTGGAACGTCAATGGCTTCATGCCGTTGAACTTGGCTTCACCCATCCGCGCACTCAACTTCCTGTAACTGTTCGCGCGCCTTACCCGGATGACCTTCAAAGAGCTCTTGATACTTTGCGTGAAGCCTAAGGCTTGAACTCTCGATTCAATCAGTACGGACTGAAGAGAAACACTAGACTGGAAACATGGCACCTGTGGACTCGTTCGTGCACCTGCACAATCACTCGGAATACTCGATGCTCGATGGAGCTGCGCGAATCAAACCGATGGTGGCAGAAGCCGTACGTTTGGGGCAGCCCGCAATTGGTTTGACCGACCACGGATATCTCTTCGGCGCCTATGAGTTCTACGATGCAGCAACGAAAGCCGGCATTAAGCCCATCATCGGACTCGAAGCCTATGTGACCCCTGGGACCTCTCGTTTTGATCGCCAAAAGGTCACCTGGGGTGAGCCCTGGCAGCGTTCCGACGATGTTTCGGCCTCGGGGTCCTACAATCACCTCACGTTGATCGCCTACTCAACCGAGGGAATGCACAATCTTTTCCGCTTGGGATCTTACGCCTCGGTAGACGGACAATTCGGTAAGTGGCCGCGCGCAGATAAAGAACTCCTCGAGCGCTTCCACAAAGGATTGATTGTCTTCACCGGCTGCCCCTCCGGAGCTGTGCAGACCCGCATGCGTTTGGGACAGTGGGACGAGGCCGTGGCGGAGGCCGCGGAACTACGCGATATTTTCGGACCCGAGAACTTCTACGTCGAAGTCATGGATCACGGGATTGAGTTTGAACGCCGTACCCAAAAGCAGCTCCTCGAACTAGCCAAGCTCATGGATGCTCCGCTGGTAGCGACCAACGATGCGCACTATGTGAAGAAAGAAGACCGCGGGATCCAAGACGCGCTCTTGTGTATTAACTCGGGGTCGCGAATCTCTGACCCTGATCGCTTCAAATTTGACGGCGATGGCTACTACATCCGTCCCTCCGAAGAAATGCGCTCGATCTGGAAAGAGCTGCCCCAAGCCTGTGATTCGACGCTTGAGATTGCCGAAAGATGCGAGGTTCACTTCCGTACCACCGCGGAAGGCGCCTCGTATATGCCTGACTTCCCGGTGCCCGAAGGGGAAGACAAGACCTCGTGGTTCATCAAGGAAGTTGAAAAGGGACTTCAGGAGCGATTCCCGAAGGGAATTCCGGATGCTGTGCGTAAGCAAGCTGAATACGAGGAAGACGTCATCATCAAGATGGGGTTCCCCGGTTACTTCCTGACGGTTGCGGACTACATCAACTGGGCGAAGAGCCAAGGAATCCGCGTGGGGCCGGGCCGTGGTTCCGGTGCAGGATCCATGGTCGCCTACGCGATGAAGATCACGGAGCTCAACCCCCTCAACCACGGGCTCATCTTCGAACGCTTCTTGAACCCCGAACGTATTTCGATGCCCGACTTCGACGTTGACTTTGACGAACGTCGTCGCGATGAAGTCATCGAGTACGTCAAGCAAAAGTACGGCGAAGACCGTATTTCTCAGGTCGTTACCTACGGTCGAATCAAGACGAAGCAGGCTTTGAAGGACTCCGCGCGTATTTTGGGGCGTGACTTCAAAGTGGGGGAGCAGCTGACGAAGGCCCTGCCGCCATCGGTCATGGGCAAGGACATTTCTGTTGCGGGTATCTTCGACGAGAATGACAAGCGCTACGCCGAGGCGGCGGAGTTCCGTAAGTATTACGAAGAGAACCCGGATATTCACGAGGTCGTCCAATATGCCCTGGGCCTTGAAGGACTGACGCGTCAGTGGGGTGTGCACGCCTGTGCTGTCATTATGTCTTCGCATACGCTGACGGACATCATCCCGATCATGAAACGTCCGCAAGACGGCGCAATCATTACGCAGTTTGACTATCCGACCTGTGAAGGGCTCGGCCTGCTCAAGATGGACTTCTTGGGCCTGAGAAACCTCACTGTCATCTCAGATGCTTTAGAGAACATCAAGCTCAACGGGAAAGAAGATCCAGATCTAGACCATGTGGCGCTGGATGACCCGGCAACCTACGAGCTGCTGGGACGCGGAGACACTCTGGGTGTCTTCCAGCTTGATGGCGGTGGTATGCGCGATCTTCTCAAGCTCATGAAAGCCCGACAACTTCGAAGATATCTCGGCTGTCGGCGCGCTGTATCGCCCGGGGCCCATGGGTGCAAATTCCCACACGAATTACGCGCTGCGTAAGAACGGGCGTCAAGAGATCACCCCTATTCACCCCGAGCTTGCGGAGCCACTCGAAGACATTCTTGGCACGACTTTCGGTCTGATCGTCTACCAGGAACAGGTCATGCAGATTGCCCAGAAGCTGGCAGGCTACTCTCTGGGCCAGGCAGATATTCTGCGTAAGGCCATGGGTAAGAAGAAGAAGGAAGTTCTGGACCAACAGTTCAAGGGCTTCCGCCAGGGAATGATCGATAACGGGTACTCTGAGGAATCGATTCAAGCTCTGTGGGACGTCGTTGTTCCCCTTCTCTGCCTACGCTTTTAACAAGGCACACTCTGCGGCATACGGTTTGGTGTCCTACTGGACTGCTTACCTGAAAGCGAATTACCCGACCGAATACATGGCAGCTCTGCTGACCTCAACGAAGGACAACAAGGACCGTCGTGCTCTCTATTTGGCGGAATGCCGTCACATGGGCATCACGGTGCTTCCTCCGGATGTCAATCATTCGATGGGAACCTTTGCTCCTGATGGGCAGGATATTCGTTTCGGTTTGAACGCTATCCAAAACGTTGGAACTAACGTCGTTGATGCCATCGTGGAGACCCGAAGGGAAAAGGGAAAGTTCACCAACTTCCAAGACTTCCTCGACAAGGTTCCCCAGGTTGTGTGCAATAAGCGCACCATTCAGTCCTTGATTCGCGCGGGAGCTTTCGACTCGCTTGGCTACACCCGCCGTTCGCTTCTCGCCCGCTGCGACGAGGCCGTGGACGCAGTGATCGACCTGAAGCGCAACGAGGCAATCGGGCAGTTTGATCTTTTTGGCGGCATGGGGATGGGAGATGAGCCAGGCTCTTCGTTGGCCATCGAAATTCCGAATCTGCCTGAATTCGACCGTCGCCAAAAGCTCGCCGAAGAACGCGAGATGCTGGGGCTGTACGTCTCGGACCACCCGCTGCGAGGCCTCGAAGGAGCGCTGGAGAGACACCAAGACGTCGAAATCGCGCAGATCGTTGGCGGGGAAGAATCCATGGTTGATCGAACCGTGAAGATCGCGGGATTGGTTTCCGCGGTCCAAACAAAGGTCACGAAGCAGGGCAATCCCTGGGCAATCGCTACGATTGAAGACCTGAGCGGCTCGGTGGAAGTACTCTTCTTCCCCCGTGCCTATGAGACTGTCCAGACTTTCCTTGCTCCCGACTTGGTTGTTCAGATTGAGGGGCGCGTCAATACGCGTGACGAACAGGTATCGATCTACGGGCAGTCCATGAATATTCTGGAATTGCGCGAGGACGGTAATGTTCCCCTTGACCTGGAACTGGCAGCATCGCGCTGCACACCTGAGCTTTTGCGTGAACTCAAGGAAGTCCTGGAGACCTTCCCCGGGTCGTCACCCGTGCGACTACACCTGCGTGAACCCGGACGTGTCACCATCGTTGAGCTGGACTCTTCACTTCGAGTGACGCAATCGGGTCCCTTCTTTAGCCACGTGAAGGCGGTTGTCGGTGCGGATGGTGTTCTGACCTCGCACTGATCGCACGAAACCCGGTTGAAAATGCCGCCAGCGGGGGAGCGCGGTATCTGCGCGTGGTGGCCGGTGGCCTCGTCGCTTAATCGACGACGCTCACGCGCGCCGCGTAGGTCCCTGTGGCAGTGTGAAGCTCGACGAGCTCGCCATCCTCAAGGGCGTGTCCACGCCGGGTCTCTACCTCGCCATTGACGCAAACGTCGCCACTTTGGATGAGCTCGCGTGCCTCGGCCCCATCTTCAACAAGGCCAGAAAGTTTCAGGAACTGTCCAAGGCGGATAGCCCCGCGAACCTCGATTGTGGGCACCGATGACATATGCACTCCTGCGCTTCCAAAGTCTTCTCTTTGCTTTGTATTATCACACGCGCCGCGCACGCGATACGATAGGCCAAGTAATCAACATGAAGTGGGAGGGCCCTGTGTCTGAAGACCAGAATCGGGACCTTGATGCGCAATTTCGCGATCTAGTCGCAGGCATGGAAACCGATTTGGAAGCGGGTGGTGTGCCCGAAGAAGCGGCGGCCAGCCAGAGTCCAGCCGCTGACGACCTTGACACTCCCGTTGATGAGTCTCTTCACCTTGAAGGGGGAAAGCTCTCCGTCGCCTTGATCCTCGCGCCGATTCCTTCCGCTGAGGCCTTGCATTCCCTTCTCGCTCTTTCTGGAATCCACGAGGCCGTGGTTCGCCTGAAACCGTGGACGGGGGTTTGGCTTCGCGTGCAGACCCAGACGACGCAAGAAGACGAACTGAACGTGCTGCTCACCGGGCGTCGAGATATGCCCGCCGAGGTTGACAAGGTTGCTTCTGTAATCTCTCGACTTTCAAAATACGGTGCTGTGGCGATCATGTCCTGGCTCGTCGAGGGCGACGGAATCGAACCGGGAGTTTCGGGGCAAATTACCGCTCAACGCTACGTCAATGGCCATAGTGAAGACGATATTCCAGCGGGGCTTTTGCTTGGAGCAATGCCTCAGGCAACCGAGGATTTACTTCTTGGGCGTACGGTTCCCGCAGACTATCCCGATTCGATTCAAGCCGATGGTAAAGGCGGCAAACGAGGCCGTTTCATGTGGTTCAGGAAGCGTTGATGGTGGATATCGGAGAGGCGCAGAAGAACCGTTTGGCTCAGCGCTTAGCGATGGCTTCTCACAACCGTGAGGATTCTGGTCAGCTCTTGGAAGCAACCGCGCGGGCTCTTCAAAGCGGTGAAGACGGTAGTGCGTCTCAGCTTGAGGCACTGGTTCATGCCTTCGAAAACGAACGCGTAATTGTCCCGATCCGCGTTGAAGAAGATCCTCGGGTGACAGGGATTCACGCGGGGGAGGCCGGACATGATCCCGTCGGCTTTATTCGCGTTGAAACGGTGGCAGGGCCAGCGATTGCTGCCTTTACCTCCGCGCAGTCACTGGGCGCGTATGACCCGAATGCTCGTCCCATGGCCCTGAGTTTTCGCCGCCTCGCATTGGCTGCATTAGTTGAGAGTGCAGGCAAGGTTATCGTGGATCCTAGTAGCCGCGATATTCTCATCCCTCGCAGTGCAACGAGCGCACTTGCTCAGGGAGATCATTGGCTCCCAGCGTGGAAAGATCAGGAACTACGGGACCTTCTTGCCCGGCAGGCACAGGATGAATGCTCATCGATTACTGATCTGAGCGTCGAGTATGCGGGAATGGGCGTATGCAGGGTGAGCCTCGTCATTGATCCGCAAGGAGTGGAAGATGCGGATCGTGCGCAGTTGCGCGAAAGAGTCTTGCACACGATTGACGTTTTGAATTCGAATAAGCGTCTGAGAGCCGTTGCTGATGATATTCAGTGGTTTCCGCGCTGGGGGACAACAGCCGGATAGGGGCACTACAGGGCGAGCATGTGAGAGATTCCATCGCCGTGGCCGCTGAAGGCCTTCGCGTTGAATGGAATCTTTTGCTAGGATTATTTCGACCAATCGGGGATTTCGCCCCGATCGTGCAAGCGGAGTTTCTCCCACCTTGATTCCCGCCCGGGTTACCGGGTTGCCCACGTAGAGCCAGGGGATCGGGTTAAACGGTAGCATCCGGACGGATGTTGTTGCCGGGATAAGCCTTCGTGCGCACAGTGGCACGGAGGCATTTTTCGTGTCACGGATACGACTGTGGAAGGAGCCACTCATTAGCGAGCCTCGCATCAATGAGCGGATTCGAGTTCCCGAGGTACGTCTCGTGGGACCCGGAGGAGAACAGGTTGGTGTTGTCCGCGTGGAAGACGCACTGCGTCTTGCTGAAGAAGCGGGCCTCGACCTGGTCGAGGTTGCACCCGACGCCAAGCCGCCGGTTGCAAAACTCATGGACTACGGAAAGTACAAGTACGAAGCGGCCCAGAAGGCCCGTGATGCTCGCCGTAACCAGGCGAACACCCAGCTGAAGGAAATCCGTTTTCGACTGAAGATTGATGACCATGATTTCTCGGTGAAGAAGGGACACGTTGAACGTTTCCTTTCTGCCGGCGACAAGGTCAAGGTCATGATCATGTTCCGCGGGCGTGAGCAGTCACGGCCCGAAGCGGGCGTCCGACTCTTGCAGCGTCTGGCTGAAGAAGTGGGAGAACTCGCCACCGTCGAATCTATGCCTCGTCAAGATGGCCGCAACATGACCATGGTTCTTGCGCCTACGAAGCGCAAGTCCGATGCGGTGAACGAGCAGCGTAAGCGTCGCGAAGCCGAGCGTGAAGAACGCCGCGGTAAGCGCGCCGAACGCGCCAGTAAGGACCAAGCTCGTGCGGCCTCGCAAGAGGCTGATGCACAGAAGTAGTGAAGGCAGGGGCTCAGCCCCCGTCCGGAAGAAGAAGGATCAAAATAATGCCGAAGAATAAGACGCATTCCGGTGCAAAGAAGCGTTTCCGCTTGACCGGAAAGGGCAAGATCATGCGCGAGCAGGCAGGCGCACGCCACCTCCTCGAGCACAAGTCCTCCCGCAAGACCCGTCGTCTGGCCACCGATCAGGTTCTGGCCACCGCCGATGTCAAGCGCGTCCGTTCCATGCTGGGCAAGTGACCCGCACCTTCGACAAGGAGATTTAGAAAATGGCACGTGTTAAGCGTTCTGTTAACGCCAAGAAGAAGCGTCGCACCGTACTTGATCAGGCATCCGGCTACCGTGGCCAGCGTTCGCGCATGTACCGCAAGGCCAAGGAACAGGTCACGCACTCATTCGTGTACTCGTACCGTGACCGCAAGGCCAAGAAGGGCGATTTCCGTCGCCTGTGGATCCAGCGCATCAACGCTGCTTCCCGCGCACAGGGCATGACCTACAACCGTTTCATCCAGGGCCTGAACCTGGCCGGTGTTGAGGTCGATCGTCGCATGCTGGCTGAACTGGCCGTCAACGACATTGCCACCTTCAACGCTCTTGTTGAGGTCGCCAAGAAGGCTCTGCCGGCAGACGTGAACGCCCCCAAGGCCTGAGCTTTTGGTGAATAACTTTTCTGAACGCCCGTCCATCCTCGATAATCCTCATGCTGAACGCGTGAAGAAAGTCGCGGCTCTGGCCGGGCGTTCGGCGCGTTTCAAGCACGGAAAAATCCTGGTTGAGGGTCCAGCAGGCAGTTCGTGAACTGATCCGATATCGTTCCTCCTTCGTTGAGGACGTGTATTACTCTGCATCTGCAGCGCGGCTACACAGCGAGCTTATTTCCGAAGCAACTCAGGTCTGCCGCTGGGTTCATGAAGTCAGTGACGAGGTCTCTGAAGCGCTGAGCCGTGATAGCCAAGGGATTTGCGCAGTTGCTCGAAGTGGTGCGATTGAGAGCGAACTTCCTGAAATTTATCCCGGTGACTGCATTGTTGTTCTTGCGCAGAGCAGGGACCCGGGCAATGCAGGAACGATTATGCGTACTGCAGACGCGATGGGTGCGCGTGCAATCGTTAGCGTTAAGGGGAGTGTCGAGGCATCAAGCCCCAAGGTCATTCGTTCCTCCGCCGGCTCCGTTTTCCATCTTCCCATTGTTCCTGCAGACTCTTTTGACGAGGCCTGCCAGGCTTTGCGCGGCATTAATGCCGTGATCTTGGGGACATCCGGTGCGCAAGGTGCCTACAGTCTGACCTCATTAATGTCGTATGCAGCCTGGGAAAGACGCGGCTGGCTTGCTCAAACCCATGCGTGGGTCTTTGGGAACGAAGCGCAGGGGAATGAGTCGAGGCCGAAATGAGTGCCTGTGATGCTCTGGTGATGATTCCCGATGAGCGGCCATGCAGAGTCGCTCAACGTTGCAAGCGCCGCTGCGATGTGCCTCTTTGCGTCGCAGAGCGCGCGCCTAGACTAGGTCTTCTGCTGACGAAGCAATCGTTCATAAGTGCCCGGTGTTTCTTTTGAAACACCGGGCACTCTATATGCGAATAAGAAAGCTCACTTGACCTTCTTGATGCGCATGATGAGCCATGCGGCGACCAAAACGACGATGATCGCAACGATGAAAACGACCGTGTAGGCCGAGCTCGGCGTTGTTGTCGGATGAGTGATGTTCTTGACGATGACGACAATTGCAGAGGTCATCAGCGAGCCGATGAACCATCGAAAGAGTGTTCGCCAGGTTCAAAGATGCCCAGGTCCTTACCGGCCTGATCAGGGTTGGGGAGAACAGAGACATTGAGTGCCTGATCGATCGCGTTGTAAACGCCGTAACCGAGCCCTGCGATGCCTGCGAAGAGGTACATGCCCATCTGGGTATGGAAGATCAGCGGCATTGCGGAACCGATCGCGAAGAGGACGCTCGCGAGCGCCACGGGGAGCTTGCGACGGCCGATGTAGTCGGTAATCGGACCCGCGCCTAAAGCCGCGACCAGTGAGACTACCAGAGTGATCACTGCCATCGAGGCAATCGAGTCCGCTGCAAGGTGTAGTTTGCGTCTGCGAATTTGCCCGCGAAGATGTAGTCCTTAGCGATGTAGAGCAGGTAGGTGTTGATCATCCAGTAGCCGCCCATCATCAAGGTGCGGCCAACAAGTGCGTAGTAGAAATCAGGAGCATTCTTAGGTGGACGGAAGGACTCCATCAGCATCTTGACCGAGAACTTCTGGTCGGATTCACCCTCTGTTATCGCCTTCGCGAGGCCAGATAATGACGGTGACAATACCGATAGCAGCGAAGACGGCTGCGCCGAGGAGCCATCCGTGTGTCAGCCCGTTATCGACTTTCAGTAGGCGCGCGCCAACAAGGTTACCGATGGTTTGTCCAGCGGCGATGCCTGCACCGTAGAGGCCAGAGATCGTGCCTCGAACCTCGTCGGGGATGCGGTCCGACATCGTCGCGACGAAAGGGAGCAAGCATGACGTTGTATCCCAGCTGAGCCATGCACCATAGGACAAGGATCATCGGGAAGGAGTTCTGGTTCAGTGCGAGCAGCGCCATCGCGCCACCAGCAATCAAACCACCCAGAATGATCCACGGGGTGCGCTTGCCGAAACGAGAACGCGTCAGATCAGAGAAAGTACCGAAAATAACGTTCGCAAGAAGTGCGACTACGGAACCAACGGCGTTGATCGTACCCGAGCATCGACTCTTTGCCAGCTGGCGCTGATGTTTTCTAGAACCGCCGGTAAGATCACGGAGGTCAAGGCAACCCAGGGGATCGCGCAGGCAACCGCGCTCAAGGTAAAACCAATGCTCAAGCGAATGAGCTTGATTCGCTTTGTCCTCGATTGAGGAGTGCTTGTAGCCATGATGAGTTCCTTCGGGGATGACTAGTTAGCGACGGGAGGATTGGCAAGAAGATCGTCGGTCGTGTGCTCGCCCTGACCATCAGTCCACGACAGAGAAGCAATAGAACCGGTTTCAGACGGGGCGGCTGGATTGAAGGTGAGTCTCGCGCTCGTGCCGGCGCCTTCCCACGCCAGCGTCAGCACTTCGCCATCTCGCTGGTAGGAGAAGGTTCCGTCAAAAGCTGGAAGAGTATTGCGGAACGCGCACAGAGCGTTGAGCGCCTGAACAACTGGGCGCTTGAGGTTCTCTTCAACTTCTTGTGCCGTGTAGTAGTGGCGGTTGATGTCACGCCCGACATTGGTGCGCTTGAGCAGTTCCATGTCATTGGCGCCGGCCATTGCACCCACGTAGTAGACCTGGGGGATTCCCGGGAGGAAGAACTGAACTGCACGAGTTGCCAGGTAATGCTGGTCATTGCAGCCCAATGCCGAGTAGTAGGTCGAATTGACCTGGTAGAGATCCAGATTCGAGGCCGCAGCCCCCGTTGCTTCGCGAGATTCTCCTTGGGTGTTTGCGTGGATTGTTTCGACGAGGCGGTCAACATCAGGATCGGGAACCAGTCCCTTGAGGGAGCGATCCAGCTGGTCTGAACCGATGTCGATGACGCCGATTCCGTCGTGAGTATCCAAAACGGTCACGGCGTTATTCGGACGCACGTTGATCCAGTGCTCAAGAGCATCGACGCTGCCCGAGAAGATTGAGTGGAGCAAGAGCGGAGGAAGGGCGAAGTCATAGACGCGGTCGACCTTGCTGGCAATGTCGATTTGCTTCTTGTAGTAGGAGTGAACCTCAATAAGGGTTTCGAGGCCCCCTCTTTGCGCCCTCTTCCTTGATACGTTCGATCAGTCTGAAGGTCTTAGGAATCATGAAGCAAGATGTACGCGCTTCCTTCGCCCCGTAGCCTACGGCGTCGAGGCGAATTGAAGAAACATGGCTTGCCCCGAGCTGATCGAGGATTGACATCAGGTATCCCCAGCCCTGGTCAGAATCGGTATCGATGTCAACCTGTTGCGGAGTGAAAGTTGTCCAGACCAGTCGTGTCTTATTGCCCCATGTGTAATGGGTGAGGGGAAGACCGGGGCGAGGGCGATAGATGCCAGCGAGTTCTTCTTCGGTCACGCCTTCGGGGAAGACGCTGGACAAGGTCAGGAACATCGGGGCGAAGGGGCTGTCTTCACCGTTCTTCATGACATCTTGGAACTGTTCTGATTCCCAGGAAACGTGATTGACGATGGTGTCAACCATGATTTCGTGGCTCTTTGACAGTTCTGCAACGTCGTCCCAAGATCCAAGCCTTGGATCAACCTTGGTGTGATCGACGGGGTCAAATCCTGCATCGGCGCCATCAAAGGGAGTGAAGAAAGGGAGAATGTGAACGCCTTCGTACACCCCCGAGAAATGCCGACGCAGTGTTTCCGTCAGCGAGGAAATCGTCTTGCCGCCGAAACGATCGGCGTAGGTGATGAGCTGAACCTTATTTTGCATGGTTTTCCCTATTCTGGTGGTGTGCGATCAGCGCACAGGCCTCCTCAAAATGGTGTTCCCAAACACATAACATCTGTGAACGTTTTTAGAATAGCGGTTAGTTAACTAAATGCTTCATGGAGTCCACGATCTGCAGCAAGCAAATAAATGCATTTTTGCTGGAAAACTTCTGGGAAGAGTATCTCTTCATCTCTCAAACCGTCTTTGACCTGCACTTTCAGGGAATGGGGTTGCTCAGGTTGATTCTATGGTGGCTGGGACCAAAGGCAGGGTAGTGGAGAGAAGGTAAAGAAAAAGGCCGAACTCGCAAAGCGAGCTCGGCCGATCTCAGTCTGAATCAGGCAGCGCGAACGACTCGATCAGACTTCAGGCACTTGGTGCACACGTTCAGGCGCTTGGGCGTTCCATTGACCAGGGCGCGAACGCGCTGGATGTTCGGATTCCACCGGCGGTTGGTGCGAACGTGCGAGTGCGACACGCTCTTGCCGAAGCCGGGTCCCTTACCGCACACGTCACAAACGGCAGCCACGATGTTCTCCTCGGTTTTTCTTACACGATTAGTTGTCTTGACCTTGAAGATCAAGAGGCCATTGGTGACAGGTCACCGCAGGCAACTATGACACCTTATCTGATTTCGCCTCAAATAACCAAGTCCATGGGGGAAATATGCGTGTCAGGTGGCACACATGTGTGTGGGCGCGAAACAATGTCATCATCCCCTTCAACCCACAACAGTACGTTACAAGACGTCGATCAAAGGATAAGTGGTGTCTTTAGACTCTGGAGTGCTCGCACGCAGCTTTCGCATTGCAGCAGACGAGATGACAAAGCTTGCGCCTTTTATCGATGACCTCGATGGTGTCGGTGGTGGCGATTGCGATACGGGAACAAACGCCCGAGTCACTTTTGAAGCTCTCGCCCATTCCCTCAGTGGATTTCCCGAAGATGATCCTTTGTCTGTCGGGCTGGATGTCGCACTCCAAGCCGGAGTACGTGCTTCCTTGGGACACTGCGGAATACTGATCGTCTCCATCTTGCAGTCTTGGCGTGTGGCTCTTGGAGAACAAGAACTCACCCCCATTCGCCTGCGACGTATGCTCGTCGCAACCGCATCTGCCTCCTCAACTATCAACGGTCACACCGCGGCCTTCGATGCGATGATCGCTGAAGCTTCCTCAGAGCTCATGGGACTTGGAGATACTCTGCCAGAAATTCCCGAGGAACTCTCCGCCTTCTGTGCCGCTGCGCAATTTGGCCTCGTCGAGGCCACCGGTGCTTCGACGGGAACAATCGATGCAGGAGCCGCTGTCGTCGCACTCATGCTCAGTGCTCTTGACGCAGCATGTCGCGATGATCTCGGAATGCTCGAGTCTCTTGCTGCGATGCTTGCTGAACTTGCCGACAAACTGCGAGCCGCGTGCGTCCCGGCGCTCCCGCTCCCGATCGTGCCTTCACCGTTGACGTGATTCTTCAAGGAACTCAAGACGATTGCGAGGCGCACTGTCGTCACCTCGATGCTTTAAACGCCCGCTACTCGTGGATCGGTCAGTCTGATCTCTTCGGGCTGGGGGAGTGGCGCTTCCATATTGATACTGCCGCGCCTCTTTCTGTTCGCCCGCACCGAGGACGCACCCTGCGTTTCCATGTCGCCGATGCGCGGCCTGACGAAACAATCGGTATCGATACTTTGGCCGATGGCGTGACGCACCGCGGGATCCGACTCCTCGAGCGCCAACCGATCCGCCGAGTAGAACGCGCTGCAGTAGTGGCTTGCACTCGCATCCCCGGAATGGTTGAAGACCTTGCACTGTGCGGTGCGCACGTGTTCCTCGACCCTCAGCTTGAAGACCTCGAAGCCTTAGTCCAGCCCGCCCGCTGTGCCTCCAGTGGTGTGGAATTGATCGTTCCTAGTGATCGTGACTGTCTTTGCTCTGGCGCAGAGGATCAGCGTGTCTTACGAGCGCTTGGGTGCAGAATCGGAACTGAGCGTTCTCATCGCCTCGTCGCACAATGAATTGGAAGCGCTCGCGGTCAGTCGCGCCTGCGCACCCCTTTTCGTTCCCCAGCCCGGGGGACGGCAAGTGGCTCCAAGGCTTTGCGCGCTTGTTGAAGAAAACGCGCAAAGCGCATTACTCGCCCAACATTCCAGGCCGATCGAAGCGGATTGGCAAGTCGAGGACATCTCACGTGCTGTTCAAGAACTCATCTCCTATGCCCCTTCTCGGTGGGCTCTCCTCGCCGGTAGTGAAGACTCAGGCACTCTTATCGCCGTGCTGCGCCAGCTCTTGGACGGATTAAACCTCGAAGTGAGCGGTGCAGATCTTGAGGTCATCGACGCTTCTCCCCAGGTGCATTCTCTTGTGCAGGCCCTGTCGTGAATCCGCTTGATACCCCGCTGAATCTGCGCCTTCCTGCCAAACTCGCGAAGAAACTTGAGAAGGCGGGGATCAGTACTGTCGGAGACCTGCTTCTTGAAGCGCCGAGGCGGTACTACCACTGGGGTGCGCTGACCCCCATGCATATTTTGCGCAGCGGTGAAGACGTCACGATCTTGGCGGAAGTCGTCAGTACTCGCCTGATCCCGAATCGCTCGCGGGCAGGAGTGCGCCTCGAAGTGCTCCTCACGGATGGCACAAACCAGATGAGTGCCACCTTCTTTGCTGCAAATCCCTACAAGCTCAGCGTTCATGAACGCCTGCTTCAACCGGGAGAACACTTTCTTTTCGCCGGGAAGGTCGGATCATATCGCGGGAATCTGCAGCTGGTGCATCCCGAATTCGAGGGAGTCGAAGACGATCAAGATGATCGTTCCCTCCGCGAGAGATCGCACCGTCCCGATCCCCATTTATTCCTCTAAAGGCGGCATCACCTCGTGGGTGATCGCCCGAGCGATTGCTGTTCTCCTTGAATCGATTGAGCTCGATTCAATCCCAGACCCTATTCCGGATAGTATCCGCACGCGCTACGATATCGATCCCCTTGGCCGGTCACTCCTCCTTCTTCACCAAGGAACAAGTGACGAAGAAGTGGCACGAGCGAAGAAGAACTTGCGGTGGAGGGAAGCCTTTATCCTCCAGGCTTTTCTTGCGCACAGACGTCTAGGCAACAACGCGATACAGGCTTGCGTCTCGCCGCACTCGTCGCCCTGAATTGACCGCCTTCTTGTCCTCTCTTCCCTTTACCCTGACCGATTCCCAAAAGAAGGCGATTGAACATATCGGTGCGGGACTGGCAGATTCTCACCCGATGCAGCGTCTCCTTGAAGGAGACGTCGGTTCTGGGAAAACCGTCGTCGCATTGGCCGCACTTATCCAAGTCGTCGCCGCCGGGCATCAGGGTGCTCTTCTAGCTCCGACCGAAGTTTTAGCTAAGCAGCACGTGGATTCTTTGCGTGCACTGCTTGCCCCTCTTGAAAAGGCCGGTTTTCCAATCGACCTGCGCCTTCTGACATCCTCGACACCCTGCTCCAGCTAGGCGCGAAATTGAACGCTTGCTTGCCTCTGGGACGCCGCTCATTGTCGTCGGCACCCACGCCTTGCTTTTTGCTCCTAATCTCTTTGCCGACCTCGCCCTTGCAGTGATCGATGAACAGCATCGTTTCGGTGTGCGCCAACGCGATGCCCTTCGAGACAGCCGTAGTGATGGCTTGCTGGTCCACCAACTGGTCATGACTGCAACGCCAATCCCAAGAAGCGTCGCCATGACGATTTTCGGCGATCTCGATGTCACCGTCATGAAGGGACTTCCCAAGGGACGTCAGCCCGTCGCCACCTACGTCGTTGACGCGGGGAATGAAGCGTGGATGAGTCGAATGTGGCAGCGCGCTCGTGAGGAAATCGACGGAGGTGGACGCGTTTATATCGTCTGTCCCCGCATCGACGACTCTGATACGAGCGATGCGCTCGTCGATTCTGAATCTTCTGTTCCCCTGGCCTCGGTTTCCCAAACCCTGCTCGGCCTTTCCAAGATCGAACCCTTACGCGGGATTGGTGCAGCAGCTTTGACTGGGGCGCGACAGTAGCGAGGATAAAGAAGCCATCATGAGTGCCTTCGCTAGCGGTGAATGCCCGATTCTTGTGGCTACTACCGTCATCGAGGTCGGAGTCGACGTTCCGGAGGCGACCATGATGATCATCTTGGATGCGCAGCAGTTCGGCCTTTCTCAGCTCCATCAATTGCGCGGGCGCGTTGGGCGCTCCTCTCGAGCGAGCGTGTGCATGGCAGTTCACCCCAGTGCGATCACCGATACTTCCGCCAAACGCCTCGAGGCTTTCGCCTCCACGACAGATGGCTTTGTCCTTGCCGAGGCCGATCTTGCGTTGCGTAGGGAAGGGGATGTTTTGGGATCGGCTCAGTCTGGAAAATCTTCTCGCCTGCGTTTCTTAAGCGTCGTTCGCGACGGAGAGATTATTGAGGAGGCGCGTTCGTGCGCGCAGGAGCTTCTTGCCGCTGATCCCGACCTGAGTGAACACGCCGAGTTGCGACAAGCTCTCAATGACGCTTCAAGCGAAGAGCTCGTGTGGATGGAGCGTAGCTAACGTAGTCTTAAACCATGACTCGAATTATTGCTGGCACTTTGAAAGGACGAATCCTCCAGGTTCCTCCTTCAGGGACTCGGCCGACCTCCGAACGCGTGCGTGAGGCAATTTTTTCGCGTCTCGAGCACATGGGTGTCATCGAGGACGCAAGAGTCCTTGATCTGTATGCGGGAAGCGGCGCTTTGGGTTTCGAGGCCATCTCGCGGGGGGCAGCGTCCCTGACCTTGGTGGACTCATCTGCGGCAGCGATTCGCACTTTAAAGAAGAACCTTCCGCTTGTGCCCGAAGCGCTGGTCATTGGCGCAGATGCTCTTTCTGCGGTCTCCAATCGCCTGAGCGGTTCATTTGACCTGGTCTTTATCGATCCGCCCTATGACGATGCAAGCCAGGACGTCACTGAACTCTTAAAAGCTCTGCTTCCTTTATGTTCTCCAGATGCCTCTATCGTTGTCGAACGATCGACGCGTTCTCCCGAAGTTGAGATTCCAGAGGGATTGATGTGCGAAGACCGCAGAGACTGGGGAGAAACTCGAGTCTTTTTCCTTGCGCCTCCACTTGACGAACAGGACCACGAGAGCGAATGAAAGCCGTTATTCCAGGGAGTTTTGACCCTCTTACGCTGGGGACACCTCGACATCATTACGCGCGCTTCGCGCATTGCGGATCACGTGATCGTTGCGGTCGGGGTGAACCCGGCCAAGGCCTCGGCAAGCGAAATGAAATGCCGGCTTGAAAGCGCTAGAGCGGGGGTTGCTCATCTGCCCAATGTTGAGGTTCTCGCGATGCGCGGACTGCTTGTCGATTTTTGCGCTGAAAATGATGTCGACGTGGTCGTGAAGGGGATTCGCACCAGCGTGGATATGGACTCTGAGATGACTCAGGCCGTAACGAATAGGGAAATCGGTGGGGTAGAAACGCTGTGGATTCCTACCGATCCGCGCTATCAGCATGTCTCCTCGTCATTAGTGCGTGAACTTTTTGGCTGGGGAATGGATGTTTCTCGGTATGTTCCTTCCTCAGTTTTGACTCTGTGGGGAGAAAATAGAGACTGTAGTGTACGCGCATCGAGCAACAGGAGGACACAATGACTGAGACCCACGACGAGCAGGCGGATTCGGCGCAGCAGTGGGAGGACCAGACAGTCTACGGTCCCTCGACCGTCATTGCTGCCTTGGATCGAATCGAAGATCTCCTTGAAGCTGCGCGTGCAGTTCCCGCTTTCGGCATCCGTCATGGTTAACCGAGCCGAGCTATTGGATCTTCTTGACCAAGCGCGTGAAGCTCTTCCCGGATGATTTGAAGGCTGCGGATGCGGTTGTGGCCGATGCCGACGCCGTGCTGGTGCGTGCTGACTCAGCTGCGGAAACAACGATCGCCGAGGCAAACGCGCGTGCTCGTTCGACAATCGACGAGGCCCGTGAGAAGGCGGACCAGCTGGTCGCCGAGGCTGAAGAACAAGCGCAGCGTACCCGTGAAAAGGCCGAGGAAGAAGCAGCTCGAGTTCGCGCGCAGGCACAATCGGATGCGGAGAATACGCTGGCCGATGCAAACGCCCAAGCGGAGCGCTTGATCTCAAGCGAAAACATCAAGCAGATGGCCGAGGAACGCGCGCGTGAGATCGTTTCGCAGGCTCGTGCCCAGGAAAAGCAGATGCGTACCGGCGCTGATGAGTACGCCTCGGCTTCGCTCAGTGAGCTGTCCTCGCTGCTCCAAGAACTCCAACGCCGCACCGATGCCGGTCGGCGCGCCATTGCCGAGCGCAATGGTCGTGATTTGACGAATGTGACTTTAGAACATGAGTGAACGTCCTCTAGAAATTTCCCTTCGCGATCTTTCTCGCTCGCCGGGATCAATGCGCGACTATGAGCTGATGTGGGAAGTCCCCGAGGACCTGGGGACCTCCATCATGCGTGTTGCTCCGGGCAGTGAGCTTCCTATTGATGTTGCAATCACCTCGGTTGATGACGGTGTTTTGGTGCGTGTACACGCTGACGTCGACCTTGAAGGTGAATGCGTACGTTGCCTTGACGAGGTGCATCGTCACCACAGCGTCGATATTGATGAGCTGTTCTTTGAACCCAAAGCTGCCCAGCGCCTTCGCCAGGAAAACGATGAAGAAGCCGATGACTTCCTGACGATCTCGGCAAAAGATACGATCGATATCGAGTCGATTGTGCGCGATGGGATCGTCACTTTGATGGAAGACCGACCACTGTGCAAGCCCTGATTGCCAGGGACTGTGCCCGGGGTGCGGAGAAAAATGGGAGGATCTGCCCGAAGATCACGAGCACGTCGTGATTGATCCGCGCCTTGCAGGGGCTTGCGGGGCTTTTTGATCAGCTCTCGCACCGGGATGAGAACTGATGGCTCGTCGATCTAAACTCCCGGTTCCACCACGCCCTCAAACCGATACGCTGCTTGAAGCATGGGGGACCCCGGTACGCCAAGATCTCTTGGACCTTGCGCTCATCCATCGCTCCTACGCAAACGAGGCAGGGGGCATCGCGCATAACGAGCGTTTGGAGTTCTTGGGAGACTCTGTTCTTTCCATCGTTATTGCCGATGAACTCTTCCATCGTCACGTCGATGTACCGGAATCTGAGCTCTCACGGATGCGTGCCGCAACTGTGTCTCAGGAACCTCTTGCGCAAGCTGCAAGGCACATTGAGCTGGGGGAGTACATTTACCTTGGTCGCGGGGAAAGCACGCACGGAGGACGCGACAAGGACTCGATTCTTTCCGATACCTTTGAAGCTCTTGTTGGAGCAACCTATTTAAGCGTTGGGCTTGAAGGAGCCAGAGAGACGATTTTGCGTCACCTTGGTTTCCTTCTTGTACACGCGGTCGAACGCGCTGCAGAACAGGACTGGAAGACGACTCTCACCGAGTTTGCTTTCACCCACGATATGGGGGCAGTGACCTACGAGGTGGAGGGCGAAGGCCCCGACCACCAGAGGGTGTTTACTGCGCATGCGCACGTCGCCTCGCGAACTGAGCAGGTTGGCCAGGGTGTCGGATCCTCAAAGAAACATGCTGAAAATGCTGCTGCTGCGGACGCTGTTGCCCGTCTGACCAGGCAGCGCTCGCGGAAGAAAAAAGAAGGAGAAGCCCGTGGCTGAAACAGAAGAAGCATTTGAAACTCCCATCCGCGTCATGATCGTCGATGATCATGAGATTGTCCGCCGAGGTATCGCGGAAATCGTCGATCGTGCAGATGACCTTGAAGTCGTTGCAGAAGCTGGAACGGTCCAAGATGCCCTGCGTCGAGCGCAATTGGTCAGTCCCGATGTCATCCTTGTTGATCTTCAACTCCCCGACGGGACCGGGATCGACATCATGGAATCCCTCGGTCAGACAAACCCTGAGATCCGTCCGATCGTTCTGACATCCTTTGATGATGACGAGGCCTTGGCTGAGTCCCTCGCGAAGGGCGCACGCGCTTACGTCCTAAAGACCGTCCGTGGTGCGGAAATCACCGATGTCATTAAGGCCGTGGCGGAGGGACGGATTCTTCTGGATGAACGCACGCTGACGCGTCGACGTGCAGATCACGACGATCCGACGGCTGATCTGACTCCTTCAGAACGCAAAGTTTTGGAACTGATTGGGGACGGACTGTCGAACCGAGAGATCGGCGCAAAGCTTGGCGTCGCTGAAAAGACCGTCAAGAACCACATCACGTCGTTGCTCTCGAAAGATGGGGCTGCAACGCCGCACCCAAGTAGCAGCGTGGGTTGCTGGCCAGCGCGCTGCCGCTTGGCGTAACTGAAAAGCCCTGTTTAGGACAGGGGGACGCGCCAGGTGATCCTGGTGCCTTTCCCCTCTAAACCTGTCCCCAAAGTGAATGTTCCACCGTTCAGACGCGCGCGTTCTGCCATGTTCGCGAGCCCTGAATTTCGCGTGTGTTCGGGGTCGATTCCAACCCCGTCGTCTGCGATGGACACCGTGAGGCTACCTGAGTTCGTGTCTCCGTGAAGGTCAACACTGACAGCGCCAGCCGTTGCGTGAGCATGACGGGCAATGTTTGACAGTCCCTCACGAACGACGGCGACCGCGTCATCACTGCGTGAGTCATCGACCCTAGAATCCACCAATTCCACGAGGCAGTCTTCGCTCTCTGCTTGCTCGTTGACGGCTTGACCATCAACGGATATCAACAGCGAGGGGGCAAAACCCAAGAAAGAACGCGAAAGCGAGGACTCTCGACGAATACGCTCCACTAGGCCCACATTGGAATCTGGCTCACGCAGGTTGTGGACGATCGCGCGGATCTGGCGCACGGCCTCGTCAATGGAAGCCAAGGAGAGGTCAAGGGCGTGAATGACTTCGCTGACCTCAAGCTGCTCTTCGCTGACTTTTTGCTTGGTAGCGTCCAACTGCATTCCCGCAGCAAAGAGCTGTTGAATTGCGAAATCGTGAAGATCTCGACCGATACGGTCGCGCTCATCCAGAAGCGAGGCGACGTCTTCCGCGTGACGCGCTGAAGCAAGTTCCAAAGCAAGAGCAGCTTGAGCAGCGAGGGACTCAGCGAGGGCAAGTTCGGAGTAGTCGAATTCTGGTTTGCCTGGTAAGCGGAGCAAAATGAGGACTCCCGCAGGCTTTCCTCTCCCGCGCAGAGGAGCATAAAGCGCAGGGCCGAATTCAGTGAACTCAGGGATACGCATAGTCTGAGCGCGGGCGAGGGAATCAACGATCATGCCGGTTCCCTCATTGAGCACCGACATCGCGCGGCCCTCGGGTGGGAACATTACGCCGAGGAGACGATCCGCGTGATGCCCATCGGTAATTTCCGCAGCCCACGTGTCTTTGACCGAAGGCAGAACGATAATCGCCGTATCTGCTTGCGAAACCTCGCGAACGGTCTGGGCGATCAGAGTAAGGCCTTCTTCTTCATCCGCGCCCTCAAGCATCGAAGTCGTGAGCTGTTGGGAAGCGCGGATCCACCTGGCGCGGCGCCGCGCATCTGCATACAGGTGAGCGTTTTCAACAGCAATTCCCGCGGCGGATGCTAGCGTCTGGACGATGCGTAGTGCACTGAGTCCAAATCCTCCCAGACGATTGACCAGATACAGGCGGGCGTAGACCTGTCCTTGGAAAGTCACTGAAACGCCGAGGAAATTCTCGAAACCCGGGAGGTTTTCAAGCAGGCTCGGATCGTTCAAAATAACGTAGCCCTCGTCGGTAATACGCTCGACGAGTTCGTCGGGAAGCTGGTCCGGTGAGGCGTTTCCTGCGGGGGCATCACCGAACTCGACGGACATCGTCGTATCGCCCCAGGTGTCCAGAACTGACAATCCTGCGTAGCGTGCACCGGTTAATGCGCACGCGCGTTCGACGAAGTTTTCCAGAATTCGCTGGAGGTCGAGGCTCGAGGTCACATCGAGTGCAGCCTCAAGAAGTCGAGAGTCGGTCCTCTCCGGGCTCATTGGTCCTCCTGACTCAGTGCCCAACGGAAGTGCTCGTTGTTTTGGGCGAGCTGCTCGAAAGTTCCTCGCGCAATGATCTGTGCTGGGCGCTTGCGAGGATCTCCATCGGGATACCCCATCAGGATAATCTCATCGGCCAGTTGAAGAGCACTCAAACGGTGCGTGACGATGAGCAAGCCGCGCTGACGGGTACGTTGCGCCAAAGTGCGCATGAGCGCGTCGGCTGATTGGGGATCCAAATGCTCACTGGCCTCGTCAATGAGAATGATAGGCGCGGGGGAAGCAAGAGCTCGTGCGACCAAGAGTCTGCGGCGCTCTCCACCGGAAACTCCAGTCGCGCCGGCGCCGATGAGGGTATCGATTCCCTTCCGGCAAAGAAGCACACCACTGCTCGAGGCCGACTGCGCTGAGTAAGTCGAGGGCCTGTTGTTTGTCCAGATCCGGGTTTGCGACGCGGAGGTTCTCAAAAATGCTTGTCGCGAAAATATGGGCATCTTCAGCGGTTACTTGGAGAACTGATGAGCTCTCCTCGTGGGGAATGTCCATGAGACTGACATCGTTGAGGGTAAGGCTTCCCTCTCGCGGTGGAATGAGACCCGCAAGAGTGTAGAGAAGTGTTGTTTTTCCCGATTCCCGACGGGGCCGACAATTGCTATGGATCGTCCACGCTCGACTTTGAGGTCGAGTCCTTCAACAAGTTCGGGGCTATTCGGCCACGCGATCGAGAGGTTTTCAGCACGCAGAAGCGGCGAGCTCACCATTTCTGGCGTGATCGCTTTCCTTGTGCTTTCCCGAGGCCGCGTGGGGGCCTTGCGTGGAGTCAGCTGTTTCTTGGCCAGCATTCTTTGCAGATAGAAGAGCCCTCGGCCCGATGAGTTCATCAATGCGCGCCGCTGCCTGTGCAGAACGCACGAGCTGGGCGACAGCAGAATTCATCTGAGAGGAGGCTTCGAAAGAAGACAGGGGAGTGAGCGCAATAACGGCTAAAGCCACCGCGCTGAGGATCTGAGCGTTGACGCTGGGGATCCCAACGAGCAAGGCTCCGACAACCGCGCATCCCATTGCTGCTCGATCAATGAACTGAGCCCAAGCGGATGCGCGCGCTGCGCCCTTTCGTGAGGACTCAATACGGTCCTCAGCGCGTTCAAGCTCTGCCTGAGCGCGGCCGACTAATCCATTGATCGCCAACTCGTCATAACCGTCAATAACTGTGACAAGGGCAGAACTCAAGGAGCTACGTGCCTCAATACCTTCGACTTGAGCAGTTCGCTGTGCGCGAGCGGTGACAAGAGGAGCGAGCACACCCGAGGCGATAAGACACAGTGCCAAGATCACTGCCGCCCCCGGTGATAAGAGTGCCAGGGCCCCGACGGTTCCACAGCCGACAATGGCTGCGACCCCGGCGGGAAGAGCTGATTTCACGATAAAGTCGCCGACTTCATCAACATCGGAACCGATGCGTGCAAGAAGGTCTCCGCGACGCAGGGAAGTGACGTGGCTCAGATCCGCCTGCGCAATTTGGTCATAGAGGTGCAGACGAAGGTGATCCATTCCCTCGAGAGCGACTCGATGGGAGACAAGACGTTGAATGTAACGCAGGACCGCACGTGAGACACCGAAGAGGCGCACCGATGTAGCGGCAACGGAAAGAACCAGAACAGGGGGCATCTGGGAAGCACGCGCAATAAGCCAAGCAGAAGTGGCACCAAGTGCAATCGAGGACCCGATGCCCAGACTTGCAAGAAGGAGAGCAGAGACAAAACGCCATTTGTCAACGCGCAGCAAAGAAATAGCCCAGCGCAGGGAGGACCGTTCTTGAGGAGTGAGGATCCGCATGACTACTTCCTCCTTCCACTTCTTCGAGTTCTTCTTCGTTCATCTGCATGCTGTGGATCTGAATAATCTGATCTGCTGCCTCGATTAACGCCTGCCTGTGTGCGATAGCGATGACCGTTCGGCCTTGCCTGCGCAGGGTTTCAAGCGCGCGGAGAACAACTTCTTCACTGGCGGCATCGAGGTGCGCTGTCGGCTCATCCAAAATCACGATGGGCGTGGTGGCCAGGAGCGCACGCGTCAGGGCAAAACGTTGTCGTTTGCCCAACGGATAGACCAATCCCTCCCTGGCCAATAGGGGTATCCCACCGAAGAGGAAGCGAATCGAGAACGTCGCTGAAAGCACACAGGGAGGCTGCGGCCTCGAGATCATCATTCGAGGCCGGGGGAAGCTGCTCGCGCAAAGTTCCCGGAATCAAAGTGGGGTGTTGCGGAACCCAGGTGATGGTCTTCCACCATTGCTCGCGACTAAGAGCACGCACATTGATATCTGCGCCCGAGGCTTGAGTGCGTAAACAAATCTCGCCGTGATCTGGATCGATGAGCTGCATCAGTGCATAGATCGTGCTGGTCTTTCCTGCGCCCGAAGGTCCGACGAGAACATTGAGCTTACCCGGAAGGACAACGGCATTGGCACCGGCAGGCGCCCACACGCCGCGAGCAGCAATCGAGAGATCGCGGATCACAATCTGCGTCCTCGACCAGTCAATTGAGTCGAGAGGAAGGGAGACAGTGAATCTTCCTCAGTGACTGCGGACGTTTCGAGGATGTCAAAGGCTCGCTCGGCTGCTGCGACGCCGTTCGCGGATGCATGAAATTGCGCACCAACCTGGCGAAGAGGCTCGAATACCTCTGGGGCTAGCATGATGACCGCGAGGCCCGTGAAGAGATCGACGTTCCCGAAAACCATGCGCATACCGACTTCAACGGCTACCAGCGCGACGCATAAGGTGGAGAGGAATTCAAGAACTGCGCCCGAGAGGAAAGCAACGCGCAAAGTCCCCATAGTTGCTCGCGTGTTCGAGGCGGACAGTGCGGCAAGATGCTTTCGAGGGGCACCTTCGCGACCGAGTGCTCGAAGGGTGGGTAATCCGGCAATGAGATCAAGCATCTGCGCGCCGAGTTGTTGCATTGATTCAAGCTTTGCTGAGGATGCATCCTGCGTGAAACGGCCGATTAGCGCCATGAAAATGGGAATTAAAGGAACGACGATCGCTGCAATGAATGCCGACCAAAAATCCAGATAGAGAATCGTGGCCAAAGCGAGGGGAGTGACGGTCGCAGTAAGGACGAGCTGGGGTAGGTAGTCGACGAAATAGGGAGAGAGATCACTTAAGCCGCCGCGTAAGAAGTGTCGAGGCCTCGCTGCCGTTTGTTGCTCGCCAACGTGGACCCAGTTGCGCGATGTGGTCGATGACGCGTGCACGTAACTCGCGGATCGTTCGGTCTGCAGCGCGGTGGCCTAGGGCCTCGCGAATCCCGATGAGGGCTGCTCGGAGTGCAACTATTACGGCGAGGATGCACAAGGGCATGCGCAGTTGTGCAAGAGTCGCCCCAGAAGTGACCGCGGGGGATAGAGCTGCAGAAAGCGCAAGAGTCTGTGCGATCACAAGGAGCGCCGTCAAAATGCCAAGAATCGAAATGACGATGATGTGGCGACGGGCGCTTCGTGCGTATTTGAGCAGTCGAGGGTCCAGGGGGCGCATTCCTCTATTTTCTTTCCTTTGAGGGGGAGATGCTCGCTGAAAAAACTGGTGGCCCCGGTTTCCCGAGGCCACCAGCTCTGCGGGGATCAGCCCGCGAGGAAATTCTGATCCAGTCTGATCTTGTCGAAGATCAAACCGGTGTCCGTTGACACGTCCTTTGTTGAAACGCGAGAACGGAACTTCCAGTAGGACCACACAGTGTAGGCGAGAACCACGGGGACGAGGCACAAGGCCACGATCGACATAACGATCAGCGTTCCCTGGGTCGAGGATGCCTGCTCGATGGTCAGTGAGTAAGCGGGGTTGATACTCGACTTCATCACTGCGGGAGCCATCGCAGAGAAGATCCACGCGACGGCACCTGCCATTGCAACGCAGGAGAAGAGGAATGCCAATCCTTCACGACGCAGCGCCTTCTGGGAGAAGGCTGCCTGGGCGATCAAGCACAGGGCTGCAACGAGAAGCGGGAGCCATGCGAAGACATTCGTCGAGTATGCGAATTGTCCCCAGATCACCCAGATTGCTGCCAGAGCGGTGGCCGCAACCGAAGCGGGAGCCGCAAATGTATTTGCTCGCTCGCGCAAGTCGCCTTCGGTCTTGAGTGCCAGGAATTGTGCACCGTGTGCCAAGCACAGGGCAACCAGTACGACTCCACCAAGGAGGGTGTAGGGGGTGAGGAGAGAGAAGAACCCGCCGGTGAGCTGGTGAACAGCCGTTGCCAAAGATGCAGGAACATCCTCGGGGGCAACCACCGCGTTGGTGCCGTGGGTGACAACTTCGATCTTCATTCCCTGAACCAGGTTGGCGAAGGCAACACCGAAGAGGAGCGGAACGAGGAGAGCTGATACTGCGTGGGTGCGATCCCAGACGCTGCGCCACTTCTCGGACTTGATCTTCGAACGCCACTCGACTGCGCACACGCGCACGATGAGAGCGAGGAGGATCAGGAAGAGTGCCAAGTACATTCCGGAGAACATCGTGGCGTACCACTCGGGGAACGCTGCGAAGGTCGCTCCACCGGCGGTGAGAAGCCACACTTCATTGCCATCCCAGTGGGGGCCGATGGTACGGAGCGCTTGAGTGCGTTCGCGATCGTCGCGGGCGAGGAATCCTTGGAGCATTCCAACGCCGTAGTCGAAGCCCTCGAGAACCAGGTACATGGTCCACAGGACGGCGATGAGGATAAACCACAAAATACTTAGTGTCATGGGTCTTCCTTTCCTCAGTACCCGAAGGAGAGTGCGCCAGCGGTCGCTTCCTCATCGGATGCGTCCTTGGAGCGGGAGTGGAGGCCTTCGGCGGCGTAGCGCTTCATGAGGATGAACCAAATGACGCCGAGGACTGCGTAAACGATCGTGAAGATAACCATCGAGAAGAGAACCTGCCAAGCAGGGACAGCGCTGGAGATACCAGCGGAAGTCATCATCATGACCGAGCCGATGGGATCGCCGCTTTCAAGTCCTGCGAGGTTAGGAACAACAACCCAAGGCTGGCGTCCCATTTCAGTGAAGATCCAACCGAAGGACGCAGCCAGGAAGGGCATCGGGATGGAGACAAGCGCGAAAGTTCCCAATGCCTTCGATGCAGAAACCTGTCCCTTGCGCGTTGCCCACAGGCCCCACAGTGCCAAGAGAGCTGAGAAAGCACCCAGGCCGATCATGATGCGGAAGGACCAGAAGGTCACCATCTGCGGGGGACGGAAATCATATTGGGAGGCATCGCCGTAGGTCTTGACGAAGTCCGCATTCGAGTTCAGGAGTTCAACCATGCGCTTTTGCTCGTCGGCAACGCCCTTGACGTTAGCGGAGAAGGAATTGTGCGACATGAAGGCGGCAACGCCGGGAACTTCGATGAACTTGGTGGGTTGAGCGCCATCCTCACCCAGCGGGCATTCGCCGAACTGTGCAACGGTGAATGCTGCGCCTTGGGTATCGACACAGACGCCTTCTGCAGCTGCCATCTTCATCGGCTGAATCTCGACCAGCTCCTGGCCTTGGAAGTGGCCGGTTGCTGCAGTTCCGATTCCACCGATCAGGATGACGGCGAGGCCGAAGCGCGCGATCGGGCGCCACGTGCGTGCGGCTTCCTTTGCGCCTTCTTCACCGCCGAGGCGCTTTGCGCGAGTCATCCACCACACGGAAAGACCTGCAACGAAGGTGCCGGCAACGAGCCATGCGGAGGTAATGACGTGGGTGTACTCCCACACAAGAACCGGGTTGGCAACGACCTTTGAGGAAGCCTGCGGCTCCATCCAGTTCTGCACGACCGGTTTCGGGGTTGAATCGTGCGCCCTACGGGGTGTTGCATCCAGGAGTTTGCTCCGAGGATCCACAGGGCGGAGATCATGGTTCCGATCGATGCCAGCCAAATGCAGGCAAGGTGCCAGCCCTTGGAGAGGCGTCCCCAACCGAAGATCCACAATCCCAGGAAGGTTGATTCGAGGAAGAAGGCCAGAAAGGGCCTCGACAGCGAGCGGAGCACCGAAGATGTCGCCAACGTAGCGGGAATACTCCGACCAGTTCATGCCGAATTGGAATTCCTGCACGATACCGGTGGCAACGCCGAGGGCGAAGTTGATCAAGAGCAACTTGCCGAAGAAACGGGTTGCCTGAAGCCATTCCTCTTTACCTGTCTTGTGCCACACGGTCTGCATAATTGCGACCAGGAGCGACAGACCGATGGTGAGAGGAACCAAGACGAAGTGGTAAACGGTCAGGATACCGAATTGCCATCGTCCCAGTGTCAGCGCATCGAGTGCAGCTGGAGCAAAGGTCATGGTCATAATCCTGTCTCAGGGAAATTGTGTTCAGGGTGTGTCATAAGTTCGTCACAGATGTGGCAAAACTTTAACGACGTTGTGTCAACAAATATAGAACGCAACCGTCTAAAATGCTGCTTTTCTGAATAATCAGGGCACTGTGTCGTTTTCTTCAGCGGCTCCATGGGTGACGCATTGAGCTCGGCGCGAACCGCCGAATGGCAGCTCAAGCATGCCTGCGCACCCTATGAGACAATAGGGGAGACGAAATGGTTGGAGCGCACTCTCTGATCATCACAGCGCATGTTTCTATGAGAACGCGCATGCCTGTGGTCGCCTCATGCGACTTCGAAGAGACTTCCGCTTAAACGCGTGTAAATACAGACCCAGCAGTGCGAGCTCGGTCAACATACTGACATTGTGAAAGAAGAGGCCATGCCTGAAACGCCAGCAGCAACCCTGCTTTTCCAGGCTCCGACATTCCAGGAACCGACTTTTTCTGCACCGCCAAGTGTGCCCCAGCAAGAAAGTGAAGAAAAACCTCAGCGTCGTTCGCGCACCCGTGCTGCGCGAAGTGAAGAAAGTACTGAGGAATCGACGCCGAAGAAGCGTACTCGTACGCGCAAGAAGGTAACCGAGGAAGAAGCTTCCGCCGAACCCGCGCAGACGAAGCGTCGTCGTACCAAGCGTAAGGAAACGGAAGAAGAAGCTCCGGCCTCGGAAAAAGAAGCGGTAACGCAGGACGCTCAATCTGCGGAAAGCGAAGAAAACACAGAAGGCGGCGAAGAAACAAGCCGTCGTCGCCGTCGTCGCCGCGTACGCGCATCCGAAGCTCAAGACGTTAACGATGAAGTTCAAGCCCTTAAGGGCTCGACGCGTCTGGAAGCAAAGAAGCAGCGCCGTAAAGAAGGGCGCCGCGAAGGGCGTCGTCATCATCGCATCACCGAGTCCGAGTTTTTGGCTCGACGCGAGTCCGTGAACCGCAAGATGGTCATTCGTGACCAAGGTGGACTCGATCAGATCGCAATCATCGAAGACGACCTCTTGGTTGAGCACTATGTTGCGCGCCGTACCCAAAAGACTGCCGTCGGCAATATCTATATGGGACGCGTTCAAAACGTTCTTCCCTCAATGGAAGCTGCCTTCGTTGATATTGGCAAGGGGCGCAATGCGGTCCTGTATGCAGGCGAAGTCAACTGGGATGCTGTCGGCTTGGAAGGAAAGCCTCGCCGCATTGAATCTGCTCTTAAACCAGGCGATCCTGTCCTTGTTCAGGTGACGAAGGATCCCATCGGTCACAAGGGTGCGCGTCTGACTAGCCAAATCACTTTGGCGGGACGCTACCTGGTTTTGATCCCCGGTGGTTCCATGATGGGTATTTCCCGCAAGCTCCCCGAACGCGAGCGCATTCGCTTGAAGAAGATCCTCAAGCAGGTCGTCCCTGATTCTGCGGGCGTGATTGTTCGTACGGCTGCGGAAGGTGCAAGTGAAGAACAGATCCGCGATGACGTTCGTCGTCTGAGCAAGCAGTGGGACGATATTGAGTCCAAGCTTTCCTCGACGAAGAATGCGCCGGTCCTTCTGCGTGGTGAACCTGAGCTTGCTGTCCGCGTGGTTCGTGACATCTTCAATGAGGACTTCTCCGAACTCATCATTGAAGGTCATGAGACCTATGAGACGGTGAAATCTTACGTTGATGAGCTTTCGCCCGAGCTTTCTGACCGAGTTCACAAGTGGGTCGGAACCGAGGACGCTTTCCATGCCTACCGCGTGGATGAGCAACTTGCCAAGGGAATGGACCGCAAGGTGTGGCTGCCCAGTGGCGGCACCTTGATCATTGACCGAACCGAGGCAATGACGGTTATCGATGTCAATACCGGTAAGTTCATCGGTGCTGGCGGAACTTTGGAAGAAACCGTTACGCGCAACAATCTCGAGGCCGCAGAAGAGATCGTCCGTCAGCTGCGGCTGCGCGATATCGGCGGCATCGTCATCATCGACTTTGTCGATATGGTCTTGGAATCGAACCGAGATTTGGTTCTGCGTCGCTTGGTTGAATGCTTGGGACGCGATCGGACTCGTCACCAAGTCACCGAGATTACCTCTCTTGGTTTGGTGCAGATGACGCGTAAGCGTGTGGGGGAGGGGCTCGTTGAAGCCTTCTCAACCACCTGCGAGGCGTGTGAAGGTCGTGGCTTCATTGTTCACCAGCATCCCGTTGAAATCCAAGGGGCCACTGAGGAAGCACCGAAGCGTTCGAAGAAGACTCAAACCCGCGCCCGGGTCGAGGAATCTCCCGAACATGAACGCGCTCGAGAAGCGCTCACTGCGATTGCTGCGGCGACTGTGCGCGATGATTCCTCGTCCCACCAGGAATCAGGTGCTCACAGTGAACAACCTTTGGCAAAGGACTCTGATTCCAGCGTTCACGAGGCTGAAGAATCCACGCCGAAGGATGAGGCCACAGTGGATGAACAGTCTGGGGTAACGCCCCGTCGGCAAAGCGTCCGCGTCGTTCTCGCCGGGCAACGCGTCCTCAATGGAAGAAAGCGCCGAGGTCTCTACGCCTGAAGAAAAGCCTGAGGCGGCACCTGTAGCGCAGGATGATCCCGCCCAGCTCGCGAGTGACTCTGAGCGTGAGGAAAACGGAAGTGCACAGTCGGTGGCTGCCTCGTCGCAGACTCGGGAAAAACCAGCACGTCCAGGACGAAGCCGCAGGCGTCGTGCAGCAATCGAAGCAAGTGAACCAGTAACGGTTCATCTTGATCTTCCTGAGCCGGCTGCTCCTGTTGCTGCAGTCCAAAGCGTTCATGACATTGTGATCGATGTGCCTGCTCGCTCCGAAGACAGCGCCCCATCAAGCGCTCTCGGCGGCGTCGGGTCGCTGTCAGTGCGCCCGCCGCACCGGGTGAAGAACAGTAACAGTGCCCAAGCACACACCCAAATTCTGAAAGTTTTCGCTCTAGCGGTTTGCTTGAGAGTCGATTTTCAGCTAAATTTGATCGTCGGCGCAACGAGCGCCAACGGGCTTAGTGTTTCTTGAAGAGGAACGTTGTTCGAACGTGGAAGCCAAGTCCGTCCAAGTTTTCGAGAAGAGATGAGCTTCAACGTGGTCTACGCGATCGTCAAGGCCGGCGGCCGGCAGGAAAAGGTGTCCGTCGGTGACGTCGTCGTCGTCGACAAGCTGGCAGATGAAATTGGTGCCAGCATCGAACTCCAGCCTTTGATGCTGGTCGATGGCGATGCAATCACCGTCGAGCCCAGCGCACTGGAGAAGGTCACGGTCAAGGCAGAGGTTGTTGACTCTGCTAAGGGCCCGAAGATCTCCATTATTAAGTACAAGAACAAGACCGGTTACCGTAAGCGTCAGGGCCACCGCCAGAAGCTCTCGGTTATTAAGATCACTGAGATCGCCTGAACCGTTCGATATAGAAAGTAGACGTCGAGATGGCACATAAGAAGGGCCTTGGCTCCTCCCGCAACGGCCGCGACTCGAACGCCCAGCGACTGGGCGTCAAGCGTTACGGCGGCCAGCTGGTCAACGCCGGCGAAATCATCGTTCGTCAGCGCGGCACCCACTTCCACCCCGGTGAGGGCGTTGGTCGTGGCAAGGACGATACCCTCTTCGCGCTGCGCGCGGGTGCGGTTGAGTTCGCAACCCGTCGTGACCGTAGGGTTGTCAACATCGTTGAGCCGGTCTCTGCCTGAGACCGACCGCTGATTGGGGGCGTCCGGCACAAGGCCGGATGCCCCTTTTCACTATCCTGATTCGCGCTGGTGCGCACTGGCCAAGACGGGGGACACCACAGTGGCAAGCTTTGTCGATCGAGTAACGATTTTCGCCCAGGAGGCAACGGCGGCCACGGTGTCGCCTCGGTCAAGCGCGAGAAATTTAAGCCCCTGGGCGGCCCTGATGGCGGTAATGGCGGTAACGGCGGTTCCGTCATCCTCGAAGTAGACCCACAGGTGACCACTCTTCTGACCTATCACCGTAATCCCCACCAGAGAGCGGAAAACGGTACTCAAGGCATGGGCGACTTCCGTCAAGGAAGGAACGGCGCGGATACAATCCTCCCGGTTCCAGACGGCACTGTCGTCAAGTCAAAGCGCGGTGAGCTGCTTGCTGACCTCACCGGCGCGGGAAGTCGATTCGTTATTGCCGAAGGAGGCCGAGGAGGCCTAGGCAACGCGGCGCTCGCCTCGAAAAAGCGTAAGGCTCCGGGTTTTGCTCTCCTTGGAGAGCCCGGGGAAGAACACAATGTTGTTCTTGAACTCAAGTCTGTTGCCGATGTCGCTCTTGTCGGCTACCCCTCGGCGGGTAAATCCTCACTGATTGCGGCGATGTCTGCCGCGCGCCCCAAGATTGCCGACTATCCTTTCACGACGCTTGTGCCCAATCTTGGGGTTGTTCAAGCAGGGGATTCTCGCTACACCGTTGCCGATGTTCCAGGACTCATTCCCGGGGCTTCCAGCGGTAAGGGGCTGGGATTGGACTTCTTGCGTCATATTGAACGCTGCGCTGTCATTGTGCACATTCTCGATACCGCAACTTTCGAAGTTGATCGTGATCCCGTTTCTGACCTGCGCACAATCGAAGCTGAATTGGCCGCATATGAGGGCGATCTGGGTGAAATTGAAGGCTATGTTCCCCTTATGCAGCGCCCCCGTGTCATTGTCCTCAACAAGATCGATATTCCCGATGGCCGCGATCTTGTCGATATCGTTCGCCCGGATCTTGAGGTTTCGGCTGGCCGATTTTCGCAGTTTCTGCAGTGACCCACGAGGGCCTCAAAGAGCTTTCTTTCGCGCTCGCTTCCCTTGTTGACGAGCACCGCGCCAAGCTGCCCCAGGTTGAATCCGCACGTCAGGTTCTGCGGCCTCGTCCAGTGGGAAGCAAGGACGAAATCACGGTACGCGCGGTCGAACATGCCGGTGAACTTGTCTACCAGATTCGTGGAACCAAGCCTGAACGCTGGGTGTTGCAAACCGACTTCTCCAACGACGAGGCCGTGGGCTACCTTGCCGATCGCCTTGCGGGAGCAGGGGTTGAAGACCAGCTGATGAAGGCGGGTGCTCACGCCGGCGATACCGTCGTCATCGGTCGCCTCGACGGGGGAGTGATCTTTGATTGGGAGCCCACGCTGACGACTGGACCGGAACTACTCGGACAGCGCGGCACTGATCTCAGGCTTGATCGCAACGAGCGCCGCACGACCGCCCAGCGTCGTGAGCGTTATCGCGAAATGATGGACGCGAAGTCTGCGGCACGAGAAGAACTGTGGACCGAGCGTTCGACCGGCGTATGGACTGATCCGGAGGATGAGCGCTAAATGACTCCCCAAGGCACATCGCGGTGCAGCAGGCACGCCGAATTGTTGTCAAAATTGGTTCTTCTTCGCTGACCCGTGAGGATGGCGGACTTGACCTCAATCGAATCGATTCTGTCGCCAGACTCGTTTCTGCCAAAGCGCGGCGAGGCTGCGAGATCCTGATCGTCTCTTCGGGCGCCGTTGCAGCGGGCCTTGAGCCTCTTGGACTCTCCTCGCGTCCTAAGGATTTAGCAAGCGTCCAGGCAGCCGCGGCAATGGGCCAGGGTTATCTCATGGCGCGTTGGTCATCTGCTTTCCAAGCTCACCACCTCCACGTCGCGCAGATTTTGCTCACCGCAGCCGACGTCATGCAGCGCGAGCACTATACGAATGCAATGTCTGCACTCGATAAACTCCTTGCTTTCGGGGTCGTGCCGATCATCAATGAAAATGACGCAGTGACGACTCGTGAAGTGCGTTTCGGTGATAATGACCGGCTTGCGGCATACGTTGCACAGATGGTTGGCGCGGATGTCTTGGTCTTGCTGACAGACGTTGATGGACTGTATACGGCGCCTCCCTCGCAGCCCGGGGCTCGTTTGATCACCGAGGTTAATGCAACCGATGAACTTGGTGGAATCGACGTGCGCGGAGCTGGTTCCAGCGTGGGAACAGGCGGAATGGCGACAAAGCTCCATGCAGCCTCCATGGCCCAGCACGGTGGAATCGGCGTGATCCTCACCAGTGCAGATCGTTTGAACGAGGTTCTTGACGGGCAGCCGGTCGGAACGTGGTTTGAACCCACGAGAAACCGACCGGCCTCGCGAACCTTATGGATCGCCCACGTTGCTCCCTCAGCGGGACAGATACTCATTGATGCCGGCGCACGCCGCGCGATTACTCGGGGAAAGAAGTCTCTTCTTCCTGCGGGTATTACTGACGTCCTCGGGGTCTTTTCGGCGGGAGAAGTCATCGATATTGTGGATGACAGTGGATTGATTGCTCGAGGGATCTCCCGCTACGACTCAGATAGCTTGGCCAAGCTCATGGGCCATATGCAGGAAGAAAAACAGAAGGAACATATGCGTCCGGCTGTTCACCGCGACGATCTTGCCGTTCTTGTTCAGGAGTAAACGTGAGTAACGAACTGGATATTTTTGAGCTGACCGACCATGCGCGCCGCGCTCAGCGTAAACTTGCCACTTCTTCGAGTGCGCAGCGTAACGTTCTATTGCGTGCCATTTCTGCCGCTCTGATCGCTGACTCGGAAGAGATTCTTGAATCGAATGCACGCGATTGTGAGCGCGCACTCGACAAGGGGATGGCTGCTGGCCTCGTCGATCGTCTGCGTCTTGATGACTGCCGCGTGCGCTCTATCGCGCAGTCCGTTCTCGACGTGGTTGGCCTTGAAGATCCGGTTGGGACAATCATTCGTGGGGGCTGCACCGAGGATGGTTTGCGTGTTTCCCAGATCCGCGTTCCGATGGGCGTTGTCGGTATGATCTACGAGGCGCGTCCCAACGTGACTGTTGATGCTTCTATCCTTGCTCTTAAATCGGGTAATGCCGTGATTCTTCGCGGTGGAAGCGCCGCTCTTTCGACAAATGAGACTCTTGTCAAGGTTATTCGTCGCGCGATTGAATCGTGTGGATTCTCGGCAGACTTGGTCCAGACTGTTGATTCTTGGGGACGTGAGGGTGCACGTGCGATGATGCGCGCACGCGGTGGCATCGACGTTCTTATTCCCCGAGGCGGCGCGGGCCTGATCCGCGCTGTCGTCGAAGAATCCACCGTCCCGGTTATTGAAACGGGAACTGGAAACTGCCACGTCTATGTTGATAGCGGTGCTGATGTTCAAGCTGCGCTGGCCATCATCATGAACGCGAAGACCCAAAGGGTCGGCGTCTGTAACGCTGCAGAAACCCTTCTGGTTCACCGTGATATGGTCGCTTCTTTCCTCCCCCCTTGCTCTTGAACAACTCACTGCCGCGGGAGTGACGATTCACGCCGATGAAGCGACCCGTGAGTGCGCTGCTGTGGGCGATTTAGTCAGTTCACAGTTGATCTGCGCGGCAACGGAAGAAGACTGGGCAACAGAGTACCTCTCGATGGACTTGGCCGTGCGCGTTGTTGACTCAATCGAAGAAGCAGTTGAGCATATCCGCACATACTCTTCTGGTCATACCGAGGCGATCTGCACTCCCTCTCTGAAGGCAGCACACTTCTTCCGCTCCAACGTTGATAGCGCGGCTGTCGCGATCAACGCCTCGACACGTTTCACCGATGGCGGCCAGCTGGGCTTGGGCGCCGAGATTGGCATCTCCACCCAAAAGCTTCACGCGCGAGGCCCGATGGGATTGGCTGAACTGACAACCAGCCAGTGGATTATTGAAGGCGACGGCGCGGTACGAAAGTAAGGGAGGGGAACATGCCAACTCTGGACGCGGCCTCGGGAAGAATCCGACGTTCAATCGGGATCATGGGCGGCACCTTTGACCCGATCCACCACGGGCACCTCGTAGCTGCATCCGAGGTTATGGATGTCTTCCAACTCGATGAGGTTATTTTCGTTCCCACCGCAATGCAGCCCTTCAAAGCGGGTAGGAGGGTTACTCCCGCGGAACATCGCTATTTGATGACGGTGATTGCAACCGCATCGAACCCGCGTTTCTCGGTCTCCCGGGTCGATATCGACCGCGGTGGAACGACCTACACGATCGATACTCTGCGTGATCTCAAAGGCATCTATCCGGATGCAGATTTTTACTTCATTACGGGAGCCGATGCTCTGACACAAATTGTTCAGTGGAAAGACGTTGATTCCCTCTTTGAAATGGCTCATTTCATTGGTGTGACGCGACCGGGGCACGTCCTTGATGCGAAGAAACTTCCCGCATCCTCCGTCTCTTTGCTGGAAGTGCCGGCAATGGCGATCTCCTCAACGGATTGCAGAAGGCGCGTCGAGCGGAATAAACCGGTGTGGTACCTCGTACCCGATGGCGTCGTTCAATACATCAATAAGTACCGTCTGTATCGCGCCGATCGCTAAAACGCGATGTGCCCCGCCCGCCTGTCGGTGCTCTCGGTGGCTCGCAGGATCAGATAATGGCAGACTGAAAGAAACGAAAGGATAGCTGTGGACGTTCAAAGCGACGATCTCATTACAAGTGCGCTTCGAGGCGCTGCCAATAAGCTTGCCCAGGATCCTGTGTTGATTGATGTCTCTCAGCGTCTTGGGATCGCAGAGTCGTTCTTGGTGGTCTCTGCCCCTTCGTCGCGTCAAGTTCGCGCGATTGCCGAAGAAATCATGGATGAGATCGGGCGTGACTGGCACGTCGTTCCTAAACGCATTGAAGGACGCAGCGAGGGAACGTGGGTGCTCGCCGATTATGGCGATGTTGTCATCCATGTGATGAGCCAAGAAGATCGCGAGTTTTATGCTCTTGAGCGGCTGTGGGCGGACCAGACGATCACGCATCTTGAACTTCCCGATGTGGCTCCCGGGGCAGTGCGGCCGCTCATGACTCCCGCACAAGTGATTGAGGGGATTGAAGAGTGAGCACCAAGGAATCTGAAGTTTCTGCCGAGGCCGTGGCCGGTTATTCGCGCATCACTGGCGCCCGTCGGATCGTCTTCCTTCGTCACGGACAAACCGATTACAACGTCGAACATCGCTTTCAGGGGATCATTGATATTCCGCTCAATAGTGTCGGGCATGAGCAGGCGCTCGAAGGCGGGCGAATTTTGGCAAAGCGCCTCGCTGGAGGTGGCCGCATCGGTGGTTTGAACGCCGATTATGTGTCGGCCTCGGAAGTAAGGATTGTGTCCTCTCCCTTGGAACGCGCGTTGAATACCGCTCAAGCCTTGGCACGCGAACTTGGTGCTCTCGGTGTTGAGGCGGGGGAGATTGCGATCGATAAGCGGCTTCTTGAGCGCTCCTACGGTGTTTTCGAAGGACTGGATTTCGATCAGATTGCAGAGCAATACCCGCAGTGGCTGCTTGAATGGCGCCAGACGGGGGAGAGCGCGGGCGCTGGGGTTGAACCCGGTGGCGTCGTGGGAGATCGCGTTCGCGAGGCCGTGCTTGAGTATGCTGCATCGGTTCCTCAAGGGGGTACTTTAGTTGCGGTTTCTCACGGTGCAGCTATTGCTCGTGGCGTGATGTCCACGATCGGTTTGGATCCTCGAGACTTCGACGGTATTCGCGGTGTCGATAATGTGCACTGGTCTGAGCTAGTCCTTGCCGGCGGCGGCGGTTCGGGTGCCTCAGGTGCAGCGCGTTGGCGCCTGGCATCGCACAATGTCGGGGCTGCCCCGGAGGTCTTTGGAGCTTAACTGAACGGGGCAAATGTGTCAGCTCGCACAGCTTTTTAATTTTGCCTCAAGCGACTTCGTCCGCTATTCTTAACAGGTCCGAGCGAGAGATCGCAACGACCTTGGGGCTATGGCGCAGTTGGTAGCGCGCTTCCATGGCATGGAAGAGGTCAG